>Ga0306920_100000084_pt1 | contig 116942 bp, 96 predicted proteins | sample flu12Cox44000170_FD_204666 | JGI IMG/M metagenome (GOLD analysis project Ga0306920, IMG submission 204666) | Lab enrichment of tropical soil microbial communities from Luquillo Experimental Forest, Puerto Rico - flux4day.12C.oxic.44.000.170 (v2)... | ecosystem: Environmental > Terrestrial >...
ACTTCGACCAATTGGGAGTACCGCGACTTGCCGATTAACCTCAACCTTTCGAACCGCCGGATGCGGACCCGCATGTCCGGTGGTGTGGCAGGGGAGCAGCGGTGCGCCGCTGCCCCCTATGCCGATCGCTGTCGACGCCAAGCTGACCCTCCTCAAGAGAGATTGAGGCATTAAATCCCCGCGACTGGCTGGACCGTTACTCCCTGTAGATTCTGGATGCTGGGACGCTCAAGCATGCGCTTAAGCCAGGTGTCGATGTTACCCCGACTAGCCGCGGGGTCTACCCCCAACTCCTTCAACACCAACAGGCGCGGCACGAAACCAATATCCGCGACAGAGAACTGCGAAGCCAGGAAGTCCTGTCCCTGCAACTGATGGTTCAGGAAACTGAGCATCTGCTCGATCCACTGCTGAAGGCGCTGGATTCGATTGGAATCACGCTCAGACTCCGGTTTGCCCATTTCAGCCATGAGTTGGCCGACTTGCACGGTAAAGGAAGTGTCTGCGATGTCCTCCCATGTTCTAGCCTGGGCTCGCAATGCGCTTGAGCCGACCGCAGGTAGCAGCGGCGGCTCCGGATATTCGTCCTCCAGGTATTCGGCAATTATGGTCGAGTCATAAACCGTCGTGTCTTCATCCACGAGTACCGGGACACGCCCGAATGGATTGAGGCGCCGAAACTCCGGACGGCGCTGCTCGCCCTGAGTTAGGTCTATCTGAACAAGTTCGTATGAGAGGCCCTTCTCGGCTAGCACAATCCGCACCTTCTGGCCGAACGGGCAAGGCAGGAAGTCGTAGAGCTTCATCATTTTCCCAACCGCGGTTCAATCCGTGGCGGCGGTGACGCTGAATCTAAGGTTTGCATCTACTTCGGGCTGAAGTCTGAGCGTGACGCTATAATCGCCCAATTGTTTGATTGGTTCGGCCAGCAGAATACGGCGCCGATCAATGGCGAAGCCGCGCTGATGAAGGGCTCGCTCGAGATCGAGGTTAGTCACTGAGCCGAACAACTTACCCTCTTCACCAGCATGGGCAGCCAGCGTTAAATGCAGGCTCTCAATTTTTTCCTTCTCGGTCATGGCTTGCACGCGCAGTGCCTCACGCTTCGCCATTGCTAGCCGCTTCTGATGCTCAAAGGCGCGCAGATTACGTGAATTCGCTTCAACCGCCAGTTTGCGCGGAAGCAGATAGTTGCGCGCATAACCGGCGCGGACCTTGACCACGTCTCCGGGCCGGCCCAGGTGGGGCAGGTCCTCGTTGAGGATTACCTGGACGTTCATATGCATGAAGCCTCGATTTTACAAGAAATTTCCTATGTTGCGTGCCGCCGCGTTAGGCGGTTTCAAACGGCGGAAATCGACCCACAGGTCGAACACCCCGGCAGCACCTACCAGCACGGTCAAGACCGGCTGTGCCAGAGTGACAAAGTAGATCAATCCACGCGCCACCGGCGGCATTCCCAATTGCTTGAAGTAAAAGGCCATGATGGCGAGACCTTGACAGAAATAAACGCCCACTATGCAGACGAAACAATCGAGTGCGATAGTCGCAAACGCCGGCAGCGGGATAAACCAACCAAACCCGCTGACCAACAACGGCCAGATCAGCCATTCCGGTGCCGACCAACGCGCCAAATCACCGAACAGCGTATACCCTACTCTCTGTTGCTTACCGCTCATCCGCCAAAAAACCGTGAGATTAAGCAACACCGTGAGTGCGCCCAGTATCCCGGCTATCGCCGGAGTGAGACGCATTACGGTGTCCAGGACGTAAGCCTGTGTGTCGGGCGCGATCGCCGCGTCGACACCCAGTCTCTTGTAGAAACTCTCGCCCCGCATCATGCCCGCAACTAATTGGTTGTGAACTGCCTGCACCAGCACGGCCGGCGAGCCTGTGAAAGTTAACGCCGCAACTGTTCCGGCGAGAAGAACCACGATGGTAGCACTGAATACAATTAGTTCGAACGGCCGCCGCCGCTCCAGCATATGGCACATCACTACGGCGGCAAGGCCGAAACTCACCAAGTAAGCTATGGCCGCGGCCACTCCACCCCCGGCCGCCACCAACACTGAGCTGAGGGCAATTGCAACGCTAATCCTCCGCATCGGATGCGGAAGCCCCACAGCGTAACCGAGAAGCGGGGCCGGTGCGAACACCATGATCGCGCTGCCCGCGAGCGGTATCAGGGCACCCGCCAAAAACATCAAAGCCGAGGCGAATGCCGCCCGGGCCGTGGCTGCAATCTCTTTGAGGCTCACGGGACTTTGCGTCGCAAGCCTTAAAGTCCCAAAGTCGAGAACGGCAATAGGGCTAATATACGAGCGCGCTTAATCGCTACCGCGAGCAGCCTTTGGTGTTTAGCGCAATTCCCGGAAGTTCTACTTGGAACGATCTTTCCGCCCTCGGTGACAAAACTCCCCAGCGTCCGCACGTCCTTGTAATCGACGGTAAGGGATTTGTCAGCGCAGAAACGACAAACCTTACGTCGTCCGCCCGGCCGCCGGCGTCCGCCGGCGCGGCCTTCGCCTTCGCTCCGGCCGCGTGGGCCGCGATGTTGATCGGAAGTCTCAGCTGCGGGGGAGACTGATTCGTCTCTATCTTGATCCGCCATTTGCTCTTGATTTTACCATAAGCGCGCTGATACTGCGCGCAACTCACAAAGTTGATCGATTTCGCGGTTGCCGAACATGTGCAATCAGGTGAAGTTGTTCGAAGTCTTGATTACCAAGCGCTGGCAGCCGATCACCCTCAGGCATGCAAACTGAGGCACGTTTCGAAGCTGCGGCCGGCGAGCTCTTGCCGCGCTCGGTGATAAGAACCGGCCCTATCATACTTGCTCGTCGTCCTCTCCGGTCGGGGTGGTCGAGTCTGCCTCCTTACTCGAGCCTTCCGGCTCGAATTCAGACTCGGGGGACGCCTCCTCGCTTGGCGACGGCCGCGAGATATCAAGAGAAGCCTGAGCCGCGGTTGCTCCGCGGGCGGCTTCGGCTGCGGCTCGAGACGCCTCCGCCGCGGCACGTGCCTCAGCGGTGCGACGCCGGTGGGCTTCGAGTTCAGCGCGAACAGTTGCTGGTTCGGTATCGCTATCGACTAGCACCGAAAGGTAACGTAAAACGCTGTCCGACAACTTCAAATTGCGCTCGACCTCGTTCATGGTCGCGCCATTGCCGCCGTAGTCTAAACGGACGTAGAAGCCCCTCCGCTCGCCGTTAATATGGTAAGCGAGCTCGCGGAAGCCCCATTCATCGGTATCGATCATTTCGCCCGCATTTGTGCGGACGATATTCTCGAACCGTCTGATTGCCTCTTTCTGTACGGATTCGCCGAGATCGGGACGCAGGATAAAAATAGTCTCGTAACGCCGCAACGCGCACTACCTCCTTTCGGATTTAAGCCCCCGAAGCGGGAACAAGGAAGCGGACATCATCCTACCAGTGCCATAATGATCGAACAAGTGAAGGATGAATGGATGAATCCGGTCGTGGGGGCTCTTGTCTGGAAAGCCGCGATAGTATTTAGAAGAAGCATGGTTGCGCGGATGCTGAAATCTCATGAGGGCGTAATCGATGGCCAAAACTATTACTAGGACGCTATCCAGAAAGAGTGCCGCACGGGGCAGGACCGTCGCCAAACCCAAGCCCAAGGCGAGGCTTATGCCGAGGCCAAAGGCCAAAGCGGTAAAAAAGGCGGTTCCCACCAAGACCGCAAAGGCGAGAGTAAAAGCCAGACCGGCGCCGCAGAGACTGCGTCGGCCGATGAAAGCGGAGACCGCCGCTCCGGCGGAAGTGCGGCCAATTCCCGCGGACCTGCCTTCCTACGACCAACTGCCAATCCGCGAGGGCGCCCCGGCCGGCGCCGCATGGGGAGTATTCGGGGATGACGATCAGCTCGGAACCGTCAACCTGCTGACCCCCGAACGAGTTTTACAAGCTGCCAACTTTGTCCGCAGCGGCCGCGTATTCGCCTTGAATTTGCCTATCGATGTGCCGGATCCACCGCTTTTTACTCGGGGCAAGCACCACCATGTGATCAAGCACTTTGCCAACTACATCCTCGACGACTATCTCGATAATTTCTATCCGCAAGCGTCGTCGCAATGGGACGCGTTGTCCCACGTAAAGCATCCGCGGCTGGGCGCTTATAACGGCATCCCCGAGAGCGACATCACGGGCTACGGCGGTTCCAAGCTCGGGATCGATAATCTGGCGCGGCGCGGTATTGCGGGCCGCGGAATCCTGGCTGATGTCGCGCGTTATTACGAACGGCAGGGGAAACGGCTCGATTGCGCGACCAATGATGTTGTCCCACTGGATGACTTGATCGCCACACTTGATGCCCAAGGTACCAAGGTCTGGCCGGGTGACGTTTTGCTCGTCCGAGTTGGATGGACCAAGGCCTATCGGGCGATGAGCGAAGAGCAGAAATCGGAATTGGCACGCGAGACCAAAACTCCCGGAATCGAGGGTTCGCAGCGCACCGCAAAATGGCTCTGGGAGCTGCATGTCGCTGCGGTAGCTTCGGATTCCCCCGGACTTGAGGCGGTCCCGCCACCCAACGTCAGCGATTTTATGGAAGCCAATGACCTGCTCCATTTTCACATGCTGTCGTTCTTTGGGATGCCGATCGGTGAAATGTGGAATCTCGAGGAGCTGGCCGACGATTGCGCCAGCGATAATCGCTACGAGTTTTTCTTTACCTCGGCGCCTTTGAATATCCCCGGTGGCGTTGGTTCGCCGCCAAACGCAATAGCGATTAAGTAAGAGAACAGCTGTCCGCACTCAGCGGTCAGTCATGTTGTTTCTTGAACGCGTTCGCTGAGTGACCTTTTCAATCGAGTGCCTGCGGATCGCATTTGAGCGTTAAATCGCGGAGTTGCTCGATGCTGCGGTCTGCTTCAGCAGCGGATTCGCGCAACCGCTCGGCCATCTGTGCATCGATACCAGTCCATTCAGAGAATTGAGACTGTAGCGCTCGCTGGATTTTGACCTGGAGCACGAGATCGTTCCGCAGCCGCTCCCAATTGCTCGAGCCTTCGTGCGCCGGTCTGCTCGGCATTTTCGGCCATACGCCATTCTGCAGCAGTAGCTGGCGAACCGTGTCGGCCTGCGCCCTCTCCGCCGCGGCGACTTCCTTAAGTCCGGCTCTAAGGGTCGGATAGCTGCACATCTCTGTATGCCGAGTAAGATTCGTTGCCAGTGTCTCCGCATCGCCGGCCGTCTCGGCCAATCGCTTTAACAATCGTCTCCTGGGCGACAACAATAGACGAATCTTTTCGACAATTGTCATAATGACTGCGAGATCAAACAGAGATGCTTGAACTTCAACCGGTCACGCTGACTCGTCCCTTGGCCTCCCGTTTCTGCTCTTCCGGCGCAATCGTTAAGCGCAGATCCTTCCTGGCTGCCCTGCTCGCGGACTCGTTTGCTCGCCTCCGCTTCATTCCGCTTAGTGCGCCTTACTGAAGAATGACAGGCGCGCTGTTGCGCTTTTGTCAATCCGCTTCAGCGGCTGCATCAGCGACTGCTTCGGCCGCGGCTTCGGCTCCTTGTCCCGGGGCCTGTTCATGACCGCTTAATTCCCAACCCGCATCTGACGGCAACCGCAAGAAAAGCAAAGCCGAGATAAGCGATAGCACTCCGGTCACGATAAAGGCGGCCATAAAGTCGCGGGTGGTGAGCATGTGGGCGCCACGCAGACGAAGGCTCAGATGTAGTAGCATCGCGGCGATGCTGACGCCAAGACTGAGCGACAGCTGCTGTACCATACTGGCAAGTGTGCTGGCACTGCTCATCATCGGCGGCGGCACATCGGCATAGGTCAGCGTGCCGAGACTGGTGAATTGCAACGAGCGGAAAAACCCGCCAATGAGCAGCGTGAGAATGATGACCAGGTAGGGAGTTGAGGGCCGGAACAGCGCGTACAGCATCAGTATAACCGAACTGATAACACCATTGCCGACGAGCACTCGGCGAAACCCCCATCGCCGGATTATAGGGGCGGCGGTGGGCTTCATCATCAATGCTCCAGCCGCGCTGGCAAAAGTGATCATTCCCGAACCAAATGGCGTAAGGCCGAAGACTAACTGTAATAGCATCGCCAGCAAGAAAGGCAGCGCTCCGATACCCATGCGGCCCAAGGAGCCGCTCACCGTGGCTGCGGCGAAGGTCGGTATACGCATCAGACCGAGGTCAACGATCGGATTGGAGATACGCTGCGAATGTACAATATACAATCCGACGCAAATGCCTCCGGCCGCCATCGCGCTCATAACTATGCTGGCCGGAACCATTGCGCGGCCGATCGTTTCAATACCGAACATTAGGCCGGCAAGTCCAAGACTGGTGAGCAGGAAGCCCTGGAGGTCGAGCGGAAAAACCAGCTCTTCACGAATGTCGCTGATATAAATGGTCACCAGCGCGACGCCGAGTATTCCAATCGGCACATTCATCAGAAAGATCCAGCGCCAGGAAGCGTAGGTCACGATAAAGCCCCCGACCGGCGGTCCGACAACCGGCCCAAACACAGCCGGCACCGTCAGGTAGGACATCGCGTCGACGAGGTCTGCCTTGGATACAGTTTTGAGCACGAGCAGGCGCCCGACCGGTACCATCATGGCGCCGCCGAAACCTTGCACCACCCGTGCGGCCACGAGTTGCGCGAGGGTGCTCGCCAGTGCGCACAGAATCGAACCGGCGGTGAATATGATGATCGCCGCGCGAAAGACACCGCGTGCGCCGAAACGATCGGCAACCCAGCCGCTAATGGGGATAAACACGGCCAGGCTCAACAAATACGAGGTAATCGCCAGATTCAGGCGGATTGGGTCCTGATGCAACGACTTCGCTATCGCCGGCAAGGCTACGGCGATTACAGTCGAATCCAGCGTCTGCATGAACAGGGCGCAGCCGACGATCAGCGGTACCGCGAATGGAAAGCGACCCGGTTGGTCAGGCTCTGGATTCATCAGTGGTCAGAACTATCCGATCGGGCCGCGCCCATTCAAATTACGCCAAGCGGAATTTGGAGCGCCTGCCTGGGTTCAGATTTACTTCTACACCACAATAAGTGGACGGATCAGCAGTTCGCCGGGCGAAGCGTCAAGCCGAGCCAAGGCGGAGAAGTACGCGACGGGCGCTTACATCGGTGCAGATAGCGGGCTTGGCAAGCGACAAAAATGACCGCCGCCAGGATCTATTTTAGTCGATAGCTGGCATCTTCGTTTGTTGTCTCGCACAATTTTCTGGCAATAAGTACAAACCAGGCGACGCATCCAGCAGAGCTGCACAAGCGAGTTTGCATCCGAATTGAAAATGAACTTTGCGACAACGACTCCAAACGCGGCCGAGCAGGTCGATTACAAATCCATCGCGCTCCTGTCCGCGGCGCATCTGTGTGACGATATCAATCAGGGTGTGATACCCGCGATGCTACCGTTCTTTATCGCGGCGTATCACCTCACATATGCAGCAGCCGCGGGTCTGGTGCTCGCGCAAACGCTCTCATCGTCGGTGGTTCAGCCGCTGTTCGGATTCCTGGCGGACCGCCGCTCGTCTCCGTGGCTGATTCCGCTTGGGATGAGTTTCGCCGGTCTGGGAGTGGCGGTTTCCGGACTAGCGCCCACTTACGGCTTGATTTTCGTCTCGATCGCAGTCAGTGGCTTCGGCATCTCCGCTTTCCATCCCGAGGCGGCGCGCCGCGTCAGATACTTGAGCGGCTCCCGTCAGGCAACCACGATGAGCCTTTTCACGGTCGGCGGCATGGCCGGTTTCGCCCTCGGACCGTTACTGATTACGCCGACGCTGATGGCGCTCGGGACGCGTGGCGCCATCCTGCTGGCGATTCCGGTGCTGATCATGGCGCTGGTGCTGACCTTTAACCTGCATCGGTTTGTGGCGGTAGAGCAGTACGCAAGACCCGGTGTCTCAGGCCGCGTCATTGTCGAGGGAGAAGAACGGTGGGGCGACTTCACCCGGCTCACCATCGTTGTAGTACTGCGTTCTATTGCCTTTTTCGGTCTCAACACATTTCTACCGCTTTACTGGACCGCAAACCTGCGTGGCACCAAAGCCGGCGGAGGTATGGCCCTGACCACTTTGGCGGCGTCAGTTGCGGTAGGCACACTGATCGGCGGCAGGTTGGCTGATCGCTACGGCCGGAAAGCCGTTATCGCAGGATCGCTCGGCGCCTTCGTCCCCTTGTTCTTAATGTTCCTCGATTCACGAATTATTGTGGCTGCGATAATGCTCGTGCCGATCGGAATCGCGGTCTCCGCCGCGAACAGCGTGACGGTTGTAATGGGCCAGGATTATCTGCCCAACCGGGTCGGGCTCGCGGCCGGCGTCACCCTCGGTTTGTCGATGACGATCGGCGGAATGCTGACACCGGTACTGGGCACAATCGCCGATCACTACGGCCTGAGTACCGCGATGTTCCTCGTAGCGTTGATACCGGCGCTCGCATTTGCAATGAGTCTGACGCTGCATGAAACTGCGGGCGAGGCCGTGAGAGTTGAAATGGCTGCAAGCGCGCTCCAATCACCGTCAACAACGGGCGGCAGGTAGCCGTCCGTTGATGGTGTTCAACACAACGAGCATCGGAGTTCACCGTGGCACAGGAGACGATTGCATTTACCCAAGGCATCGAGATGCCGCCTGACATCCTTGAACAAGCGCGGCAGATGAAGCCGGCCGGTTTCACGATGCAGATGCTGCCGCCCCGAGCGAGCGCCGGAGATATCGCTGCGGCAATGCGCGAGGCCGAATATCTCCTCGGCTTTTTGCGCTTCCTGCCCGATGAAGCTTATCTCAACGCCAAAGGTTTGAAGCTGGTCCAGGTGCTGAGCGCCGGCTATGACATGGTCAACGTCGAAGGCGCGCGCAAAGCCCGTATCCCGATTTGCTCCAACGGCGGTGCCAACTCCGTAGCGGTCGGTGAACACGCCATCATGCTCATGCTGGCGGTGTATCGAAAGCTGGTCGCGTTTCATCAAAACGTCGCCGCCGGCAACTGGCATCGCGGCATCCCTCGCACGGTCGACATTTACGAGATCGAAGGCAAGACCGTCGGCATCGTCGGCCTCGGCAATATCGGCCAGCAGGTCACGCGGCGCATCAAGGCCTTTGATGCGCGCGTCATCTACTACGATGTGTTCCGCCGCAGCCGCGAGGAAGAAGAAAGACTCGGCGTCGAATATGTGCCGCTCGACACCTTGATTGAAACCGCTGATATCGTGAGCCTTCACGTGCCACTAAACGACAGCACCCGCCACATGATCGGCGCGGGCGAGTTGTCACGCATGAAACAGAAGGCTGTCCTAATCAACACCTGCCGTGGTGAAGTGGTGGATGAAGCGGCGCTGATCAAAGCGCTTCAGGAACATCGTATTATGGGCGCTGGACTTGACTGTCAGGAAAAAGAGCCCGCTGATCCGAATAATCCTTTGCTCAAACTCCCGAATGTCACGTTAACCCCTCACAACGCTGGACCAACGGTGGACAGTTATCGCAAGCGCTTCGGCAATGGCTACGCAAATATCCAGCGCGTGGCCAGCGGCCAGCCGCCATTGTGGGTCATTCCGGAAATGCGCGACCTTTTTCCCGCTGCGGCCCAGCCATGAGCTGGTAACTTTGATTGCGGCGGCTGCTAGAAGAGGCATCGCTGGAGAGCCAGCGGTCTTTCTCCGGGTTACGCCTTTCCCGGTTCCAGCGATGAGTCATTTTCCGAGGCCATGGTTTCTGGCGAGAGTTCCTCCAGTGTCCTGCCGCGGGTTTCGGGGATGTAACCGAGGACTAGCAAGGCACCAAGCAGCGGACCCGCCGCGAACAGCGATGCGGCGTTGCCCAAACCGCCGACCAGTTCCGAGAGGATGCCGGCGAAGACCGGCGCCAGTGTCCATCCAAGCTGCCCAACTACCTGCACCGTCAGGCTGAACCCGGTGGCGCGCGCATGGGTCGGAAAAAGCTCGGAGGAGAGGGCCGAAGTTGCAGTTCGTGCGCCTTGGTAAGCAAACATGGTCGCCATGAATGACAGCAGAATCGCACTTCGAGTGTTGCTTTGGAAAAGACCCGCCATCGCAAGCCCAGTCATTGCGCAGAAACCCGCCGTAGTTGCGCGCCGGCCAATCCGGTCGAGCATTTGGCCGCTCAGTAAGGTGCCTGCGGTCCCAAGCAGATACGCGCAGATCACGGCCGTTCCGACTTCACTGGAACTCCAGTGGTGGTCGCGTTTGGCATAAAGACTAAAGAACGAGATGGTTGGACCGCCGGCTAATCCAATGCAGTTGCAGAGCATCGAAACCAGCAGGATGCGCCCGGCCCACGGCCCGGCAGCCGGCTGGAGGCAGCGTCGCAACGGCTCAAAGATCGCGTGCCTCGTACGGCCGCGCAGCCTGCGCTCTTGCTCGAGCGCGGCGTAGCGCGCTGTCTCCCGCATCCCACGCCGCAGCCATGCAATCAGCAATAGCGGCGTGATTCCGAGGAAATACATGCCGCGCCATCCCCAGCGTGAATCCGCCATCCGGCCATAAAGCAGTCCAGCCGCAGTCACGCCGAGAAACGCGACCATCAGCAATAGCGAAATCGCGCGTGCTCGCCAGTTCTCCGGGAATTCCTCGCCGATCATGATAACCGCCACGCCGAATTCTGCGGCAAGGAAAATCTGCGCGGCACTCTGAAAAATAGTGAACGTCAAAACGCCACTGGACAGCGCAGTCAGCAGCGTGAAGCACCCGTAACATAGGACCGTATTTGCCAGCACCCGTTTCCGCCCAAAGCTGTCTGCCAGACTCACTACAAAAAAAGACAGAATTCCCCCGAACCGCACGGTCGTTGCCACCGCACCCACTGCCGCATCGCTCATATGAAAGGTGCGCGCTATATCAGGGGTGCAGAGGTGGAAAATCGTGATGTCATAGCCTTCGAAAATAGTCGCGGAGAGCAGCATGCCGAGCAGTGCGCACAAATAACGTCCCGAATGTGGCGGCGCGGCCACGCTGGTAACAATCGAGGAGGCTTTCGGAACTGCGTTCATCTACCCCTTCAGCGAAGGCTTCGGTGCCAAAAGACAATCTCGGGGCAACCTCGGTGGTGCAGGCTGCCTTGCCGCAGCGCGCCACCGATCGTCTAAAGCGTGCGCATGAAATAGCTTATTTTGTCGACTTGGCGCTGAAAAGCGGCGAAGCGCCGTCAATGGTCGGGCCTGAAACAGGCCCGCTCGTGGCCACAGTCCGCCGGGTCTGCCGGCATCCCGTCGGGACCGAAGGGCCGTTGCGTCAACAAGCAACTGTAGCAGGCAGTTGAATCATCGCTATCAATCAGGCGTTGACCCTGGAGTGAACGGAAATAGCCCGTTTTTGTCCGCAACATGAGGCAGTACGTCTGCTTTTCCACTGCCATCGCTTCTATCCAGGTATCACGCCAAAGCTTCTCGAGAGCCACCCCTAACAAGAGTTCTCTAGCCCTTCTCCCGAATTCCGCCCGCCTGCAGAATCGCCCGGCGCACCAAGGCCTTGGCAATCGGCACTTTGTAGCCATTATCGGCCAGCGGCTTCGCACCATTCAATGCGACCTCGGCGGCATGGGCGGCAACCGCGGAATCGAGCGCCGTGCCAGCTAAAATCTTCTCCGCGTCCGGTACCCGCCATGGAATCGGCGCGACCGCACCCATTACGATTCGCGCCTGACGAACGCGATGCGAGGCGCTTTCCACGAGAGCAGCGACACTCACCAACGGCCAGTCGAAGCTTTGCTTCTCCCGCACTTCGAGATAGACGCTGTTTGTTTCGAGGCGGGGGGCCGGCACAGTTATTTCAGTGATTATCTCTCCCGGCTGAAGGACGTTTTCGCGGAGCACGTCTGCCCGCGGCAGAACGAAGAACTGCTCCAAACCGATCTCATGATAGCCCTTCGGACCGAAGACCCTTACCTTGGCGCCGAACGCGATCAGTGCCGGTGCCAGATTCGATGGATGGACGATATAAGATGGGCCACCGCCTAGAATAGCGTGGTAGCGATTGAGCCCTTCGGCGGCGTAGCACTTCAGCCCGCCCTTCTTCAAGCAGTCGACCTCGGGATGGCGAAAATACCAGCATCGCGGACGTTGCAGCAGATTGCCCGCAATCGTCGCGAGATTCCGGATCTGAGGCGTGGCCGCAGTCCCCGCGGCCTCCGCTATCGCGGCATACCGTTCGCGCACTTCATGCGAGTTGGCGACTTGATGCAATTTGACCAAAGCGCCGATACGCAAGCCCGCGGCCCCATCCGATTGGATGGCGTCCATCCCGCTCAGCGCCTTTAGATTGATCAACGCACGCGGCTCGATGATCTCCTGGTTGAGCAAATCTATGATGTCGATACCGCCAGCCAACGCAATACTGCCCCGTTGCGCGAGCAGTCGCGATGCCCCCGGCAGGTCAGATGGGGCGATTATTTCGAACCGGTTCATACCCAACGCAATTTTTGTTTCTGCTTCTTTGGTTCCTGGCCAATCGCTCCGCGTTGTTTTCGGCTTAGCACAGCGGAAAGTTGCCGCCCCGGCTGGGATGGCAAGAGAGGTTCACATTTTCCCCGATGCCGCCAACACCCGATCCGGGGTTATCGGCAGCGAACGTACCGGGACACCAATCGCATCAAACACAGCGCAGCCGATTGCCGCGGCGGTGGCAACATGCGCAGCTTCGCCCAGGCCCAGCACACCGGTGTTGGTGATGCCATTGGCGACCTCGACGAACATGACCTTAATGTCGGGCACGTCAAGCGGGCCGGGCAGCTTGTAATCGTCCATCGTCGGATTGACCATCAAACCGATTTTCGGATCGAACCTACGCTCCTCGAAAAGCGCGAAGCCAACTCCCATGATGATGCCGCCATTGACCTGGCTGCGCGCGGTGAGCGGATCGACGATCAAACCAGCATCGTGAACCGCAATCACTTCGAGCACTCGGACGACTCCAGTTTCCGTATCGACTTCGACCTCGGCGAACTGGCAACCGGCCTGATCTGTGCGGAAGCCTTGATAGTCAGGAACATGTTCGCCGTCGGCGGAAAGCGAATCTGCCGGAATCCGGCGGCAGACCTCGGCGAAAGTCAGCCCGCGCGATGGCTCGAAGCGCACGCGAATCATGCCGTCGCGCGCCTCAAGATCCGCGGCCTCTGCTCCAAGCGCCGGGGCGGCCAAGCGCAACAGCTTATCCTTGAGATGCGCCGCCGCCTGTCGCACCGCGGGAGTGGTCGACGGCGCCGTGCTGCTGCCGCCCGATGGTACCGCATATAGATAGCGCGTATCGCCGATCTCAACGCGCACTTGTGCCAATGGAATCCCCAGTTCCTCCGCCGCGATCATCGCCAGGATCGTGCGCGTGCCTGTGCCGATATCCTGCGAACCCGTGCGCAACTCGACTCGGCCATCACGGTATGCAACCATCTGCGCCTGCGAGCCCGCACGTCCGACTCCGTGCCACCGACCGCTGGCGACCCCGATTCCGCGTTGGAGGGGACCCTTGTTCCGCGGTGCGCGGCTTCGTTCGTCCCATTTGAAAGCACGCGCGCCGATTTCGTACTCTAAAGCGCGTACCGGATCGGAACTGTTGCGGCTCCGGAATTCAAGCCGATCAATCGCAAGCCGTCGCGCCAATTCGTCGACGGCCAGCTCGAGGGCAAAACTTCCCTGGGGCCAACCGGGTGCCCGCATGGGCGAGGACGGTCCGGCATTCAGATAGATGTTGCGCTCTTGTGTTCGAATGTTTGGACAATTGTAAAGCTGTTTGAAGGGCCCCGAACTGCCGGCCCCTCCACCGATCCCCCCGCTGCCGTGCTGAATCAGCTCAATCGCCGTCAGTTTGCCGTCAGAGGCGGCGCCAAGCTTCACGTGTTGCCATGAACTCGGCCGATTGCCGGTCGCCAGATGTTCGGCCGCGCGCGGAAGCATCAACTTCACCGGCGCCGCAGCTTCGCGCGCGAGCTGAGCCGCCATTATGACTTCGGCGCCGGCTCCGAATTTCGAGCCGAAGCCCCCGCCAAGGTAAGCGGTAATCACACGCACGTTCTCAGGTGGCAGAGCGAAGAACACCATCAAGTCGTCGCGCACGGTAAAAATCCCTTGCGTCGAGACCCACACCGTGAGCTGATCGCGATCCCATCGGGCGACGGCCCCATGTGTTTCAAGCGATACGTGGGCTTGCACCGGCGTGCTATAGATTGCCTCGTGAACCGCGGTGGCTTGACTGAATCCGTGCGCCACATCGCCCTTTTCGAAGAGTTGTGCAGCCGTGCTGTTGGAGCCGGAGGCAAAAACTAGCGGCGCCGAGGGTTTCAGCGCCTCTTCCATGTTCGCGACGAAGGGCAGCGACTGGTAGTCAACTGCGATAGCGGCGAGGGCTTCATCAGCGATCTGAGAGCTAATCGCGGCCACCGCTGCCACCTCTTGTCCGGCAAAGCGCACAACCTGGTCGTCGCGCGCGATCGCGGCCCGTACTCCCGGAATCCTGCGCGCTCCGGTCAAATCGATCTTGCCGACTCGCGCATGCGGGTAGGGGCTGCGCAAGATCGCGCCATAGAGCATTCCCGGCAGCTCGATGTCATATGTGTAACGGGCGCCGCCGGTTGCCTTGAGCGGTCCGTCGATTCTGGGGGTATCTAACCCGACAACGGCAAATCGCTCTTCCAGTTCCCAAGGCGTGGGTTCGTCATCAGGGACAACGACTGTGACGTCTTGAACCTGACGGGAGAAGCCCAGCTTCAGTGTGACCCGGCGCGGCACTTTTTTTCACCAACCCCGAGTGCGCGGCGCTCTGTTGTCGCGCTTTCTGATCCACGCAGGCAATATCGATATACGTGCGGTTGCGCCCATCAGGCCTTGCTCTAACTCGGACGGCGCAGCTGAGCAGCGGCAGCGAGAGCGGCCTTAAAGACGTGCGGATACGTGCCGCAGCGGCAAATGTTACCGCTCACCGCCAGCTTGACTTCGTCGAGGTCTGCACCGGGGTTGCGGTCCAACGCGGCGGCCACGGACATAATCATCCCCGGCGTGCAGAAGCCACATTGCAGCGCATCGTTCTCTACGAACGCCTGCTGAACCGGATGCATGCCCGAACTATTTCCCAGCCCTTCAATCGTGGTGATGCGGTGTCCGCGCGCATCTGCGACGAGAATCATGCAGGAAGTAACCGGGACGCCGTCGAGATGAACAGTGCAGGCGCCGCAGGCTCCGCGGCCGCACACCAGCTTGGTGCCGTAGAGCCCCAGGTGGTCGCGCAGTGCCTCGAGCAGGGTCACGCGAGGCTCTAAGGTGATGCGCCGAACTGTGTTGTTGACATTTAGTTCAAGAGTCACAGCCTCGGGTCCAAGCTGTTCGGCGATGTCGCCGCCAATAACCGTACCAGGCTGTTCTGACCCTGCGGCGCTCCCGGGCGGTTTTCCGACGGCGCCGATTCCGGCAGCGACGGCGGCCGCACCAGCGCTCTTAATGAAAGCGCGGCGGCTAATTCGCGAGCCAACCTTATCGCCACCGCTTGGGTCGTCGTTCATGAATGACGGCGCTCAGATGCAATGCCGGCTACACTGCCGGCACTCACTGTCAAGTTTTACCGGTCTCCGTGTTTGAGGACTCCAAGGCAACCGCCGCGACACATGCGATAGCCATTAAGCCAAGTCCGGCCAGCAAGGCGAAGCCGACGGTCTTCAAGAAGTAAACCCCGGCTATGATAACCTTGTCAATCCGCCGGCCCAAGTCGTAACCCTCGCGGGAAATGATCCAACTGGCAAATGAAGCGCCACGTGCGTTCCAGCCCAAACGCGCCGCCGCCGCGCACACATGAAGCAGTGGGGCGAAGGTGATTATCGCGAGCATGAGAGCGGCCAAGCCAGCCCAGGAACGCCGGCCCGGACCGGCCACAAAGCTGCCGGCGACGCGGATTCCGAGCAGTAGGCCGAACGCAGTCGCCCCTCCTTCCATGAAATAAAACTGATGCGCCTCCCACCAGGCCGCGAACGCTGGACTATCCGAGCGCAGCAGTTCGGACGCGGTTAGCGAATAAGTGAGCAAGGCGGTCAACCCGACCACCAGGACTAGAAAAGTAAGTAAGCTGAGAAACCGCAGTGCATGTGAAGCAGCGATGGCGCGGACCTCATCAGGTGCCGCTGTGCGGCGGGCATCGTCGCTCCCAACTATTTGACGGTCATCGTTGTTGCCCATAACGTTTCGCCAAAAACGGCCTGGCGTATGCAATTAGAGGCTGGCTTTGAGGGCCCATATGCCTCTGGCGCGCGGCTACCGGTACCCGCCCATCAGTGTTCCCCGCGCCAGATCTGGTGAGTCCGAGTGAGAGATAGACGATCAGCAGCACAAGTGTCCCCACGGTTAAGCCGATTCGACGAAAATGTATCTGCAACGGGGCAAGCTCTGCCCGCGGACCGTCGGCTGAAAGCCGCCAGATTCGGGCACCAATGTTCGCATACTGGTACGTCGCGAGCACGATCACGATGGCCACCAGCACCAGCTTGACCGCCAAGAGAGCCGAGAAAATGCGGGTGAAAAGTACATTGAGAATCCCGGTGAAGACCAGCACACCGAGTGCGCTAAGCACGATCACTCCCAATCGTTGAATCACCCGGCGGTTGACTTTTACCCGCCCCGGAGCGTCGAGTTCGACCGCAAGAATCGGCGCCAATGCGAAAGTGGCAAACAATGAACCGCCCAGCGCCACAATTACCGCCGTCACGTGCACGAACAGCACCAAGATCCGCCAACTGAGCATCCGCCAATCTCCGTTTAACTTTGCGGGCGGGATCCAGTGAGAAGAAAACGATGAACTAGAAATAGCAGAGGACGAAGCGGTGTCCTACTTGGCTCTCAAGACGATGCAGGCTCTTCTGCAAACGCAGCACGCTTTCGATGAACTGCCACCGCAAGAGAGAAGTTCGGAACGCAAGCGGGATTCGCGCGGCAATCCGGCCGCCTATACTTGCACAGGCGGCCGTCGCCACTCGCAAAACTGCTGTGACAATCGGCCGAAGTGATCACTCGAGCACGGCGCGGATTTCCGACCGGTCGCACTCGGCCGGGTTAATGGCAACCAAGCGATCAATCAGCCCCGATATCGCGCATCACTACGCTCTTCGCCTATTCAACGAAGAGACCTTCAAGATCACCCTGTGCGCGCCAGCGGGCGAGCATTTCGTAAAAGCGCACCGCGCCGTCAGGGTCCGAAGCCTCAAGAAAGCCCTGCCCCTCCTGCTTGCCCTCGCCGTTGTAGTACCCCGGAGTGCAGACGTTCTGGTAGTCCGTCATAAGGGTCTTGCGCGTAACCCTCTCCACCCACTCAGCTTCGGCCTCGCGGGTGGGTTCGACTGACTTGGCTTCGCGAGCATTCACCTCCGCTATCACATGTGCGATATGGGTGGCTTGCCCTTCCAGCATGTAGGTAAAGTTCGGCGCAAGGCCGGTTTGGGTGAGACCCATGTGAAAAAGGTTTGGAAAGCCGTGGCTTAGAAATCCGTAGTGGGTCTTCATCCCATTCGCCCAATAGTCGGACAGCGCCAGACCGCCGCGGCCGTACACTTCGAACTCGGCGCGCCGGGTGTAAGCCGTCCCCACCTCGAAGCCGGTCGCGAAGATCAGGCAGTCGACTTCATACGCGACGCCATCGACGATTATAGCGTTCTCGGTCACGCGCTCGACGCCCTTTCCCTTGGTGTCGACCAGCTTCACATTAGGGCGATTGAAGGTGGGCAGGTACTCGTCATTGAAGGTCGGGCGCTTGCACCACTGACCGTACCATGGCTTGAGCGCCTCGGCGGTCTGCTGGTCCTTCACGGTCGAAGAGACGCGATCGCGAATCTCGTTCATCTTCTGGAAGTCGGCGATCTCGGACATCAGCGCCATCTCCTCACTCGAAAGGTTCGCAGTTTCCTTGCCCGAGAGTAGCCTGGCGAGATTCTTGAAGAGGCTGGTCCACTTGTCGCCGACCAGATCTTCCTCGACGGCGATCCCGGCCAAAATGGAACAGAAGTTGCGGTTTCGATAGGCCTGCCATCCGGGGTAGAGGGTCCTAACCCATTCCGGATCGGTCGGCTTGTTGCCGCGTTCGTCCACCGAGGACGGCGTGCGCTGGAAGACATAGAGTTGTTTCGCGTACTGGCCGAGATACGGTACGCATTGAATCGCGGTCGCGCCAGTCCCGATTATGCCCACGCGCTTGTCGGCGAGCTTGTGCAGGCCGCCAGTGGTGTCGCCGCCGGTATAGTTGTAGTCCCAGCGGCTGGTGTGGAAGGTGTGTCCCTTGAACTTCTCGATTCCCGGGACCGCGGGGAGCTTGGGCCGGTTAAGCGGTCCACTCGACATTATGACAAAGCTCGCCCTGAAGACATCGCCGCGATCGGTTGTAACCGTCCAACGGCCCGCTTCATCGTCCCAGCGGGCCTCTTTGATCTGGGTCTGGAAGCAAGCGCGCTTATAAAGATTGAAGTGCTTTCCGATGCGCTGGGCGTGCTCAAAGATCTCGGGCGCGAAAGAGTACTTCTCCTTCGGCATATATCCCGTCTCCTCCAGCAGCGGCAGATAGACGTAGGATTCGATATCGCACTGGGCACCGGGATACCGGTTCCAGTACCAAGTCCCGCCGAAGTCTCCAGCCTTTTCGATAATACGGATCTCGGTGATCCCGACCGCCTGCAGCCTCGCCGCGGCAAGGAGTCCGCCGAAGCCGCCGCCGACGATCAGCGCCTCGACCTCCTCGTGGAGCGCCGGGCGCGTGAAGCCCGGCTTGACGTAGTGGTCGGCCTCGAAGTGCTGGAATGCGCCGGTGACCTCCTGGTATTGGCTATTCCCATCCGGGCGCAGGCGCTTGACGCGCTCCGCCGCGTACTTCTGGCGTAGGGCAGCCGGGTCGAAGCCCAGCTCTTCGTGGGTCGGAATTCGGTTCGGTGTTGTCTGCGTTACGGTTTCACTCATTGGGGTCAGCACTCCTTCTCGATTGGCACGTCCTTCAGTCGGAACATCTCAATTCCTTGACGCCGCTAAGCGGCAGGGTCTCCCCCTCTGTCCCCCTGCGCAACAATTTCGCAAATTTACTATATTGGCTGACACTTTGCCAAAGAGAATCAGCTGACGCTTGAGCATGTCTGTATGTTGCCGGTCTGCAGCCGCGTCTCCGGCGAAGCGAATTTCGGCAAAGGTCTTCAGCAAGCTCAGTCGGACTCTGTTCAAAGGTCGCGCCGGTAAGTGACGAAATTGCCCGTCACCCTGGCGCCCAGGCTCTCTGCGGTGCGGCGCGATGGCCAATTGTCGTCCAGCACCAGCGTATACCCTGCGTAACGCATACGATGCTCCGCCATCGCCGCGAACGAACGTGCCGCCATCGCACGAGCGATACCCCTTGAGCGCGCGTGTTCGAGTACACCTATATTGACCAAAGCGCCGCGCGTGCCACCGCCGCGTTCGGGCTTGACCAGCACTCCTGCGCGCACTCGCGCCAGCATCCCACTGAGGTCGGGAACCGAAAAGACCGCGCCGACCGGATTTCCGTCCAGCACCGCGACGATGGAAAGATCGCTGACCAGGCTGCCTGCAAGCGGCAATAGCATCGGCCGCACTTCCTCGCGCGACACCGGGTTCCATCCCCAGTGGCGCGAGAAGGCGGAGTTGGTGACGTCGGTCCACACATCGATCGCCGCAAGGAAGCCGTACTCGCGCCAACTCCGAATCGTTGCGCCGCCTTGCTGCACGGCTTCGATCATTTGGCGGTAACGCTCGAGCATCGGCGGCGTCAGCGGGGCAGTATAGTCCACCTGCCCCTTCTCGGTCAGAAAGTGGGCGTTCTTGAAGTATCGATGGTAACAATCGGGGTTGCTTCGCAGCAGAAACGATGGCAGCTCGCCGTAATTGTCGATGCTGTAGGGATAATCGAGAAATGCGGCAAAGCCGCTGCGGGCGGCCTTCATCCCACGCTGCGCCAGCCAGTTGACCGCCTCGTCGAGCAACGCGACCGCGGCGTCGTCCTCACCCGGGAGGGCTTCGAAATGGATCAGTTGCCCGAGCTTTTCGTGCCAATGCTCGTTGTAACGATAATTTACCACCGCGCTCACACGCGCGACCAGCTTGCCGTCACGCCATGCACAGAAGGGGCATAAGTCCAGGTGCGCAGCAATCAAAGCGCGGCCCGCCAGCAGGTCAATCTCGTTGTGGATATCCGGCGGCCACCAGGCGTCGCGGCCGCTATAAATCTCGAACGGCAGACGCGCAAAATCTTCGAAGCGGTCACGCGTGCCGATCTTTTCAACGCGGATGCTCTGCGCGCACAACTAAGTTCACCGCCGATGACATCAGACGAGACGCCGAACTACTGCGAATCGCCCGGGCCCTCTGAACTTTGCGAGTCGTTTGAGTCCTGATTGTTCTGCTCGGGGTTATCGCTGTCCCCGGGACCAGCGTTCATTTGCGGCGATTCACCGCCATTATCATTATCCGAGGGATTAGCCTGGGCAGAGTCGTCTCCGCTCTCGTCCCCCGGTTGTGCGTTTGGCTGATCGGAATTGTCGCCGCCGGCAGCGCTGTTGTCCTCGCCGGGCTGATAGGACTGCGGACCGGCATTCGAATCGTTCGACTCATCCTGGGCAAGTTGCTGAGCTACTGTGGTGACTGGTGGTGTTACTGTAGCCGGATGACGGGCGCCGACCAGCGTCTGGGTAAGACGCGGCCCCGCCAGCACGAGCAGGCAAGACAGAACCGGCCCTATCAGCACGTAACTGTTTCTCATTGCAAATGACCTCCGGGCGCCATTGGGAGCGAAGCTCCGATGCTGAACTGTCGAGCTTCTACTTATCCAGGCACCGAATCAATGTACCAGTCCAATCCAAGCTGCCCCATTTCAATCGCTCCAACATCGCTCCACGAATCCGCAGTGTAACTTGTGGCAGACGCTCGCGCACGGCGGTTTTTTGGAATACTCGCCGCTCATTTGAGCCGCGACTACCTCACGGCCGAGTGACACAATGCGTGCCCGAATTTGCGGCAAGGGGGGCAGCGTAACCGGCACAGTAACAGTGTCATCCTTCAAGAACACGATCTCAGCCTCGACGCTCAATTGCGGATATGCCTCAGAGGCGGCCAGCGCGTAGGCTTCCATCTGGACCTGGTAGAGCCAGACCTCATCGGCAGCTCGGGCATACTTGTAATCGCGGACGATAACGTGATCGCTCTGCTCGACCAGCGCATCGATCTGGCCACGGACGAATAACGCCTCGCCAATATGATGAAAAAAGGGGACTTCGCGCGCTGCTGACGCGCTAGCCGCGAATTTTCCCATATACCGGACCAGGTCAGCGGTAATCATCGACCGCTCTCCGGAATCAAGTCCGGCGGGAATGCCGAGCAAGTCGACGAGCTTGCGAATTTCACATTCATTTGCTGTGTCACACTGAAGCCGCTCTAGCACAGCGTGAACCACGGTGCCCATCCCCGATGCTCCTCCGGAGTGGGAAACTGCTTCCGCGCCTCCATGTTCTGGCAGCTTCAGCCGGTGCCGAAAATGGAACTGGCGCGGGCACCGGTCGAAATCAGCGAGCGCGGTCGGACTGATCACCAGTTCTTGAGAGCGCGGCGATTCGAAGCTCAAGCGACGCCGCACGAGCGTGGCCCATCCTCGGTCATCATTAACTAGGGAATCGACCGCGGGTGAGATTTCAGGCGATGCTCGAGCGCATTCCGGACGCATCAGACGTATCTTCGTACCAGCACGTTCCGTGACCAACTGCTCCGCGCCGGAGTTGACCAGCGCCGCGAAGATTTCGTCGCCGAGGAAATTGCGAATCTGCCGAGCCCATCCTTGCAGCATCGCACCCTCACTTACAATCAGGCGGTCGCGGGCACGCGTGAGCGCAACATAAAGCAAACGTAGCGACTCCGCTTGCTGCTCGCGGTTGCTATGCTGGCGAAATTCCTCGAGCATCTGATTGGGAATTTCGTCCATTCCACTCCCCGTGACGTCGCGAAGCAAAAGGCCGTTTTGCGGATCGGCCACGGGACCGCGAATCTGGTTGTCGGGCCTGCGTCCGGCGTCGGCCACAAAGACTACCGGAAACTCTAGACCTTTCGATTGGTGCACCGTCATCAGGCGAACTACATTTTCGTTTTCTCCCAGGATCTGGGCCGGCGCCTCGTACGGCTGCTGCTCCGCCAGGCGGCGCAGATGCACGACGAAATCGTAAAAGGTGAACTGCCGGCGCGACTCGAAATAACGCGCGAGGTCAGCCAGCTTGCGCAAGTTGGCGGCGCGCTGGGGTCCCTGCCGCAGTCCAAGCATCACCGCCTCATAGCTGGTGGCCGCGAGGGCATGCTCAATCACCGCCTCAATCGTGCCGCGCCGACGAAGCTTGCGTAACTCATCAATGATCAGCCACGCGCGGGTGGCGTCCTCGCGACCTTCGGTGAGCCAAGTAAAAGCGGGACCGCCAGCCGCGAACCTGACCGAAAGGGGACTTCCGGGCGAGTATTCGACGCCCTCTCCATCCGATGCGCAATGGAGCGCGATTTCGGCGAGACAGTCGTCGGCAAGACCAAAAAAGGGTGAGCGCAAGACCGCCGCCAGCGCCATCGAATCGGCTGGATTGTCGACCGCGGTCAGCAATTCGATAAAATCGAGCACTTCCGGGCAAGCGAAGAACCCCCGCCCCTTAACCGTGTAGCACGGGACCCCCGCGTCCAGCAGTGCTCTCTCGTAGATCGCTACGTCAGTGAAAGCCCGTAGCAGGACCACGATATCCCCATAGCGGACCGGCCGCAGCGCGTTCGCCGAATCCGTTAGTGACTCCTTGGCAACCAGTTGATTTATTCGGGAAGCAATCGCGCGTCCTTCCAGAACACGCTTGCGATTGGCGTTGAGTTTGCGCGAACCGGCGGTCGCAGGCACCGCATCTTCTCCGCGCTGCCCCGTCGGCGCGGTTGATTCCGCAGGCCGATCCGGAACTGCCGTGATTATTTCGACGGGGCAATCTGATTCAGACTTGCGCAATGCATTGAGTTCGTGTCCAGAACTCCATTCAACCCAATGCGGTGGTGGCGGCTGTTTCTCTGAATGCATCAGTGCCGCCCCGATTGCGTTAACGAATGCGACAATGTTCGGCGATGAGCGCCGGTTGCCCAGCAGCGGAAGCTCACGAATCGGCGCAGCGCTTAAACGGTCTCTAATCCGGCTGAAGCCAGCAACGTCAGCGCCACGAAATCGATAGATGGACTGCTTCTCGTCACCGACGATAAAAAGTTCAGGCGCTTCCGTGCCGCTATCCGGATCGATCAGCTGCTCAACAATCTCACGTTGAACCGCGTCGGTATCCTGGAATTCATCGACCAGCAGCGCCCGAATCATCCCCTGGTAACGAAGCTTCGTGCCGACATTGCGTTTAAGGAGTTCGCGCGTGCGAAACAGCAAATCGTCAAAGGTGACCAGGCGTTCATCAGTCTTTGCAGCCTCAAACTTCAGGGCCAGGTTGCGAATCGTGGTAGCGATCGCGCGTGCTCTTGGCGTGGCGCGGCAGGCGCCATAAACGGAGATCAATTCGCCGCCCAGCCCAAAGCGGCTATTTGCGCTGCGATTGACGATATTCCTGATTGACACTACGCAATCGCGCACGCGTCCTTGCGCGTTGGGAATGCATTCACAAACTTCGCGGAGAACGTCCAACGCCTCGGGCTCAACGTCCGCATCAATCGCGAGGATTCGCCGGCGATATTCGTCATGCTGTGTCCGTAGCGGCGCAGTCGTCTGCTCGGCCCCAGGGCTGAGAGTCCCGGCGCTCAGCAGGTCGTCGAGCAGCCGGCTCAGCTCCCCCGCCAGAACAGCGACGCGGCTCCTTCGGGCCTGGGTGCGCACGGCCGTCTCGCAGGTCGCCTCGTAAAGCCACTGAGGCGTGCGCCCGAGCCTCGCCACCTCGTCGAGAATTCGCATTACGATCGCGATCGTGCCTTCCCTTGGGGTTCCGCTATCGAGGCGGCGCGCGCGCGCGAGATAGCAGGCACCCGGGTCCGATTGCCGCACTGCGTCGATTAGCACTTGCTTACAAAGCCGTTCGAGAAACGTCTGGCTTTCGTACTCGTCGAGCACCTGGAAGTCCGGATCGAGCATGGCATCGATCGCATTCTCGCGCAGGATACGCGCGCAGAAGGCGTGGATGGTCGAGATGCGCGCGAGCGGTAGCATCGCGCGCGCGCGAAGCAGATGGGATCGGTGCTTGCCTTGCGCTTGCGCCAGAATGCGCTCGTTGAGCACGGAGGCAATTCGTGCCCGCATATCAGAGGCGGCTTTGTCCGTGAAGGTAATTGCAGCAACTTGAGACGGCATGAGTGGCAGATGGCCTTCGATCTCACCCGCAATCAGCGCGACGAAGCGGCGCGACAGCACTTCCGTCTTGCCTGAACCCGCGCCAGCCCGCACCAGCAGATTGCCGGGCGTCAGAATTGCGGCGCGCTGCTCCGGACTAGGAACAATGGCAGTACTTCTCACGAATGGAAAACCGGCTTGCGATATCGGCAGACACGGCGATAAGGGCAGTACTCACTGCATTGGAGTGGATCGACATCAAACCGGCCGGCGACTGCGCCTGCAATGAGCTCAAGAATTCGAGCAGCCACCGTTTTCTCCCCGACGGTCGCGAGCCGGCCACCCACCACCGCCAGCGGAATCCGCCGCGGCTCGCTTTCCTTGTCTCGGTTCTTAAGCGCGATATAGCCCACCTCAACCGCGGCCTGGGGGGACATCTCCGAACGAAAAGACTCCACCGCCCCAAGGGCGTAAACCGGCATCTGCAAATCCTCGCAAGCGAAATGGTCGGGCTTCAGCAGTTCAGCATAGTCGCTTAGCCGGCGAGAGGTTTTGTAGTCGAGGAGCTTTAGCCGCCGGACCCGGCCGGCATCGCGATAAATCTCCAAACGATCGATTTGACCCACTAGCGCGATTTCTAGCGAACCAGTGGCTCCGCTGGCCGACTTGTGCCTGAGCACCAAATTCAGTGGGAATTCGTGATGCATCTCCGTCGCCGCGTCGCCGCGAGCCCGGCGTGCGATTTCGTGGTCAATGATTTCAAAGACCATCGCCTCGATTGATGCCCATTCGACTTCAAAAAAGGCTGGGTCGCGGGCTCCCAGGCGTTCGCGGCGATGGAAGTCGTCCAACACGTGCCGTGCCGATGCTCGCAGTGAGGCCGCGTCGGACGGCTCGGCCCGAGTGAAAATTGTGTAGAGGATTTGGTGGACGAGGCTGCCCGTTTCAAGCGCTGTCTGCTCATAGTCGGCCTCGTCGGGTTCGCGCAACTGCAGGATTCGCCGGGCGAAGAACTTGTAGCCGCAAGCTGCAAGTTCCGTGAGTTGCGCGGCACTCCATTCCCGCGGGCCGCCATCTGGCCGCTCAAGCAGAAAGCGGCCGAGCTCAGGCCCGGGTCGAATGCACCCATCATATGCACTCGCGCTCGCCAGCTTCTCGTGATCGGGAGAAAGATCGAGACCTCGCCACTCAGCGCCATCGGGCGCGCTGTGGTGGTGTCGCCGATCATCGACCAGCTCTTCCCTCGATGGCAGCGCCAAGTACTTCTCGCGCCTGCGTTCGACTTCTGTTCTGCGCAGGATCGATTCAATCTGGTTAGTATCGGCCAAATGCAACGACTCGGAGTGCGGCAGAGCCGAATCGAGCGCCGCCCTCGCCAGAAACTCGTCTGGTGCAAAACAGTCAGTTGTAGGAGCGATGAATTCGCCGGCGCCGATGCGTTCCGGGACCGCACCGTTCAGGAGACGGCTCACTTCGGCAACGAACGGCGAGACCGGGAGCGGATCGCCATAGTCATCGGCCGCGGCGTACGAAAGCACCACGGAGCGCGCCGGCATCGACATTGCCAGAAAGAACAGAAACGGCTCTTCGGCATTATGATCATGGTGGGTGCGCAGGATCGGTCCCGGCGCATCCGGGGCTAACCTTCCCATCCGTCGCCGCAAAGCCTCGCGCAGCGGCGGGTTCAATTTTCGGATTACATCGTCCGGAAACAGCGGGTCTTCAGAATGGTAGGCTGGGAAGACTCCTTCGTTCAATCCGATGATGAAGACCAGGTCGAAATCTAGCCCGCGCGCGTCCGCCACCGCCATCGCGCGCACGCCTCCCGCGATATGATTAGACGCGGGCTCAACCGTAGCCTCATCCAGTACCCGCTCGACGACCGAGGCGAACTCGCTAAGTGTGACCTGGCGTGCGGGGGTTACGATTCTGGCCTCATTGGCCAAGGTTGCCAACGCAGATCTCAGCGGCCCAGCGGCCGCTGCGGCGGAATCAGTCAGAGAATCCCGGACGGGGTCGAATCCGAGGCGGTCCAGCACGCCAAGTGTCTTGGCTACGTAGTCGGCAAGCGTAGCCGGAGCCTCCAGCGTACCCAGCAAATCGAGCAACTCGTTCCAAGCCTGAGCGGCCAGGTCCAGGTGCCGGAGCCGACGGCGGATCTCGCCGCGGTCAGTTTTCTGCTCCAGTGCGCGATTCAGTTCTACTCGTCGCGATTCGATACATTCTGCCAGCGGGCGCGTCTTTTTATCGATATAACCAACCTGAGCAGGTAGCTCGTTGTATCGCGCGGCTGCAAATCGCAAAAACGGCGCCGTGCATAGGCTCAACATCCTATCGCGATGGTAATCGTGCGTCGGAATTCGGAGGATATCGCGCATCGTGCGAGCAGGGGCATACCCAGACAGGGGCCGGCGCCTGAACAGGCTTAAGGGAATCCTGAAGCGGCGGAAGGCCGCTTCAAGGTGATCGCCGTAAGCCTGTAGGCTTCGCGCAACAATCGCTATTCGGTCGAGCCGGATTTGTTCGGCAGCCGGCAATTCCAGCATTCGGCGGATTGCGCGGGCGACTTCCTCTGCCTCCCGACCTGGGTTTGGCGCTTCGATAATCCGGACAGTCCCGTCCTGCGGCGGCAATTCAGCCTCTCTCATCGCCGGCTCTTGACTGTCGTTATCGTGGTCTCTGAATAGAGAGGCTTGGTGAAGGTGGCTGACTGGAGAGCGTGCAGACAGCGCAAAAAGATGAGTCAGCACGAAACCGAGGCGCCCCCGGCGCCCATCTCTGCGGACAAAATGCGGCAGTACTTTGTCGCTGATTGATTCCTCGGCCACAAAACGATTCCACGTCAGATCGGCAAATCGGCTGACACGGAGGTCGAATGGTTCGGCTTGGATTGTCAATGTGGCATCACCAATTAGCCTGATCAGCGACGAGACCATCATGAATTGCAGCAGGCTGGGATCGTAAACCTCTGCCACCAGCAAGCGCTCGACCCCATTCAGAAAGCGCGGGCGCTCGCCTTTTTCTTCCCATCGATGAAGCCTTTCCGCGACCAGCCGCTCGCGATCATGTGCATCCGCGGTCCCGGCGTCGCGCATCAGATTGTCGTACTCAGCAAAAATCTCGGCGACGGCTGCCACACGTCTGGCCGGGGCATCGGATAACCTTGCGCACGCTTGGCGCAGGTCGCCGGCGTCGATTGCTGCACTCTTCAACTCACGGATGAAACGAAGCAGATGGTCACGGACCCCGTCTCCGGGCACGAATGTTAAGTCGACGCCACGAGCGCCGGCCCGAGTGACGGCTTCCTCAAGCGCAAGCCGTTCCGCCATTGGTCCGACGGTGACTCGCGCGACGCCGGCTTCACGCCACAACGTATCCGTGACTTGAGGGAACGTCGTTACCCGATAGCCAAGCAGGCATCCCTTCGCTTGACTCTCCCGCTTGAGCAGGTCCTCGACCTTGTGCGCGGTCGGGTAGATGGCGAGCACGGAATGCATTTTCAGCCGCCCGGGGTGCACCGTTGTCCTTTGGTTGTCACTATGCTGCCGGGCTAGACGCCAGCTCTTCTAACCGTAATCGAATATAGCCTGCGCGAGCAGGTTGCGCTTGTGGCTTGAAGGAGCAAATCCCCAGCCATGATGTACCTCTTACACGATTCCGTCTGGTCACAGATTCAAGCATTGATTCGGCTGCTCCTAATCGCCGAATCGGCCGGCTATGAGGCGCGACAGTAATGGCCCCTGATTTGCTGTTGCGTTGGAGGGGTACGGTTAGTGACAGAAGCATCCCCCAGGAGGGCCTCAAAATGCCGGTACGGGTCCTGATCGTAGACGACTCGATAGTCGCTCGTAATGAATTGCGCCATCATCTGGAACGAATGGGGTGTGAAGTCGTTGGCGACGCGGAGAATACCTTGCGAGCGCTGGCCATGTTTCGAACCGAGTCACCATCCCTGGTGATTCTTAGTGTCGCTGTGCCGCAAACGGGCGGTATCGGCGCTTTGGCCTTGCTCCGCATAATGCGCACGCTGGACCCTAAAGCCCAGGTACTGATGATAGGAACATCGGCATTACCGGAGGTGCGGAAATCGTTTGTTAGAGAAGGCGCCTTGGATTACCTGAGGAGGCCTTCTAACTTTCTCGATTTTGAACAGATCCGTAAGCGGCTGGAGGAATTATTCCCACAACTCATAAGGGTACCTCAAGCCAGCCGTCATGCCATCTTGGAGCAGGGGCCGATTATGGCGCGGTGAGTAATCGAGACGTTAGGCCGCGATCTGCTCCGGCTTCGATTCCGCCTGCGTTTAAGATGAACAAGGCGGGAATCCTCTGGACGACCCCCCTGAGTGATTGATGTCTTCGGTCAACTTTTGTCCAATATATCGGCAGTCTCGCAGTTTTAGACTACGTCACCGTCTCGCCCACTTGGCAGTAACTGCGGCAGCTGGTTGGCAAAATTTGGGCGACCGGTCCTCAGTGATGGTGCGCACTAGAGCGAGCGTACGGAACATGCTCCTGATCGCATGCCTCTGAGCCTTTCACAAACGTCTGGTAAATCCCATCCGTAAACAGCCATCGCATTTGGGTCGCGCGCGCCACGCGAGTGAGACATTCCGACCGCAGCTCACGAGTATTCGCATGCCTGGAGACGAGTTCATAGGCGCGCGCGGAGTGCATCCCGTCAGTCTTCCAATGGACCTCGAAGTAGCCAATGTCGGCGCTCGTGAAGCCGTATTTCTCTGTCAACGGGGGCGTGACCCGCTCCATGATGCCGACGACCTGGGATTCGAGTCCGATGTTCAGCGCCGCGGCAGCCACCAGCCAATGGTCATAGAAGGCGCGGCTGCGGCACCAGTCGGCCAACGCCTCGGTAGTGGGGAGCGGAGCAGTCGCCATGAATGTTTGCCGGTTGATTCCGCAAGCGTCAGCAAAGCGGACCAGATACTCGGAATGGCGCGTCGCGGCAAGTTCCTCCTGCCACATATTTTCGAGCAAGTAGTCCCGCACGTCACGCTCTGGGCAGCGGGCGTAGACGCCGGCCATGTATTGCGAGAAATTCGCAATAAAGTGCCATTGCTGGATTGCCCATTGCCCAAGCTGTTGCCTGGTCAGTTCGCCATTGACCCATCGTTCGGTGAACGGGTGGGCACCGCTATGGCGGCTTCGCACGGTGTGTTCCAGCTGAACTCTGAAATTCGCTGCGGTCATCGGATGCTCTCCCGGTCAACTCCTTAACTTCAAAGCCTGGTGTAAGAACCAGCCGGCTAGATGCGTGACGCGCGTCTTGCTTCGAACACACCGGGCTGTGCATCTTGTCGCGAATTTTTGCCAACAGCCGATAACAGCGTCCGGGTAAAGACGAAGACCTTGGCAATCATTTATAGGGCGCACGTAGTCGATTAAAATCAGAGCAGTCCACAAAACAGGGGCCGTCGTCCCAATGGCTGGCTGTGGCTCGCCCGGCGGTACGACCGGTTCAGATTGTCAAATTTCGGCGAAAGATGATATAGGCCAATCTTGGAGTACAAGGAGAGGACCATGCACACGCGTCTCTTTTTTGGCGAGATTCAGCAGGGCAAATACGACCAAGCGTGGCAAATTCTGACCGAGTTCGCCCAGCGCGTGAAGCAGCAGAAGGGTTGTATCCTCCAGCAGGTCTTGCGTCATGGTAATGAAGTTGTCGGGATCACCTCCTGGGAAAATCAGGACGATCTAGCCGCATACGCCAATGGCGAAATCGCGCGCGAATTGTTCAGGCGTATTACCCCACTGCTGATGGGGGTGCCTAAGGTCGAGACCTTCGAGGTAAAGATGAACCTCTGTGACGCCGCGGCACTCAAGCCGGTTTAGCCTGAAAGGTACGCTCGGGCGAAACGCATCGGCTCACTGACGTGCCACAGCACGATCGCTGAACAACAACACTGCTACATTGGCTCAAATAGGTTCGGAAGGAGAACCACCATGTTTCAAATGGCAAAGGTGTGGGTCGATCCGAGCGATCGTGTTGATAGCATCGAAATTCGCTACACCTGGTCCCCGCTTGAAACGCCGCCGGATTTCACCAACGGTAAAGACGAGGCAGAGGTGATGCAGGTGGTGCAGGGCACCAACCCGCGCGTACGCCAGGCCATTATCGAGATTCCGCGTTATCTCGAAGGCAAAGACAATTATTTGCTGCACTACCATTTTGGGGGTGGCGGCGAACATCACGAGGGTTTTAGCCAGGTCTACACCGAAGAGATAGTCTCCAAAGAAGTCGAATATATTGACCGTGAGGGCCTGCTTACCGAAGTGCGTGTGCTATGGAGTGTCGGTGGTTGGGCGGCACCGAACTGGACGCAGGCGCGGCTCGACGGCCTGCCACTGCAAGTGCCGGTGGACGCGCCTGGCCACGACGCCGAAGGCGAGGGCATCAGCGATGAGGCAATTTACGAACTGGTTCAGACAGTTCCGCTGCCGCGCCGTTTCGTCGCACGAGTATGGGGACCGCGTGGTGGCGCGGTCGAATACTGTTTTCAATTGCTGCGTAGCAACACGCCAATTGAGGGTGATGAGTTTGTTCGCTGGGACAACAACCAGAGTCAGAATTTCTCTGTTGTTTTGAGTTGACCAGCGCTACAATTTCCGTGTGGCGATTTCTTCTGAGCGCCGCCGGGGGACGATGCCGAAGTCACTGATTGATCGAAAGCTGGTCGTGTGTGGCGCCTGCGGTTGGGTGCACTACGCGATGACCGAGGATGAGAAAGCGGACTTCGACGGCGCTCTGGTTCGCTATCAAATAAGCGAACATGAGCGCGAGATCTACGAAGCCGAATTTCGGCAGTGCCTTAGATGCGAATCCCCGGTAACAGTCTTTCGGCAAGCAAGTGAGGGTGATGTCGCCCGGGCACTGGGCCATATTGTAACGCCGGTTCTGGTGTGACACTCGGAGGAGAGTTCTCACAACGGCGCTTCGGACAAACGTCTAGCCGTGCGAGTTGCCGTTGAGACTGAACAGCCGGCGGGCATTGTCGCCCATCACCTTGCGCGCGGTTGCCCGGTCGAGCGACCTGACCAGCGCCAACAGCCCATCATTGTAAGTCTCGAAGCCTTCCACGTTGGGTGGCTGACGATGGTAGTGAGACGGACCATCGATTGATGCATCTGAGCCGAACATAATCCGGTCTACTCCCACACCATCGATAAGCCGCCGTACCATCTGCCATCGGCACCACGAAGTCTCCAGATACAGGTTGGGCTGCTCGAGCGCATGCTCCAAAGCGCGTAGCCGGCCTTCCTCGGGTCCGAGATAAGTGTGATAAAGGATGACTGGGGTTTCGGGAAAACGTTCCGCCAAACGCCGGATATGATCCGGATCCGCGTCACCTGGCGCGCTGTGGCAGGCGACGGGGCAGCCCAGGCGAGCGGCTACTTCCAGGTAACGGTCCAACCTGGGATCATCTGCGGGATAATCATCGACCGTGGGGTGAAGTTTGAGGCCGACCGCACCGTTAGCGAGGCGCCTTTTCACTTCGCTAATCGAAGTATCGCCCGGGCGTATCCAAACCAACGGAAACAGCCGGGCGGCGGTAAGATCGACACGGTCGAGCGCCCGATTGTCGATCCAAGAACTTATGCCGGCAACAATGCCGGCTGAAGCCATCGCCATCCCGAGACTGCGAATACCCAAGGCGCCGGCACCTCCGCCGCTAACGTGCAGATGGGAGTCAAGCGCATCAAAGCCGATCCATAGACGATAATCGAACCCTTGATTATTGTCCCAGTCATCGCCGCATCCCACCGCGCAATCCAGCGCGATGTGACCATCAAGCTGGTCAATTTCTGCGACCGCGAGTCCTGGTTCCACGGTTTCCAGACGCACTTCCTGGATGGGTTCCTGCCATCCGTCGAAACCGTAATGGAGCCGGAGATCCGGTCCTTCAAGGTCGCCGCGATACGCGAGCCAGCGCTGAGAAATATCCACCCCGCCACCGAGCCAGCTGATTCTTCCAGGGTTCACTCTTTCCCCCTCCTGCGAACTAGCGCCTTAAAGGGCAATGGCTTGCCTGCTCAATGTAGACGGCTAGCCCCGCTCCGCCTCATCACCCGCATGATCAACACCGCCACCGAGACCATCCCCGGAATCGGTGACCACTTCTTCGGAATAGAGCGGCGAATACTGACGGTCGCCGCCCTGGCAAACTTCGAAATAATAATGCAGCGAGTAGTGGCTGCACGGCTGACCTTCGGCGTCTGAAATAGATAAAGGCAGTCTCAACTCCTTCATTCGGATCGACCGGCCGACCAGCGGCATGTAGCGAGTCGCGCGCGCATGGTTCCAATCGGGCGGCTCGTCCCCGGCAGTGAGGACGTAATGGATATTGACGGCTTCTATATCGTCAGCGTAATCCTGAAACCATTTCACCACACGGTGAGAGGATATATTGCTATTCGCACTCATCTGAACAAGTTCGAACCGCCGTTAGCTAATGAGACTGCACATGACACCGCTTACAAAGTATGAACCACGTAACCCCAGTAATCCTCCCATCGCTCGGCGCGGTTGGGAGTCCACAGTCCGCCTACGTGCCAACGCTGATGCACGGTCGAGCCTTTGGGTCCGCGGATACGGCCGACGTAGCGGCGCGGTACCGGCAACGCCCTCAACATCTCCGACCGGATGCGCGAAAACTCTTCCATGTCTTCACAGCCGTAGAACTTGAAGGAACGATAGGGGCTATCCTCGCCGTAGCGAGCGATGAAATTATGTTCCTCGGTGGGTTGATACTGCGGCGAATCCCAATCGTAGATGCTCCAGTAAATGCACATGCCACCGAGATCACCGCGGTAATCAACATATTCGACTTCCTTGCTGACAATCTCTTCGGTGAACAGTTGGCTCAACTCTCGCTTGCCGCCCCGGAAAATCTCAAAGTAGTGATGGAAGGCGTAGTTGTCGGTATACTTGCCGGATTCTGGATCCAGGATCTCATACGGCAGCTTGATAATCTTGCGCCGTATCCCATCGTCCGGCAGCTCAATGACCTCTTGCCGCGTCTGCCGCGCCTCGCCAGTTTCATCGATCGTGGTACCGCCCATGCCCCTGACCAGTGTGCCGCCCCTGGGCATCGCGCGCGTCTCGCGATGAGCTTCCCAGTTCGGCATTTGTGCCAGAGGGGTCCACGTGTAGTGGATGTTAACCAGCTCAATGCCAGGCGTGGCATCGACGAAACTTTTTTTCATATAGAAGGAAAACATAGCAATGCTCCCGTGTTGCCGCTGATTAACTCGCCGCTTTCATTGATTCTTCACCAGAACTGTTATCACGAATCGCGCCCCTCAGCTAACTGGCAATGCGCCTGAAAAGGACATAGCGCTTCATCACAATGGCCAATCAATGCAATCCCCCGGTGGCAGTTCTATGCCGACGCCACCCAGATAAGGTGAAAAGCCGACGGCGTGACAAACGCTGTTTGAAAGTCCGGACTGTGCCGCAAACTGCCGTCGGGGGAAATATCTTCGACCCTTGTTGCTCCGGCTAAAAACCGACCCAACGATTGCAACCGAAACGATTGTTGCGTGCGCGCGTCCCTGTTGATTACTACCAGAGCGCGTTCGCGTCTGTCTCGCGACCATTTGACGAAGACGAAGATACGCGGATTATCGATTGTCACCGCATCGATTGGCCCTTCTTCGTTGAAGACGCGCCGCGAGGCTTTGAGCCGATTGACTCGTCCGATATAATCGCTGATGTCCCACTGCGGCTTTTCCCAGTCATCGGGCTTCGTCTCCACCACGTTCAAGCGCCGGCTAAAACCGTATTCGAAACCAATCGGCATCATCACCCCGGTTGAGAACACTGTCGAAAAGCCGTAGCGCATTTTGACCGCCTCGCGGTCGCCTTTGAGCTCAGCGGCAAGGCGCGCGGTGTCATGTGATTCAGGAAAACTGATCGATGGAACCAGCGGCGCAGTTTGGCGGTATTGCTCCAGGCACCAGGGAGCCGCGAAGTCCCACCATTTCGAACTGTTGAAAATAAAATCGAAGCCGCAACCCGCAAGCCTCACCGTCTCGGCAAACGGACAGCCGAGCGATTCGGCAAAGAAGACCGTATCCGGATGCGCCCGTTTCAGACGCCCAATAAGCATCCGCCAAAGTTCTGAAGGCAGTTTGTAAGCAGCGTCGCAGCGGAAGGCCCGGATTCCCATCGCTGCGTAATGTTCGGCCAGGTCTGCCCAATAAGTCCAAAGACCATCGCGGTCTTTACTGTTGTCGATTTCGAACAAGTCGCCCCACGTGATCACGCGATCGTCTTCGCGCGCACTCGGATGAACGGGTTTGCCGTCAAGCCCACGCTTGTACCAGGAAGGATGCTGCGCCAGCAGGGGCGAATCGAATGCCGTATGATTGATGACCAGGTCCATTATCACGCTCACACCCAGTTCGTGAGCGCTCTCGATCATCTGACGGAATTGCCTTTCTGGCGGCCCCGCGGAAGGATCAACCAACCGTGGATCAAATTCATAGTAATCGACGATCGAATAGAGGCTGCCTGAGTAGCCGGCCTTGTGAAATGGATTGACAAAGACCCAGTCGAACTCCATCGCGCGGGCCCGCTCCAGATGCTCCCTCCAGCGAGGAAATGCTCCAGCCAAAAGTGGAAAGAGGTTGTAGATGCGTGGTCCGGTTTGCCAGGAGTCGGCCGTGCTCATTTTTCAAGTGCTCCGCTTACGTTCCGCCGCGCACATCGCGGACTCGTTTGCTCGGCCCGCTTCGCTCACACCCAGCATTTTAATTGCTTCGCTAATGGCTGCGCTGCGCACGCTGCGGACCCCTCTACTCAACTTCGCTTCGCTCCGTCATGTTGCGGTCCTCATCTGCCACGCCGCCGTGGCCGCCGGGGCGATGGTGCAGGGCGTCGCGCGCGGGGCGGCTTCCATAAGAATACCAATAGATCCTTGAGATGGGCGCGCCAACTGGTCCAGTTATGGCCCCCCGGCAGCTCTTGGTAAAGTGTGGGCCACCGTTTTTTCTTCAGCAATCCGATAAACGTTTCATGCGCGGGTATGAAGCGTGGCTCGTATTTCCCCACGTCGAAGTAAAACCGGAAGCTTGCGCGCCTGGTGCGCTGCACCATCGAGGCCAACTTCTGCTCTTCAATCATCAGCGCGCTCGATTGCCCGGCGACGAGCGAGAACAGATCCGGACGTGACAGGGCCGTGTAGACCGAAATGAGCCCGCCCAGCGAGGCGCCCATGACGCCGCGGGCCTTGCGGTCAACTGCGGTCCGATAGCGCTGCTCAATTTCCGGCAGAAGCTCGCTGCACAGGAATTCCAGATAGCGCTCATTGGCCCAGTACTCTTCCATCCGGTTCACAGGATCGACCATGACCGTCACAAGCCCGGGAATCTGGCGCTCACCGATCAGGTTGTCCAAAACATTCGCCATCTTAGCGCGCTCGAGGTATTCGCCGCCGTCATGCACATAAAGCGAGCCAAAGCGCCGGCGCGGATCGTTGTCGTAGGCAGCGGGCAGATAGACGTAAACGCGGCGAGTGTTATCCAGACGCTTGCTGCTGAAATCGAATTGCTCGACCCGCCCGTGGGGGATGTCATCGGTCCATTGCAGTTCCGGTGGTTCACGAAAGTCGCCGACAATGAAGTACGAGTTCGACTCGCCAAGTCCATTGTCGACCCGATTCGGACAAAGAGGGTCAAGCTGCCACTCACCGTCAACAATGAACTTGTATTCAAGCCGGGCGGGTTCACTCAATTGCAAGGTATGGTAGAAAAACCCACTTGCACCCAGTGAGAGCATCGGGATGGCATGTCCACCGCGACCCCACTGATTGAACTCGCCAGTCAGCTCGACCTGCCGTGCCTGCGGGCCGTAGAAAATGAAATTGACTTGCGGCCCTTCGATCATCGGCGTGCCCAGAGTTTTCAGGATCTGTAGGAAACGCGACACTTCCTGTTCAAGCTGGGCACCTTCGGTTCTTTCCAGCCGGGCTTTCCAGGTGGGGAATGTGGGGGCGGCTTCTTCCCGCGTGGTTGACATTGTAATTCCTGTTGGGGCTTCGCCCCCCGGATAGTTCGCTGTGCTCCGAGCCAGTGCCGCTGAGGCGCTACCTATTCGGCCGGCCCGCCGTCCGTGATTTCCTTGGGCTGGTCGTGGATTGCGTGCCGCTGACCCGGGGCTGATGTTGAACGGTCGATTTTTCAGGGCTGGAGGTCTTGCGATAAGCGGGTTTTACGGGTGCAGACATCAGATAACCGTCGCGTAGAATTCCAGCAATTTCGTCCCAATTAACGCTCATGTCCAGACGCACCCCGACCCATCCTTTGGCGCCGACATAAGGAGGTTTGAAAAATCTTCTGGGCATCGAACGTATCAGAGTTTCCTGGACGGTAGGCGGGGCCATTACCCACACGGCGAGGTGTCCACTCTGGTGATGATTATTGTCGGTCATGGCGAACATCCTGCCGCCGGCAACCCGAAAAGTGCATTCGCCCCAGGCTTCCTTCTCGATGACCCCGGGAAACGCGAGGCAGATTTCCCGCAAACGTTTTATTAATTTGTTCGACTCGTCATACATGCGGGGATGGGCCATCGTTCCTCTCCGCTGGGAAGTGAGCTGTTGAGGCTGGTTCGGGGTGACCTGCCACCCTTTCACCACAAGAAAGGGATTAAACGGTACCGTGTGCGCTCAGTATATGCTTGGTAACCGTCGAGTTCCTGCCGCAGAAAGCGCTCTTCAATTTGAATCCGGATCGCCATCATACCAATCGGGACGATCGCCATCAGGGCCGCGGCGTATGAACCCAGCCATAGGCAACTTCCCAGGATGAACGGAACGCCACCCGCATACATCGGATGACGCACCTTTGAGTACACGCCGCTGTCGATCACGCGTTGATGACGCTCTTCCTGATACTTCACCACTCCCGCGGCAAAACTATTTTCATGGAGCGCGAGCGCGATTAGCCACCAGCCGCCGGCGATCAGCCCGAGTCCGATCAGGGACACCAACTTGCCCGGTGGGGGCATGAGATGGAAGCGGAATACATCCAATGGGATAAGGATCATTACCGCACAAAATGTCGCCAGGAAAAGGTTCAGCACAATCTTGTCTACGAGCGGCTGACCTTTCTGGAGCGGCCCCTTAAGCCGCTCATTGATCAAGGCTTGGTCATTGCGCAGGTAGAGCATCGTCACCGCCGTGGCGACCGCGACCCCGGCGATGAACACCCACGCGCGCGGCCACGCCAGCGTCCGCGCCGGAACAAACAGCAATATCCCGAGGAGCGCGGTCTGCATTATGACGCCGTAAATCAGTTTGAGCGCGAACATCGCGTTTATTCCCGGTTTAGAGCGACGGCAGTTGGCCCTTTTGTGGTTGTGAGCTCGACCACAAAGACGCAGTCGTGGAATCGAGCCTTATCGCGGCGCGGGCCAGTGTTGCGCGGCACCCAGACCTTCCAGGGCGAGTCCGTAGCCGAGGTTGTCGAGCATCAGGCGCTTGATTACCTGCGTCATCGCCACTCGCGCATATCTGACTGCCAGCGTTGGCCGCGCCGCAATCTGCTCGGCGAGTTCCCACGCGCGCGGCAGCAGCCGATCTCGCGGCAGAACTTCGTTTACAACGCCGAGCTTGAGCGCTTCCTGTGCCGACAGTTTCTGGCCCGTCAGAAGGAAATAGCGTCCGCGATTCGGCCCGAGCACCATCGGCCAAGCCACATGAACGCCATCTCCGGGCACCGTCCCGTTGGGAAAATGAGCTGAATCCTGAAAGGTTGCGTGCTCCGCGGCGAGGACGATGTCGCACAGGATGGCGATTTCTGCGTGCCGATGGGTGGGACCATTGACCGCGGCAATCATCGGCACTTCGATACTGAGATGGTTCATCAGCAGGTGCTTGCCTTCATTATAGACCCGGTCCCAGCCGGCGGAGGCGATGCTGCCTGAGCCTTGCGGCGGAGGATTGGCGCAGAAGGATACGCCGGTGCCGGTCAAAATCACCACCTTATTTTCGAAATCCCGCGCGATATCCGCGAATAGAAACGACAGATCTTCGTGCGGTCCGAGACCCCATTCCATCTCGCGGCCGCTGCTATGGCAGGTCACCTGCAAAATCCCATCGCGCCGCTCCAGTTTCGCGTGCCGGTACTTGTTTGCATAATCGTCGAGTTTTATTGCCATGTGTTGTCAGCCTCGGGGCTCAGCTGTAATTGTCGCTATTCAGCCAGAATTTCGTCCATCACCGGTTCGAATGTCTACGGACAGGAGTCGGGCGGCTGAGGCTCCGAGCTACGCAACAACTGGCCGGCTCCGTGGGTACTGGATCATTCACCGTTGGCATTACTTCGCCAATATGGAACTCAAGCGGCTTTGCGGGTGCGCCGCAGCTGCGGGGCTGTCAACAATTCATGCCATCGGCGCCAAAACGTCCGGATCTGCAGCTCGTCCGAGATCGATGGATGCTCGCGGAGCATGCCGCGCGAGATATCCGACCACACGACCTCGTGATTAACGAAACCACGCTGACATGCTTCGAGCATCTCGACATCGTCCGGAGTGGCGAACCCGCCTGGTCCCAGGAAGGTAAGAAAATTATCCAACCGCAGCTCGGAATCTTCTAGGTCTTCTTCGACCGGTCCCAGATTCCACGCATTCACCTCCATGTAATCAGGCGAGATTGGGAAGAAAGTGCGAACGGTAACAGCCATGATGTCGTTGATGATCAGGTTGGGGAAAATCAGCAGGTTGCGGGCGGTCTGTGCGATGCGGAACGCGCGTTCAGCGCCGAACCGTTCCTCCAGGCGGCGCTGCTTTTCGTCGATACGCGCTTTCGCCAGTTCGCCGAAGCTCGGCACCCAGCGTGCAATTGGCCGGCCGAAGGGCGAAAGGTATTCGATGACCGCATGTCCATTGCCGAGGTCGAGCGCTTTTTGATGGGGGGCGTCCAAGCCCCCGCGGAGGTCGGCGCCGCTGTCGGCCAGGAAGGTAAAGTAGCGTTGATGAGTCGGCAGGCCGTGATATCCGTCGATACTGTTTTCGACCAACAGCTTCCAGTTCGCGCGAATACTATAGGCCTGCGCGCCATCTGAAATCTTCATTCCGGTCTCCGATTGATCGCAGACCAGATCCAGATACTCTTTCGCACCTGCGAGATAGTCACTTAGATCGACGGCCGCGCGGTCGAAACTGACGAAGATGAAACCTCGGTATGTATCCATTCGCGCCGGACGTCCAAGCGCAAATTCTGCCCGGTCAAACGCCTCGCTATACGAACTCTCGCCCGGGACACCGATCAGATCACCGCGGCAATTGAATGTCCACGCATGGTAGGGGCATTGAAAACTCCGGGCGTTCCCGCGCGGTTGGCGGCAGACGAGCGAACCCCGATGAGTACAGGTGTTGAAGAGGACCCGGGCGACCCCGTCGTCACCACGGACCAGGATCAGCGAGCGGCCCGCGACAGGGCGCGAACGGAAATCGCCCGGTTGCGGGATTTCCGATTCGTGCCCGGCATAAATCCAGCATTTGCCGAAGACCCGCATGCGTTCGCGTTCGAGACATTCGTTTTCGGTGAACACTCGCCGGTTGACACGGAAAATGCCTGCTTTCTGATCGTCGATAATCAGGTTGTCAAGCAACGCATCCTTCATGTTTTCTCTCAGCCTCCGCCGGGCCGGCTTGCCAACCCGTGCAACGACGAAATTCTGGAAGAGCAGTCTCACATGTCAGCGGGCTAAGACTCCTGCCCCTTGCCAGCTCGCCCGCCCTCCAAGTACGTTATTTTGCGCCCTCCGCTGGGTCCCACGCCCAATAGCGGGCCACGGTGCCTGCGTCGACCCGCAGATCCGTCCCCGTCATCATCTCCGAGTCGTCACAGGCGAGAAACACCGCCGCGTGCCCGTAATGGCGCGGGCTGGGCAATTTCTGCATCGGTGTTCGCTTGCGGAAGGGCTCGAAGCCCAGCTTAATCCGGTCGGCGTTGGCGACTTTTCTGCCCCAGCGCAGCGCTCGCTCAAACCCCTCCGACGGATCGGTCGCGGTTGGCGTCAGACTGTTGACTCGAATCCTGTACGGCACCAGTTCCATGGCTACTGACCGCGTGAAGTTGAGTAGTCCGCACTTGCTGGTGCAGTAGGCGACGTTATTGGGTTGCCCCTGATGGCCGGCACTGGAGATGATATTAATCATCGCCCCCTTGCGCCTTTGCTCGATCATCGATTGCGCCACGTATTTGGTGAATAGAAAGGTGCCGGTCAGGATGATGGCAATCTGCCGCTCCCATTCAGCCAGCGGCATATCGAGAACCCCTTTTTGATTAAAGATGGCGGCGCCGTTCACCAGAATGTCGATGCCGCGATAAGTTTCGCAGGCCCTGGTGACCACCGTTTTGACCTGCTTTTCGTCAGTTACATCGCATGACATGGCCACGGCGCGGCCGCCCGCCTTTTCGATGGCGGCGGCACAATCGGCAGCGTTCTCAGGATTAATGTCAACGCAGACTATCGTTGCGCCCTCACTCGCCATCACCTCAGCGATGCCGCTGCCGATATTAGAACTGGTGCCGGTGATAACTGCTACCTTTCCATCGAGTTTCACGTCCTGATACTCCACCCGTGCTGACGAACTTCCGTTCCCCGGCTCAGAACGATTACTGATTCGTCTGCAATCCTTTAGGTTCCTCGCCCGCTCCAGGTTCTTCCCCGGGGAGTCCGACTGGAGCGCTGCCCAAGGGGGGCGGGAGAGGCGAGGGAGGGTTGCCCGCGATAGAGGCTCTTAAGTCCGTCGCCCGCTCCTTTGCGGAGAGGGGAGGCTGAGGGTTCTGCTTTACGCGATTAGAAAACACTTGTTCGAATTCAGCACCCAGGTCGTGATGAAATCGATCTCCGCCGGCTTGCGCTTCAGATAGGAAAGTGCTCCCGCCAGGCACATCCAGTTAAGCACTTCCTGCTGCCCGCTCTCTTCGATCGCCGATAGCGGGTAGTTTCGCCACACATCGTAATTCCCGGTCCGCAATGCATCATACAGTGTGCGATCTGCCGGGATGTCGGGATAGAGAAAATGGTTCTTGGCTGTTAGAAACGCATGCGACCAACTCGACGATGCCATCAGCACCACGCGCCAGTCGCTCTTTGACAGAACTTTTGCAGTAGCGGCGCCCAGATCGAACAACCGTTGCGGACTCGGCGACGGCGGGTCCAATTGCGCCTCGGACGGTGGGTTCTTAAAGATCGGCAGCCCGCCCCTTTGCGCGACCACCCGGCGGCCGTAGCAATTTATCGCGAACGGCACCACTGGATGTGGAAATCCGTGGCGTTCGTAATCGAGATAAAGAATTGCATTGCCGAATGCGTGGCCCAACGGGTCATGGAGCGGCCGATAAGCGTAGGCGGTATCGAAGCCCGCATCGAGCAGACCGGCCACCAGGAATTTGGCGGCAGCGGAATGCCCGCTAACGTGGTACTTGTCGTCGGCAGTTTCGTTCCAGATATTACCCGCAGGCGGACTGAAATCGACGCTCTCGTAGGCGCATACGCAGAATGGCGGAATCACGTCCTCTTTGAAATTTTCGTATTGGTCATCGCCCCAGATCAGCACGAAATCAGGCTTGAATTCATCGATGGCAGCGCGCTGCCGTCGAAACCATTGCAGCAGGTCGGCTCGGTGGCGCGCGGCGGTGGCGGTGGCGTGGTCTTCTCCCCACTCCTCCCGCATAGCGGGCGGCCAGCCTTCGGGCGTTCGAAATTTTTCCGGAAGCCGCGGATTCTGTAGCATCCGGTCCATGATCATTGCCATGTTCTCGTCGCGCCAGGCGAGCGGCGGATAATGAGTGAGGCCGATTGCGAGTATTTCGCTCATCTCGTTTCCTCGGTGCCGGAAAATTGGTGGTGCCGGATTCCTATATACCAGAAGCGGCGAAAGGTGTGGACGGCTGAGAAATTCCTTAACTCTCCCCTATCATCGCGAGAGAGCGCGCCGAGGAGTTTATGTTTGGCGAATAGCCAGTCGCGAGCGGTCCTTCCTTGTCCGCAATCCCTTGGCTTCGGTTGAAATGACCGAAGCGGAGATCCCTGCGACGCTCCTGGGACTTAATGACCCAGCACTAGGAGTCTTTACCGCGCTCATACTTACGGCTGATCTCTATTCCATTTCAGCCGGCCGCGCGGGAGGTGAGGCATTCCGACAACAGTTCGAGCGCTTTGGCGGCGAAGATCCGCATATTTGCGACACGGTCCGGGTTGCCGGTGTGTATCTTGAGTGCGCGTTCGGCGGCACCGGCCACGGCGATGCAACTGGTACCCGGCGGATCGCCGTAGCGGCTGCCGGTCGGGCCTGCCGCACCCACCTCGGCAATGCTCCAGGTCGTGGCGAAGCGCTGCCGAGCGCCGCGCGCTAAAACCAGCGCCAACTCTTCGGTTAGTCCACGCAACCCCGCGAATGCCGAATCAGGCAGATCAAGCAGCGCGCGCCGGGACTGCAAAGTATAGACCACTGCGCCGCCAAGGTAATATGCGGAGGCGCCGGGTATCGCGAGCAAGGCCGATGAGATCAGCCCACCCGATGAGGACTCGGCAACTCCGATGGTCTCGCGCCGCGCCTTGAGCGCGTCGGCGATTCGTTCCGCCAAGGGAATAAGATCCTGCATGGGACGAGGGCCTCCTTGTCCTTCAAACCAACCGATAGGCGCGCGCGACATTTTCGCCCAGGATGCCGCGGCGGCCGAGGTCGCTCATCGGCTTGACCATTTCGGCCAGTTCTTCGAGATAGTTGCCTGGATGGTCAGGATGGGGATAATCGCTGGCCCAGAAAAATTTATCCTCGCCGACGTGCGCCATCATCGCTGCGATGGTCCGTTCGTCCGGATCGGCTGAGATGTAGCATCGTTCCTTGAAGTAGTATGAGGGCTTCTCCTTCAAGCGCACGGTTTGCGCAATGGTGGTGCCGGTAAAGATCGCATCGGCGCGATCCAGAAAATATCCGATCCAGCCGGCGCCGGATTCCAACACGACCACCTTCAGCCGCGGAAAACGATCAAACACGCCCAACTGGAAAAAAGTGGCGAAGGCATGCTGTACGCCATGACCCGCGAACAGGCCGAAGTACCACGCGGCCCATCCAAAGTGGTCATAGCGATGGAACACGCCCCAGGCCGGTGGCTCGATTGTTGGATGGATCGCCAGCGGCACGCCACAATCCTGCGCCGCGGCGAAGACGCGGTCGTGCGCGAGGTCGCCGTGCGGGCGGCGCGTGATCGTGAACGGCGCCACGAAGGCGCCTTTGCAGCCGTCCTTTACCGCACATTCAAGCTCGCGGGCCGCCTCGTCAGGCTCGCCGAGTGAGAGATGGGCGATTGGGACCAGCCGCCCCGCGGAGTCACGGCAGAAATCCGCAATCCAGCGATTGTAGGCGCGGCAATAGGCTCCCGATAATTCCGGGTCCATTGTCTCGCATTCCCAGAGCAGGCCGAGAGTCGGGTACAAAATCGCCCTGGCCATTCCCTCGCGGTCGAGCAGCTGAATGCGTTCGCGCATGTCCATCGTGCCGAATGCGGCGCCTTTGAGATAAGTGTCTTCGGGCATCGGTTTGCGAAAGCGCAATTGCTCCGCTTTGCCGGCCGTGACGAATTCCTCGCGGCGGCGCCGCGCTTCTTCGATTTCCAGTTGCTTGCCCATGCCGCCGAGCATGCCGAGCGCGCCCGCGCGGGTCATCGCGGAACGCTTGCCAGCGACTTCGAGATACTCATAACCGTCGTCATCCACTCTTATTCGAATAGCTTGCGAACGGTATATCGGTTCAAGATAGGTCTCCCACAGGTCAGGCGGTTCGAGGATGTGCCCGTCTGCATCGATTATCAGTGCTTCCACTCTCATTTTCTTTCACCGCTCTTTTCTATCCGCACCTCGCAGACTCGTTTACCGGTTTCAACGAGCGGCCTCCGCTAATGGCATGGGCCGCTGCGAACCTTGCCCTGATGAGGGTCGTCGCACTGTGCGTAGACCTCGCGCAGCATTCGGCATCGTCCGAGTCGGCTACATCTGAGACCATTGTCTTAGAACAGCGCCAGCGGATTGACCGGCGATGCGGTGCCTTGCGCCAGCACAAGCGGCGCCATGATGAACTGAAACTCATAGCGGCCGTTGCGTGCACAGGCCACCGACAAAGCATCGAGGTCAGCGTTATCGATTAAATGCACTCCCATGTAAACCAGCGTACAACTGTGAATCGGCAGGGCCAATTCCTGGTATCCGCTTGGCACCGCATCGCTGACCCCGTCGGAGCCGAGCACCGCGATCTTGCGCTGATGAAGCCAGGGCAGGCAATTGGCATCGAGTCCTGCCAGTCCACCCTGAAAGGCATCCCAGGCCCCTTTGGCTTTGCGTTGGCGCGCACGGCCGGTGCGCACGAACAGCACATCGCCTTCCTCGACCGTCACACGATGGTCCTTCTCGGCGGCGTCGAGATCGTCGGCAGTAATCCTGACATTGTTTTCCAACCATTCCACGCGCTTGATCTTGGGGATGTCGAGCACAACGCCGCGGCTGATGACGCCCTCCTTGGCGACGTCAATCGCGCATTTTTTGGCGCCGTGCGAGCCAACCTCAGCCGCCTCAAAGCCGTTGTACATTTTTCCTTTATGGAAGACGTGGCAGAGCGCATCGAGATGAGTATTGGCCAGCCCATGCGGCGCGATCGCGAAGTAATCACCCACGTAGGGCAACAACTCCACCTCATGCGCGTCGAAGCCGGTCTGCTGCATCAGATGCATTACCGGGGTGGGATTGTCCGGTGCGGGGACCGTCGCCAGCGGCAGCGCCAGTGAGACCGTCTCGCCGCTCTGCACGAGCCTGGCGGCAGCGGCACGTTTCTTGTCGGTGATGAAATTGAGCGCGCCACGCTGGTCGTCCTTACCCCAGCGCCCCCAATTGCTGCATTTTTCGAATACGCCGTTCACTTCCTTTTCTGAAAGCCTGGTCGCCATGATGTCCACCTCGCGTCTTTCGAGAGAATCGTCAAAGCTACAGATCATCCAGCCTATTGTGCTGGTTCGGATTAGAACAATGCCAGCGGATTGACCGGCGAGGCCGTGCCTCGCTCGAGGATGAGCGGAGCCATTGAAAAGAGGAACTCGTAACGCCGATGTTTCTCGCAAGCTACTGCCAGCGCCTCCAGGTCAGCATTATCAATCAGATGAATACCCTGGATCACGAGCGTGCCGACATGGATCGGCAGGCCCATCTCGGCGCCATACGGACTGGGCGCGATATCACTCACCGCATCGCATCCGAGCACCGCAATCCTCCGCTGGTGCAGCCATGCGAGACATGAAGCATCGAGCCCCGGCAAACCTTCACGACGCGGGTCCCAAGCGCCCTTGACGGCGCGCCGCTTATGGCGGCCGGTGCGAATCAGCAGGATATCGCCTTCATCCACCTGCAGTTTCCCGAGCCTTTCGGCCGCCTCGAGGTCCTCCGGGTAAATCGGCTCGCGCAATTCGAGCCATTCGGCTTTTTTCGCTCGCGGTATATCGAGCAAGACGCCGCGGCTCATCACGCCATCGCGCGTTACGTCGATAGCACAGCGGCGGGCGCCAAAACGGCCGACCTCGCGCTCGCTGAAGCCGTTGTACATCTTGCCTTCCCAAAAGACATGGCAGAGTGCGTCGAGATGGGTGAATGCCATGCCGTGCGGTGCGATGGCGAAGTAATCGAGCGAAGCATAGCCGGGCGCGCCGGCATGCAGCATCATATGCTGAAGCGGCTGCGGATTGTCGGGCCCTGATTGCGTGGACAGTGGCAACGACAGCGAAACGATTTCGCCGCTCTGCACCAAGCGGGCGGCAGCCGCGCGCTTTTGCGGCGTGATAAAGTTCAACGCTCCGCGCTGGTCCTCCTTACCCCAGCGGCCCCAGTTGCTGATCTTGTCGTACAGACGCTTCACTTCATCAACGCTAAGCCGAGTCGCCATGAATCAACCTCCGCTCAAACGCGAGCTTCTATAGCATGCACAGCGTGGCTGTGCACACGCCCGCGGGTGCTATGATCGGGACGTATTTGCCGACGGCACAGGTAGTTGGAGTACTGCTATGGCGCAATCGGGCAACCGGGATATTGGCGTGGCAATGGCCTATCACGAGGCTACTAAGCATTCGTACACAAGCGTGCGCAGCGGCGCGCATTTCCTTGACTGGAGCAACCGTCCTCTGCCGTACAAAATTTATCCCGGCGCCGGTACACTTGCATTGCCGCGAGATTTGAGCTTGCCGTCAACGTCCACTCTTAGTGCGTTGCGCCAACGATCGGATGCCCCTGGAAGACCGCTTGACCTCGAAAGCCTGACAAGACTGCTCTTCTGCGCCGGGGGCTTAACGAAGCGGGCCAACGTCGGAGGTGAGGACTATCATTTCCGTGCTGCCGCATCGGCGGGCGCTTTGTATCCGGTCGAGCTCTATTTGGTTGCGGGTGAAATCGCAGGGATGGAGCGTGGGCTCTATCATTTCCTGCCGGCCGATCTGAAGCTGCAAGGCCTGCGGCGCGGCGATTGGCGCCCCTATCTCGCCAGCTGCGCAGGTTCTCCTACCGTCCGCCAGGCCGGCGCTGTGTTGATAATGACCAGCATCTTTTGGCGCAGCGCCTGGAAGTATCGTGCGCGCGCTTACCGCTACTGTTTTTGGGATACGGGAACAATCCTCGCGAACCTGCTGGCGGCCGCGAATGCGGATTCGCTCGATACCGAAATCATCACCGCTTTCAAAGACCGGCCCATGGAAGAGTTGCTCGAAGTGGATGGCGATCGTGAGGGCATCGCATGTCTGGTGGCCATGGGACAGGCTCGCACCGACGCCGACGAATCCCCCGTCCTTCGTACTATGGAACTGGAGTCGATACCGTTGTCGGCGAAAGAGGTAGTGTACGAAGACCTGGTAAGACTCCATCGCTCATCGCGACTATCCGCGTCGGAGGAGGTCACGGAGCTGACCGGGGCTCAATTCGACTCGAGGCAACTGGAGAGTGCCTTTGCCGCAATCACACTCAACGCCTTGGACGACGGCGCCGCAGCAGGACTTGGCGAGACAATACTGCGGCGCGGCTCAACTCGAGCCTTCGCGCGCAAACCGATCGCGGCCGAAGAGTTAGCTGCGATCGTTGCGACCTCGAATCTTGGTGCAAAGCGCGATTTCCCCGGAGTCGCAGAGACTTACCTCATTGTCAACGCGATCGACTCGATCGCACCAGGCGCCTATTACTATTGTCGGGAGCGCGCCACTTTGGAGCCGCTTAAGGCGGGCGACTTCCGTGCTGAAGCCGGCTACTTGTGTCTGGAGCAGTTGCTCGGCGCGGATTGCAGCGCATTGATCATCTACATGGGCGATCTGGAGCGGACTCTGCTTAAATTTGGAAATCGTGGCTATCGCAACGCCCATCTCGAAGCTGGACTGCTGGGTGGCCGTGCGTATGTGGCAGCATATAGTCTCGGACGCGGCGCCACCGGTCTGACCTTCTATGATGACGACACAACCGCGTTCCTGCAGCCGCATTGCAGGCAGATGAGCCCGCTGCTGATGGTGGCGGTGGGCGAGCCCCGTTCCCGGCGCAGGGATAATTGATAGCGTTGCACAAGTCTTCAATCAGTGACCACTGATTGTGCGAATGCCTGCGCAATGGGCATTGCGGCCGCTTTGGGGTGCCTGTTTCAACGTAGCCTCGATGGCACCCGCCTTGCTCCAACGGCCCCGGCTGCTTTCCAGAATCGGGCAACTTCACGTAGTTCTGCCTTGCGCAGGACCAGGGAGGAGAAATCGCCGCTGCCGCTGAAGCACCTAACCTGAAAATGACGCCTGGATTTATGGTTCGCAACGGTAAAGCGATGGCGAAGAGCGCGGTTGAGGATCCATTTTGTTCGGCCTCATGCCTCAGCGAACAAGTCCGTATCGCGAAGGCGGCTTAGTGGTTGGTGGCGGAGAGGTTAGAATGAAGGCACATCGAATTCTGGGCTTGATTGCGTCGCTTGGTCTAATCTTTCTGACAAACACCGGTTATCGGGCCTGGGCACAAGCACCCGCAGGAATTGGTGCACCGAGCGCGACTCCTGCCGCGGCGTGCCCGCCGGCGGCCGCTATTGCGGTGGCTGAGCTTCGAGCGAACTTTCCGCAAGCTCTTTCCGCCGCTGCGGCGGCGTGCCCGCCCGTAGCTGCAGCCAGCCCAGCGGCAGCGCCCAGCCCGGTGGCAGCGGCAACTCCGGTGCCGCCACTGACTTCACCTACTGTTGTTGGACCGCTGACGTGGCAGAGTCCAACTGCAATCGACCTCAGCAAAATGCTGGGGCTCAATGAGATGGCGCCGCCTGTCAGCGACCTCTTAAAGTTCAACATCAACGGCGTCGTAAGCGGAATCGGCATCGTGCAGAATCATGCCGTCGATGGGGACCGCTCGGCGCGCGCAGACGTCAGTAATGCGCAGGTCATAATCCAGAAGGCCGACGGCCTGATTCAATATTACTTGGAAGTCGGGGCGTACAGTATTGATGAGCTCGGCGCCCCGTATGTCTCATCTGGAAATGCGGTAAATCGCCTCTGGGGCCCGCTGCCGGCTGGCTATCTGAAAATCGCACCTACCGCCAATTTTTCCCTCCTGGCTGGAAATTTGCCGACATTGTTCGGACAGGAATACGCCTTTACTTTCGAAAATCTGAACATCGAGCGTGGACTCCTCTGGAGTCAGGAAAATACAGTTAACCGCGGTGTCCAGCTCAACTATACTCTAGGACCGATTAGCGCCTCCTTAAGCTGGAACAACGGCTTTTACTCCGACAGTTACACATGGCTGGATGGCGCACTGATCTGGGCGATCAACTCATCTAATACGTTCGAGTTTGTGGGGGGCGGCCAAGTCGGTTTCTCGAAATTCTCGAATTTCGCCACGCCCGTGCTTCAGAACAATAGTCAGATATACGACATAGAGTACACTTACAGTTCGGCGCCTTGGGTCTTTACACCCTACTTCCAGTTTACGATTTTGCCACATCATCCGGAACTTGGTGTGTTCAAAACTACTTCTACAGGCTCCGGCGCACTTCTGTTGAGCTACGCTTTGACTGACAAATTTTCCCTCACCGGCAGGCTGGAAGGCATTACGAGCTCCGGCAGTCCGAACGACGGATCGGCAAATCTCCTATCATACGGTGTCGGCAGTAATGCTTGGTCCATCACGCTGACGCCGACCTACCAGTACAAGAATTTTTTTGCGCGCGGCGAGGCGTCGTTCGTGCAGGCGGTGCAGTATACGCCTGGCGACGTGTTCGGTAGCCAGAACCGCAATCCCGCACAGGTTCGCGGTGTGCTCGAAACCGGCCTCCTCTTCTAAACGGGGTTTGGTCGGCTCTGAAAGGGAGCAGGCGGACAGGTCGCAACCTTTGGGGTAACTCGGGCTCTCGCCTACTTGCATAATAGGTCGCGCGATGGCCAACTGTTAGTGTGTAATGGCCCCCGGTGCTAGCCAGGGGGACAGGAGGAGGAGGTTTGGGATGGCTCCACGCAGAACGACCAAAACACAGCCGCGGCACAAGCAGGTGCCAGAGCCCGAGGGAATCGTTGCCAGTGTCTCGCTCAACGGCGACTCCACCGTGAGTTCGTCGGCTGCAAGCAACGGGTCCGCACCCAGCTTCGAGCAAATTCAGCGACGCGCGTACGAGCTTTTCATGGCGCGCGGCGGTACCCATGGATGCGACTTGGCAGACTGGTTGGCAGCTGAGCAGGAGTTGATGGTTACCACGACCGCGGCACATTAGACTCGTGCGATCAAAAAATCCCAGAGACCGGTAAGTCCTTCTTCCTTCGCTTTACTTCTTCGGCCGGCTGTCCGGCGATTGGACAGCCCCCGGTTCTGCCGCGTATTCCTGGTGGTGCAGTTCGGCGGTTCGCTATCCGGACGAGCCTGTGGATCGGTCTGTCCGTCATTGACGCCTGAGCCACTTTCATCAACTGACAGCCGCTGCCATATGCGCTATTAGCTCGTCTGACTGCAGCTGCTTGGATGAAGGACGATGGACATGTGGAAAGGCCGAAGGCGACCTTGACCAGGCGGCGATTCCTGTTAGCTGGAGGAACGCTTGCGGCATGGGCTTTTCTGCGAGGACGGGACGACTTGGCAGAGGGTGCAGAAGAACGCCCGCTCGACGAATACTTCCTGCAGGTTGACTACTCCGAGAGAGAGGTAGGGCCCTTTCGGCTTCGTACCCGTACGTACAACTCCAGTCTGCCCGGCCCGGTCTGGGTCACGCGGCCTGGTCACACTCTGCGGGTGAAGCTGACCAACAATTTGCCTGCAGATCCTCCGGCGACCGCACCTGCGGGAATCGACCCGCTTAACAATCCTCACGCGTTCAACACGACCAATCTGCATGTGCATGGACTGCAAGTGATTCCGCATCTCTTCGAGCCTCTAGGATCGGTCAATCCCAAGGCGCCGCTGATCACGGTGGCTTCAGGGCAAAGCTTCAGTTACGAGTTCAGACTGCCCGACGATCACCCATCCGGCCTGTATTGGTACCACCCCCACTATCACGGTTCGGCAGGCGTCCAGGTGGTAAACGGGATGGCCGGGTTGATCCTGGTCAAGGGACCGATAGATAACGTTCCCGAGATCGCCGCGGCTCGAGACGAACTACTCGTGATACAGAATCTCAAGATCAATCCGCTCGATAAGAACTCGACGAAGTGGGGCCTCGAGCCCATCGCATACCGCCCGGCGAATGCGGGTGGCTACTCGCCGGAGACCAAGGTTGAAATGATAATCGCCGACGGCAAGCCGGTGATGATCATCGACCGCCGCGGCGCGAAGCCTGTCGCGACCCGGCAATCCCTGCCGGTCTACAAAATGCGGCCTGGTGAGGTGATGCGCCTGCGCGTACTTAACGGCACCGACGGAATTTTTCTGCCCCTCACACTGTCCGGGTTCGAGGTCTACGTAATCGGGCAGGACGGAATCAACCTGCTCAAGCCGGAGAGAGCCGCCGAAGATCCGAGGTCGGCAATCCGGATGGCGCCCGGTAATCGTAACGAATTGTTGATTCGCGCGCCGATGAGCCCTACCAGAAGTACGCTGCTGGCTCTCGCACAAATGCCGACCTCCGCCAACCTGATGAGCGAGACGATGGGTGAGATGATGTCGAGGCCTGAGATCGGCATCGCGGCGTTTGAAGTTTCCGGTCCTTCCACGCATATGGCCATTCCCGTCCGGCTGCCGACCCCCACCCGCGAGTATCCGCTGATTAGCGATGCAGAAATTGCAGCGCAGCGCACTGTGACATTTTCAATGAAAACGGGCAGCAAGAGAGTTATCGATGGATTCGAGTACCTGGTAGATGGCGAGTTATACCAGGAGGGAAAGGTTGACCCGAGCGTAAAAGTTGGAACGGCCGAGGAATGGCGAATCGTGAACAACTCCGACGGCATTCATCCATTTCATATCCATGTGAACTCGTTCGAGGTCATGGGACTGCCGTCCGATCCCAACTATCACCGGCTGCATGACACTGTCTGGTTGCCGCCGTTTTCCAGTATTACGATCCGAACCCGGTTCAAAACCTGGAAAGGAAAGTCGGTCTACCATTGCCACGTACTGCCGCACGAGGATTCAGCGATGATCAAGAATTTTCTGATTTCCTAATTGCTGGTTCCAGACCTTCAGAAAAACGCCGTCGCTCTGAATAGACGTCGGCGTCTGCGAACATGAGCCCGGAGAAACGCTGCTGACGTTCATAGACCGTGCCGGTCCGCGCGCGGTTGCGAGGCTGATTGAATGCAACGATGAATCTGTCCGCTATCGGAGCATTCTGCGTAAGTGCAATCCTGGCCATGTCCGGCGCATTGCGAGCGCAGGCTCGGGGGCCGTGGTGGACCTGGTCGACCATCGACGGCAACTGGGACGGCTATCGTGACATGCTCGCCGACCGAGGTATTGTCTTCTCCGGAACGACCGTCCTCGATTTGCAGGGAAATGTTTCTGGCGGGGCACGAAGAGCCTTCGCAGGTGCCGATGCGTCACTCCTCGCAATTGACGCGGATATGGAAAAGCTCGCGGCCTTCAAGGGGTTGCTCTTTCATGCTGAATTCGCAGGGAATGCCGGCCAGAATCTTTCGACCAAGAGCCTCGATAATATCCTCCAGGTAGCCACGGCCTTTTCGCAACAAGGATATTACCTCGGTCAGCTATATGCCCAACAAAGGTTCTTTGGCGATGCATTGACAGTCCAGATTGGCCGGTTGACCACCGCGAACAATTTCGCCAGCCTGCCGGTGTTCAACGACTACATATCATTTGCAAATAATCCGATTCCGTTAAGCCTGACGAATAATACTATCTACTTTACCAGTCTACCCTCGGTTGAGTGGGCCGCAGTTGTCACCGCCGTGCCGACCGAGTCGATCACATTCGCGGTTGGAGTATACAACACTAATCTGCCGTCGGCGCGCCCCTCCCAACATGGAATCGATTTTTCGTTCGAGGGAAGCGGGGGACCGATGGAAGTTGCTCAGCTAACCTACAACCTCAACCGTGGACAAGATGATACCGGCCTGCCTGCGACCTATTATATTGGTGGGTTCTATTCCGGCGCCGACTATCAGGCGTTGTCAAACGGAAGCATCAGGCGGGGCAACTATGGATTTTACCTTGAAGCACAACAGATGATTTACCGCTATGGCGGGCCTGGCAGCGATATGGGACTGACGCCGTGGTTCGCAATAACATACAATCCGCAGGAAACTATCAACCAGCTTCCCTTGTTGATCCTTGCAGGGGCTGCCTATCATGGTTTGATTCCCGGTCGCGGCGACGACAACGCTTCGTTCGCCGTCTACTATGGAAAAATCAGTCCCGCACTGTCTTCGGTTTCGGGCGAAAAGGTATTGGAGCTGAACTATACCTGGTGGGCGACACCCTGGTTGGCGATTACGCCCGATGTGCAATATATCTTCAACCCGGGCGGAAGCAGCAGTAGCAGAAACGCCGCAGTGCTTGGCACGCAGGTCCAAATCCTGTTTTAGAGAACCGTATTATGTTCTTTCGAAGAGGCAGCGCTTCTTTGACTGTGACTGCTCTGGTAACAACGCTTGTCTTGTTGCTATGTGGACTGCGTCGGGCGGCCTCTGCGCTTGAGTTCCCTTTAGGTAAGCGGGCACTGCAGGGGCCGGGTGCACCTACCGGCAGCACCGGCCGCCTCTACGTATTTCGCCAGGTCCGTTCTTTCGGCGCACATATCGATGACTATGTCACGGTCAATGGACTTCCGGTTCAAAGAGTCCGTCCCGGGACCGGCTTTTACTGCGACGTTACCCCAGGCGGCTACGTGATCCGTGTCCTCGGCCACCAGGGCCATCCGCTTAGAGTGTCGGTGAAGCCCGGTCAACGTCTGTACATCTGTGTAATGCTGCAGCGTCTGGGCGGAGTAGCGCCACGTGGAGGTGCGCTTACTCCCAATCAGTCATTCGATCTGCGCCTGCTTGAATCGGCTTATGGGGCACAGCGTGTGAGGGAATATCAGCTAACCCCCGGGATCTGTCAGCGCTAACCGTGGAGGGCCTCATCATCGTCTGCTTCCATGGGCTTTCAACACGACGCCCCCGTGGCGCGTTAAGCTGTGCGATGCGTTCGAGGTAGCCGACGAATTCATTCGGCACCTCGGCTTAATGCCGAATTCGCTGATACAGCCCCTGGGGGCAACTTTATGCAAATTGACTAACGCTGGCCGCGTCTGAGTCTGATTGAAGTCGAATAACGCTGGTCGAAGTAGCCGAACTTTTGAGCTACGGTGAAGATCGAGGTGGAAGGGCGAACATGGCCAAAAAGACCTGGATAGAAGTCGCGCTCAATGGCGCCTGGACGCGAAGGCTCCAGCCGCGCATCCCCGTGCTGGCAAGCGAGATCATAAATGAGGGGGTGGCATGTATCAAAGCCGGCGCGGCCATCATCCATGCTCATACCCTGGACGCTTACACCGGCCGGCAAAACGGTGATGTCGACAATTGTGCGGCCTTCATGGAGGGTATCTGCGGGCAGGTTGACGCGATCGTTTATCCGACGGTGACAGGCAAGCCGGACCCGTCGAATCCGGCATGGCTTTGGGCTCCCGCGGTGGAGCTGGCAAAGCGCCGGATTCTGGAATGGGGCTTTCTCGATCCCGGTTCAGTAAACTTCTGCCGGTTTGACAATGCCGACGCTGGAATGGGCGGCACCGGGGTGTACATCAATACCAACCCCGCATTGGATGCGGCCGCACGCCTGGCGGTTGAGTACAAGTTTCACCCCGCTTATGCCTGTTACGAGGCCGGTTTTGTCCGGCACGGAGCATTGCTGCATCGGCGTAATCCCACGATGCCCGTGCCGATTTACCGCGTGATGCTATCCAGCGGAATGACCTTCAGCTTCCCGCCGGAACCGTGGGCGGTGGAGGCGTATGCGAAACTGCTGGCGACTTGCGCGCCCGGATCACCATGGATGGTCGCCGGACTTGCGGTGGATGTTCTTCCTCTCATACCCACCGTAGTTGCACTGGGAGGTGGTGTGCGCGTGGGCCTGGAGGATGCGCCGTTCGGAATGGCACGCTCAAATCTGGAATTGGTTGGCGCCGCAGTGAACGCCATCCAAAAAGCAGGCAATGAGCCGGCAACCACCGCCGATGTTCGGGCAGAACTCGCAGCTTATAAAATGCCAGCCCGGACCTCATGATTTGAATTGAAACCGAAAGCCGCGACCTAAGGATAGGTCTTCGCGAGGGCTGCGAGTTCTACGCTCCAGCGCGCCCATTGCAGGCGCCGCCGCGAACACCTTGTGCAGTCGGTGCAATGCAATGAGACGACTGCACCGCCGTGCCGAAGCGTAAGCCGACCAGCGCAAAACCGCCCTTAGACCGCGGTTTTTGTCTCCTCTGCAACGGGTACGAGGCTTGCTGCAGCCCCCATTGGCGCTTTGGAGTTTCATAATAGTAGGGCAATCCGGCAAGCTTTGAGGGTCTAACATGCGCAGTTACCTCGGCACCAGCTTCACGGTGTGGAACCGCCGACAGACCTGGTTCTGGATGGTACTCAATCAGCACGGCAACGGCGGCACGATTGGCACAGCAGCTACCGAAGCGGATGCCTTACGTGACGCCCGCTCATCAATCGAAGAAATGTCGGCGCAGCTACCATCGCCTCCGGATTCTCCAGATCGTAGTGGCGAAACGGCTTTGCTGCCGACGCTGAATCGAGCATATCCGTGTAGCGCAGGGACACTCAGCTGGATGGATTGGTGGATGAAGGTAGCTCATCGCGTGACTGATAGAATGCTTGACGGATGGGCAGATCTCGTTCTCCGGAGCAACTAATACTAGCGCCATGGAGAGCGCGAATATGTGGGAGACCGCGCAGCTACTGATAGTCGCAATTGTAGTCATTGCGCTCATCCAGCGACGCCGCTGCCGGCAGTTGTTTTGGAATCATCCCAGCCGCGTGGAAACGCCGGATCATTATTCCGACCGCTGGAGCCGGCATTTCGAGCACACGGCCGAGAAGTTCGAGCGAAAGCTGCGGCGCAAAATGGATCGACAGACGCGCAAGTACGGCGGCGCTAGCGCCGACCCGCACGAGGACGAGGCTGCGCCAACTTTTAAGACCGAGGAGCAGCGTCAAGCCTACCGCAGGGCCCGGCGGCGGGCGGCGGCCGAGGCCGGCTTCTACGTGCATCTGATGTGGTACGGCCTGGTGATCGGCCTTCTTTTCTGGATCAACGTACTCACTGGGCCGGGCTATCTTTGGTTTCTATGGCCGGCTGCCTTTTGGGGTTTCGGTGTTATCAGCCACTTCACGGCGGTATTCGGATGGCGCTGGATTCATCAACAAGTCTTCGTTCCCGCCATCGAACGCGAAGTTCAACGCGAGGTGCAGCAGGAAAAGGAAGTGCTGCGCACCGAGAAGCAGGCGTCATTGGATGAACTGACCGCGTCGTTCGCGCACGAGATTCGTAACCCGATTGCGGCGGCGCGCAGTCTGGTGCAGCAGATGGGCGAGGATCCGACATCCACCGAGAATGTCGAGTACGCGCGAGTTGCACTGGATGAACTCGCCCGTGTCGAACGCAGCGTTTCACATCTGCTGAAATTCGCCAAGGAAGAGGATTACCATTTCGAAAATGTGAATCTCGCCAGCGTGCTTGATGGGGCCCTGCTCCAGATGCGAGCGAAACTCGAGGCGAACGCGGTTACCGTCTCCCGCTCCTATCTCAACGGACCTGTCGTGCGAGCCGACGCCGACAAGCTGCGCCAGGTCTTTTCGAACATTATCGACAACGCGATCGACGCAATGACTCAGGTCAAAAGCGACCGCCGCATAGAACTCGCGATCCAGAGCGTGAATGGCCAGAACGGCCGCGCCACGATGGGCATGGTCAGGCTGCGCGATAACGGCTGCGGCATTCCTGACGACCACATCGCGAAGATCTTCAACCCCTTCTACACCTCGAAGCCTAATGGCACTGGGCTGGGACTGGGCATCGCCAAAAAAGTGCTCGATGCGCATCGCGGTACGATAGAGGTGTCGAGCCACGCTGGTGAGGGAACGGAGTTTCGGGTTTCCGTACCGCTCGCAGATTCGGCACGTGAATCCAGAAACAACGGCGAGCAGGTAAGTTCGCCGCTTTCTAACGAGCGTGCGGACGCGTCTTCACGAGCCGACAACGACTATGCGGGGTAGGCGATTATCGTGCGCGGGCCTGTGGCAAACGGCGCATCCGGATACAGCCGCGACAACGGAGCGGCATCGCCTGCCGGGTCGATGAAAAAATGAAGGGGCGGTTGTTAATCGTCGACGACGAGCGCGGAATCGTGGTCGCGCTCAAGGGGCTCTTCACCAAAGAAGGCTATGAGGTCGAGACCGCCGATTCGGGCGAGCTGGCGCTCGAAAAATTCAAGGCCGGCTTCTTCGATGTCGTAATCACAGACCTCAGCATGAAGGGGATGGATGGGCTCGAATTGCTCAAGCGCGTCCGCGAACTTGAGCCCAGCACCGCGGTCCTGATGATCACAGCTTACGGCACACAGCGAATCGCGGTGGATGCGATGAAGGCTGGCGCCGAAGATTATCTGCCCAAGCCGTTCGATAATGACGAGTTGCGGCTCAAAGTTCGCCGGGTTATGGAGACCCAGCTCTTGCGCCGCGCACACAATCGGCTGCTTGAGCAGGTCCGGCTCGAGACCGGCGTCTTCGAGAACATGATCGGCCGCTCACGTACGATGATGACCGTATTCGAGGCAATCGATAAAGTCGCGCCTACCGATGTGACCGTACTGGTGCGAGGTGAATCGGGCACCGGCAAGGAACTGGTAGCGCGCGCGATCCATTTCCGCAGTCCGCGTGCACGCAAACCTTTTATCGCGGTCAACTGTGCGGCGTTTGCGCGCGAACTGGTCGAAAGCGAGCTATTCGGCCATGAAAAGGGCGCGTTCACCGGGGCAGTGGCGCGCCGCGAAGGGAAATTCGAAACCGCCGACGGAGGCACGCTGTTCCTCGACGAAATCGGCGACATGCCGCTCGAAACTCAGGCCAAGTTGCTGCGGGTACTGCAGGAGAAACAGTTCGAGAGGGTCGGCGGCAATCAGCCGCTGACGGTCGACGTCCGGATAATTGCCGCCACCAACCAGGATCTCGAAACCCGCGTTGCTCAGGGCCGCTTCCGCGAAGACCTCTATTATCGAGTCAAGGTGGTCGAGATTCGCGTGCCGCCGCTGCGCGAGCGCCGCGAGGATATTCCGCAGATGGTCCAGCATTTTATTCGGGATGCATGCCATCGCTTCGGCCTGCCGGAAAAGCAGCTCGCGCCGGCCGCGATGCGCGCGTGCGTCGAAGCACCGTGGCGTGGTAATGCGCGAGCGCTCAAGAGCACGCTCGAGCAGGCGGTAATTCTCTCATCAGCTACTGAAATCAATGTCGACGAACTCTTTTCCGGCCCGTCGCCCGACGGTGCTCATGCGCCGGAGGATCGAGCGCTGGGCGCGAAACCTCGAGCGGAGAGCGACAGCGTTGCGACCTTTCGCGAGGCAAAGGAAAAATTCGTCGAACAATGGGAGCGTGACTTCTTCTTGAGCGCACTGCGTGCCACCGGCGGCAATATCTCCCGCGCCGCCGAACGAGTCGGAATGTACCGGCAGAGTTTTCAGCAAAAAATGCGCGAACTCGGCATCAGCGCCAGCGATATCAGTAACACCCCTACCAACGACCAAAACTAGATGGCTATGGCCTCAGACGTTCGCTCTCGCCGAATTGCATTCGAGGACGCCGTGTTCTTTCCACTGGTTCAGGCGTTGTTATTGTTCAGGCCAGGAGCTGGTGACGGGACTTAGCGAGATGCCGGTCTAAGTAGCAACGGCATCGGGGATATCGAGATTCAGTAAACCGTGTCTTCCAGAAGACCAAGTACTTTTTTCAATTCAGGAGGCAATCATGTTCAGACGTTTCCTTAATCTCATTGGTGGGAAGTGCCGCCGCTGGATGCGGATGCGCGAAGCACACGATCCGGAGAGCGTCTACGAGGCCGCCATCTCGGGGCGTGTTCGCCGCTATCAGCAGCTCAAAAGCGCCGCTGCCGGCGTCATCTATTTGCGTAGCAAGCTCGAAAGCGAACTGACGCAGAAGGTAGCCGAGATGCGCGAGGCCGAAGAGCAAATCGGCCAAGCCGCCGATCTCGACGAGGATCGGTGCGCGCTGCTGCTGATCCAACGCAAACAGACCGTCGCCGCTGATTGCCAACGGCTTGGCGAAGAATTGAAGGAACTCACCCGCGAGGCCGAAGAAGCGAAGAAGAACCTGATGGGCTTCAAGGGTGAAATCGATCAACTCAAGGCCGAGAAGGTCCGCATGCTCGCCCGCTTGAAGAATGCCCAGGCGCGCGTGCGCATTCAGCATGCGCTCGAACAGCTTTCATCTGAAGACGACGTTCGCGCGCTGGAAGATGTGCGCGAGTCAATCCAGCGAACACTCGCCGAGGCCGGCGTCAATCATGAGCTCGCGGGTTCCGAACTGGACGAAAAGCTGCAACAGATTCGGCGCCGCAATGCCGAGGCGAAGGCTCAGACAGAACTGGCCGAGATCAAGCGCCGGCGCCGCGTGCCAGCCCTGCCACTACCGGCATATGATGGCGCCGTCAGACACTAAGCGGGCCGGCCCTGTCGCCGTAGTTCCACCTTGACAGGCTTCCAGCCTGTCAAACCGCGGCCGGAAACGGATGCCGCTAGAATGATAAGCCGATCGTGGGCGATCTACGGCTGATTATCCCGGTCGATTCGTTACAAGCAGGTTTGATATAATTTTTTGGTAAGAGGCAGCGGCCTCTTTGATCCTTGGGCACGCCCCTTCCTCCTTGCCTCGTCCAGGGGCTGATCCCACATGGCAGCCTGGCCTTTGTTAAATCTCTGCAGCTCGCAGCGGCAATTCCGAAAGGAGGGGCAGGCGTGAGTGCCAGCCCGGTTGGTAAAACAATGAACCGTGGCGCGCGAAACCGTGAGGTGCTCGCGATCCTGGTGGGCGGCGGACCCGCCCCGGGCATCAACGGCGTTATTGCGTCTGCTGCAATCGAGGCGATTAATTCAGGTTTGCAGGTGCTGGGGATTCGCGATGGTTATCGCTGGCTGGCTGAAGGCGACATCTCACACGTCCTCGAGCTCAATATCGAAGATGTCAGCCGCATTCATTTCACCGGCGGGTCTATCCTGCGTACTTCGCGTACGAACCCGGCCCGTGACAATGCGACGCTCGAGCGGGTGATCAAGGCCTTGTACCTGCTCAACGCGCGCTATCTAATCTGCGTCGGCGGCGACGACACGACCTATGGTGCCGCGAGAATAGCGGAGATGACCAAGGGCCGGATCGGCGTCGCTACCGTGCCCAAGACTATCGACAACGATTTGCCATTGCCTGAGAATGCGCCGGCCTTCGGCTTCGAAACGGCGCGCGCGGTTGGCGCCGCGATCGTCGAAGCGCTGATGGAGGACGCACGGACCACCGGCAGGTGGTATCTGGCAATTTCGATGGGGCGAAAATCTGGCTCGCTCGCGTTGGGCATGTGCAAATCCGCCGGCGCCACGCTCGCGGTAATCCCGGAAGAGTTTGCCGGTGAGAAGTTCGACCTGCGCATGGTGGTCGATACTGCTGTTGGCGCAATTATCAAGCGGCGCGCATCCGGGCGTGATAATGGCGTGGCCGTAATCGCAGAAGGGATTGTCGAACGTCTGGACCAAAGCACGCTGCCCAGCAATGGCTCACAACGCGACGCCTATGGTCATCTCCATATTGCGGACATCCCGTTAGGGATGCTGCTGCGTGACAAAGTTCGCGAGGAACTGGCGGCACTGGCTATCGACGCCACCGTCGTGCCGAAAGACATCGGCTACGAATTGCGCTGCGCCAAACCGCTGCCGTTCGACGTCGAGTACACCCGCACGTTGGGTTACGGCGCCGTACGGTATCTGCTAAACGGAGGCTCGGGCGCTTTGATTGCGATTACCGGAGGCCATGTCACTCCAGTTACGCTGGAGGAACTGTGCGATCCGGCAACCGGCCGCATCCGGGTGCGAATGGTGGATACGCGCGCGGAAGCCTACCAGGTCGCACGTTCTTACATGATTCGCCTGGAGCCATACGATTTCGAGGAACCTCAACTCTCCCGACTAGCTGCTCACACTAATCTCTCCGCCGACGCCTTCAAGGCCAAGTTCCTGCCGTCAGTCATGGCCACCGTCCAGCCTGCAATGTAAACAGATCGTTATTCGGTGCGGCACAGGCTTTTAGCCTGCGTTGGGGGTTTCGCCAAGACACCGTCGCTCTCCCGCGGGAGAGCGACGGTAGAACCATCTCCCCCTCTGTGATCAGTCTTCGGGGAAGAAAATTGGGAAGGGTTCCAGATTCCGTATATCTGGCATGCGACGATTCCTTCGTACTATCGCGATACTGGAACGCGCGACAGAGATAGGCATCCCTTGCTAATTGGCGGGCGCGTTGGGCACGCGCCCGCTTTTTATGCGTGCAACTTCCGCAGGTTGCGCGAACCGCTATGGCTCACGGCTGACGGCACGGTTTTGCGAGTAGCCGAACGTGGCTTAAAGACAGGTGAAGTATGAGGCAAGCCGGGTTTCGCGTCGACCCCGATTTCGGCGGGTGCAAGCCGCTCTTCGATAGTGGGACCCGTTGCTTCCTGGTTGACCAGAGCTTCGATCGCGCGCTGCATAATCGCCAGCTTGCGCTCTTTCCACTGCCTCAATCCGCGGCGCATATATTCGGGATTGATATCGAGCATGTCGCACACGTTATCGAACGAAAACACCCAGCGTTTGTCTTCCAGGTTGATCCATTCGTCGGCATCACGGAACAAACGCTGGCCCTTGCTGGTGGGCGAGTCGATGCACTTCATGAAGCATTCGACCGCGTCCTCTAGCACGCTCAAGATCAAACGTTTTTCGCCTTCGAGCAGATGCTTTTTGCGCATTGCTTCGAAGTACTGGATTGGCAAAAGCGTATCGGGTTCAAACAAACCCGGCAGCCTTTCGTCCAGTGTTTCCTTTTCCTGCATTTTTCCTCCCTCGGTCATCCTCGCTTCCACCCCCACACCTCCTTTAGAGATCTGACGGAGTGCGTGAACGATTATTCACTGTCGTTCTCGTCACTCTCCTCGTTTTCCTCGTACAGCTCATTCCAGGCCATCTGGATGGCCTCGAGTTTTGCTTCATTCGAAGCCGCCGGGTCGTCGTCGAATTCGTCAAGGTCGATCACCCATTGATGCAAATCTGTAAAGCGGACATCCAGCGGGTTAAGTCCAGGATGGTTGTCAGCCAGCACTTCAGCGATATCCTCGGGCTGATCCCACTTCAGTCCCATTACATCTCCTCCGAATCTGGTGCGCGGCGCTTCGCCTACTGTTAAATCTAAGGCCGTTTCCCCTCAGGACAATTCCTCTATCGACTTTTTTTCGAGCGCCCGCCGGATGGCGTAATTCATAATTCGTTCGGCGAATGGTGTAGTGAGCTCGTTAAGCTCCTCAACTAGCCGCCCTATCAACTCCCGATCCTCTCCGATCCGCGCGGAATCCAGCCGCGCTGCTGCGTCCTCAACCCGCTGACGCTCCTCGGGCTCGATCAGCTCCCCATAATCTTTAAGCTGCTTAGCCAGCGCTGTCATGAGTTGAAGCGCCTCATTGCGCGCATTTATCAACAGGCGCTGTGCAATGTCAGTTTCACCAAGGTCAATCGATTCCTCCAGCATTCGCTCGATCTCATCGTCGGTAAGCCCATAGGACGGCTTAACGTCGACTGAATGCTCACGTCCGGTCAGCTGATCGCGCGCTGTAACATTAAGTATTCCGTTCGCATCGATGAGGAAAGTGACCTCGATTCGGGGCAAGCCGGCAGGCTGCGGTCCAATCGGCCCCAGCTTGAACCGCGCCAGGCTGCGGCAGTCCTGCGCCAGTTCTCGTTCGCCCTGGAGCACGTGAACATCGACATGCGTCTGATTGTCAACCGCAGTGGTGAACCTCTCAGTAGTACTAGTCGGGATTGTAGTATTGCGATGTATCAGCCGCTCCATTACGCCGCCCATCGTCTCAATGCCGAGCGATAGTGGCACGACGTCGAGCAGCAGCATGTCGGTTTGCGTGCCCATCAAGACGCCGGCCTGCACCGCCGCCCCCAATGCCACAACCTGGTCGGGATCGAGTGAGCACAGCGGTTCTCGCTTAAACAATTCGCCGATCCGGCGCCTGACCAGCGGTGTTCGCGTCGAGCCGCCTACCAATACCACCTGATCGATTTCGGTGGGCTGCAAATGAGCATCGGCCAACGCGCGCCGGCAGCATTCCATCGTCCGTTTGACCAAGGGCTCCGCCATTCGCTCAAACTCATCACGCGTCAGCGCCTTGACTATATGGCGTTGACCAAGTTCGAGCCGCACCTCGGCAACGTTGGTGTCGCTGAGCCTTTTCTTGGCGTCCTCAGCCGCGCGCCGCGCGGAATTCCAAACATGGTGATCAGCGCGAAATTCCGGGGAGGTATCACTGAGTAACCAGTCGACGACGACGCGGTCGATATCATCGCCCCCAAGATGGGTGTCTCCGTTGGTTGCGAGCACTTCGAACACCCCGCCCTTGATATTGAGGAGCGAGATATCGAACGTGCCGCCGCCCAAATCATACACCGCAACTTTGCCCTCGGCGTTATGCTGCAACCCGTAGGCGAGCGACGCGGCAGTCGGTTCGTTGACTAGGCGTACGACCTCAAGGCCTGCCAGGCGCCCGGCATCCTTAGTGGCCTGGCGCTGGCCGTCATTGAAATAGGCGGGCACAGTGATCACGACGCGCTCGACCGTTTCGCCTGCGGCGGTTTCCGCGCGTTGCTTCAGCGAACGCAGGATTTCAGCTGAAATCTGCGGGGGCGTATAGGTGCGAGCACCGACATTGAAGCGCACCACTGGCCGACTCAAGTCCGCAAAAGCATAACGACGGCGATCTTCTGGCGCAAGATCGCTACCGCCAAGGCCCACGTACCGTTTTACCGAGCGGATTACGACGGCTGCGGTTCCGCCCGAAAGTCCGCGGGCGAACACCTGCCCGTCAGGCGTACGGCCGAAATGGGGTTCTAGCTCAATGGCATCGTGACCCACGTAAACCGCGCCCTCAGGTGTCAGCGCAACGACCGAGGGTAATAAGGGATTGCCGGTGCCCGGTTCAGAAATAACACGAGGCTGAGCGCCGTCCATGACGGCGATCAAGCTGTTGGTCGTGCCAAGATCGATTCCGAAAATACGGGGCGTCATCATATCTAATTAAGGGACGGAATCTATTCCGTCCTGTCACTGTCCAGCTCGTGGTCGACGTCGCGGAGAAGCGTTCTGAGATAGGCGATCTTTGATAGGATGGCCTTTAATTCGGCAAAAAGCTGGTCCGGTTCCGGTCCCCCGCCTTTATCGAACCCGGCGAAGTTCTCAACCAGTTCCGCGTAAAGCTCGTCGATCAAGCCCTGCAAGCTCGCCCGCTTCGCAATCAGCTCGATCATACCTTGGCTGGCGCCAGAGCCTTCCTGGTTGCGCGCGTTGCGCAATTCACTCAATTGTTCCTGCACCTCGAACACCAATTCGGCGAGGTCGGCCGGCACCTGCTTGTTATTCTCCGCGAGTTTATGGCCATGAAGCTCCAGCCAATACAATCCTCGGCTGACTGGGTCGCGCAAGGTTCTGTATGCGCGCGTCACCAGCGCTGTCGCTCGCAAGCTGGCGTCGCGCAATTCAGGCGAGCCCGAGGCGAAGCGGTCGGGATGAGTACGGCGGCCCAGGTAGTGATACGCGCTTTCTAGTTCGGCAACATCGATTTGGAGAAGCCGTGGTAATCCCAGCGCCACGAATAAGTCGAGGTCAGCGGCGAGCGGGGCTCCGCATCCAGAACATAAGAGGCGCGGTTCCTGCCGCCGCGCACATGAGGGGCATTGAAGCATGATTCGGGTGGGTCGTACGCCGTTTTGGTCATACGGTAAACGATTCTCCGCAACCACAACTGCGTTTGACGTTTGGATTGACCAGCCTGAAGCCGGAAGACATTAGTTCTTCAGCGTAGTCGAGTTCGGAGCCGCTGAGATAAAGGAAACTCTTCTTGTCGACGATTAATCGGGCGCCGCCGCGCTCGAAGACCTTGTCACGTTCCTTCGCGGAATCGATTTCCATTCGGTATTGTAAGCCAGAGCAGCCACCACCAACTACCTTGACTCGCAATCCAGCGTCCGGCTTTTCGCCGACCAACTGCAGGATCTTGCTGATCGCGTTGTCGGAAAGCGTAACTGTCACCAGCGTTTCAGGCCTCCTCGGCCTTTTTTTCGATAACTGGCGCCACCTCCTCCCGGTGTTTGCGCCAATCAGCGATGGCCGCCTTGATTGCATCTTCCGCCAAGACCGAGCAATGAATCTTGACCGGCGGCAGATTGAGCTCCTTCACGATCGAGGTGTTCTTGATCGCGATCGCCTCTTCGATACGTTTTCCCTTGACCAGTTCGGTCACGTAGCTCGAGCTTGCGATCGCGCTGCCGCATCCAAAAGTCTTGAAGCGAGCATCTTCGATCACTCCGTTTTCAGGATTGATCTTGAGCTGCAACTTCATGACGTCGCCGCATTCAGGCGCACCAACCACCCCGGTTCCAACGTTGGCTTCGCCCTTGCCAAAACTGCCGACGTTGCGCGGGTTCGTATAATGCTCGATAACTTTGTTTGAATAAGCCATTTCGCCGCTCCATATAACAAGCGTTCAGCCTGTCATCCTCATCGGCTGCTCACTACTGCCTCATCGGCTGCTCACTACTGCGCTTTCCAGTTAACCGACTTGAGATCGATGCCTTCCCTGGCCATTTCGTACAGCGGCGACATCTCGCGCAACCGCTTCACCTCAGAGCAAACCCTGTCTGTGACGAAATCGACCTCCTCGTCGGTATTGAAGCGCCCCAGTCCAAAGCGGATTGAACTGTGTGCCAACTCCTCATCAGTGCCCAGCGCCCTGATTACGTATGACGGCTCCAAAGTTGCGGAGGTACAGGCGGAGCCAGAACTCACGGCCACGTCGCTAATACCCATCAGCAATGATTCGCCTTCCACATATGCAAAGCTTAAGTTGAGGTTTCCGGGCAAGCGTTCACTCGGGTGGCCATTAAGAAATACCTCGTCGAGCCGCTCAAAGATGCCCGCTTGAAGCTTGTTGCGCAATTCCGTCAGCCGCTGCCCCTCCTCCGACATCTCCGCCTTCGCGACTTCGCACGCTTTGCCGAGGCCAACGATGCCCGTAACGTTGAGGGTACCGGAGCGCATCCCGCGCTCATGTCCTCCGCCGTCCATCTGCGCGGTTATCCGGACTCGCGGGCTTTTCGAGCGCACGTAAATGGCGCCAACACCTTTCGGCCCATAAATCTTGTGCGCGCTCAACGACAGCAGATCGATGCCGTCACGCTCGACATCAACCGGGATCTTGCCGACTGCCTGGACCGCATCACAATGAAAGACGATGCCCTTTTCCTTGGCGAGCCGGCCGATTTCACCAATCGGATGAATCGTGCCGATCTCGTTGTTCGCATACATGATTGTGATGAGAACGGTTTTATCCGTCACCGCCTGGCGCACGTCGTCGGGACTAACCATCCCGTATCGGTCAACCGGCAAATAAGTCACGCTCGCTTTGCCCGCCCGCTCCAGCGCGCGGCAGCTGTCGAGTACGGCCTTGTGCTCGGTCTGACAGGTGATGACGTGATTGCCTTTGTCTTTGTAAAACTCGACGACGCCCTTGATCGCGAGATTATCGGATTCAGTCGCTCCGCTGGTGAAAATTATCTCTTTGGACTTGGCCTTTATCAGTGCGGCAATCTGGTTGCGCGCGTTATCGACCGCCTCTTCTGCTTCCCATCCGAAGCTATGATTGCGGCTGGCCGCATTGCCAAACTTCTCGTTGAAATATGGCAGCATTGCCTCGAGCACCCGCCGGTCCGTGGGCGTCGTTGCGTGATTATCCATGTAGATGGGCAGCTTGACCATCGTCTCCTCTCATTGACTCATCCAAAACCACCAATTCACCGCGTGCTGAACATCGCCCATTCTAAACATGAGCAACGCGGCGAAATTAGTGGACCTGACAAGTCCAGTATTAACCAGATCTCGGACGCTGTCAAACCCCGCCTGTCCGCTTAGTCAATTCAGTTAATTCTCGACCAAGTTGGTCTACTATAGGAATTTCCCTTTATTGTCAAACCGTTTTTCTCGATGTCAGTTAAGTGGGAGGTGCAGACGAACGGACCGGACCACCGATCGCCGGGCATTCTTCGCGTTGCATGTGTGCTGTTGGAGGCGTCCTGTGCGGATCCGAGATAAGGCTCCAATCAAGCACTCGATTCTGTAGACCCATTCCGGACTAAAAGCGCTAGCCCGCAAATCCAAGTATCTGGTCTCGCCAATCGCCCCTATTAGCATCTTGACTGAAGTGGGTGAGAGTGGGATGTTGTGGTGGGCATGGGAGGGTCGCGGTGTTCAACGGTCGTTTCGACCACGCGATTGATGAAAAGGGGCGCGTGAGCATTCCGGCGCGCTTTCGCGAAGTCCTGCAACGTGAGGGCCACCACCGTCTCTATATTACCAATTTCATGCTTGACCGTGAGCGCCTGCTTGAGCTCTTTCCACCCAATGAATGGGAGAAGGTAGTGGCCAAATTCAGCGGCAGCCGCGCTACAGACCGAGAAGCGCAGTTGTTCGAGACCTTCTATATCGGTGGCGCGCACGAGGTTCCTGTCGATCGCCAGGGCCGCATCTTAGTCCCGCCGAAGCTAAGAGAATTCGCCCGCCTTGGACGGGAGGTTACCTTTTCCGCCAAGCACAATCGGTTCGAGTTGTGGGACAAGCCGACCCTTGAGCGAATTCTGGGTATGGCTGAGGAAAATCTACAGAATCCGGAATTCCTCGCGAAGATCAACATTTGACCTGTTATGCACGAGTCCGGCGAAATGCACTTCGACGGGGAACAAGGCTTCAGCGCGGCGGGCCGCCAACATGTGGCGGTGATGGCTGATGAGGTGGTGCGGCTCGTCCGCGCCTGCAAGCCAATCCTAATCGTTGACGCAACAGTCGGCACCGGCGGTCATGCCGAACGGATGTTGGAGGAAACCAGCGCCAATCTGCTCGGAATCGATCGCGATGACGCCGCCTTGCGCGTCGCTGCCGAGCGTCTTGGCCGCTTTGGGGTACGCGTGACGTTGCGCCAAGCTGACTTCCGCAATCTCGACCTGGTGCTTGATCAGTCGGGCAGCCCTACCGCAAACGCCATCGTGGCCGACCTCGGGATGAGCAGCTTTGCACTCGATAATGCAGAGCGCGGCTTCAGTTTTGCCGCTGAGGGACCGCTCGATATGAGGATGGACCGCCATCAAAAGCTGCGTGCATTCGATATTGTCAATGAAGAATCCGAAGAAGAACTCGCCCGAATCCTGCGCGACTGGGGGGAGGAGCGCGCCGCCCGGCAGATTGCTCGTGCAATCGTTAGCTCCCGGCGCCGTCACCTACTCCAAACCACTAGCGAGCTGGCAGCAGTCATCTCCGGTGCGGTCGGTCGACGGCGCTTTGGCGCTATCAATCCTGCAACCCGTACCTTCCAGGCACTGCGGATCGCGGTTAACGGCGAGCTAGAGAGTCTGGCGGAGTTGCTTAAGAAGGCGCCGCTGCGGCTGGCAGCCGGCGGACGAATGGTAGTGCTCGCGTATCACTCATTAGAGGATCGGCTGGTCAAGCAACACTTCCGCGAACTCGCTAAAACCGGAGAATTCGTCGCCATATCGCGTAAGGCTATACGGCCTGATGCCGAAGAACTAGCCAACAACCGGCGGGCGCGCAGCGCTCGGCTTCGATGCATTGAGAGGATATGGCGTTGACGCAGAGCGAACAATCGCCGCCACATTATCGGCTCTCGGCGTTGAGGAAGCAGCATTGAAGCGTCGTTCCAAATCCGGCACGAAAACGGCGTTGCCGCCGGCATTGTTAGCCACAGCGATCGTGCTGGTCGGTTTCACGATGCTGATGGTGCGTTTGGAAGTGATCCAGGAAGGTTATCGTCTGTCGGCTCTTAGACTCGAAGTAGAACATCTCCAACAAGATAACCAGCGGCTGCGCTTGGAGGCGGCTGAGCTGAGTTCGGATCGGCGGCTGCGCTTGCTGGCGCCTAGGTACGGCCTGCGGGCACCGGCGCCAGGGCAGATAGTAATAATGAGGTGAATCGGAACAGGCTTGAACCTCTGCCCGACAGGCTGTGCCGACGCGGCGGACCAAGCGTTCAAACAGCGCCGCGCGCGGATTGGAGCACTGACCTTAGCGCTGGCGGGACTCTTCGCGCTCATCGCGTTTCGGCTCATTGTCATCGTGCTGATCGACGGGCCGCGGCTGGTCTCGTTGGGACGCAATGAGCATAGCGCGGAAATGGAGTTGGCCGCGGTGCGCGGACCGATCGTTGATCGTAACGGCAAACCGCTCGCGCTGTCGGCTGAGACCCGTTCGCTGTACGCCCGCCCGCATACTTTGCTCGCAGCCACTTCGCCTGCTGACTTGGCGGGTCTGGCCGCGATGCTTGGGGTAAGTGCCGGGGGACTTAGATCGCGGCTCGCTACCGGAGCCCCATTCGTATGGCTTGCGCGTCATCTGCCACTGTCGCGTGCGCGCGAAATTGAGCAGTTTGGGCTCAAGGGCATAGGTTCGGTGAGCGAATATAAACGTTTCTACCCGGAGAGCAACCTGGCCGCGGCGGTGGTCGGGGTGGCGGGAGTGGATGGCCAGGGGCTCTCCGGCGTGGAGTTGCAGTATGACAAGCTGGTGCGCGGCGAGCCGGTTGAACTCCGCTTTTATCAAGATGCGCTGGGCCATCCGATTCTGGATTCGCCGCTGCAGTTGAGAGACCCCAAGCTGGGCGCACGGCTGGAATTAACGATTGATTCGTCGATTCAAGCTGAAGCTGAGAGCTACCTTGCTGAGCAGGTGATGCACAGCGGTGCCCGCAAAGGCACGGCAGTGATTGTTGACCCCTTTACGGGTGAGGTGCTCGCGCTCGCCAACGTCGGCGCCGGCAGCCCCGAAGACGGCGACCGCCTCCACGATACTGCCGTGCAAGATGCCTTCGAGCCGGGCTCGACGATTAAAGGCCTGCTGGGCGCCATCGCGCTGCAAGACCAGGTAACCGATGTCTCTCGTGAGATCTATTGCGAGCAGGGCGAATGGCAGCTCGCCGGACGGCTCATTCATGACGACGGCCGTTATGGCTGGCTCACGCTCAGCGACATTATTGAGGTTTCGTCGAATATCGGCGCCGCCAAGCTCGCATTGGCGTTAGGACGGCAGCGGTTTTATGACGGAATCGATGCTTTCGGCCTCGCCAGCAAGACCGGGATAGACCTGCCTGGAGAGGGTAGCGGTATGGTGCGGCCGCCGGCGAGCTGGCATGAAATCGAGCTGGCCAATCACGGCTTTGGCCAGGGCTTCGCAGTAACCGCGATCCAACTCGTAACTGCCTACGCCGCGATCGCGAATGGCGGGGTGGTGATGCGGCCCTATATAGTTAAGGCGGCCTACGATGCAGACGGCCGCGAGGTGCTGGTCCGCACTCCTCAGACATCGCGTCGCGCCATTACGCCGGACGTGGCACACACGATGAACCAGGTGCTGCGAGGGGTTGTAAATGGGCGCAATGGCACCGCTCACCTCGCCCGCGTCGCAGATTTCACTGTGGCCGGTAAAACCGGCACTGCGCAAATGGTTAATCCAGCGACCCGGGCGTATTATCGTGATCGGCTGGTGGCCTCGTTTGTCGGATTCGTGCCGGCTGAGGATCCGAAGCTTGTCATCCTCGTGGTCCTCTACGATGTGCCGCGTGGTCACTTCGGCGGGTTGGTCGCGGCACCTGTCTTTAGCGAGATAGCTTCCGACGCGCTCCAACGAATGGCGGTTACGCCCGCGTACCCACATGTCGAGCGCGCAAACCTGCTCCCGGTAGGCAACTCGGGGTTTTTCTCTTCTTCCGACAATGAAGATCACGATTCGAACCTGCCTTCCGTTCGCGACCGTGTGTTCTCTGGCATCGCGGACCGCCGTCCGACGAAATCCGCGGCTAATGAATTGCGTGAAAGCAATCCGCATATTCCGGATTTCCACGGTCTAAGTCTGAGGTCGGCACTCGCTCTTGCCCATAACTATCGGCTTGCTCTCGAAGTGAAGGGCGCAGGTTATGTAGTGAGTCAGCAGGCTGGGCCTGAGTTCCCGGAGATGTCAGACCGATTGTCAAATCCTCAGGGACCGAAGCAAGTTGTACAGATCGTGCTCGCTGCTCCGCACCCGGGAGCACCCGACCTTCCGCCTCCTTTGGAGGGTCTGCAAAAAGGTATACGCAAGGCATCGCGGCTCCGATCCGGCTGCTGGGGCGCGTTGATAGCCCGATGAGACTTAGTGAGCTTATTCTGCAGGCCGAGGTGGAGCGCCTGATCGGTGACCCCGAAATCGCCGTGAGCGGGCTTGCCTATGACTCACGCCAAGTTAAGGGCGGCGAACTCTTCTTTTCGACAGCGCGCGACGAAAGCCAAGAGCGCGCGAACATTCAACAAGCGTTGACCCGCGGGGCGCGCGCCGTGGTGGTGCGGCGGTGGGCGGACGGGGTTGTGCGTCCCGCGGCAACTATAGTCGAATCGTCGTGGCCGCGGCGTTTGATGGGTCTCGCGGCGTCACGCTTTTTCAATGCACCTAGCCGCCGGCTGCAGCTGATCGGTATCACGGGCACTAGTGGCAAGACTACTACCAGTTATCTGCTCGCTTCGATTCTCGAGGCGGCTGGTCTGTCCTGCGGCATCATTGGCACGATCGGAACTTTCATGCGGGGGCGCAAACTCTATAGCGGACTCACCACCCCGGAGTCGCTCGACTTCGAAGCGGCTCTTGCAGCCATGGAACAAGCAGGGATGCGTGCAGCCGCAGCCGAAATCTCCTCTATTGGACTCGAAGAGCGGCGCGTCGACCTATTGAGTTTCCGCGCTTGCGTTTTTACCAATCTGGGCCGCGACCACCTCGACTATCACCTGACACTAGAAAAATACTTTGCCGCCAAGCTCAGATTGTTTACTGAGCTGCTGCCGCGAAGTGCTGGTCCCGCGCCGATCGCAGTCGTCCGCGGCGACGACGGTTACGGTGCTCAAGTGCTGGAGGCTGTGACAGGAAGAAAGTTGAGTTTCGGGATGAGTTCTACGCTCGACGTTCATCCGATCAGATACGAAACCCGCCTGGATGGCATTTCGGCCACGATTGTTGCGCCGAGACGCCGGCTTGAAATTCGTTCCCCGTTGCTGGGAGAGATCAACTTGCTCAACATTCTGGCGGCCTCCGCCGTGTCGGTGGCCCTGGGCATCGAATCGGACGCGGTGGTGGCGGGTGTGCGGCGATGCTCGGGGGCCCCCGGCAGGCTGGAGGCGGCGGCCGGACCAGCAGGTGTTCGAGTGCTGGTTGACTATGCGCATAAGCCAGATGCCCTGAGTGCTGTGCTCAACAGCCTCCGTGGACTCCGCCCCCGCCGCCTTATCTGCGTTTTCGGATGTGGCGGCGATCGCGATCGCGGCAAACGCCCGATCATGGGGGAGATCGCAGGTCGCCTGGCTGACGTTGCGATCCTGACCTCCGATAATCCACGTACCGAGCCGCCTCTTGCGATTATCGCGGAGGTTGAGGCGGGCCTGGCTGGCACAACTATGCCGAGAATCGATGAACAGGCGGTGCCCGCTTCTCCAGGCTACGTGGTGGAACCGGACCGCCGCGCCGCAATTGCGTTAGCGCTCAGAGTCTCCGCCCCGGGCGACATCGTGGTGATTGCCGGTAAGGGGCACGAGGATTATCAGCTCGTCGGGACGCAGCGTCTGGACTTCGACGATCGTCTCGTGGTGCGGGAACTGGTGAGTGACCGGGCAGCAACGGCAAGGTAAGTAGCGGGAAACAAAAAGCGCTAGCTGTCTCAGGGTCTGGTCAATCTTTGCTTGACGCCGCTTTGAAGGATCCGCTGTCGGTGCACAGCCTCTTCAACTTTGCGTTGAAGGTGGGAGGGCGGACGCACGCCATCGATCGAACCAGTATTGGAAAAGAGATTCCGTCAGGAACCAACACGGTCCCAGGGTGCTACGTAATGATGTTTTTTGATTCTCTAGTTCGTCGCCAACTTGATGGCCTTGCCTCGCACTAAGGAAGCGGCGAACCTAAGGGCGCCATGCTTTATTTGTGGTTGTTCTCGATGCATGGGCGTTACCCGGGCCTGAACGTACTGCGCTACGAGACTTTCCGTTCGGTATTAGCCGGGCTCGCTGCCCTGGTAATTTCGCTCGCTCTCGGCCCTTTGCTCATTCAGCGTTTCCGCGCCGCACGGGTCGGTCAGACCATTCGCGAAGATGTGCCGCAAAGCCACCAAAAGAAGGCCGGCACGCCCACCATGGGTGGACTGCTCATCCTGGCGTCGTGCGTTGCGGTTACGATTCTCCTCGCCAACGTTGGGGATCCTTATTTGTGGATCGCACTATTCGTCTCCTTGAGTTTCGGTGCAATCGGCCTGAGCGACGACTACCTCAAACTCAAGCGGGGCAAAGGCCATGGGTTGACCGAGACGCAGAAACTCCTATGGCAGTTCGGCTGCGCCTTTGTGGCCGCGGTGTGGCTCTTTGGCATTGAGCGGTTCTCTACCGAACTGACGGTGCCGTTTCTCAAACGGCTTCATCCCAACCTGCACTGGTGGGGCTACATTCCGTTTGCGATGGCGGTGATTGTATTTTCCTCCAACGCGGTGAATTTGACCGACGGGCTCGATGGTCTCGCAATCGGACCGGTCATGACGGTGGGCTTCTGCTATTGGATTTTCACCTATGTCGCGGGCAATCTGAAATTTGCCCGTTATCTCGACGTGCCGCACGTTGATGGCGTGGGTGAGATCGCGATCTTTTGCGCCGCGTTGATCGCTTCTTCGATGGGGTTCCTCTGGTACAACGCCTACCCGGCTTCGATGATGATGGGGGACGTTGGAGCCTTGGCACTGGGCGGCGCGCTAGGGACCGTGGCGCTGCTGGCTAAACAGGAACTGGTATTGCCACTGGCGGGCGGTGTGTTCGTGCTCGAGGCTATCTCAGTGATCATGCAGCGCTACTATTACAAGATGACGCACCGGCGCATTTTTCGCATGGCCCCGATTCATCATCATTTCGAATTGGCGGGATGGCCGGAAACCGTGGTAGTCACGCGCTTTTGGATTGTGTCAATAGTGTGTGCATTGGTTGCTTTGAGCACATTGAAGCTCCGCTGATCGGCCTGTGATGGAGTTACGCGGCAATTGCGTGATGGTGGTGGGACTAGGGGTCAGCGGGAGCGCTTCCGCGCGCTTCCTCTCGTCGCGTGGGGCTTCACTGATACTGACCGATACGCGCAGTGAGCTTCCAACGCTCAATCTGCCTCCGGCCAAGCTGTATCTGGGCGGCGAAGAACCGGCCTGGCTCCATGGAGTGGATCTGGTAGTTGTCAGCCCAGGTGTGCCGCTAACTTCAGGATTGGTGCAGGCGGCGCGTGCCGCCGGAACGCCGGTGATCGGCGAGTTGGAGCTCGCCAGCAGCTTTATCAATTTCCCGATAGTAGCGGTCACTGGCACCAACGGCAAAAGTACCGTGACTACCCTAATCGGCGAGATCTGCACGAAAGCGGGCATGAAGACCTTCGTCGGTGGAAATCTCGGCACTCCTCTAGTCGAAGCGATTGGAGGTGATTTCGAGCTCGCAATAGTCGAGGTATCGAGTTATCAGCTGGAGACTATCGAACGGTTCAAGCCGCACGTCGCGATTCATTTGAATCTGACGGACGACCATTTCGATCGCTATCACGACTTGGACGAATATGGGCATGCGAAGGCCCGAATCTTCGAAAATCAGGCCGGCGGCGATTGGGCGATTCTGAACCGCGACGACCCACTGGTCTGGAAACTTCGAGCGGAGGTGCGGTCGCAAGTTCTGAGTTTCGGCTTCAAAAGACCTGGACCGCTCGCAGACGCGGCAATCTGGGATGAGTCCGGCCTGCATTTCAAGGTTGTCGGGAAGTGTGGAACGATTCGCCTCGACCGCAGATTTTCTCTGCCGGGCCGATTCAATCGCGCAAATGCGATGGCGGCGGCGGGCGCCGCCCTGGCGCTCAGGCTCGCGCCTGAAATCATAGAGCGCACCCTCGCCCAGTTTCGCGGGCTGCCTCATCGGCTCGAACTTGTGCGGGAGAAAAACCACATCAGGTTTATCGATGACTCCAAGGGGACGAACGTGGGGGCTGCCGTCGAGGCGCTGGCAGCGGTTCGGGCGCCGGTGGTTTTGATTGCCGGCGGCGTCGACAAGGGTGGTTCATACGCCGCACTGCGCGAACCGCTGCAGCAAAAGGTCAGACTGTTGCTGCTCTACGGCGCCGCGCGTGAAATGATGCGAGCTGCTTTAGACGGCGCGACGCAAATTGAATGCGTCCACACTATGGACGAGGCGGTGGCAAGGGCGGCGGCCGCAGCCGTGCCGGGGGATACGGTCTTGCTATCGCCGGCGTGCGCCAGTTTCGACCTGTTCAAGAACTATGCAGAGCGGGGGCGCGTCTTTCAGGAGTTGGTTCGCGCCCTGTGAGTCACGAACGGCTTTAGCCCAGGCGAGTGATGAAATCTCGGTTCTCCCAGGCAAGGCTGCGACAACCCTCCGGTTACACTCAGGGCAGGCTCCGCGGCGCAAGCTGGCTCAGTGAAAAAAGCCTCGGTTGGCGCGCTGCCGATCCCTGGCTTTATGTGCCGGCCGGGGTGCTGCTGCTGGTCGGGACTCTGATGGTGCTGAACACCACCTATTTCCTGGGCCGGGCAAAGACCGGCGATGGATTTCATTTTTTCAAGGCGCAAATGATGCATATCGCGGCGGGACTCGCGCTCGCCGCCTTGCTGTCGCAATTTTCCCTGTCGGGGTTGCGCCGGCTTGTCGCCCCCTTGGCGGTCTTGTCCAGCGCACTGTTGGTAGCGGTCTGGATTCCGGGGGCGGGGTTGGTGCGCGGCGGCGCGCGCCGATGGGTACGGCTCGGACCATTGCTCGCCGAACCCTCGGAGTTAGTCAAACTCGGGCTGGTATTTTTTTTGGCCCATTTTCTGTCGCGCCGCCAGCGCCGGATGCGGGAGTTCAAGGCGGGCGTGCTTCCTACCATGTTAATCGTGCTGCCACTGGTCGCGATGCTGTTGAAACAGCCGGATTTTGGCAGCGCCGTGATTGTCGTAATGTTGGTGTTCGCGATGCTCCTGGCCGCGGGCGCTCGCCTCAAGCATCTGGCCGAGACTGGCGCTGCCGCGCTGAGCGGCCTGGCCGCGCTGGCGATGGCCAAACCTTACCGAATAAGGAGATTCGCCGCCTTTCTTGATCCCTGGAGCTCGGCGCGCGGCGCCGGCTTTCAGTTGATTCAATCGTTCATCGCTTTGGGCGAGGGCGGCAAATGGGGACAAGGACTTGGCGCCGGACGCCAGAAGATGTTTTATCTGCCGCAAGCGCATACCGATTTCGTCTTCGCCGTTGTCACCGACGACTTCGGGCTAGTTGGAGGTTTGGCAGTTCTTATCTTGTTCGCGGTGCTGGTCTTAGGCGGAATGCGGATGGCATACGCCGAGCCTGATCCGTTCGCCAGCCTGCTGGCGGTTGGCGTCAGCTCACTTTTTGCATTGCAAGTCCTGATTAATGTCGCTGTGGTGATCGGACTGGTCCCGACGAAGGGACTGCCATTGCCCTTCCTGAGCTATGGTGGCACCTCAATCGTAATGGCGTTGGCACAATTGGGAGTGTTGCTGGCGCTTTCCCGGCGCCTGGCGACTAGCGCGGTGCCACAAAAGGAATACTCAATGGGACAGCCAGCCTGATGCCCGTGACATCTCGGGCCGAGACCTTCTCTTCTGGAGCAGAAGGCATCGCTGGGGAAATGATTAAGCATGGCGTTTAAGGCGGTCATCGCCGGGGGTGGCACCGGCGGCCATCTTTTTCCGGCCGTTGCAGTAGGGGAAGAGATGCAGCGCGCGTGCCCCGATAGTGAGGTATTGTTCGTCGGCGCCACTAATGGGATGGAAGCAAAATGGTTTCCGCGAAGCGGCCTGCGCTACGAACTGTTCAAAGTGCAGGGCTTCACCGGCAAATCGCCGCTGACGCGGCTGCGTGCGCTTCGAGAGTTTCTCCGGGCGTTGCGCCGCGGGGCCAGGTTGCTCCGCAGCTTTGGCGCCGACGTGGTGGTGAGTGCCGGCGGCTATGCTTCAGCGCCGATTGCGGTCGCCGCCATCATCAGCGGCACTCCGCTACTCCTGATGGAACAAAACACGCGGCCGGGGTTGACTAATCGAATGCTGTCGCGATTCGCCCGCAAGATTTGCGTTGGGTTTGCCGATGCCTCTGACGCGTTCGACCCCGGCAAAGTTGAGCTGACAGGCAATCCTGTCCGCTTTTCCAAGAAGCCACAGGTGGGCCGCCGGCACACCGGACCGCTTGGAGTTCTTGTTCTAGGCGGCTCGAGCGGAGCTCATCGCCTCAACCTCGGCGTTCTCCGCGCCTTCAAGATCTTGCCCGAAAATGTTCTGCGAATGACCATCGTTCATCAGACCGGGGAGGCTGACGCGGGGTTGGCGGAGGAAGCTTATCGCGCGCTCGGCCGTGAAGCCCAGGTGGTCCCGTTCATCGATGACATTGCGGCTGCCCTCGATTGCGCCGATCTGGTAATCGCGCGAGCAGGGGCGATGACCGTGTCCGAAATCGCCTTGGCGGGCCGGCCTGCGGTGTTTGTACCTTATCCATTTCACCGCGACCGTCAGCAGGAGCACAACGCCCGCGTGCTCGCCCGGGTGGGCGGCGCCATGATTGTTCCTGATGATGAACGTCTTGGCGAAAATCTTGCCCGAATGTTGCAGCGGCTGAGCGCCCGGCCCGAATGCCTGCAGGCGATGGGACGCCGCGCGCACCAGGCGTCTATCGACGGCGCCGCCGCGCGTATTGCGAGTCTGTGTTTTCAAATTGCTGACACCGGCAGTGACACCAGCCAGGGCGCTGCTGAGCCGAACGCTTCACTCCTAACGCAGCGTAGCCGCGCAAACGAGTTCGTGCGGTGCATTCAGGAAAAAGCCGTGGCGGGCGTGCGCAAAGAGGAGGGGCCCGCCGCATGAGCACCCCTGCGCCGCTCGGTATCCTCCACCGCCAGCACCGGCTCCATTTCGTGGGCATCGGCGGTGCCGGAATGAGCGGAATCGCGGAATTGTGTTTGAGGCTGGGGCTCGCGGTGAGTGGCTGCGACCTATATTCGAATTCCACCACTGCACGCCTGCAACGGCTCGGCATAGTGGTCGAGCAGGGGCATCATCCTAGCCACGTCGGCATCGCGCTCGACGCGCTGGTGATTTCATCTGCGGTGAAATTTTCCAATCCTGAAGTTGCCGCCGCACGGGATATGAAGATTCCGGTCATTTCACGTGCGGAGATGCTGGGAGAATTGTTGCGAATGGCGCGGCTGGGGGTCGCGGTTGGCGGAACTCACGGCAAAACTACTACTACATCGTTGATCGGCTTGATTATGGAGGAGGCGGGCTTGGACCCGACGGTTGCGATCGGGGGCAATCTGCGGGCGCGCGGGACCAACGTGCGATTAGGGCGCGGTGATTTCATGGTGGCCGAAGCCGACGAGAGCGATGCCTCGTTTTTGCTGCTGCTGCCGACCATCGCGGTTGTCACCAACATCGACCCCGAGCATCTGGATTACTATGGCACGATGGAGCGGGTGCGCGAGGCTTACCTGAACTTCATTAACCGTGTGCCATTTTATGGAATCGCAGTGTTAGGTATCGACAGCATCAACGTCCGTGGATTACTGCCGGCGATACGCAAACCCACCGTGACTTATGGTATCTCACCAGAAGCAGACCTGCGCGCCGAGGGAGTTGTAGTTGACGGCCTGTCTACCAGCTTCGAACTAATTTGCAAGGGCGAGCGCGCGGGTCTGGTGACGCTGCCGCTGCCCGGTCATCACTTGGCCATGAATGCACTGGCCGCGATCGCCGTTGCGTTCGAGCTCGGCATCGATTTCAGCGTGGTGGCGCGCGCATTGGCGCTGTTTTCTGGAATTTCGCGGCGTTTCGAAATCAAAGGTGCCGCCGCCGGCCGTATCATTCTCGACGATTACGCCCATCACCCCGTAGAAGTACGTGCGACGCTCAGGGCGGCGCGCGCTGCATTCCACCGCCGCATCGTCACGGTGTTTCAACCGCACCGCTATACTCGTTTGCGTGACTTGTTCGACGATTTCCTGGTTGCCTTCGATGACGCTGACGTGCTGTACCTGATGGAAGTTTATGCTGCGGGAGAGGATGCGATGCCGGATATAACCGCACGGCGCCTGTACGAGGGTTTGCGCGCGCGCGGCCATCTGAACGTTCACTACCTCGCTGACGAAAGCGAGCCGGTGCTTAGGCTGGCCCGTGAGACGGCCGAAGGTGACCTCTTGATCACTCTGGGCGCCGGCGACGTCTATAAACTGGGCGAAGATTTGCTCGCGCTGCTGGCTGAGTTGCCGAAAACTGATGAATGCGCTTGAAGTTCAGTTGCGCGCGCGGGTTGGTGCGGCGCTCCAGCGCAATCGTTCATTGGCCAGCCTCACGTCATTCGGAATCGGCGGAACGGCCGACCTGTTCTCGGTCGTGGATGACGAAGAGCAACTATCCGCGGTAGTGGCGGCAGCGTATCAGTGTTCGGTTCCGGTTTTCTGTCTGGGCGCCGGTACAAATTTGCTGGTGAGTGACCGGGGCATTCGCGGACTCGTGCTGACATTGGGCGCCGGATTCGCGTCAATCGCGGTTCACGGCAACAACGTCTCAGCCGGCGCCGCGATGCAATTCCGCGCGTTGGTCGAAAAGGTGGTTGAGCACAGCCTGGCGGGTCTTGAATTTGGCGAAGGCATTCCGGGGACGGTCGGCGGCGGTCTCGTAATGAACGCCGGTGCGTTCGGCGGCGAGATCGCGCGGGTGGTTATCCTGGTGCATGGCGTTACCCAAACTGGCGAGCGGCGCGCTTTGACCAACGAGGAAGTCGGATTCGCCTATCGGCGGAGTGCATTGCCTCGGGGCTTTATAATTACCCGAGTAGAGTTCGCGCTCGAGCCCGGCGACCGCGAAGCACTACGGGTGCGAGTGTATGCGATCAGGGCGCGGCGCGCGGCGCGCCAGCCGGACGACTATCCTAACGCGGGATCGGTTTTCAAAAACCCTCCGGGGAATTTCGCAGGCCATCTGCTGGAAGCGGCTGGGCTTAAAGGCAAGCGAATCGGCGGTGCAGCATTCTCATGCCGGCATGCAAATTTTATCGTCAATCTCGGCGGCGCACGCGCCAATGACGTACGCTGCCTGATTGAACTGGCGCGCGACAAGGTGCAACAAGTTACCGGCGTGCTGCTGGAACCGGAGGTCAAGCTGGTCGGGGAGTGGTGAGGGGTACAGGCCCCTTCTGCCCCTGGCCTGCTTGTTGTCGCGGGAGACGGAGGGGCGAGTGCTGATGTGAGCTCAGGCTGCGGCCTGCGAGGATGTGGCGGTGGCGGTGGCTGGACCGAAAAAGAAAAAAAGTAAAAGCGGCAGCGGCTGGAGTTGGCGTTTGGCGGGTGTCGCTCTATGCGCTTTCTTCGCCCTTGGGGTCATCACCGGACTTAGTCAATCCGGACGGGCGCTCGCTCGCCGCATCGAAGCCTTGCTCGAGCGCCTGCCGCACAGCAGCCGTTCAGAACTGATTCCCGCCGCTTATCACAACTTTTTCTTCAAAGAGCCAAGGACGGCAAAATTCGGGCGGGCATCGGCGGCGTTGAGAGTTCGCGCGCCGGCAGAGGCGATCGCGCTGGTGGAACGTTCGAACGGCCTCTTTCAGATCGACAGCGCAGGCGGTTTGCTCGGTCCTCTCTCACCTGCCGATGCGGGCGATCTGCCCATCCTGAGCGGCAGCGGAGTCGAGAATTTGGCTGCTTCGCAACTGGTCGAATATGCCGGGCAACTGATTCGCGCCGAAGCTATCCTCTCCGCGGTCATTTCGGAAATGCGCGTGACACCGGCCGGTGAGATGCGGCTCTTCCTGGATCAGCCGCATCTCATGATCGCCCTCGCTCCCGGCCAGCTTCCATTGCAGCTTGCGCGCGCAGCCACGGTGCTCGAACTGTGGCGCGGGCACCGCGAACTCATCGGAACGATAGACCTGACAATACCCGGCGAGGCCATCCTGCAGCCCGAAGCCGCAACGATGGAACGCCTGGATCGCGGAAGGACCGGTCTAGGCGCGAGCCGGGCCAGGTTGAATTAGCTTCTTCAGAATCACGGCGAAGATTCCGGCGGCTATAGTTAGTTATTGACTACTGAGTATGCAATCCCTCCTACGTCATTCTTGATCAGGCGAGACAGGTGGTGGAGTTAAACTCCAGCAAATGAGAAATGTGTTGACCGGAGTAGATGTCGGCACCAGCAAGATTTGCACGCTGATGGCTGAGGCCGGGCCGGAAGGCGCTAATGTGCTCGGCTATGGTGTGGTACCTTGCACCGGGCTGCGCCGGGGCGTCGTCGTAAATATTGAGGCGACGGTCGAGGCGCTGCGTGCCGCTGGCGCAGAGGCGGAAAAGTCCGCCGGCGCACGAATCAGCTCCGCGGTGGTGGGCATTGCCGGAGCGCATATCCGTGGACTGAATAGCCATGGCATCGTTGCGGTGCGCGGTGGCGAAGTGGGCCCGCGCGATGTTGAGCGGGTAATCGACGCGGCCCGCGCGGTCGCTATCCCATTGGATCGCCAGGTGCTGCATATTCTGCCGCAGCAATTCGCGGTCGATGACCAGGATGGTGTGCGCGATCCGCTCGGGATGGCGGGAGTGCGGTTGGAGGCGCGCATCCATATCGTCACGGCTGCCCAGAGTTACGGCCAAAATCTCTACAAATGCTGTGAACGCTCGGGCGTCAGCGCCGCCGAATTAATGTTCGAACCGCTAGCATCGGCCGACGCCGCGTTGTTTCCAGAGGAACGGGAACTGGGGGTCGCGCTCATCGATATCGGCGGCGGCACGACCGATATCATCGTTTTCCATAATGGCGCAGTGATGCATACCGCAGTGCTGCCGGTTGGCGGTAGTCATCTCACCAGCGATGTCGCCGCAGGCCTGCGCACCCCGCTTACAGAGGCGGAGCGGCTGAAAGTCAATTACGGCGCGGCCACCAACCAGGTAGTCGGCCATGACGAAATGGTTCAGGTGCCGGGAGTCGGGGGCCGCGCACCCCGTGAGATCGCCCGCCGTCTGCTCGGGCAAATCATCGAGCCCCGGATGGAAGAGATCTTCGCGATGGCGGAACGTGAACTGCTGCGTTCCGGCGTCGCTGACAGTCTTGGCTCAGGCATAGTGCTGGCCGGCGGCACTTCATTGCTCGAGGGTACCCAGGAATTGGCCGAACGCATTTTCAACCTGCCGGTGCGGCGTGGCCTGCCGATCAATCTCAAAGGCATGCCGGAAGATCTGATGAAGCCGATGTACACCACCGCAGCCGGACTCCTGCTGCACGCGGCGGACGGACGTGGTCATGCTAATGGGCTTGCGCGATACGGCAGATGGGGACGGCTGCGCTCGCGCGTAACCGATTGGGTGAGGGATTTCTTTTGAGCCAGGCTAACGGAATCAAGGGCAATGGTGGATGGATTAATTTGGGCGAAAGCGGCGGAGGTGAAACCATGATCGAATTGATCGAAAACGTCGATCCGGGAGCGCGGATCAAAGTAATCGGCGCTGGTGGCTGCGGCGGTAACGCGGTCAATCATATGATCGCGTCGGGCCTGCGTAACGTCGATTTTATTGCAATTAATACCGACTCGCAGGCGCTGCAAAATAATACTGCAACCCACCGCGTGCAGATCGGACAGATGCTCACGCACGGACGTGGCACTGGCGGCAATCCTGAAATCGGACGCAAGGCCGCGCTTGAAGATGAGGACCGCCTGCGCGAGGCGCTGGCCGAAGCTGAAATGGTATTTGTCACCGCCGGGATGGGCGGAGGCACCGGCACGGGCTCGGCGCCGGTAATCGCGCGCATCGCGCGCGAGAGCGGCGCACTTACAGTCGGAGTGGTCACCAAGCCGTTCCAGTTCGAGGGGCGCAAACGCATGGGCCAGGCCGACGAAGGCGCCCGCGAGCTGAAGAATGCGGTTGACACTTTGATTACGATTCCTAACCAGCGGTTGCTATCGATCGCCAGCCGCACGACCTCGCTCAAGGAAGCATTCCAGAAAGCTGACGACGTGCTGCTGCAGGCGGTGCGCGGCATTTCCGAACTGGTCACAGTGCACGGGCTAATCAATCTCGATTTTGCGGACGTGCGTTCGATTATGGCGGAGATGGGAATGGCGATGATGGGAGCGGCCCGGGCCGCGGGGGAAAATCGCGCAGTCGAGGCTGCCCAGCGCGCCATCTCCAGTCCGCTGTTGGAGGACGTCTCGATCAAAGGCGCGCGCGGCCTGCTGATCAACGTCACCGGCGGTCCGGACATGTCGCTCTACGAAGTCAACGAGGCCGCCAGTCTGATCCAGGAAGAGGCGCACGAAGACGCCAACATCATCTTCGGCGCGGTGATCGACGAAAAGATCGCCGACGAAATCCACGTCACCGTGATCGCTACCGGGTTCGGCGAACGCGAGCACGAATGGCATCCCTCGCGTTATTCACCTTCCGGCACGCCGGTCACCGCGCCGGTGCAGGCGGCGCCGACGCGGCCAATCGAGCTTCAACCGCAGCCGGTGGCGGCGATGCCCTCGCCGATGCCAGCCCCACCGTTGCAGAGCCACATGTTTCACGGCAAGCCGGTCAGGCGGTTAGGCATGATTATCGACGAGAGCACTCTCGATATCCCAGCCTTCAAGCGGCGCAACGACGAGCCCGGCCCGACCCGTCTCGCGCAGGAAGGCTTGGAAAACGACGACAGACTCGACATCCCCGCGTTCCTGCGTAAGCAGCCGGATTAGGAAGAAAGCGAGCGCGGAGAAAGGGGATAGGGAAGAACTCCACTCAGGCGCCTCACGCTTAGTGCTGTCAGGAAGAAATTGACCCGCGCCACAACGTTCGTTGAGTCTCTCCTCCTTGGGGGCACGGAAGCCGGGACGCAAGCCGGCATTTGCGCTGGCGCAGCTTTCACCTTACGAAAGCACTGACCGCTCACCGCTGGGCGGACGGCGGCCGAGTATCTGGAATACTTCGCGCACAGGAGCAGCACCGAAGAAACTCCGGATAAGAGAATCGGTCTTCAGCGCTGAGGCAATCGACTCTATGGTCTCGGCTGAAGTCCTCAAGGCTGTTTCCGCTTCCTTCTCTCCGGCGAGCCGCATCAACGTCTTGCCGAGGGCGAGGGTTCCCATCCAAATATCTCGCCGGGTCTGAAGTTTCTGGGCCAAAGCGACGGATGCCTGAATTAGCGGCAGAGCTTCATTGACCCGGCCGGTTGCGGCCAGGATTTCACCCTGCAGACGCTGCGCTCGAGCCTCATGTTTGCGCGCGCAGGTTTGGCGGGCGAGTTCAAACGATTCGCTGGCGAAGCGCCACCCTTCGTCGTGATTGCCTCGCGCCAGGGCCAATGCGCCTCGGGCGCAAAGCAGCGGGATATGCCAGCGCCAGCGGAGGACCTCATCGCTCTCCAGCAAGGCCCACGCGCGCAAGAAGAATTCATCGGCGCAGCCGTACTCACCACGTTCGAAGTAGACCAGGCCGGCTTTCAACAGCGAATGCGCTCGCGGTTCGGGCCAGGCGAAATATTTGAGCGCCGCTTCGTGGCCCTCGAGCTGAAGTTCGAGGGCACGGTTGAGATCATATAATTCGAGTGAAACGGTGCCTTCACAATTCGGCGCGCGGGCCAGCCAAAACGCATCGCCGGCCGCCTGAGCATAATCGCTTAGCTGGCGGTACCAGCTCTGCGCTTCCTCATACTCGCCGCGTGACAACGATATGTGTCCGAGACCGAACATATTCTGCCCTAGAAAATAACCTGCGTGAGCCTGCCGAGCGAGTTCAAGACCCTTATCGAGATGACGGCGCCCCAGGTCGAACTCAGCTTGCCACTCGCGCAGAAGCCCCAGCACTGTGTTTGTTTGTGCGAGTAGCCTTGGTTCCTTGACGGTTTCCGCGATTTGGAGCGCTTCTTCCGCGCGGTGGATTATTTCCGGTGTTGCGCCCTCACGGACTGCGTTACCCAGCGCACCAGCAGTCGTGCTGGAAGCCAGCATTGCAGCTTCGCCCAATTCCCTTGCGAGCATGCCGGACCGCTCATAGGTTTCCAGCATTGAGTTGATTCGGTGAGCATTGAACTGCGCCCGGCCTAACCCCAACAGAATGCGGCACTCCTGTGCGCGATCTTCGGCCGAACCGGCGTATTCAAGCGCGCGGGCATAGTCCTCCAAAGCCTCCTCATGCCGCCCTATAACGCTTACTACTGCACCTCGCTTGGCGTAGAGATCTCCTAAAGCATTCGCCGGGATGAGCGGAAGTTTCGATGCGGCGTTTAGCGCATGGACGTAATGCTCTATAGCTTCACTGTTTGCAAAGGAGTGAGCTGACTGATCGCCCGCGAGGTTCGAGTATTCCATCGCCTTCGGCCAATCCTCGCCACGAGTGAAGTGATAAGCCAGTTCGGCATAATGTTCTGCCAACCGATCGCGATAAAGTTCCTCGATTGCTGACCCGACTGCGCGATGCAACTCCTTGCGCCGTTGCAATAACAAGCTGTTATACGCGACGTCCTGGATGACGGCGTGCTTGAAGATATAGGCGGGCTCGGGAAGCAGACCCTGCTCGTAGAAAATCTCCAGTGCCTTCAGTTCTCGCAGCAGCCCCTCGAGCTTGCCGGTAAGGCCGGCTACTCGCTCTAGCAAACGGCCCAGGAACTGGCGGCCGATTACGGAGGCGAGCTGCACTGTGCGCTTGCCTTCCTCGCCGAGGCGATCGAGCCGCGCCATGATTATTCCCTGGATAGTTTCAGGGATCGCGAGTTCGCCGCCCGCCTTCGTGATTGTGTAGTTGCCGTCCTCACGAACGATGAAACCGAGGTCGAGCAGGGTCTTGGTCACTTCTTCGACGAAGAGCGGGACCCCTTCCGCTTTCTGCATCAAGGCGGACCTGAGTTCCTCTGGAAAAGGGCCGCTGCCAAGAAAACCAGCCGCCATTTCGAGCGTCTGCTCATTCGTCAAATGGCGTAGATTGATCGTGCTATAGAAGCTCCGGCTCCCGAACTTCGGCGAATAATCCAGCCGATGCGTCAGGATCAGCATCAGCCGCGCACCCGCCACCGAGTCCATCAGGAAATCGAGATACTCCTGGCTGCTGGAGTCGGCCCAGTGCATGTCTTCAAAGACCAGCACCAGCGGCCTAATCGAGGCCCCGCGCAGGCCCAGTGCGCGGAGCGCATGGAAAGTCCGGGTGCGGCGCGCCACTGCGTCCATTGCCAACACCGCAGGGTCGCCCGGATCAACTGCGAGCAGATAACGGATGTACGGAATCTCCGGCTCCACGCGGCCAAGCCGGCGCATTCCTTGTTCAATCTTGGCGATGATCTCAGGCTCACCATCGTTCTCGTCGATGCGGAAATTCTCGCGGAGCTGGTCGATGGTCGGCAGCATCGGGATGGATGCGCCGAAGGAAACGCAGCGCCCCTCCAGCCAGGTAACATCTTCATCGGCCGCCGCGAGCCATTGCCGGAACTCGAAGAGCAGCCTGGATTTGCCTATCCCGGCATCGCCGGAGACGAAGACCACCTGTCCCCGCCCTGCCTTAACGTCGGCGAAAAGCTCCCCGAGAGCCGCCAAGGGACGCTCGCGCCCGACTAGCGGTGTGAGACCGCGCTCCACCGCCGCGTCGAGGGGGGCGCGGCGGCTACGCGCCCGCAAAACTTCGAACGCGCGTACCGGAGCGTGCCCTTTGACTTCCAGCTCGCCCAGCTCAAGCGTCTCGAAGAAACCTGCCACACCCCTATAAGTTGAGTCGCTAATCAGCACGCTGCCGGGGCGCGCAAGCGACTGCAGTCGCGAGGCCAGATTGACCGTATCGCCAATCGCCGTGTACTCCATGTGCAGATCGGTTCCGATTCGGCCGACCACCACGGTTCCGGTGTTGATTCCGATCCGCATCTGCAGTTTTAGTCCGCGTTCCCGTTCGAGGGTGGCAGCATAATCGCGCAATGCCCGCTGAATTCCCAGTGCAGCATGGACAGCCCGGCGCGGCGCATCTTCATGAGCGATCGGCGCGCCGAACAACGCCATCAGCCCATCTCCACCGTACTGGTTAATGGTACCCTCGAAGCGATGAATCTCGGTCGTAACGAGCTCAAATCCACGCCGCACCAGTTCGCCGAGATCCTCCGGATCGAGCTTCTCGCTGATCGCGGTAAATCCGGCGATATCGCCGAATAGCACGGTTACTTGCCGGCGTTCGCCCTCGATCGCAGAAGGCAGGGCCCGGATCTTGTCTGCCAGATGGGTAGACGGCCGCAACGCCTCGGCGGCGGCCTTCAAGTCCAAAGGCTGCGGCGTCGGCAACGACGGCTTCAGATCCGTTTCAGTAGGAGAAAGGCTCACCCTCGACAGCGGCTGTCCGCAGGCTACGCAGAAGCGGGCAGCTGGCCTTGCCACCGCCCCGCAATGCGCACAGCGCAGCTCTAACGCGGCTCCGCATTGCTCGCAAAATCGCGCCTCGCTCGGGTTCTCAGCCCCACAGGCTGCGCACCGCATCACGCCCATCTTACCTTCCTGCCGAAATCAGACTTAGACTCTACAACCTTCAAAAGCTTTGAGCGATAAGAGCGCCTGCGGGCGGCCGCATTCACGGCTCGACGCTGTAGGCGCGGACCGGTTCGTTGCGGCCGCGCAGGGTTACTTCGCCGGCTGATTTCCAGTGAAATAGCGGACGCACTGCGCTGTAGGTATGCTCACTGACTACTATTTCGACACCCAGCTCTTTGGTCGCCGACTCCAGCCGAGCCGCCAGATTAACTGTGTCGCCAATCGCCGTATACTCCATGTGCTCCGCCGACCCGATGTTGCCGACTATTGCGGGTCCCGAGTTGATACCCACCCCCATCTTGAGAGTAGCTCGGCCTTCGGCCTGCCATTTGGCGCACAGTGCGCGCAGCTCGTTCTGCATCTCGCAGGCGGCAGTGACCGCGTGTTGTTCCTGGTAGGCATCATCCAGCGGTGCGCCGAAAATCACCATCATGCCGTCACCGAGAAACTTATCGATGGTGCCTTGCTGGCGGAGGATGACTTCAACCATGCGATCGAAAAATTCGCCGAGTAGCAGCACAACATCCTCGGGCGCCATTGCTTCAGCCATTGAAGTAAAGCCTCGAAGGTCGGAAAAGAGTACAGTGACGCGGCGGCGCTCTCCCTTGAGCGCGGACAACTCTCCCTTCGCGATAATTGCATCCAGCACCTGCCGCGAGATGTAACCCGAAAACGCGCGCTTGACCGTATCGCGTTCGCGCAGTCCTGCCGCCATCGCCGTGATGGAATCGGCTACGCGGGCAAATTCGCCGGTCATTGGCGGAGTAGCGGAGGCGGTGGCGCTGAAATCCCCCTTGCCGACTGCATCGATCAATTGACGCAGTCTGGTGAGCAGCCGCGTGACTGCCCGTAACAGCATCGACGCCAACACAATTGCCATCGCGATAGTGATGGCCATTGGGATGAGCGCCGATGGGGCCAAACGTGACATCGTACTGTAAGGCGTGGCGACAGTGGTGACGCCAACGATGGCGACCAACGACCCGGACCCGTCCCGGATAGATGCGAATGAAGTTCGGTAGCCGGCCTGATAATAGCGCAAGCTCTCGGCCAGCTTCTCAATTCCTTCGAGCCCGATCCGGACCGGCTGGCCATCACGCATATAGACATCGCCAGGATGATGGGTGTATTCGAAGTTTTCCTCGGCGTCGACCGCGTACTCCACTACCCGCGGGTCCTGGCTCGCTGGCATCAGAATGAAGATGCTTTGGAGCCACGTGTCTTTGCGCCGATTAAGCTCACGCACCTTTCGCAGCTCGCCCTGCAATTTCGCATAAGCAGGAGTGCTTTCATCATCCCGGCGTCTTATGGTCTTCACCAGTTCAGGATCCAGCAGGGCTGCTGCAGTCGCCGCGATCGACCGCGATTTGCGATGGACTTCCATCTCCAGCGTCGACTTACATGCAAAATAATTGGCGCCGGCCAGCAATCCGTTGGAGATAACAACCAGCCCGATCAGTAAGGTGAAAAGTTTCGTCCGGTACGTCATACTGCGAGGCCCTCGAATTATGATGCTAACAAATAGTTAACGGCGGTAGAGCTTATGCCGATAATGCCGAGCACACTTCACCTGTGACGCCGGAGGAGGCAAGACCCTGCAGACTAGTGAAGCCACCGGCCGCGTGGAGGTACAGGGGTGTCAGAAGGGGTAGTTGATACCGGCGAAAACGGCCGTTCCCGTGCCGCCCCACCCAATGTCGACGAAGCCGACCACAAATGGCTCGGCGATACCGCGGAAGCCGACACCGCCGACCGGATGAAGTGCTTCGAACGGATCGCCGGACATTTCATGAAATACGCGGCCGGTCTCGAAAAAGGGCGCAAGCTCGAGAATGCCGCGGGTGTTCATAATGGTCAATTCGTAAACCCGGGTCCGCAGCTCGAAATTAGCAACCGACAGATTGTTGTCGTTAAAGCGGCCGGTCCCAAAGCCGCGCAGCGGTTCCTGGTCATAAAGAATGCTGGGATCGCCGCCCAGCCGGCCCCTGGCCCAGAACGGGGCTTCGTCGCCAGAGGGCATGTACTGAAGATAGCCGTGGGCGGCAAACGTCAGGCGCGGAACGGGCGTCCAATAATGGTGCGCGTCAAGCCCAAAACGGTTGTACGAAAACGAACTGAACAATACCCGCTGCGCGGTGCCGACGTAAAGCAAGGCCAGACTGCCGTGGCGTGGAATGTCGACCGAGTCGCGCGTGTCGTAAGTCGCTCGCGCCTCGCCGTAGATTTCACTGCCGCCACCCACGCCTTTGGCGTTCGGATAGACGGTCGTGGTTTGGGGGATATTGGTAAAAGCGCCCTCCAACACACGGAAGTATCGCGGGCGCGCCACCAGGGCGAGCTGAAATGCCTTGCCGAGATTCCAGCCCAGCTTGCCACGTACATAGACCTGCTCAGCAGTGTAGTTGCTTTCGCCGCTCTGCGCTGAATCGTTGCCGAACCCGAAGAAGCGGTCGGTAGGATCGCGTTCGAAGTAGAGGCGTCCCTCCACCGAATACCAGGTTTCGCGGGTACGCCCGGTCGCGTAATTCAGGTCAACAACCCGCGTGATTTTCTCCTGCGCCCCAGCCAGCGCATACCATTGGGTATCTGCCGAAGGGTAGGCAAAGTAACGCACGTTACCGCCGAAGCCGAGTTTCGTATCGTCGCTGATGTCGGGTGCGAAGATGCTGGAGATCTGGTTCTGCTTATCCTTGAACAAAAATGCCAGCAGGACGCCATAAGTGACGCCGCCATTCGGATTGGTGGCAACTTCCGGAACGGGGAACAGATCGAATGGCCAATCGTGCGGATTGAGGGCCGACGGCCAAGTGTTGGGGTCGAGCAACGTAAACGCGCGGGCCGGCATGCCCACGAATAGCATCGCGCACAAGAATGCGATCAGGAGTAAGACCCGCTTCATTTAACCTTGCCAGGACCTCCTTGATTCAGCCGCATGCCGGCGCAGTTTGCCGCTTATTCTGACCACAAAAGCCACTAGTTTACAGCCTCGCCAACCCCGATCAATTGCTTGGATTCCCTTTCTTAACACTCCACCTCAGCTGGAGCTTCACAAGCCCTGTCTCAGCCGCCGGCAAGGCCCACCGCGGGTAGCAGGCCAAGGCGCGCGGCTTTGGGTTCGAATGAAAATGTGTAAGGATTCGGACCACCAGATAACCACCGTGCACTGCAGACGCGCCGGCCGTAGTCGAGGCCGCCTGTTGGTGCCGGCGCTGAGATTAGGCGTAGCGAAGCGGAGCCGAGCTAGGGAGTCCGCGACGTGCGCGTAAGAGAGTTAAGGAGGATCTCCTGATGGCCAAAGCGGACGGCGGCGAACTAGTCGCGCGAATCATGCGCGAAAATCGCACGCGCTATTGCTTCGCGATCAACGGCGGACACCTGTTCCCCATCCTGGCGCAGCTGCGCAACCATGAAATCAAGCTGATTCACATGCGCCACGAGCAAGCCACGGCCTATGCTGCCGACGGCTACGCGCGCATGACTGGCGAAGTTGGCGTCTGCATGGTTACCGCAGGCTGCGGTCTGACCAATGCGGTGACGGGGTTATGCCTGGCGGCAATGACCAACAGCGCGGTGGTTTGCGTCTCCGGTCAGCATCCGAACACCGAAGACCATCAAGGCTCCTTCCAGGAAGCCTACGGCTCGGACGTCGTGCACAGCTTTGCTAAGTACACCAAGCGAGTGACCGACTGGAGCACGATCGAATTTGACATGCGGTTGGCATTCCGTGAGGCGCTCACGCCGCCGCAGGGCGTGGCGCTGGTCGAAGTCCCTCAGAATATTCTGTATGCGGCTGGCGATGACACCAAACAGCGCCAGGGCGGCATGCGCTTTACCATTGATGACACCCGTTCGGCGGGTGACCCCTCCAAGATCGATCGCGCGGTGGAACTCCTGCACGCCGCCGAGCGGCCGTTGATAGCAGGCGGCGACGGCCTGTTCTGGTCGCAAGCCGCTCCGGAGTTAAAGGAATTGATCGAATTGACCAATATTCCTGTGTACGCGCGTCGCGCTGGTCAGGGCTCGGTCTCCGAGGAGCACCCACTGGCAATTCGCGGCGCCTTTAAAAAACCGTTTACTGGCCGGGCCGACGTGGTGCTGACCCTCGGCTTTCGCTTCTGGAGCGGTGAGCATTTTGGCCGCCCGCCCACATGGAATGACAAGGCCAAGTATATCCAAGTCGATCCGACCGCCGACCGCATCGGATGGCAGGTGGCGGCCGACGTGCCCGTGGTGGGAGATCCCAAGCTGGTCTTGCGCCAGATGATCAACCGCATTAAAGAGCTGAAACTCGATTTTTCGAAAAACCGCGCGTCCACCTGGATTAAGGAATTGGGCGAGGTACGGGCCAATTTCGAACGGCAGGTAAGCGACAACGCGAAGAAGTTCATCGCCAACCGGCCGATCCATCCATCGCGGCTGACCAGGGATCTGATATCGGTGCTCGATAAGAACGCGACTGTGGTGATCGACAGTTTCACCTTGTCGGGATGGATGTCGCAGAACTTCGTCTGCCGCTTCCCAGGCCAGGTTATCGATGCGGGTCCGTTGGCGCCGGTCGGCCACGGCTTTGGGATGGGGGTCGGTGTTCAGCTTGCTCGCCCTGGAGCGCAGGTCGCGCTGATTATGGGCGACGGCGGACTTGGCATAGGCGGCTTCGATTTTGAAACCGCCGCGCGGTACAAGCTGCCGGTGGTTTGCGTATTGTGGAACAACAGCTCGTGGGGCCCGAGTTTCGAGTCAATGCCATTACTGAAGGATCGAACCGATCCGTTCAATATGGTTCAGGATATTCGTTACGACAGGGTCTTCGCCGAGATGGGATGCCACGGCGAGCACGTGGAGAATCCCGACGACATAGTCCCGGCGCTTGAACGCGCATTCAAGTCCGGCAAGCCGGCACTCATCAACGTGATCGGCGACAAGTCGGTGGGCCATCCGACGCTCGGCGGCAACCTGCTGGGCTCGACCGGCCAGAGTTGAGTGCCGGCAATGGTGGCGCCCGCTGAATGAGTTCAGCGCTCGGCGCCAACGGCGGAATTCGCGGGCGGAGCGATCTTGAGTGGCCACAGGCTTCAGCCGGTGCGGGCAGTAGACAGGCTGGAGCTGGTTCCACTCAGTCGCTCCGCTCGTGCGCTTCTCAGAGTGCCGGCCTTCGCTTTTGCTGCACTGTTCTTCCTCTCTTGCCGGCATACGCAAACTTCGATGTCGTGCCCGCCTGGGGCGAAGTTGATGGGTACGCCTCCGCCAAAGGGCGTCGAGGTCTGGTGTCAGAAGGACGTCGCAGGCAAGCCAGTGAAAGACGGGCTTTTCGTCGTTTACGCGGCCAGCGGTGGCAAGATGATCCAAGGGACTTATCGCAACGGTGTTCAGGACGGCGAATGGACCCTCTGGTACGAAAATGGCGCCCGCGCCTCAATCGATCACTACGTCAACGGGCTGCAAAGCGGGCTGCATACGAGTTGGTACAGCAACGGTCAAAAGGCACTTGAGGGCAACAATCAAGATGGCAGGCGCGAGGGCGTTTGGACCCGATGGGACCTAAGCGGCCTCAGCACGCATAAGATGGTGTACAGGGGCGGGAAAGTAAAATAACCTGCGATTTTCGCTTAACCACGAGGATTTGAGCAATGGCTGATCTAAAGAATCGCCAATGGCTGCTTGCTGCACGCCCGGTTGGGATGATTAAGGAGAGCGATTTCCGCTGGAACGAGACCAGCCTGCCGCCCCTTGGTGACGGTGAGGTTCTTCTGCGCAACCTCGTCCTATCCTGTGATCCTACCCAGCGCGGCTGGATGGCAATGGATACCTATGTTCCGGCGATTCCATTGGGTGCGGTGATGCGAGCCGGCGCTGTCAGTCAGGTCGTGGAATCAAAAATTACCGGCTTCGCCCCCGGCGATCTGGTGCAGGGTATGGCCGGCTGGGAGGACTATACAATTAGCGACGGGCAAGGGGTGTTCTCGCTGCAGAAGCTGCCGCCGGGAACTGATCCAACGCTGGCGCTTTCGGTACTCGGAATCACGGGCCTCACCGCCTACTTCGGGGTGCTCGATATCGGACTGCCTAAGCAGGGCGAGACCTTCGTGGTATCCGGGGCCGCCGGGGCGACAGGCTCGGTCGCCGGCATGATTGCTAAGATCAAAGGTTGCCGGGTTATAGGCATCGCCGGGGGCTCGATTAAGTGCGCCTGGCTCGCCAAAGAGGCGGGTTTCGACGGAGTTATCGATTACAAAAACGAAGACGTTGGCGCGTGCCTCTCGCGGTTGTGCCCCAACGGCATCGATATCTACTTTGACAACGTTGGCGGCGAGATTCTGGAAAAAGTCATGGACCGCATGACAAATGGCGCGCGTATCGTCCTGTGTGGCGGCATCTCTCAATACAATAATCCCCAAGGGATGTTTGGGGCCGGCCCTAAAAACTATTTCAACCTGATTCTCAGAAACGCACGCATGGAAGGCTTCATCGTCCTTCGATTCGCCGGGCGCTTCCCCGGAGCCGTTGCCGAACTCGCCAAATGGCACTCGGAAGGCAGGATTAAGAACCAGCTCGATGTGGCTCAGGGTCTTGAGAATGCACCAAAAACGCTGCTCCGCCTGTTCACCGGCGCCAACCTAGGCAAGCAACTATTGCGACTCGCAGCGCCGGATTAGGCGCGTAGCAGTCTTAGTGCAGTGAAGCTCACTTGGAGTCAGCGAGTGGTAAACGGTCAAGCCACGATCCCTAAGACATCAGGGATAGTCTGGGTCGGCTAGGGTCGCGCCCAAAGAGGGACGCTTCATTCGCGATGCCCCCAATCGGCGCGCTGCGAACGAGAGCCGGCTGCGGCTGTACCCTGACGCTCGACAAACGGGCTGCGGCTCCCCGAGTTCGAGCTTTTGAATTCGTTTGGAATTCGTCGCTAATCGGAGTCAGTGACGCCGATTGCGGCTAACTTGAGGTCCTTTACTGCTATTGCGGGGACGAAGTAGAGTTCGGGTGCCCCCCACACTATGGCCGGTTCTGATTTGCTGCCCACCGCCAAAGGATGGCGGAAGATCTCTTCAATATTTGCATTAATGCGCAGGCAATTGGGCGCTAACGGAGCAGCGAGTTTGCCGTCGCGTATCACGTAGGAATCGCCGCTGATCGTACAAGTGACGTCGCCGGCCCGCTGACCGTTGATCGGGTACGTGTACCATACGCGGCCGATGTAGATACCGTCGCTCACCCCCGCGAGTAAGTGCGCCTGGTCCACGCCGCTGCGCGTCCTCATTATGACACTGGTGGCATTCGCGCCCGGATGCGCATCGAAGCGGCGTGCGGCTGCCTCGCCGAGGCGATAAGCACTGCGGGGCGAAAAACTGGGTTGCAACTCGGCCGCGGCTGGTCCGAGCTTCTCATCTCGGCGCTCGTCGCTCATCAGCCGATGACTGTCATAGAACGTTGAGAGTAAGCCGACCAGGTTGCCGCCGCGAATCAATTCAGTCTTTCCTGACGGCAACCCCTCGCAGGTAATTCGACGGCGGAGAGGACTCTCGCGCGCCTGCGGTTCATCGATAAGCGTTAGCCGCGGATCCATTACCTCGGCGCCGAAGCGGCCTTGATAGGCTGAACTGGCTGCCTGAAATGCACGGGTCGTCAGCGACGGCATCACCACGTAGTTGAGAATTTCAGCAACTGGCTGCGGACCTAGGATGACGCGATACGGGCCAGCGTCGGGCCGCTCGCCATGGCGAAGTTCCAGCGCACGACTTACCGAATCGCGCCCCAGACGGGCTGCGGCCTTTTGCATCTCTGCCAGCGAGCCGCCGATCGCGGTCGCGGTACCCTTTGCATCGAAACCTTCGATCAGCACTGTCACCGACGAGATGAAATACGCACTCTCGTCCACACGAATGTCGTCAAAAGCCGGGTTACTGATGGCAACGCGGTCGCGAATCAGTGACAGGTCACCCCCAAGCACGAACCCCGGATGGGCAAGCTTCAGTGGTGCTTGCTGGTCGAACTGGCTAATCGCGCTTCCGATTGTCTCCCACGCTGCTGCGGCCAGCACCGAGTCCTTGGCGCGCAGCAGGTCCAAGCGCTCGGTCCCTGAAGATGCGGACTCGAGGAGTCGGCGAGGTTCGGCGGGAAAACCCGGAAAATGCGGATCGATGATCAATGCGCGGCGCGCTCGGCTTATGGCCTCGCGCACCGCGGCAGCACTCAAGTAGCCGGCCACCGAAGCCGAACCGGTTTCGTGCGGATCACGACGGCTGACAATCCGAAGTGCAAAGCCGTCGGCGTCGAGCGATTTGAACTCCTCAATGCCGCGCGAGGGAATATCCGAGGTGTAGTTGAGCCGCACCACCTTGTGCTCGCCCGTCGAGCAATAGACTTCGTAAGCGGCTAAGTCCTTTTCACGGGAGAGCATCGCCGCGGCCTCCCGGGCAAACTTCTTCAGGTCATTGAGGCTAAGCATCACTTCTGCCGGACCTGCTATCGCACAGAATCACGAACTAATGCCTGTACCACTAAGACGGGCGCGTGAACGCAAGGTCGGGCCGCCATTGGACATCCGCTTCACCTGCATCGGCTGCCCTTTGCCGCAATTGGGAATCGCTATCAGCCGCAAATCGTTGCCGACTGCGTCGACCAGCGTGAAGAAGCGCTTGGAGTCCGCTATCACGCTGCCCGAGCGATATAGACGGCCGAGTTGCCCATGCTCAATTTCGTACACGCGGCGGGCTGAGATTCGGAAGTTCTCGCGCGACTCCGCAATCGACGGAATCGAATTGCCGCACACGTAGTATCCGTGCTCAACATCGGAGATTATCTGCCGCGGGTCACTCTCGCCGGGCATGAAAAACGTGTTCGACATGCGCACCAACGGAACGTGCCAGGCCTCGCTGGCGCGCGCCGAACCGTTGGGTTCGACTCCGAGTGCGGCGGCGGTCGCCCGCGAATTCAAAAAGCCGCGAAACACGCCGCCCTCAATATGTACGATTCGGCGCCCGGGCGTGCCTTCGTGGTCATAACGGTAATGGCCATAGCAGTTGAGTCCAGGGTCCGAGCAAGCCCACAACAGTGGGGAACCGATGGGCCGGCCGATTTCGTTCTGCTCGAGTGACTGCAGTAGCCAACTTCGCCCCGCGTACGCCGCCTCCATCTTAAGCGCACGGTCCGCCTCACATGGATGACCGACTATTTCATGAGCGACGAGGGCATTGAAATGCGGGTCTGTCACCACGACCACCTCGCGATCCGGCGGCCGCAAAACCGGCGCGCGAGCAAGCTGGCGTGCTTCGTCCGCAAGCTCCAGCGCGAACGTTTTAAGCTCGGGGTTCGGCATCAGCTCGTCTCGCCAGCCCTCGGCGAGTGCCTCGAATCCGCGCTGCTGGCCAATCGTGTCGTAGATTTCCTGATGCCCGTCCGACGATTGCGCGACGACATAACAGTCGCCCTGGGCAAACGCAAACCTCTGGGAAATCATTGCACCGGCCGTATTGACGAACAGTTCGTGGCGCAGTTCGGTGGTCGCCGCGACCGCGTTGTAGGCGATTTCGGTGCCGAGCCCGCTTATCGCGGCCGAGCCGTCCCGGCAGAGGTTCATGATTTCGCTTGAGGCGAGAGTGCGCGGATCGCGCATGAAGACTGCTTCGACTTCGTCGCGAACAAGCGACGGCTCGATCATCGTGGAAAAGCCCAGCTCTTTGGCTTCCGCCGCGAGAGATTTCAGCATGCGAGCTTTTTCTCGCGCGTTCGCCTTGGCCCGCTCGAAGGCCTCGCCCAAGCCTGCGTTGAGCGCCGCCAGCAGCTTGTTATGGGTGAGCGCGAGACGGCCGATCTCCGTACCAGTCTGGCCGTGGCCGGCGATACCGTCGCCTGCCGCAAAGTAAACGGTCAGGCCGAACGCAGCCGCTTCACTCTCGTTGCTGTCGCGTGGCTCGCCGTCGTTGGCGAGCGCAGTGCGGCTGAACATCGCCTCAAAACGCATTTCGGCATAGCTCGCGCCACGATGGGTGCGGATGAAGCGCCGCAAAGCCGGCTCCGCCGCCTGCTTGAGGAAATCGATCGCCTGGAAGATATCGCCCATAAAATGACTAGTAGGGGCGGCTCGCGAGCCGCCCCTGTTCGTTGGCAACCCTCCAGAAGGGCGGCTCGAGAGCCGCCCCTACAAGTTAAATCACGCCTTGCTGCTTTAGCTGCTCGAGGTCGGAATCCTTCAGCCCAAGCATTGCGCCGTAGACCTCGGCGTTATGCTCGCCGAGCAGTGGCGCGCTTTTGATCTCTGCCGGCGAAGCTTCGAGTTTTACCGGGCATCCGGGCATCGTGAATTTTCCGCGTACCGGATGGTCAACCGTGACGACCATTCCGCGCTCTTTGAGATGCGGGTCGTTCAGCAATTCAATACTGTCGAGCACCGCGCCGCATGGCACCCCGGCCTCACCCATCACCTTCATCACTTCATGTTTGGAGTGCCTGCTGGTCCAGTCCTCGATGAGCCGCGTCAGCTCCTCGATATACTTCTCACGCTCCTTGCGGTCTTTGAAGCGTGGATCCTCGGGCACTTCCGGATGGCCAATGATATTGCACAGCGCCTGCCACATCTCGGGCGTGGTGCACAACATGTAGACATAGTCATTAGGCCCGCCCGGAGCACATCTGAAAATGTCGCCGACGGCACCGCCCCCCAACCGGTTGCCACGCCGTTGAGTCGGCTGATGCGTGATGTAGGTGTCCATCATCGGCACCCTCACAAAATTGAACACCGCCTCCTGCATCGCGACTTCAACTTTCTGGCCTTTGCCGGTCCGTTGGCGCTGAATGTAGGCTGCCAGCACGCCGCAAGCTGCATGAATGCCGGTACCGGTGTCGCCGATAGTAGGGCCGGGCTTAAGCGGCGGCGAGCCCGGGAATCCCGTCAGCGACATTGCGCCGCCGGCGGCTTGCGCGATCATGTCAAAGCTTTTGAATTTGCTGTAGGGGCCGTATGTACCGAATCCCTTGATAGTCAGATAAATGAGCCGTGGGTTAATCTCGCGCAGCCGGTCATAGCCCAGACCGAAGCCTTCGAGCGTACCGAGCGAATAGTTTTCCGAGAGAACATCGACCTGCTTCACCAGCTCCAGGAAGATTTCCTTGCCCCGCTCGGATTTGAGGTTCAGCGTGATACTGCGCTTGTTGGCATTGAGCAGGATGAAATAATGGGAATCGACGCCGGGCTTTTCCGTAATCATCCAGCGGCCTTGTTCGCCCATCTTGGGCGGTTCGACCTTGATCACGTCGGCGCCGAGCCATGCCAACATCTCGGTGCATGAGGTGCCGGCTTCGAATTGTGTAAGGTCGAGAACTTTGACGCCAGCTAATGCTTTCTCCATCGATGACCTCCGCGTCAGACCAGCTCTCGAGCCGGCTCGGGATGACATTTTCGAAGACTGCATCCCATTCTCCGGCTCGGCCGGATATCGCAGCAGCGAGCTTGGTTTCTTCTACCGCCTCAGCCTGCTAACAGCAAGGCGCGGCGCCGGGCGGCCAGTCGCCATCCACGCATATGAGCATGCGCAGTCTGACCGCCGCGATCTCATCTGCTAAGATCATAAAAGAGGAAGCTGCGTCCCAGCCTGTAAGAGGCGCAAAGGGGCGGGCGGGGGGAAATTAGGGGAGGGCGAGCAAGGCAGAGCCGCGCAATGGCTGTCTCTGCATTTGTGTATTTGGTGGCTTGGTCAAAATGCAACGAAGTTTGAAAGAGGCGGCCGCCGAGCTTAAGGCACGAATCGAAGCGAGCAATGAACGCCGATTTCCTGTCATGGGGCTCAAGGGAGCGGCGAACGCGCTGATGCTGCGAGAGGCGGCAGCAACGATCCCGCGCCCATTGCTCGTCATCGCTCCGCTGGCAAACGAAGCAGAAGCGCTCGCCGGCGAGTTGGGCTTTTTCCTCGATCAATCGCCTGACTGCGATGGTGCGCAGGCCAAAGTCCATCTCCTGCCGGCGTGGGAGATCCGCCCATTTGCACATTTATCGCCGCCACCGGATATCCAGGCCGCGCAACTCGCTGCCCTGTTTACTTTGCGGCGAACGCCCACCCCGCTGGTAGTGACGTCGGCGGAGGCGTTGATGATGCGCACGATCGCGATGCGAACGTTCGACCACAACGTGATCCGGATCGCGCTGGCCGAGAGTCTCGACCTCGAGGCGCTGGTCGACACCTTGGCAGCAATGGGCTATCAGCGAGTCCCCCAGGCTGAGGAACCGGGCGACTTCAGCGTGCGCGGCGGGATAGTCGATATCTTCTCTCCGCTCCATCACCAGCCGATCAGGTTTGAATTGGAGGAGGACCTGGTGACCTCGATTCGCCATTATGATCCCTCGACTCAGCGTTCGCTGGGCGAGGTCGACGAGGCGATCGTCATTCGCACGCGGCATGTGCCGGCCTCATCGTTGCGCCAGCAAAAGCTCATCGATCGGGTGGCAATGCGCTGCGCCGAAATCGGGATGGTGCGCAAGGAAACGGCGGAGTTGACCGAAACCCTGGAAAACGGCCTGCTGTTCCCGGGAGTCGAGCTCATTGCTCCCTATATTGATGAAGCCGGGCTAGAGAGCATTTTCGATTACTTACCGTCCAACACCTTGGCGTGGATGATCGAGCCAGGACGCGTGCTCGGGGAAGCCGAACGGCTGGCGGAGCGGATTGCGGCAGAGGCGTCGGCGGCGCAAGCGAAGCCTGTATTCTATCCGTCACCTGCGGCGATGTTTCTGGATGCGGAAGAGTTCGAACGGTCGCTCGCCTCTCTGGTTTCGGTCGAAGTTGGTTCGCTGATCACCGTCTCGGCGCCGCGCGAGGGCTGGGCGACGCCAATTGAAGTGAAATGCCAGGCGAGCCTGCGGCTCGCCGCAACGGAATTGACCGGCGGACGTTCAGTGCCATCCTTCGAGCCGCTGGTGACCGAACTCAATGAAGTGCGGCGCTGTCACGGACGCGCTTTGATGATCGTCGAAGGAGCAAACCAGGCGGCGCGGCTCCGCCGCCATTTGGAGGCCTATAACCTCGAGGTGAACAGCGAATGCAAAAGCTTCAGAGAACTGGTTGAATCAACCGATTTCCGGCCGGCGATTATGGAAGGTGAAATCGCCGCAGGCACCGTGCTGGAAAAGGACGGATTCTACATTTACAGCGAGGAGGAGCTGTTCGGAGAACCCCGCGCTCGCCGCCGCATTCGGCGTGGCCCCAAAGGAGCCTTACTCAATCTTGAGGAAGTTCGGCCGGACGATTTCGTCGTGCATATCGAGCATGGCATCGGCAAGTACCGCGGTCTGAAGCATATGAGGGTCGCCGATGTCGAAGGTGATTTTCTCAATCTCGAGTACGCCGGGAATGACACGATGTATGTGCCGGTCGAACGTATCAACCTGGTGCAACGTTATATTGGAGGCGACGGCACCGAGCCGAAACTCGATAGGCTTGGCGGTGGCTCCTGGGATCGTATTAAGAAGCGGACCCGCGAGGCGGTGCTGGCGATGGCCTCGGAACTGATCGACATCTACGCCGCACGCGAAGCGATCGATGGCCACGCCTTCTCCCATCCCGGCCGGGATTACGAGGAGTTCGCCGAACGCTTCGAGTTCGAGGAAACGCCTGACCAGCAGGCCGCGATCGATGACGTGATTCGCGACATGACGCGCTCCAAGCCGATGGACCGGCTGGTCTGCGGAGATGCCGGCTTTGGCAAGACTGAGGTGGCGCTGCGCGCGGCGTTTATTGCCGTGATGGACGGCCGGCAGGTTGCGGTCCTGGTGCCGACCACGATCCTGGCCGAGCAGCATTGGAATAATTTCTGCAACCGCTTCAAGGACTATCCGGTGCGTGTCGAGATGGTATCGCGCTTTCGCACTGCCCGCGAGAACCGCAAGACGATTGAGGAGGTGCGCAAGGGCTTAATCGACATCGTGATCGGCACCCATCGCTTGTTGCAGGATGACGTTGAATTTCCCAAGCTGGGTCTCCTCATCATCGACGAGGAACATCGTTTCGGCGTAGTTGACAAGGAGCGGATCAAGCGGCTGCGCAAGCTGGTGGAAGTGATGACGCTGACGGCGACGCCGATTCCACGCACGCTGCACATGGCGATGCTTGGCATCCGCGACCTGTCAGGAGTTCAGACCCCGCCCCCCGATCGGCAGTCAGTGCGCACGTTCGTTGCTCACTTTGACGACGGTTTGATTCGTGACGCTATCCTGCGGGAACTCAACCGCAGCGGCCAGGTCTTCTTCGTGCACAACCGGGTAGAGAATATCGAGTATATGGCGCGTCATCTGCGCGGCTTGCTGCCCGAGGCCCGGATCGCAATCGCTCACGGACAAATGAAGGAGCACGAACTCGAGAGCGTGATGCGCGACTTTATCGAAAACCGCATCAACGTTCTGGTGTGCTCGGCCATTATCGAATCAGGACTGGATATCCCTAATGCGAATACGATGCTGATTAACCGTGCCGATCACTTCGGTCTTGCTCAGCTTTATCAGTTGCGAGGACGAGTTGGACGTTCGAAACGCAAGGCGTACGCTTATCTATTGATTCCCGGCGAGCACATTATCACGCGCGATGCCAAACGGCGTATTGAGGCGTTACGTGAACTGGTCGAGGCCGAAACCGGCACCGGTTTCAAACTGGCGATTCGCGACCTCGAACATCGCGGAGCAGGCAATCTGCTCGGACGCGAACAGTCCGGCCAGATCGCCGCTGTGGGATTCGAACTGTACACGGAAATGATGGAGCAGGCGATTCGAGACTTGCGGGGCGAGCCGCAACGGCCAGATTTCGAGCCCGAATTACGCCTGGGGGTGCCCGCTTACATCCCCGACAGCTTCGTCGCCGACGAAAACGAGCGGCTGGTGCTGTATCGGCGAATGGCGCGCGCCACTTCGCCCGAGGATCTCGGCGAGATCCGCGACGAGATGCGCGACCGCTTCGGCCCGGTGCCCACACTGGTTGAGAACTTGATCGCCGCGATGAACTTGCGCCGCCAGATGCGCGAGATGATGATTGTCAGTGCACTGCTCAAAAAGAACCAGCTCGAAATCAAGTTTCATCCAGAAGCCCCGGTGGAGACGGAAAAACTGGAGGCGATGGCTAACGCCAATCGCCGCACGATACGCCTCACTCCTTCTTACCAGGTGATCGTGACGCTAAATCTCGGTAATGACTATGAGCAGCTTTTCACGCAGATAGAAGGTGTCTTGCAGGTGTTGGCGGCCTGTGAAAAGTTGGAAAACTGGCCAAGCCGGGCGCCCGGACCGCTCGCCAATTAAGTAAGTTAAGTAATGATGAGCAAACGTGGATTTTCCAGCCGTAGCGGCATTTTCAGTATATCCGCGGCGCAGGGGTGCCTGCTTGCATTGGCGACGGGCTTTTGCGGTTGCAGCATCGGCAACGGCCCCCACATGCCTTGGACACCAGCTAAGCACGTGGCGATGAGACCTTCGCCTTATGCGCCGGTGCCAATTGGCCCACCATCTTCGCCTCCACCAGCGGAGAACACCGGCCAATATGGCGACTCTGTCGATCGCGTCGTGGCAAGCGTCGACGGTAATCCGATCACCAATTTCGATATCCAGAATCCGGACGCCAACGGAATGAATTCACTGACCGGCAACAACCCGGCCAATGGAATCGACCCTGACAGCGCGCTCAAGCAGCTCATCGCGCAACAATTGCTGGATGAGGAATCGCAGAAGTATGCGGACCGCGTCGAAGAGGGCGACGTCGACCGCTTCATTCAATCGGTCGAGGAGCGGAACCATCTTACCGATGCTCAGCTTCGCGCGCAGCTCCAGGCCCAGGGAACAAGCTACGAAGCCTTCCGCAAAAATGCGTTCAAGCAGGTCGAAACGATTGAAATGGTCCAGCGGGAAGTTCGCGAGAAGATCCAGGTGCCTGATTCTGACGTCGCGGCCTACTACAAGAGCCACCCTGAGGAATTTACTGTCACCCAGGAAAAGTATCGGCTTGCGCAGATCCTAATCGCCGTGCCTGCTGATGCCGCGCCCGACAAAGTTGCGGCGGCGAAAGAAAAAGCCGACGAAGTGCGCACCAGGGCGCTTAAAGGAACGGATTTTGGCGAGTTGGCACGTCAATACTCCGACGATGATTCCAAGACCAAGAGTGGAGAATTGGGCGAATTCAATCCCAACGACCTCAACGATCAAATCTCCGAAGCGGTGAAGCAGACCAAGCCCGGCAACATTGCACCGTTGGTTCACACTCGCTACGGCTTCCACGTCATCAAGGTTGAGGAACATCAGGAACCCGGCGAACAGCCACTGGCCGCGGTAAAGGACCAGATTCACGATAAGCTCGTTACTGAGCAAGCCAAAGACCGTTTCGAGCAGTGGCTGGATCAGGATTTGGCCAAGCAGCATGATATCGAGACCCTGAATTGACACTGATGCGGCCATCTGGCAAGACGCCTTTCATCGCCGTTAGCATGGGCGATCCTGCGGGAATCGGTCCTGAGGTAGTTCTCAAGGCCGCGGCCGCGATAGCCAGGCTTCCCAATCCGCCCGTTGTCGTGGTCGTGGGCGACTTGGATGCAATTCGTTCAGCAGCGACCAGGCTGGATAGCGGAGTACCGATGCCGCAGGAATGGCGTCCGGGAATGCGCGCGCAACCGTCACGCCGCGAGCTGCCAATCTTCAACATCGGCCAGTTACCGCCGCGCGCGATCGTGCCGGGAAGCCCAACCGTTGAAGGTGCCGACGCCGCCTATCACTATGTGGTCGAGGGTGCACGGATGACGATGCGGGGCGAAGCCGATGCTCTGGTCACCGCACCGATCAACAAGGAGTGGCTCAATCGCGCTGGTCACCACTTCCCCGGCCATTCGGAACTGCTGGCCAGGCTTGCGCGCGTGCGAACATGGCGCATGATGTTCGCCGGTGAAACGCTGCGCGTCGCATTGGTGACGGCGCACATAGGCTTGTCCGAGGTTTCGCGGGCGTTGACCAGGAACGCGGTACTGGAGACGATCACGCTGCTCCAACGCCATTTGCACGGTCCGCTCGGCATCGCACGGCCCCGGATACTGGTGCTCGGTTTCAATCCGCATGCAGGAGAGAACGGATTGTTTGGCGATGAGGAACTGCGCGTCATCGCGCCCGCGATTCGGCAGGCGCAACGCAAAGGAATCGACGCTCACGGGCCGGTGGCTCCGGATACTGCCTTTATCCGGACCGGCGGCGACGGCCGCTTTGGCTTCGACGGGGCGGTGGCGATGTATCACGATCAGGGGTTGATAGCGCTCAAGACCCTGGAATTCGATCGCGCGGTGAATATCACCTTGGGATTGCCGTTCATCCGCACCTCACCCGATCATGGCACTGCATATGATATCGCCGGGCGAGGTACCGCCAATGCCAGCAGTATGATCGCGGCGATCGAGTACGCAGCAAAATCAGCTCGCGGCGCTGCGAAGGCCAGCGACGGCAAACCCTCGCGGCGGACAAAACGGGCTGCGGGCATGGGAGCAGTGCGGGGAGGGTGAGTGCTTGGGCTGGGTGAAACGACAATGGATCGGATAGTCATCAAAGGGGCACGCGAGCACAACCTAAAAGATATCGATATCGAGATTCCGCGCGACCGCCTGGTGGTGATTACCGGCCTCAGCGGCTCGGGCAAATCCTCGCTCGCGTTCGACACTATCTATGCCGAGGGCCAGCGCCGCTACGTCGAGTCGCTGTCCGCCTACGCGCGCCAATTTCTCGAGCAGATGGAAAAGCCGGACGTTGATTCCATCGAAGGTTTGTCCCCTGCCATTTCAATTGAGCAGAAAACCACTTCGCGCAATCCGCGCTCAACAGTGGCGACGATCACGGAAATCTACGACTATCTTCGGCTCCTCTTCGCGCGCGTCGGCCATGCCTTCTGCTACAACTGCGGGCGCGAAATCAGCCAGCAGAGCGTCCAGCAAATCGTTGATCGCCTGCGCGCATGGCCCGAAGGGACCCGGATACATGTGCTCGCTCCGGTCGTGCGGGATCGCAAGGGCGAGTACAAAAAAGAATTGAGCGATTTGCGCCGCGCCGGCTTCGTGCGCGCCAAGATCGACGGTAAGCTGGTCGAACTCGGCGAGGAAATCAATCTCAACAAGAATCAGCGCCACACGATAGACGTGATGGTCGATCGGCTGGCGATTCGCAGCGGAATCGAAAAGCGGCTGTCGGATTCGCTTGAAGTCGCGTTCAAGTACGGCGAGGATTTGCTCAAGATCGAGCGGCTGGACGGCGGCGCCGCGGAAATATATTTCAGCCAGCGGTTCGCCTGCGTGCAATGCGGCATCTCGTATCCGGAAATCACGCCCCGCATGTTCTCTTTCAACAGCCCTCACGGGGCCTGCCCTGAATGTTCCGGGATAGGCTCGCTAATGTACTTCGATCCCGAGTTGGTAGTGCAGAACGAGGACCTGAGCATCGCCGACGGCGCGATCGCGCCGTGGGCGACGATGAACTACATGCAGCCGGTGCTCGAATCGCTCGCCACCCACTACGGCTTCTCTCTCGACCAGCCCTGGAAGACAATTCCCGCCAAAGTGCGCAAGGCGATTCTAAATGGGTCCGGTAACGAGGAGATAGAATTCAGTTATCAACGCGCAGAGCACCGCCACGGCTACGCGCGGCCGTTCGAGGGTGTGCTCACATGGCTCGATCGCCGTTACAAGGAAACCGAGTCAGAAAGCATCCGCGAGGTGCTGGAAGCGTACATGAACATGCGGCCGTGTCCCGCTTGCAGCGGCACGCGGCTCAAAAAAGAAAGCCTGTTCGTGCGCTTTAACGGGAAATCGATCAGCGAAGTTGCCGCCATGTCGATCAAGCAGGCGCTCGCGTTTTTCGAAAATCCCAGACTGAGCGCGCAGGAAGCGGAGATCGCGCGGCTGATTCTTAAGGAAATCCGCGAACGGTTGAGTTTCCTGACCGGCGTCGGACTCGATTACCTCACCCTCGACCGAAGTTCGGGCAGTCTGTCCGGCGGGGAAGGTCAGCGTATCAGGCTCGCGACGCAGATTGGCTCCAGTCTGGTCGGGGTGCTCTATATTCTTGACGAGCCGTCAATCGGACTCCATCAGCGCGATAACCGCCGGCTGCTGGCGACTCTGAAACGCCTGCGCGATATCGGCAATTCGGTGCTCGTGGTCGAACACGATCGCGACACAATGCTGGAAGCCGACCACGTCATCGATATGGGTCCAGGTGCCGGGATCCATGGCGGCCACGTGGTCGCTGAAGGCACCCCGGGCGAGGTCATGCAGAATGCGGCGTCGCTGACGGGCAAATACCTTTCGGGCGAGCTCGAAATCCCGGTGCCGGCTCGGCGGAGGCAGACCAACAAGCGCTGGCTGACGATTCGCGGCGCACGCGAAAACAATTTGCGTGATATCACGGTCTCCTTTCCGCTGGGCATGATGGTATGCGTGACAGGGGTTTCGGGCTCCGGCAAGTCAACCCTGGTACTTGATACGTTGCATCGCGCGCTCGCGCAAAAGCTCAATGGCAGCCGCGAGCGCGCCGGCGCCTACAAGACGCTCGAGGGCGTCGAGCATCTGGACAAGGTGATTCACGTCGACCAGAGTCCGATCGGCCGGACCCCGCGCTCGAATCCGGCCACTTACACCGGGCTGTTCACCCATATCCGCGATCTGTTTGCGCAATTGCCGGAGGCGCGGATGCGCGGTTATGGCCCCGGCCGGTTTTCGTTCAACGTAAAGGGCGGACGTTGCGAGGCATGTCAGGGCGACGGCATTATTCGCATCGAAATGCACTTCCTGCCCGATGTTTATGTCACCTGCGAGGTATGCGGCGGTAAACGTTATAATCGCGACACACTGGAGATTCAGTACAAAGGAAAGAGCATCGCCGAGGTGCTGAATATGACGGTGCTCGATGCGATCGAGTTCATGGGCTCGGTGCCGCCGATTCGGCAGAAGCTCGAAACCATGCGTGACGTCGGCCTCGACTATATTCACCTGGGCCAATCGGCCACGACCTTGTCAGGCGGCGAAGCCCAACGCATCAAGCTGGCCAAGGAGTTGGCACGGCGCGCCACGGGTCGAACGCTATATATTCTCGACGAACCCACCACGGGGCTGCATTTCGACGATATCAAGAAGTTGCTGGGAGTGCTCGGCCGGCTCGCCGATAGCGGCAATACGGTACTTGTAATCGAGCACAATCTGGAGGTAATCAAGACCGCCGACTATATAGTCGACTTGGGTCCGGAAGGCGGTGACCGCGGCGGCCAGGTAGTAGCAAAGGGTACCCCGGAAGAAGTCGCAGCAGCGCGCGGCTCCTACACCGCCGAATTCCTGCGCGAAGCACTAAACCATTCCGCCGCCGCGTAAGGATTATAACGCCGCGCCAGTTCAGGCCGGAGGTCATCCAGATCGTTAATGAATTGAATTGGCGGCTTGGGTGAGGCCATTGCGGTCGAAGACCATCACCAGCAGGCGCATAAACGTATCGCCCCGCGGCGGCTCGATTAGTCTTTTCGGGAAGGGAAAGAAAACCTGCGCTGCGGCTGCGTGGTATCTGCCGATTACAGGCCGCAAGCCTTGATACGATCCGACTACACCGACCGCCACTTCATTAATGCCCCAGGGACCGAGATAAAGTCCGTTGTTGGTGCGCACGTCCGGATCGGTCACCCAATGCGTCGGCAACAGACCCAATTGTTGCGCTCGCATCGGCGTGAGTCGTGCCAAATCGCGGTTTTGCGCGATGTAATCACGCGCGGCGGAAAGCAGCGCCGAAAATCGCGCGAGGTTGCTGCGCCGTTCCATTTCCGGGGCTGACAGTGGCTGAAATGGTGCAAGTCCACTGGGCGATGTGGAATAGATTACGACCCCGCCGCTTCGAACCGGCGAACTATCAAGCGGTGCAAGCACAGGCTCCCAAAACTGGAAGGCAGAGTCAGTGACGAGTAGCGTTCGCACCTGGTGCGCCGCCATGAAGGCACGCAATTGCAGCGTCGCATCCGGAACGTACGTTCGCGTGAGCATGGCGCCCACTATCGGCCATCCTTGGAATTCGCGGGGCGTGATGCTGGTCCATCCCCCTGCCATCCGAAAGTAAAACTTCGTTGCTGCCTGCCACAGCATGCTGCTGCCATCAATCCCGTAGGGCAGGACAATCACGTTCTCCCGCGGCTTCAAATATCGACGATAGCCGCCGCGTGTGAAGAACTGGGGCGTGTCGTTGTTGCTACTCCAGAAGCCGGAGCGCAGATTCGGACATAAAAACATTGCGAGCAGTACTATAGCGGCGAGCTTCAATCCGGCGGGCCGCGGCGCGCTGAGCCAGATCGAAAGGATAATCGCCAGACCAAGGAATGCATAAAGTGAAAACCGCACAGGCAAAGCGTTGCGCAGCAACGGCAAGTGTAACGCGATTTTCCACGGCATCCCGAACAATTCGTGCCCGTTCACATGCAGCCGCGGACCGAACATCAGTACGCAGACGATCACCAAGAAGGTGACGAGCACTCTGGCGATTGGTTCCCGCCGTCGTTCGAACGCGAACCAGATCGTTATTGCAAGGATCGGCAACCCGAAGTAAGCACTCGTCTCGAGGGAATTTCCGGCAAAACGGCGCGCCGCGTTTTGAATCAAACCGACTTCTCCCAATGCGTTGACTGGGGTCGGAAGCAGCAGGTTCAGCAGGTCCGCCGAATATGCATTCGGAGAATTGATCGGCGAACGCGGATACCCAGGCCGGAAGAAATAGTAGAGGTACGGGACCACGGCGATAAGCGAGATTGCATAGGCGATCAGGATCGGGATAAGCAAGTGCCTGATGCGTTCGCGTGCAGCGTCATCACAGTAGAAGAATCCCAGGCCGACGGCGATCGCGCCGAACAGCGTCATCGTCGCGTATAGTTCGGCCGAGCATAGAAAGGCCGTGGCGAGAACAGCTCCCAAGAGAAGCGCAAATCGGAAAGTGCTGATGTGTCCGTTGAGCCGCTGCGATATCAACTGCACGGCCAGCGGCACCGGGAAAACCAGAATCAATGGCAGATGGCCGCGCGTCTCCGCCAGCAAGTACGCTGAGAATCCGAAAATGTAACCACCCGCCGCCGCCGCCAAATAATCCGCGGTTATACTGGCGCAAAGTAGAAAACCGCTCCATGCGGCCAGCGCCGGCGCCAAGATGCTCAGCAAGTTGTATGCGGCCACCGGCCCCAGGGCAGCAGTTAATGGCGCTGCGAGAAGCGCGGCGAGCGGTATGCTGGTGGTCCATGCCATATTGAATCCGGCCGGTGCCCACACGACATGCGTGATAATCGGGTTAAGCCGATGTGCGATCGCATATGGCCACCAGCTCAGCAGCCACATGTAGACCGTTGGGTCGTTGCTCTTGCCGATGTAGTTTGAGGATAGATCACCTGCGACCGAGCGGCCGATAAAGGCAAATGACAACGCTGCATATATCGCGAGCACCGACAGGCCATAGCGATCATGGGGGCGTGCCTGCTTTGGAACTCCATAGCCATTCGAACAACGCTCCAGCAAAGGACGATCGCTCGGCGGCAAGCGCTTCGACGAATTCACGGCCAAAAGCTTAAACTGCGGCTTGCGGCCTTCCAAGTATCGAGGATGATGGCGACGCAAAAGAAGTTTGGAGAGCGACGGTCGCTGAGCTCAAACAGGCAGTGATTAGGTCCGCTTTCCCGTAGCCTCACGAGGGTTGCCGGTCAGCTCACCCAACGATCGTGAGGGTGCCAGGATTGAAAATGCAGCGATGCGAAGGAGGACGTAAACATTGGATATTGGTTTTTTGGTGGCCCCCACCGCGCAGAGCGGGGATCTCGCAGAGATTGCGCGGGCAGTTGAAGCGCACGGTTATGAATCGTTCTGGATACCGGAGCATCCGGTTATCCCCATAGCGATGAAGACCGAGTTTCCATTTACCCTTGATCACAAGCTGCCGGAACATTATGGGCGCTGGGCTGACCCATTTGTGGCACTAACGGTGGCCGCCTGCGCGACGCGCAAGATTAAGCTCGGCACGGGCATTTGCCTGCTGCCCGAGCGGGAGCCGCTTATCACCGCGAAAGTGACCGCGAGCCTCGACCTCTTCTCGGGCGGACGCCTTATCCTCGGCGTCGGGGCTGGATGGCTACGAGAGGAAACCGAAGTGATGGGCGCGCAGTTTGGCCTCCGATGGAAACGTACACGCGAAATCGTCGAGGCGCTGCGCATCCTGTGGACCCGGAGTGAAGCCGCCTATCAGGGTGATATTGTCCGTTTCCCGGCCGTGCGATGCGAACCGAAGCCGCTTCAGAAACCGTGCCCGCCGGTACTGTTGGGTGCTCATGGGGTCAAGGCACTCGAGCGCGTGGCGCGCACGTACGACGGCTGGATGCCGCTGGTGCAGAACCCCGGGGAATTACGGCAAAGCGTCGCGCAGCTTCGAAGCCTCACTCAACAGCATAGCCGCGACCCCGACCGGCTCCAGATCTCACCGTTGGTCGATCCCGGAGAAAACGGGCCATCCCGTGACGAGCTTATGGCGTATCGCGATGCAGGCGCGCAGCGGTTGATTCTCTTATCCCAGCAAACCGTCGCTGCAACCGCCGACGGCAAGGCGCTTGACCTGGTGCAGCGGTTCGCTCCGGTCGTCGAACGAGCCCTTGGCGTTTAATCTACGGATTTTGACCACCTGTGGCTAAAGACAGCCAAAGGCGTGGCGAGTATAGTGTTAGCTCGAAGGCGTGGCTGGCGGCATGTGGCGCCAATGCAGGGACGTCTTCAGCAGGTGATGAGAAAGGATTGTCGATCGTATTTGCTGGAAGAGCACTCTCGACGACTCGACTGAAAGCTGGCCTCCTTCCGCTAGGTCTCTTCCGCTTGCGTGGAGGCTACAGCGGGGGAGCAGGGCGTGAAGACTGTTTCAACGGCCTGCTTGGAGCGCCCTAACGACAGAATTCGAAGGAGGAGTCCAATGCACGTAGGTTACGGAGCAGTTTTTCAAAACCCCGATAATCAACTTCCCGACCGCGAGGTCTGGCGTCAGGAGCTGCGGCTGGCCGAAATGGCGGAACCGATGGGCTTCGACTCGATCTGGGCTATCGAGCACCATTTTGACGACTACACCATGTGTCCCGACCCGGTGCAGTTTCTGACTTATATGGCAGGCCGGACCAAGCATGCCAAGCTGGGCTCGATGGTTATTGTGTTGCCATGGCACGATCCGATTCGCGTCGCCGAGGCGGTCGCGATGCTCGATCACGTCTCTGATGGCCGCTTCATTCTCGGCATCGGGCGAGGATTGGCCCGCATTGAATATGAAGGCTTCCGCATCGATCAGAATGAAGGACGGAGTCTGTTCGTCGAGTACGCGGAGCTGATCATCAACGCGCTCGAAAAAGGCTTCATGGAAGGCGGCAGTTTTACCCGTCAGCCTCGGCGCGAAATTCGTCCGGCCCCTTTCAAGTCGTTCCGGCAGCGGACTTACGCCGCGGCAGTCTCGCCGGAGTCAATGCCGATCATGGCGAAGCTTGGGGTGGGGCTGTTGGTGATTCCGCAGAAGCCCTGGGAAATGGTTAAGGCGGATTTCGAGGTCTATCATCGCGTGTGGCGCGAGGTTAACGGCAACAAACCGGCGCCCAAGCCGCTCAGCGGCGGGTTCATTTTCGTCGACGAGAACAAGGATCGGGCTGAGGAGCAGGCGATGAAATGGCTGACCGCCAATTACAAGACGGTCATCAAGCATTACGAGATGCAGTCCGAGAAATTCGGTACGCAAAAAAGCTACGAGTCGTACCGCATGATCACCAAGCATCTGGCCAAGTACGGGGTCGATACGGCCGCCGCCGGTTTTGCGAACCTGATGCCGTGGGGAACACCCGACATGGTGCTCGAGAAGCTTGCAACCATCCGCGATATGATCGATGCGAACGGCTTTATGCTGAATTTTAGTTACGGCGGAATGCCCTATGACGAGGTGGAGCGGAGTCTTAAATGCTTCGTCAAGCATGTATTACCGGAAGTCAAGAAATGGCAGACGGAGGCTCTGCCAGAACCGGCGGATTTGACCGCGCCCGAAGCAGCCGCCTAAGCGCGGTGCCCGCAGCCTTTGCCTGACTTGCTGGGTTAGCGCTGCATCATCAAATATCGAGGGCGATTCGCCGGTAAGTCGCCCTCGTCTTGCACAAGTAGAGCTCCCAGCCTCGCCTGCGACCCCGAGGGAATACGTAATGGCGCTGCTACCTTATCTCGACCCGAAAGACGCGTCTCCAGAAGTGCAGAAACTGCTCACTGGCCGTCCGGTCCTGCTCAACGTTCAACGGATGACGGCCAACGCCCAGAAAATTTTTGTACAGCGCAGCCGCTTGAGTAACGCGCTTTTCACTCAGACCACGATCGACCCCAGGCTGCGCGAGCTCGCGATTCTGCGCACCGCCAAGGATTGCCATTCGGTGTACGAATGGACTCAACATGTTCCCGCCGCCAGGCACGTCGGTCTCACGGACCGGCAGATAAACGCGATCGAAGACTGGCAGAACGCTTCCTGCTTCAGTGATGTCGAACGCCTGGTCTTGAAGTTCACTGGCGAAGTGAATGCGAACGTTAAGGCGAGCCATGAGACCCTCGAAGGCCTGAAGCGGCACCTTAGTCCGGGCGAGATTATCGAACTGCTGATCATCATCGGCCACTGGCGTCAGACCGCGTCTATCCTCGAGACCACCGAAGTTGAACTCGAAGAGTTTGCAGGAAAAATAGATATCCTCGCGAATATGCCTCCGCGCGCTTGAATGCCAACTGCCGTGATCGTTAGTCGAATCTGGCAGTTAGGCCGGCAGCATGTTACTCCCTACACGCCTGAGCAGAATGGCATTGTCGAACGCTTTTTTCGTAGCCTCAAAGAGGAATGCGTTTGGCAATACAATTTTCGCAACGTCACTGAAGCATGTGTAGCTATTACCGGTTGGATTGACTGGTACAACTCCGAACGGCCTCATCAGGCGCTCGGCTATCGGAGCCCGAGTCAATTCCGCGCCCTACAACCAAAACTCGTGGCTTGACACCAGGAGAGCACTACACCAGCGCTGCACTAATCACAAGCTGCGCAACCTGCTAGCCAGGGTCCCGGCTCACCTGCGCGAAGAATTGCACGAGGATTACCGGCGCATGGTCTACGCCGACAACCGCGACATCGTCGAACAAGAACGCGCTCGCTTCCTGCGCAAGTGGCGGCTGCGGTGCAAGGCAGTGATGAGCTCATTCGAAGAAGCAGGCGATGAGCTGTTCACCTTTTTGCAGTTTCCCCCATCGCAGTGGAAAGCCCTGCGCACCACTAACGCGCTGGAGCGCATTAACGAGGAATTTCGCCGACGCACCAAGACCAGGCATCATTGGCGGATGAGGACTCCGTGCTGCTGTTGCTGTACGGGCGGTTGCGTAGCGGTCAAATCGTCTTGCGCCCTATCGACGCGTGCAACGATTTGCCCAAGCCCTCCAAACCTCAATTGAAGGCAGCATAAGAGGCAATTAGAGGATTACCGCTAACTGGTAACTCGCTGCTGATACGTCGCCCAGATTCTTTTTCCACACAACTTGACCGACACTACCCGTGTCGGCGCACCTCAACGAATTGCTCAGCAGCAAACTGCTCTCTAGCGACGACTTCCGCGCGATCGCGCGCGACAACGCGCTTGTGCTGTTTCCGGGGCTGGCATGATTCTTCCTGGCGGAGTTCGATGCGGCGGATTTTACCGATGGCCGTTTCGGGTAAGCTAGGTTGTTCGGCATCGAGCGATTGTAGCCCGGTGCTTTGGTCGAGGACTTCTGTCGCCCGCCTTCTGACGATGATCGGATCATTCGACCGCCCTGCCTCCCTCGCAGGCAGACACACACAGTGCTCTGTTGCGCAGACCCAGTGTTAATTAATTTTGCTGTGGGCAGTCTGACGCAACAGCTACTCGTGTCTGAATGCAGATGCCGCAGGTGCTGATTTGGTGAAATATTTGAGCGAACGTGACTCGCTTCTTCTACTTACAGCCGGCCACGATTCTCCTCTGCTGTTCACCACCCCCTCAAACTCCAAGTACGACAAATAACAAGGAAGAAAATGTGCCAGTTTGTAAAGAAAATGATGCCTCGACCATTTTAGGCTTTCGGGTTGGATATCGGAGCGTATCGCCGCGCCACTCAGCAGGCCTTCCTTGAAGGCGACGCCGTCCACGCAGTGTAGAGGCCGACATAAGACCATGAACAACTTGGTGGCGACTACGATAGCAAGCTCGAAACGGCTTGACATTTCTTTTTGACTCTGAGATTAGGTGGCATTCTCGTCCTAAAAGTACCGATAGGCCGATGAAAGCCCGTAAATCCGCAAAGCACAATGCGGCCAGAGCAAAAGCCGCCATTGTCTGTCTCGCGAGAGGCCATCACAATTTCTCGGACTATGACCAGCTCATCGCCAGGAACCGATCGATTTTCGAGACCATCAACCGTTACAGGTCGCGTCACTACCCATTGGTCATTTGGCACGAAGGAAACATCTCCTCGAAACACCGGCGCTACATTTTGGCACGCGAAGCGAATCGCGATGTTCGTTTCGTGGATGTCTCCCTCGTCTTTCAGGCGCCGGATTGGGTAGCAGGCGGACTTCAGGAAGATTGGCTACTCGGCTACCGGCTGATGTGCCGCTTTCATATCTACTACGTCTGGCAATACGCTAATGAGTTCGTTTACGTCATGCGGCTCGACGACGACTGCATCCTTCGCTCGGTTGCGGCAGATCCGATCGAGTGGCTCGCTGCTACCGGCCGGGATTTCGGGGCCGCCGCTTTCGTCGCCGAAACACACGCGCTCACAAATCGCACGCTCCCGCACTTTGTTGCCGACTGCATGAAGGTGATCCATCCCTCCGCCGCACAAGCCCTGGATCTCTACAATCAGGGTTTTCCTTATACAAATTTGTATGTAACGCGAACGGCATTCTGGCTTCAGCCCCACGTCCAATGGTTCTTGTATGCGGCGATCAGTCAGCCTGAGTCAATACGTTTCCGCTGGGGCGATCTTCCGGTCCTGGGCGTCGCGCTGAACGCATTTTCGGTGGTCGACAGAGTCGGCCTAATCCCTGGCCTCGTCTATCAGCATGAGAGTCACCACGCCACCATCGTCTCCGGTTAGGTCCGACCGCCCTAACTTAAAGGGTTGGGAAGCGCACAGGCCAGCTGACAGACGAACTCGACGAAGTCCGCATCGCCGAGTATGAGGCGAGGATCTCCGGCTGGAGCGCAAGGTCGGTCAGCTGACGATGGCAAGTGACCTCTTGAAAAAAGGGGTGCGCTGGGCACGCCGGCCAAACGACGCCAGTCTCTCCAGCAATTCAATCGTGGGCGGCCCGAAGGTTTCTCCGTCGCGCGAGGATGTCGACCGATGAAGCTGGCACGTTCGACCTACTATTCGCTCCCGCCGCGCGGCGGAGCGGAAAAAAGTTCTGCACGAGCGCGTCGTCTATATCTTCGAGGAATGACGTTTTCACGTCGTAGTCATTAATCCCAAAGTTTTCCTCAGAGGGCTATTTCATTTGGCAAAACGCGCCCGCTCTGTCGGCCCATCGAGAGGATGCATAACATTGCCTTAAAGATTTCGCCACTGCCGAGCCGATCTCGACAATTTTCAGCGTGTAAGCGTCATCATGTCGAATTGTAAATGAGATTGCGCTTGCATTCGCGTAAAGGTTGTGGCAGGTATACCGACCTCATTACTCACTTCGAATTCCCTTGTTGAGGAGATGATGCGATGCCGAAGCAAAGAGTCGCTCTGCCCGGAAGTCAACGTAAACCACTCGCTGGTCATCAAAGGATCGGCCCGGCCGATCCCTCGGAACGGACACACGTTACGGTGGTGGTACGCCGCAAGGACGAACCATTGCCTATTACACTAGGCCCCCCGAGAAGCCGCTATGAGTATACCACGGCTCATGGCGCAAGTGCGGCCGATTTTCTCGCGGTGCGGGAGTTCGCCAGAGATTATAACCTCGAGCCGCGCAATGAGAATCCAGGGGCACGCACGATCGAGTTGCATGGTACAGTCGGCGACCTGAGCCGGGCGTTTGAAGTCAATCTAGACCACATCAGATACCAGGATCAGGTTTTCCGACACCGGGTTGGCGAGATCACTATACCCGAAGACCTGAAAGAGATTGTACAAGCGGTTCTCGGACTTGATAACCGACCGCAGACGAGGGCTCATTTCTTCAAAATCGACC
>Ga0306920_100000085_pt1 | contig 116190 bp, 102 predicted proteins | sample flu12Cox44000170_FD_204666 | JGI IMG/M metagenome (GOLD analysis project Ga0306920, IMG submission 204666) | Lab enrichment of tropical soil microbial communities from Luquillo Experimental Forest, Puerto Rico - flux4day.12C.oxic.44.000.170 (v2)... | ecosystem: Environmental > Terrestrial >...
ATGAGCCCCGTATATGCGTTGATTGGCATCGGATGTGCTTTAGCCGATCACCGGAATGCGCCGGATGATGAATCGCGTGAGGTAGGCCGACACCAGCATGGGAACGCCGACCGACACGGCAAACAGATCGAGGAAATACCACGTCCCGGCGCCGATGCCAGCGAAGGCCGAAGTCAGCGAAGCGCCAGACGGAAGCCAAGACGCCATCACGGCGACCAGCTCGTACACCACCAGGTACAGCGACGTGAACAGAACGAACTTGATAACGATCGTCCTGAATGCCCAACCCAGGGCAGCATTCAAGGCAGAGAGCAAGATTCCGAACATGTGAGCCTCAAGCGGACAAGACGATGAACAGAGCGACCAGCAAGAACGCGAGCACCATCGCGTTGTAAAGCTCGCCGCGAATACCTTCGAATAGGGTGCACTGACCGTCCATCACGACCGTCTTCCCGAGCAGATCAAACGAAGGTTTCGGACACACCGCTTGGTGGGCCGGCACCTGGAAGTTCTTCAGGTCAGGCATGAGCTGCGTCAGTGGCTGCAAGATCTGCGCGCCCGTAGGTGTGGCCTCGAGGCTCGGCGAACCGATACCCGGATCAGAACCGAGGTTCACCAGCGGCGCACTGGCGGCCGGATTGGTCGGCGTACCAGTCACAGGCGCAGTGCCAGACGCACCGATCGGGTCTGACGCCGAAACGCTCTGCGCCAAGTCACCAACAGTCGCCACCGCGAACGAGGGGTTCGCCTGAACGAACGCGGCCACGTCCGCCTCGGTGATCGGGTCGGACATCGAGTAAGGAACCCCGTTGTAGCCAGGGTCAGATGCCGCCTTGCGAAACGCTGCATCGGCGATATCGGCGATCACCTTGTTCGGCAATGGCACCGCTTTCTCGGCATCACTCAACGCCTGCAGCGCCACGGCCGCAGGCTGAGTCACAGGAGCCGTCGAACCGCTGTCCGTGGGCTGATAGTTCGGGTCAGCCACTCTCCGAATCCAGCCGATGCTCGAAAACGAGATAGTCCCCGACTGCCCCGCAAACTGACTCGTGACAACACAAGCGAGCCCGCTGGACGAGGAAACGGTGTGGATCGTGTCGCCCTTGTAGTAGGCCGTGCAGAACCCCATCGAGCCGCCGCTCGAGTCAATCGGCCATCCCTGACTTCCATCGCCAAGCCACACCCAGGAAGCATCAGGGTCAGGCACATAAGGCGTCGACGCGGGGGTATGGGTGACGGTGCCATCAGGGTTGAAAATCCAGTTCGCCAGCGCCTGGATGCCGTACCCCACCGCGCCGGCAATCGCCGCGCTCGCCAAGACCGAGCCCCATGCAGGCGCAGTACCCGCGATCACGGCGGCGCTCGCAATCTCGAAAACGGCCACGCCCGCCGCCGACAACGTGCCACCGAAGCGCGGATCATTCGCCGCGAAGCCACGCGCACCGACCTTCGCCTTGATGACGGCCAGCACCTCCGCGCCAATACGAGACGGCAACGCCTGAGCGTTCGCGCCAGAGCACGCCGAGAGGGCCAGCAGCAACAGGAACAGGCTCCGGATCATGACTGGCCCCCGTCGAGTCCGGTCACAACGGCCCAAGCCGAAATCAAGCCCCAGGCGAACATCAACAAATACCAAGCGTCGCTTGCAGCCACAACGCACCTCCCATCAAAAGAATGGGGCGACCCACGCAAGCAGGACGCCCCTCGACCAGCGCGAGCGATCAGGCGCCGCGCAGCATCCCCAGCACGATCTTTGCGCCCTTGATGGACACGTAGACCACCGCCAGCGTGCCCGCGATGGCCATCACGCCGGTCACGATGTCCGCAGCGGTGAACGCGCCAGTGACCGCGGTCAGATCGACAGCGGCTTGCGCGCCACCAGCCATCACGACGCCGCCAACGGCAACCAGGGCAACACCAATTCGCTTGTTCATGTTCAAAACACCTTCAACAAAAAGACCGAGGAACCGCTCGGACGGACTTGGCTCAACCGCGACGGATCAAGCCCAAGATAGTTCCGGCTCCGCGCGCCACGAACCAGCACAGCAAGACAGACGAAAACGCGAAACCCCACAGGGTTGCGGCCTGCCCGGCGTCGAACGGTTCAGCTGCCTGCTTGATCGCCGAGAAGTCAGCTGCACTCAAGAGGACGAAGGCAGAGCAGTCAGACGCCGCTGTGGACTGGTCAACATGCACGACGCCTTGAGCGTCGATCACGGCGCACGAAGCCATGGTTATTCTTCCGGCACCCACACCTGCTGGATGACCGCGCGGCCGTCGAAGTGGTCCGTCGCCGCGTCGAACGCAGCGGCAGGATCGTCAAACGCGCAGGCTTGGGAGAGGAGTTGGACAAAGCGCACGTCACCGTCATGGCCTGGTGCCAGGAACGACCCGTCATCGACGCCTTGCACCATGTAGCCCGGCCGACATGCGCGAGTCATATCAGGCCGCCTTCTTGGCCAGCGTGACGGGCTTCAAGCTGTTGATCACCGTCTTCTGCGTCTTGCCGTTGGTCACGATCTCCAGCTCGACGTCGCATTCGAGCGGAAACGTGTTGTGCTTCAACTCGTGGAAGCGATCGGACGTGCCGTACGCGTATTCGACGGTGGCCATGCCCTTGCCCATGCCCTTCGAGTCGTCGAGGTCCGTGTCGACGTACACCTTCGTGCTGTCGAATGCGTTGCCGTTTTCCAAGGTGCCCTTGGAGGCCTTGATGCCGCTGACCGTGACGCGAGTGCTGAATTTCATGTGGATCTCCTAAATGCCCAGAAGTGGAAAAGCCTGGATCGGGCGAGGCCAAGCTAGTAGCAAAGGGTCGCCACGTCTCCACCCGGATCGACAGATGGCTCCGCCACCCACGAAACACCGAAAGACCGTGCGAGCGCGCGCTCAATGCCATCGACACAATTGCGCAGCCCGACGCCGGCGATGGATCGAGGTGTCTTGCGATCGCGATGGACGAACACCAAGTCATCGATCCAGCCCGTAGACCCGACCGCTTTGGTGATTGCGACGATGGCGGGCGCCGCGGTGTTCTCGACCCAGCGGAGCAACGCTTCCGCGGATCGGCCTGCCGTGGCCTCCCCGACCTTGATGCGAGCGGCATCTACCTTGTGGAGGAGCAGCTCGCAGTATTCGTAGGCCCCGGCGAAGAAGGACGACGGGCGGGCGAGCATGTCGAGAGGAAGGATCCGCTCGTGATTCCGGAACTCGACTTCGACCCGGCACCAGCCGTCCGTCATGTCGCCGTATTTGTGGCCCTTTTCGTAGGCCCGAAGCAGCTTGCCGCTCTGACGCCGGCCCACGTAGAAGGTGCGAGCCTGACCGTTGATCCAATCCCCGGCCTGTTCATTGCTGGGGCGGCGATTCTGAAAGTCGAATGCGCCGGTCTTGTAGCTCTCAAGAGCCTCGACTACGTCCGTCTCTGCCTCGAAGAAATCCAGAGCGAGGTCGATCCGCGTGAGCTTGCCGTCCAGATCGCGGATGTAGCGCTCGATCCGCTGCTCCCAACCGGCCAGAGCGAAGGTGCATCCAGCGCCGGAGATGTTGACGCAGACCGTGCCGCGCTGACGGTCATTGCCCGCAGAGGCGTACCCCATTTCGACGCCATCGCTGTTCGTGATGAGTACCGTGTGCTGATAGAAATCTCGCCCCTTCCGGGTCTCGCCCAGGTCGAAGCCCAGCAACGCGGCGACTTCACCGGCTACCGCGCGAGCGAAGTGCTCGGCCGACAGTCCTTGGTACGTGCCCGTTCGGACGTGCACAGCCTTCGCTTCGAGGAAGGTGAAGCGGAGCCAATCCACGACCACGCCCTGCTGGTGAGCTGCCGTAGCCTGCCTTTCCGCGCAGAGCACCTTGAGACGGCGGCCTTCTAGAACGAGGCGTTCAGACTTCGAATCTGTCACCGCGCGTTCCTCGCTGCTCGCTTCTCATTCCCCGTGTTACCCGTGGGGGGAGCCTTGCGGCCGGTCGGAGCCGCACCGCGCTCCTCGCTGACGCTGCGGTGCGGGGCGCGGCTTCCGACAAGCCGCGCCAGCACAACCATGGGCGCCGACGACAACTCGGGCCAGAAGTCCTGCTGAAACAGCGGTCGGGAGGACTTGGCGGGCCTCAAAGCACAAACTCCTGCGCGCGCTCGGCGGCTTTCATCCGAACGGCTTCGACGTTGATGAAGACCCGCTTACCGATCGTGATCTGGGGCCAATAGCCCCGTTCGGCTTGTGCGACCAACACGCCAACCGGGAGGCCGATGGCGGACGCGAACGCCTCGCGGGTCATCAAGGGAGGGGAAACGCCAAATCGCTCGACAGAGGTCATAATAAATCGTTCCAACGAACCGCATTGACGGTTCACTTGAACGCAATTATAGGTGCAAATGAACTCCAATGCAAACCCAACGCGTCCAGAAGAACTGGGCGATCCGCAGGAACTGCGCACAAATTCACTCGCTGTCCGCCTGAAGCTCTTGCTGCTCGCGGAGACGAAGGAACGGGGTCGGTACAGCTCCCTCGAAGCCAACACCGATATCCCGGCCGCCACCTGGCGGACTTGGTGGAACCGCGGCGGCGTCCCCGGAGGTCAACTCGTGGAGGCCGCAGCGAAGACGTGGCCGCAGTTCGCCTTCTGGCTAGTGACGGGTCACACCGATGTCAGGTGCGGTCACGACATGCCTTCGCTGGCAGTTGACGCGCAGGGATACGTCACCAACTGGCCCGAGGAGGGCGTCAGTAGAAGCAAGGCTCTGAAGAACGGGTATAGCCAGCAATACCTGAAGCTGTCTACGCAACTGGATGGCACGGAGTCTCCAGCCCACAGCATCGACGACCGAATGCGCATCGAGACGCTCCGAATCGTCAGCTCACGGCGCATGGCGGAGATCGCAGAGAACTTCAAGACGCCGATGGCATTTGAAATCGACAACTGACGACGACGATGGCGATCAAGAAGGCTGATGCTGGCTGGCTCGTGGACGTCCAGCCAGGCGGGCGAGGAGGGAAGCGGTTCCGCAAGACGTTCAAGACTCAAGCGGAAGCCAAGGCCTACGATGCTTGGCTCACATCCCAGGTGAATCAAGACGCGAAGTGGCAGCCGGAGAAGCGCGACACGCGGAAGCTCTCTGCTCTTGTCGAACTATGGTTCACGCATCACGGCACCGGCCTATCCGCAGGCGCTGATATGCATCGCCGCCTGAAGGCCATGGTTGACGCGATGGGCGATCCAGTCGCGGACCGCTTCAAGGTCGAAATGTTCGCGGAGTACCGAACGGCCCGCCTTGACGCCGGCATCACGGCCAGCAACATGAACCGTGAGCACGCCTACCTGCGAGCTATGTTCAACGAGTTGAAACGACTGGGGCACTGGAAAAGAGACAACCCGATGGCGCACCTACGCCAGTTCAGGGTTCAGCAGACCGAGTTGACTTACCTGACTCTCGATCAGATCGCCACGCTGCTTCAAGCCCTAAGGGGGTCGCGGAATCCGCACGTTACGCTGATCAGCAAGATCTGCTTGGCCACCGGTGCGCGATGGAGCGAGGCGGAGGAACTTCGCAGCACCCAGGTCAAGAATGGCCTCATCGAATACGCCAGAACAAAGTCAGGGAAGACTCGAGCAGTTCCGATCGACGAACATCTCGAGGCAGAGATCCTTGCCCACGCCGAGACGCACAGCTCTCTCGGCCGAATTTTCGGATACTCCATATCCGCATTCCGGGAGGGCGTCGAACGGGCGGCCTTGACCCTTCCGGACGGTCAGATGACCCACGTCTTGCGCCACACCTTCGCCAGCCACTTCATGATGAACGGCGGCAACATCCTGACGCTGCAACGCATCTTGGGCCATGCGAACGTCACGATGACGATGCGCTACGCCCATCTTTCCCCTGAGCATTTGCAGGAAGCCAAGTCGTTAAACCCTCTTGCCGCACTCAGGGCAATCTGAGCCACGATCGCCATTTCCGACGTCGGAAATGGGCCCGGCTCAACAGGTCAATGGAGAAATCATGCAGATTCGCGATGTCCGGCCCCAGCCATTTGTCTTCCAACTACGCTGTGACCGATGCGGAGTAGAGGCACAGGACGACGTCGATTGCGGCTTCAACAACTTCGTGAGCCTTGGGTTTGATGCTCACTGGGGGTCATCCATGGGTGATGGCAACAGAATCGACTTGGATCTGTGCCACGACTGCCTGAAAGAAACGTTGGGGCCATGGCTGCGCGTTTCTCGGTGGGCGAGCCCCGCGGCCGAACAGCCGGCACCGAACCACGAGGCACTATCGGCCCTAGCCGATGAACTAAGGCCACCCGCACCACGGTCATAGGCAGATGCGCCGTTGACACTTCGTTGACACCCAACGAAAAACGGGTTGCGCCGTGAGGTGCAACCCGTTGATTTCATTGAATTTCTTGGTGGCCTGGGGCGGAATCGAACCACCGACACGCGGATTTTCAATCCGCTGCTCTACCAACTGAGCTACCAGGCCGTCTTCTTCAGACTTGCTTCGCCGAATGATCAGCGAAGCCCGCTAGTCTAGCAGAGTTTGAGGGCCCCAAACCGCTGCCGGCCCAAATTTTCCGGGCGCGGGTTCAGCCGCCCGCGCCGCGCTTGCCGCGCGAGAGGTCGACGCCCAGCTGCTTGAGCTTGCGATACAGGTGGGTGCGCTCGAGGCCGGTCTTCTCGGCGACGCGGGTCATCGAGCCGTTCTCGCGGGCGAGGTGGAACTCGAAGTAGCTCTTCTCGAAGGCGTCGCGCGCCTCGCGCAGCGGGCGGTCGAGGTCGAAGCTCTGCTCCGGTTGCGGGCCGAGGTTCAGCGGGCCGGACGGCTGCTGCAGGCCGAGGCCGCCGGTCATGGCGGCTTCCACCGTCATCGCGTCGGGGCGGTAGCCGCCGTTGCCCTGCATCATCGCGGTCTGGACGTCGACCGGCGCGGCGGGCCGCGCGCTCGGGCGCGCGAGGCCCTGTTCGACGGCGCGCAGCAGCTTTTGCAGCGTGATCGGCTTCTCGAGGAAGGCGATGGCGCCGTACTTGGTGGCCTCGACGGCGGTGTCGATGGTGCCGTGGCCGCTCATCATAATGACCGGCATGTTGAGCTGGGCGGTGGCGCCCCACTCCTTGAGCAGGGTGATGCCGTCGACGTCGGGCATCCAGATGTCGAGCAGGACGAGATCGGGACGCAGGCGCTCGCGCACGAGGCGCGCAGTCGCGGCGTTGTCCGCGACCTCCACCGTGTGACCCTCGTCTGTGAGGATCTCGGAGAGCAGGGCGCGGATGCCCATTTCGTCGTCAACTACAAGAATCGTGGCCATGAATGTGGAACGGGCGGCTGGCAGCAGGTTGCGCGCCGCGAAAGACGCTTTATACAGGGGATTCGCCCGGCGGCTCCTGGGGAGCCGCCTCGACGAAGCGGGAAAATGATATCGAAACTTGGGCCCCGGCAGCGCCGGTCGCGCCGTCTTCGCCGCTGCCCAGGTTCGCGATACGGACCCGGGCACGATGCTCGTCGGCGATCTTCTTGACGACCGCCAGGCCCAGGCCGGTGCCCTTGGACTTGGTGGTGACGTAAGGTTCGAACGCGCGCTGGAGGACATTCTCCGGAAATCCGGGCCCATTGTCCTCCACCTTGAGGCGCACGGCGCGCAGCCGCCCGTCGTCGTTGCGGGCGGACTCGGTGCGCACGCACACGAGCGCGTCGGGCCATATCGAGGCCGCGTCCAGCGCGTTCTGCACGAGGTTGTGCACCACCTGGCGCAGCTGCGTGGTGTCGCCCATGATCTGCGGCAGGCCGGGCTCGAGCTTCGAGACGAGGTGGCCCTTCTCGTGCGCGTCGCCGTACAGCGCCAGCACCTCGCCCACGAGCGCGTTGAGGTCGATCGGCTGCAGGTTGGCGCTGGGCAGGCGCGCGTAGTCGCGGAACTCGTTGACCAGCTGCTTCATCGCCTGCACCTGCGCGACGATGGTGCCCACGCCGCGCTGCAGCATCGCCTGGTCGGCGGCGTCGGCGAGCTTGTTCTCCAGCTTGAACTGCAGGCGCTCGGCCGACAGCTGGATCGGCGTGAGCGGGTTCTTGATCTCGTGCGCGAGCCGGCGCGCCACCTCGCTCCAGGCGGCCGAGCGCTGCGCCGACACCACCTCCGTGATGTCGTCGAACACCATCAGCCGCGCGTCGCCGGGCAGCAGCGCGCCGCGCACCAGCAGGCTCAGCTCCTGGCCCTTGTCGCCGACCTTGAGCTCGAACTGGTCCTGCCACAGCACGCGCTCGCCGGCCTCGGGGCTGGCCAGGTGCAGCTCGAAGCGCTGCTCGACGGCCTGCGCGAAGTCGCCCAGGCCCGGCACGTCGCCCAGCTTGCGGCCCTGGTAGGCCGACAGCGGCACCCGCAGGATGCGCGTCGCGCCGGGGTTGACGGTGTCGATGCGCCAGTGCGTGTCGAACACGATGACGCCGGCGGTGAGGTTGTCGAGGATGGTCTGCAGCCGCGTGCGCGCGCCCTCGACGGCCTGCACGCTGCGGTCGACGTCCGCGCGCGCCTGCCCCAGCTGCTCGGTCATCTGCGCGAACGAGCGCGTCAGGCCGCCGATCTCGTCGCGCGACTCGTAGACCGGCTTGGCGCCGAGGTCGCCCGCCGCGACCGCGCGCATGCCCTCGGCCAGCAGCAGCAGCGGCCGCGCCAGCTGGTTGCCGAAGGTGATGGCGATCAGCACCGAGCCGAACACCGCCAGCACCACGGTCAGCGTCAGCGTGCCCACGTACATGCGGCGCAGGCCCTCGCGCGCGAGGGCGCGCTGCTGGTAGTCGCGATAGGCGCCCTGCACCGCCAACGCGTTGGTGACGACGATCGGCGGCAGCGGCTGCACCGCGAGCAGGTAGCGCTCGCCGTTGTCCAGCGACAGGCTGTTCGACGTCACCTGCACGACGGCGCGGATGCGCGGCGCGACGCCCGTGCCCGGCGAGGCCTCGTCCTCCAGGCCTTCGACCTGGCTCGCCTGCCCGGTGGCGCGCGCCTGGCGGATCAGCGCCGCGGGCGGCCGATCCGGCATCAGCGACGGCCGCGAGCTCGCCGCCAGCACGATCTGGCCGTTGCCCGCCACCAGCGCGAGATCCTGCGCGCCGATCTGGTCGCGCAGGCGCTCCAGCGTCAGCGCGGCGCCGGGCGCATGCGGGTCGCCGACGCGCGCCGCGACGTTGCGCGCCTTCTCCACGAGGTCGGCCGACAGCGTGTCCAGCGTGCCCTTGCCGAGGTTCAGGCCGGCGACCAGCGCGCTGTCGACCTTGGTGTCGAACCAGGCATCGATGGTGCGCGTGACGAACTGCAGCGACACCGTGTAGATCAGCGCGCCCGGCACCACGCCCACCAGCGCGAAGATGGCCGCGAGCTTGAGCAGCAGCCGGCTGCCGAACTTGCCGCTGCGCCAGCGGAAGCCCAGCCGGATGGCCGCGCCCACCAGCACGACCAGCAGCGCGATCGCGACGATCGAGTTGAGCCAGAACAGCCAGACGAAGTTGCGCTCGTACATGGCCGGCTCGCCGGACGCGAGCGACACAACGAAGCCCAGCACCAGCGCCACGCCCAGGAACGCCAGGACCGCGACCGTCCACAGGAAGCGCACCGAGCGCCGGCTCATCGCGAACGACGCGCGCCGGCGGATGGTCATCGAGGTGTCGTCGACAGCCACGGGCCGCTCCAGGATCGCCGGCCTACTCGACCGGCAGCGTGCGCTCGACGCCCAGCTTCCACTCGGACTGCGCGTTGAGGTCCAGCTTCATCGGCGGTGGCAGCTGCGAGGCGTCGAGGTAGAACTGGAAGTCGACGTAGTAGCGGTCGGTGGCGTCGACGCCGGAGTCGGCCACGCGCCAGTGCGCGATGCGCGTGACGGTGGTCAGCGCCTCCTCCAGCGACGGGTACGACTGGCTGAACGCGCCCAGGCTGACGCGCCAGGCCGAGGTCAGCGGCTGGTACGACAGCCGCCAGCTGCGCGCGACGCGCGAGACGCGCTCGTCGCGCCAGTACCAGCGCGGCTTCTTGACCGTGGCCTCGGCGACGAAATAGACCGGCACGCCGCGCCGCAGCGCCTCCTCGACCGCCCGGCTGAGCGTGAGGTTGGCGACGAAATCGAGCATCACGGCGCCGTCCTGGCGCTTGGCGACGATGGACGGCAGCTCCACGCCCTGCGCCCGCGCCGGCGCTGCCGGCAGCGCCAGCCCGGCCAGGCACGCCACGGCCAGCAACGCCGACGCCACGACGCGGCGGGCGTCCTGGGCGAGGCGATTCCAGCGGTGAGGCGTTCGAACCAGGGGCGGGTGCACGATGGCGATGCGAAATGGCGTCGGGCTGACGCGAAGTGGCTTGTCTTGATACGAAATCGCGACGTCAGTTCCCGGCGGTGGCGGCCTCCTTGCGCAACAGCGCGTAATAGAAGCCGTCGGCGACGCCTTGGCCGCCGCCCTCGCCGGGGCGCGACGCCCCGCTGTAACCATTGTCCGGCAGCGGCAGCAGGTGGCCGGGCGAGCGGTCGTCCAAATGGGCGCCGGAGGCGCCGCGGCGTTGCAAAAATGCGTCGATCTGGTGTTGACCTTCCGTTCTGAAGACCGAGCAGGTGGCGTACAGCAGCCAGCCGCCGGGCTTGAGCACGGGCCACAGCGCGTCCAGCAGCTCGGCCTGGACGGCGCCGAGCGCGGCGATGTCCTCGGGGCGGCGCAGCCAGCGGATGTCCGGGTGGCGGCGCACGATGCCCGAGGCGCTGCACGGGGCGTCGAGCAGGATGGCGTCGAAGGGCTGGCCGTCCCACCAATCGGCCGGGCGGCGGCCGTCGCCCGCGCGGGTGCGCGCCGGCAGGCGCAGGCGCGCGAGCGTCGCGTCCACGCGCGCGAGGCGCTGCGGGTCGGCGTCGAGCGCCAGGACGTCGAGATCGGCCAGCTCCAGCAGGTGCGCCGTCTTGCCGCCGGGAGCGGCGCAGGCGTCGAGCACCCGCGCACCCGGCGCCAGGCCGGCGCCCACCAGCAGCGGCGCGGCAAGCTGGGCGGCGGCGTCCTGCACGGAGACGGCGCCGTCGGCGAAGCCGGGCAGGCGCTCCACGGGCACGGGGGCGTCGAGGACGATGGTCTGCGGCGCCGTGAGCCGGCCCGGGAGTCCGGCCGCCTCCAGCCGCTGCAGGTACTGCGCGCCGGTGGCCTGGCGCAGGTTCACGCGCAGGCACATCGGCGGGCGCTCCTGGGCGGCGGCGAGGATGGCCTGCCAGTGCTCCGGCCAGTCGGACTCGAGGCGGGCTATCCACCACTGCGGATGGTTCCAGCGCGCCACGGGCTGCTCGAGCACGGCGGCGACGAGCGTGTCGCGCTCGCGCACGAAGCGCCGCAGCACGGCGTTGAGGAAGGACGCCGAGCGCGGCGCGCGGCGGCGCGCGGCGGTGACGGCCTGGTCGACCAGCGTGTGGTCGGCGTACGGCGGCGCGTCGCCGGGCCACAGCAGGGCGAGCGCGCTCAGCAGCAAGGCCTCGACCTCCGGCGGCGGCGTGCGCGGCGCGAGCGTCGCGCGCAAGGCCTGGGCCGCGCCGAGGCGGCGCAGCACGAGGAAGGACAGCGCCTGCGTGCCCGGCCGCAGCGGCGCGGGGACGGCGGCCAGCACGTCGGTGAGCGAGCGGCCGCCGCGCACGGCCTGCACGGCGTCGGCGGTCTGTTCGAGCAGGCGCGCGAGCGCCGGCGCCTGGCCGGCGGGCGCGGCGCGGGAGATGTCGTCGGGATTCACCCGCCGAGTCTACCGAGCCGGGTTTGCGGCAGGGCGTCGGCCGGGTGTCGAGGCTGAAAACCTGTGGGGGCGGCGCGACCCGGCGGCTGCCGCCGCCGGATTTCCAGCGGGAAACAGGGCCGGATGCCGCGCCCGGGGCACGAAACAAGGCGCCGGCGCAAAATACGCGACCCGGAAGCTTTCCCAGTTCAGGCCGCCCATGCCCACTCCCGTCCCGCCGTCCGACTCCACGCCCAACGCCGGCGACACGGGCGAGCGCTCGCTGGCGCTGATCCGCAGCGAGGCCGACCTGGCCGCGCTGCCGGCGTCCGAGCGCATCCGCTACCGGCTGGTCGGCGCCGACTGCCGCTACCACGCCAACGACAACATCTCCGACTTCGTGCGCCCCGGCGAGACGGAGGAGCTCAAGGCCGAGGTCGCGCAGCACATGCAGGCGGTGCTGCGCGCGCTGGTGATCGACACCGACTCGGACCACAACACGCAGGAGACCGCGCAGCGCGTGGCCAAGATGTTCGTCGACGAGGTGTTCCGCGGCCGCTACCAGGCGATGCCCTCGGTCACCGAGTTCCCCAACGTCACGCGGCTGAACGAGCTGATGATCGTCGGCCCGATCTCGGTGCGCAGCGCCTGCTCGCACCACATGTGCCCGATCCTGGGCCGCATCTGGATCGGCGTGCTGCCCAACGAGCACTCGAACCTGATCGGCCTGTCGAAGTACTCGCGCATCGTCGACTGGATCATGACGCGGCCGCAGATCCAGGAAGAGGCGGTGACGATGCTGGCCAACGTCCTGCAGGAGCGCGTCAAGCCCGACGGCCTGGCCATCGTGATGGAGGCCGACCACTTCTGCATGCAGTGGCGCGGCGTGAAGGACCTCGATTCGGCGATGACCAACAGCGTGATGCGCGGCGCCTTCCTCAAGGATCCGAACCTGCGCCGCGAATTCCTGTCGCTGCTGTCCAAGAAGACCGCCTGACCGTCGGAGCGAACCCATGCTGGTACGACTGATGTATGCAAGCCGCGCGGCCGCCAACCTTGACAACGAGGAGGTCGCCGCCATCCTGCGCAAGTCGCGCGCCACGAACGCGCGCGAAGGCCTCACCGGCGCGCTGTGCCTGTGCAACAGCGGCCGCCTGTTCATCCAGGTGCTCGAAGGCGGGCGCGACGCCGTCAGCAGGCGCTACAACCGCATCGTGGCCGATCCGCGCCACAGCGACGTCACGCTGCTGCAGTTCGAGGAGATCGGCGAGCGCCGCTTCGCCGGCTGGTCCATGGGCCAGGTCAACATGGCGCGGCTCAATCCGGGCCTGATCCTGAAGTATTCCGAGCAGGGCGCGCTCGACCCGTGGTCGGTGCCGGGCGCCGCCACCGCGGCGCTGCTCGACGAGATGATCACCACCGCGGCGATCATGGGACAGCCCTGAAACCGCCCCAATGAAAACGGGCCAGCTCCGGGAGGAGACTGGCCCGCGCATCGGCGCCGCGAGGAGCGCCTGCCGTCAATGCATCACAGCCACTTGTACGAGAAGATCAGCTTGCCCGTGCGGCCGGCGGCGTCCTCGTTGCTGACCGGGAACACGCCGGACGGCGCGCCGAAAGCACGATAGTCCACCGGCGGACGGCGCTGGAACAGGTTGCCGATGAACAGGCCCAGCGTCATGTTCTTGAAGCCGGTGTACGTCGCCGAGTAGTCGACGCGGTGGTACGTGTGCACGCGGCACTCGCTGGCCGACAGGCCTGCGCTCGCGCAGCCGGAGGCGTCCCACTGCGTGTCGTCGAAGTCCTGCTTCAGTGCATAGGTGCTGTTGAACACGTAGCGCAACGACTGGTCGAAGTTGGCGACCTTGTAGTCGAGCGTCGTGTTGACCACCCATTTCGGGTAGGTGTAGCGGCCGGCCTGGTTGTCGCCGAATCCGCCGCGGGCCGGGCTCCACACCTTGTAGTCGTGGGTGTAGGTCGCATCGATCACCAGGCCGATGTCGCCGAACGAGGTCGGCACCGAACCGTTGAGGCCGATGTCGACGCCGTCCGTCTTGGTCTGGAACAGGTTGTAGAACGAGTTGTGGATGGACTCCAGGAACTCGTCGCCTGCGACGATGCCGTACTTGGCGCGCAGCGCCGCGTCGCTCAGGCCGTTCGGGTCATGCGCGAACGTCGGGTCGTTGGCGAACGACGCGGCGCGATTGATGACGCCCGGCGCCTGCGACGATTCGGCGGCGAGCAGGTCCTGCGCGCTCTTGTTGCCGATCTCGTTGCGACGATGGATGTTCCAATAGTCGATCGTCGTGCTCCAGCGCGAGGCCAGCTGCAGCACGGTGCCCAGCGTGAACGACTTGGTCGTCTCGGGCTTCAGGTTCGGGTTGTTGACCGTCTTGTCGGCCACGCTGCGGCCGCACTCGTTGTCGTAGACCTGCTGGGCGCGCGAGTTCAGCAGCACGGCTTGCGGATCGTTCGGATCCAGCGCGGCCGCCTGGTTGCTCAGGTCGGTGGCGTACGCCAGCGCGGCGTCGCAGCGCTTCGGATCGTTGACGCCCGGGTCGAAGGCGAACTTGGTGGAATTCGCGCTTTCCGACAGGTTGGGCGCACGGAAGCCGGTCTCGAACGTGCCGCGGAACAGCGCCGACTCGACGGGCTTGAACTTCAGGCCCAGCTTCGGGGAGAAGTGCGCGCCGAAGCCGGGGAACTTGTCGAGGCGGCCGGCGACGGACCCTTCGAGCGTCTTCAGGAAGGGCAGGTTCGCTTCGCCGTAGATCGCGCCGAAGTTGCGCTTGGCGTTGGAGGCGCTGGTGCCGTAGCCGACGATGTCGCCGTTGGCCAGGTTGGCCGACGGGTCGATGACCATCTGCTCCTTGCGCAGGTCGAAGCCCGTGTCGAACTGGGCCACGCCGCCGGGCAGCTGGAACAGGTCGCCGCGGACGTTGGCGTCCCAGAAGTAGGTCTGGTTGTGCGCCTCGTAGCCGAAGTTCGGGAACAGCGTGTTCAGGACGTCAGCGCTGTTGGGCTGGCCGATCTTGTAGCCGCCGGGGATGTTGAAGAAGTTGGCGGGCACCGGGGGCAGCTCGCCCGTCACGGGGTCGGGCTGGCCGTAGTCGCCGATCTCCTTCTTGAATCCGGAATTGCTGAACGCCCCGCGGTTGTCGTCGCTCGTCGCACCGCCCATGATGCCCAGGGCGCTTTCCCAGTCGTACGCGCCGACGGTGCCCTTCAGGCCACCCATGACGCGGTACTCGGAGGTCTGCGTGTTGCGGTAGGACGGAGCGTCGACGAAACGATAGCGCAGCTCGGCCAGGTCACCCGACGGATTGAGCGGGTGGGTAGCCGGCAGGTCACGGTAGTAGAACGACTGGCTGGCGCCGGTGGTCGGATCGCCCCAGACGACGGCCGGCAGCGACTCACCGCCATAGGTGGCGTAGGTATTCTGATAGTTGGTGCGAATGCTGGAGGCCTGCACTTCCGCGAAGGCTTCCAGCGAATCGCTGACGCGCTTCTTGCCGGACAGGAAAGCGTTGATGCGCTTGCTGGACGGCACCGCCTCGAAGCGCGAGTAGCGGTCGTAGCGGCATAGGCCGTGCTCGATGTCCATGCAGCCCGGCAGCGGCCCGGCGCCGCTGTCGGTGATCAGGTTGCCGGGGTAGGCGTAGCTCGACTTGGTGCCGAAGCTGGCCGAGTGCGCCGCGTAGGCCGGGTTGACGTCGCGCAGGACCTTGCCGTCCCAGAACACTTCGTCCCGATTGAACATCTCGATGTTGCCGAGGAGGCTGTAGCCATCCTTCTGGTAGTCGCCGAAGCCCGCGGTCACGCCGCCGCTGCGTTCGCCGAACGAGCCGTTGCGCAGCGACTTCTGGGCCGTGTAGTCCACCTTGGCGCCCTGGAACGATGACAGCGTGATGATGTTGATGACGCCTGCCACCGCGTCGGAACCGTAGATGGCGGAGGCGCCGTCTTTCAGGACTTCGATGCGATCGACAGCGGCCAGCGGCAACGCGTCGACGTTGGTGAAGACTTCCGAGTAGTCGGCCAGCGGGAAGGCCGGCAGGCGGCGGCCGTTCAGCAGCACCAGCGTGCTCTGCTTGCCGAGGTTGCGCAGCGACGCGCCCGAGGCGCCGCCGGCGAACGAGGCGCTGCCGCTGATGTCCGACAGCGTGCCGGAAGTGCTGGTGGCCGACAGCGAGTCGAGCATCTCGCGCACGGTGGTGGCACCGGTGTGGGCGATGTCTTCCTTGCGGATGACCTGGACCGGCGAGGCGGTTTCGGCGTCGATCTGCTTGATCCGGCTACCGGTGACTTCGACGCGTTGGACGTCGGAGGCCGCAGCGGCCGGCGCGGTGGCAGACTGGGCAAAGACCGGAGCGGTGGCGGCAGCGCAGGCCGCGGCGAGCAGCGAGCGACGGAAGACGCGCGCGCGCGACGAATTGTGTTCGTTCATGGGCATCCTGGATGAGTCGGGATTTGTGTCGGGGACGTTAACGAAACTTTCCCATATGCAAACCTCGTGCACACCCTCATTGGGTATTCATCTAGCGCATGAAGATCCTCGCCATGGCAGCCGGAAGCGCTCGGAACGCCCAGTTCTCACTGGGAGAACGATGCAGGTGCGCGTCATCGGCGCGGGCGCGCGGCGGGGTCGTTCGTGCACCTTGAATGTGTCCGAACTGCAACATCGCACCAAAATTGGAATACCCCAGCCTCGACAGGTGCATACCTGTCTAGCCATGCAGGCGGCCGACCGGCGTCAGACCCGGCCGGCGGAGCGGAAGCCCAGCGGCGACGCGATCAGCCGCGTCGGCCACTGGTGGATGGCCTTGTTGTAGACGTCGACCGCGTCGTCGAAGCCCTGGCGGGCGAACAGGATGCGCGGCTCGGCCTCGCGCCAGGCCGCGAGCCCGGCGGCGAGCTGCGGGCCGTGGACGGCGTCGTGCATCAGCGTCGGCTGCAGCTCGATGAGCGCGCGCAGCCGGCTGGCCGGCGAGGCGAGGCCGGCCTCGGCGTTGACCCACAGCGACACGTCGGCGATGCGCGCACGCGCCTGGCGCACGCCGTCGGCGGCCGTGCGCTGCTTCGCGTCGGCGTCGGCCAGCGCCTGCAGCGTCGCGGCCTCGGAGGCCAGCGGTTCGCGCACCGCGTCGGCGACGGCCGCCATCGCCTCGCTGCGCTTGACGAGCGCCGCGACGATCTGCTCCCACGCCGACACGATGGCCGCGCGCAGCCGCGCCAGCCGGTTGTACGCCCCCACCACCCAGGCAAGCAGCACCGCCAGCACCACCAGCTGGAACAGCCAGTGCGAGGTCATGCCGCCCGGGCCCGGCTCGCCACGAAGCTCGCGTAGCCCGCGGCGCGCAGCTGGCAGGCAGGGCACTGGCCGCAGCCGTACCCCCACGGGTGCCGGGCGCCGCGCTCGCCGAGGTAGCAGGTGTGGGTCTTCTCGACGATGAGGTCGTTGAGCGCGTCGCCGCCCAGCGAGTGCGTCAGCGCCCAGGTCTGCGCCTTGGTGATGAACATCAGCGGCGTCTCGATCGTCATCGGCGCGGCCAGCCCCAGGCTGAGGGCGACCTGCATCGCCTTGAGCGTGTTGTCGCGGCAGTCGGGGTAGCCGGAGAAGTCGGTCTCGCACATGCCGCCCACCAGCACCGACGCGCCGCGCCGGTAGGCCACGGTGGCGGCGAAGCCGAGGAACAGCAGGTTGCGCCCGGGCACGAAGGTGTTGGGCAGGCCGTTGGCCTGGAACTCGATGGCGCGGTCGGAGGTCAGCGCGGTGTCCGACACCTGGCCCAGCAGCGAGAGGTCCAGCAGGTGGTCGTCGCCCAGGCGCGCCGCCCAGTCCGGGTTCAGCGCGGCGAGCGACTCGCGCACGCCGGCGCGGCAGTCGAGCTCGATGCGGTGGCGCTGCCCGTAGTCGAAGCCGATGGTCTCCACGCGCGCGTGGCGCGCGAGCGCCCACGCGAGGCAGGCGGTGGAGTCCTGGCCGCCGGAGAAGAGCACCAGGGCGCTGCGGGGATCGATCATGGGGAGCGGGCGCGACGGGAGTGTGGCGCCCATTGTCGCTGGATTGCCGGGCCCGCGCCGGGCCAGGGGTGCGATCAGCTCCGGATCTCGCCCTCGCCCAGCACGATCCACTTCTGCGACGTCAGCCCTTCCAGGCCGACCGGGCCGCGGGCGTGGAACTTGTCGGTGGAGATGCCGATCTCGGCGCCCAGGCCATACTCGAAGCCGTCGGCGAAGCGCGTGCTGGCGTTGACCATCACGCTGGCCGAGTCGACCTCGCGCAGGAAGCGCATCGCGCTCGGGTGGTCGGTGGTGAGGATGGCGTCGGTGTGGTGCGAGCCGTGCGTGTTGATGTGGGCGATGGCCTCGTCCAGCGAATCGACCACGCGGACGCTGACGATGGGCGCCAGGTATTCCTCGCCCCAGTCGCTGTCCTGTGCGGGGACCAGCTTCGCGCCGGCGACGCCCTTGAGCGCCGCGAGGGCGCGCGCGTCGCCGCGCATCTCGACGCCCTTGGCCGCGAACACCGCGCCGATGCGCGGCAGGAACGCGGCGGCCTGCGCGGCATGCACCACCAGCGACTCGGTGGCGTTGCACGGGCTGTACTTCTGCGTCTTGGCGTTGTCGGCGACGCGCACCGCCAGATCGAGGTCGACGCGCTCGTCGACGTAGGTGTGGCAGTTGCCGTCCAGGTGCTTGATGACGGGCACGCGCGCCTCGCGCGCCACGCGCTCGATCAGCCCCTTGCCGCCGCGCGGGATGACGACGTCGACGAACTCGGGCATCGCGATCAGGCGGCCGACGGCGGCGCGGTCGGTGGTCTCGACGAGCTGCACCGCGGTCTCGGGCAGTCCGGCGTCGGCCAGCGCGCGCTGCACGCAGCGCCACAGCGCGACGTTGGAGCGGATCGCCTCCGAGCCGCCGCGCAGGATGCACGCGTTGCCGCTCTTGATGGCCAGCGACGCCGCCTCGATCGTGACGTTGGGCCGGCTCTCGTAGATCATGCCGAACACGCCCAGCGGCACGCGCATGCGGCCCACGCGGATGCCGCTGGGGCGCTGGGTGACGCCGGTGATCTCGCCGATCGGGTCGGGCATCTCGGCCAGCTGCAGGCAGCCGGCGATGACGGTGTCGAGGGCGTGCGCATCCAGGCGCAGGCGGTCGAGCAGCGGGCCGGCGACGCCGTTGTCGGCGGCCGCGCGCAGATCCTGCGCGTTGGCCGCCGCGAGCTCCGGGCCGGCCTCGCGCAGGCGCGCCGCGAGCGCGCGCAGGGCGGCGTCGCGCTGCGCGCGCGGCGACGCGGCCATGCGCGCGGCGGCGGCGCGCGCGGCGGCGCCAAGGGTGTCCAGCAGGGCGGCGACGTCGGTCTCGGGCATGGCGCGATTGTCCGCCAGCGGCGAAGCCGGCCCGGGAGGCCGGGACTTCGTCTCTCGGCGAGTGTGGGATCGCCGCGACGGCGCTTACAGGCGTGCAACACCTGCTCGCTAAGATTCGCCGGCCGCGGCGGAACGCACCCCACAAGCGTTTTCCGCGGCACGGCGCACCGGGAGGACTCGGCGCCGACAACACCACCAAGCATCCGGAAGACCCCCCATGAAGCACCTCATCGCCCCGCTGGCCCTGGCGGCCGTCGCCCTCGCCCCCACGCTGGCCCACGCCGGCCTCGACAACGAAGCCCCCGTCCACCCGCTGCTGGGCATCGCGCTCACCGGCGGCGGCGACACGCTGTCCTCGGCCCAGTTCAACAACGGCTACTCCAAGGACATCACGGCCGGCGGCCTGGTCTACGTCTACGGCGGCGTCGAGTTCCGCCAGCCAGGCTCGCCGTTCTCGTTCCAGGGCACGATCGGCTTCCACTTCGACAACACCAGCGCCGACAACGGCGACCAGCGCTTCACGCGCGTGCCGCTCGAGGCCATCGCGCTGTACCGCGTGGCCCCGAAGTTCCGCGTCGGCGTCGGCGCGCGCTATGCGACCGACGCGAAGTTCCGCAGCAGCGGCGCCGCGAACGTGGGCAATGCGGACTTCGACTCGCAGCTGGGCCTCGTCGTGATGGGCGAGTGGCTGATCACGCCGTCCGCGGGCCTGCAGCTGCGCTACGTGAACGAGAGCTACAAGTACCAAGGGACCAGCTACGACGGCAGCCACGCCGGCCTGGGCTTCAACTACTACTTCTGAGTCCGCGCGGCGCCGCGCGCAGCGGCGCTTCACGCGCGCCCGGTAAGATCGCCGGCGCCGCCGGCCCGACGCTCCGTCGCCGCTGCCCGCGCCCTCGCCCACCCGCCCGCCGGGTGCGGCCGCGGGACGCGCCAGCCGACCTCCGTCGCGACCTTTCCGGCTTGTCGGCGCCGCGCGCGCCAGGGTGGGCGCGCGCGCCCCGACCAGCCAGGAATCGTCACGATGACACGCCTCCCGTTCCCGACCGCATTCCGCCGCCCGGCCTGCGCACTCGCGCTGGCCGCCGCGTCCTGCGCCGCCGTCCCCGCCCTGGCGGCGCCCTCGCCCGCCGACGGCGCCAGCCCGGAGGCCGCGCCGGCCGGCATCCGTCCGGTCGTGGGCGTGCTGCTCACCGGCACCATCGGCAACAACAAGAGCAGCTTCACGAACCCCGACGGCACCACCGCCACGGGCAGCCTCAGCAACCGCTACGAAGCCTTCGCCGGCGCGGAGTTCCCGATCGACCCGAACGGGCTGAGCCTGCGCCTGACGGGCGGCATCCACGTCAGCGCCAGCATGTCGGGCAGCGGCGGCAGCGAGCACTTCACGCGCTTCCCGCTGGAGGCGACGCTCTGGTACCCGCTCGGCGACAAGGTGCGCATCGGCGGCGGCGCCCGCTACGCGATGCGCGCGCGCTTCAGCGGCGCCGGCCGCAACACCAGCGACGGCATCAACGCCACGCCGAGCCTGATCTTCGGCCTGGGCTACCAGCTGATGCCGCACCTGCTGCTGGACGGCCGCTACGTCTACGAGCGCTTCGAGCGGACCAGCGGCGGCGACGTCGAGGCCAGCCACTGGGGACTGGGCCTCACGGCCATCTACTGATCGGGCCACGCCCGATTCCGCGCGCGCCGCGGAATCCTGCGCGGCCGCGCCGTCACTCCTCGTCGCCCGCCTTCTTCTTGGCCGTCACCTTCTTGGCCGGCGCCGCCTTCGCCGCGCGCGGCTCGAACTCGAAGACCACCTTGCCTTCCTTCTTGTCGTAGGCCAGGAAGGCCTTGAACTTGCGGCGCGTCTTGTTGGAGACGAAGTTCTCCAACAGGTCGGTCTTGCCGGTAGCCAGCAGCTTGGACATGCTCTCGCGCGAGACCGGCTGCTGCAGGATCACCTTGCCGCTCTTGAAGTCGCAGGTGACGTGCGCGCCCACCGCGTGCTCGCAGACGTAGGACGTGCCGTGCTCGAACACGCGGCCCGCGTCCTTGGGGCAGGCGCCCAGCGACTCCTGGTCGGAGAAGTCCACCGGCTCGCCGTCGCCTTCCTTCGCGTCCTCGCCGAAGTCGAACTCGAGCTTCCAGTTGCGGATCTCGTCATCGTAGACCAGCTTCATCTCCGCGGTGAACGGCCAGCCCGCCTTGGAGCGGAAGCCTTCCAGCGGGCCGATCTTGCGGTCGCGCAGGAACTGCTCGACCTCCGCGGTCTCGAACGCGCGGCCGGCCGGGATCTTGGTGATCGAGAACTCGCAGCTGCCCTCGCCGTCGCCCTTGGGGCCCTGACAGGTGTAGCGGCGGTAGTTCTCCTTGACCACGCCGCCGCAGTTCGGGCACGGCGTCTTCAGCGTCGCGTAGTCGCCGGGGATCGTGTCGCGGTCGTACTCCTTGGCCTTCTTGACGATGCGCTCGGCCATCTGCGCGATGTCGCTCATGAACGCGTCGCGCGACAGCCGGCCGTGCTCCATCTCGGACAGCTTGAACTCCCAGTTGCCCGTGAGGTCGGGCCGCGTGAGGTCCTCGACGTCGAGGCCGCGCAGCAGCGTCATCAGCTGGAACGCCTTGGCGGTCGGGATCAGGTCGCGGCCCTCGCGCAGCATGTACTTCTCGAGGATCAGGCCTTCGATGATCTGCGCCCGCGTGGCCGGCGTGCCCAGGCCCTTCTCGGACATCGCGTCGCGCAGCTCCTCGTCGTCGATCAGCTTGCCCGCGCCTTCCATCGCCGAGAGCAGCGTCGCCTCGTTGTAGCGCGCCGGCGGGCGCGTCTTCGAGCCGACGGCCTCCACCGACTCGTTGCGCACCGTCTCGTCCTTGCGCACCGGCACCAGCGTCGCGTCCTCGTCCTGCGCCTCCTTGCCGTAGACGGCCAGCCAGCCCGGGTTGACCAGCACCTTGCCGTTGGTCTGGAAGCGGTGCTCGGCGACCTGCGTCAGGCGCGTGGTGACCTGGTACTCGGCGCTCGGGAAGAAGACGGCGATGAAGCGCTTGACGACCAGGTCGTACAGCTTGGCCTCGATCTCGGACAGCGACTTGGGCGCCTGCAGCGTCGGGATGATGGCGAAGTGGTCCGACACCTTGGCGTTGTCGAACACGCGCTTGGACGGCTTGACGTAGCCCTCCTTCAGCGCCTTGGCCGCGTGCGGCGCCAGTTCGCGCAGCGGGCCCGGCAGGTCCTCGGTCGACAGCATCTTGAGCGTGTCCTTGACCACCGGCAGGTAGTCCTCGGGCAGCGCGCGCGAGTCCGTCCGCGGGTAGGTCAGCACCTTGTGCTTCTCGTACAGCGCCTGCGCGATCGACAGCGTGGTCTTGGCCGAGAAACCGAAGCGGCCGTTGGCCTCGCGCTGCAGGCTGGTCAGGTCGTACAGCAGCGGGCTGGCCGAGCTGCTGGGCTTGGACTCCTCGGTCACCTTGCCGGGCTGGCCCAGCACGGCGGCGGCGATCGCCTCGGCCTTGGCCTTGTCCCACAGGCGGTCGGCGCGGCGGTCGGGGTCGTCGTCCTTCTTGAACGCGGGGTCGATCCACTTGGCGTCGTACTGGCCGGCCAGGGCGTCGAAGGTGGCCTTGATCTCCCAGTAGTCGCGCGGCACGTGCTTGCGGATCTTCTCCTCGCGCTCGACCACGATGGACAGCGTGGGCGTCTGCACCCGGCCGACCGTCGTCAGGAAGAAGCCGCCGTCGCGCGAGTTGAACGCCGTCATCGCGCGCGTGCCGTTGATGCCGACCAGCCAGTCGGCCTCGGAGCGGCTGCGCGCGGCGGCGGCCAGGCCGCGCATCTGCTCGTCGGAGCGCAGCTTCTCGAAGCCCTCGCGGATGGCCTGCGGCGTCATGCTCTGCAGCCACAGGCGGCGGATCGGCTTGTCCAGCTTGCCGCGCGCCGGCTCGGCGTACTGGGCGATCAGGCGGAAGATGAGCTCGCCCTCGCGGCCCGCGTCGCAGGCGTTGACGAGTTCGGTGACGTCCTTGCGCCGCACCAGCTTGACGACCGCGTTCAGGCGCGTCTTGGCCTTGTCGATGGGGGCCAGGTCGAAGTGCGGCGGGATCACCGGCAGGTTGGCGAAGCTCCACTTGCCGCGCTTGACGTCGAATTCCTCGGGGGCCTTGATCTCGACCAGGTGGCCGACGGCGGACGTGACGACGTAGCGATCGTTCTCGAAATGCTCGGCGAACTTCTCGAACTTGCCCGCCGTCGGCGTCAGCGCGCGGACGATGTCCTGCGCGACGCTGGGCTTTTCCGCAATGATCAGAGTCTTTGTCATTTATTTACCTTGGGACCGCGGGGCCACGGAAAGCCCTGCCTAAAATGCGTCTCACGCGCGCGCCCGCACACGTACACGCGCGCGCCCACAATTTCAATGTACCGAATGACGTCGAAGCTGCAAGCGCAAAACCATACCGTTCCCGGCGGCCGCCGCATCCAGGTGCGAAAAAGCGGCGTTCACGGCAAGGGCGTCTTCGCCGCCCGCGACATCGCCAAGGGCGAGGTGCTCATCGAGTACCTCGGCGAACGCATCACCTGGGAGCAGGCGCTGGACCGCCACCCGCACGATCCGTCGCAACCCGACCACACCTTCTACTTCCACGTCGACGACGGCTGGGTGCTGGACGCCAACGTGGGCGGCAACGCGGCGCGCTGGATCAACCACGCCTGCTCGCCCAACTGCATCGCCGACGAGCAGGACGGCCGCATCTTCATCAAGGCACGCAAGGCCATCAAGGCCGGCGACGAGCTGTTCTACGACTACGGCCTCGTGATCGACGAACGCTACACGCCGGCGCTGAAGAAGCGCTTCGAATGCCGCTGCGGCACGCGCGGCTGCCGCGGCACGATGCTGTCCCCGAAACGCTAGGAATCCGCGAACGACCCGGCGCGCCGCCGTCACCCCCGACAACGCCCATGTTCGAACCCCAGGCTCCCCCTCGCCATCCTACGCCCCCCCCGCGCCCGCACTGGGGCGCGGAGGCCTTGTGGCAGGCGATGGTGCCGCTGCTGCCGGGGCTGTCGATCGAGGTCGTGCAGACGCTGGACTCCACCAACAACGAGCTCACCGACCGCCTGCGCAACGCCGGGCGCGTCCAGCAGGACCGACGCGGCGGCCGCATCGGCGACCTGTCGCCGCAGATGCTGGTGGCCATCCACCAGACCGCCGGCCGCGGCCGCCTCGGGCGACGCTGGCATGCGGCGCCCGGCTCGTCGCTGACGTTCTCGCTGGCGCTGCCGCTGCAGCGCGAGGACTGGTCCGGACTGTCGCTGGCCGTCGGGCTGGCGGTGGCCGAGGCGCTCGACCCGCAGGGCGGGCGCATCGGCCTGAAGTGGCCCAACGACCTGATCCTGAGCGAAGGCGCGGGCGCCGAACCCGGCCGCAAGCTGGGCGGCATCCTGATCGAGTCGGTGCCGGTGGGCGCGCAGCGCGCCGCGGTCATCGGCATCGGCGTCAACGTGCTGCCGCAACCGGTGTCCGAGGCCGACTACGGCGCCGCGGCGCTGGCCGAGATCTGGCCCGAGGCGACCCCGCAGGACACGCTTGCGCGCATCGGCGAGCCGCTCGCGCGCACACTGCTCGCGTTCGAGCGCGACGGCTTCGCGCCGCTGCAGGAAGCCTACGCGCGGCGCGACGTGCTGCGCGGCCACCCCGTGCGCACGACCGACGCCGAGATGCCCGATGGCGTCGCGGCCGGCGTCGACGCCGACGGCGCGCTGAAGGTGGCCGCCGACGGCCGCACGCGCCGCATCGTCAGCGGCGAAGTGAGCGTGCGGCTCGCGGGAGCGACCTGATGCTGCGCGCCCTCGTCCTGTTGCTGCTGGTGGTCAACGCCGGCCTCTGGTACTGGTTGCACGACGACCCGCAGGCCCTGCAGTCCGACCGCGAGCCGCAGCGCCTGAACCACCAGGTCTCGCCCGACGCGGTGCAGGTGCTGCCCGACCTGCCGGGCGCCTCCGCGCCGCGCGGCGCCGCCTCGGCCGCATCCGCCGGCGCGGCGGCCGCCAGCGGCCCGGACGTCGCGCTGGCCGCCGCTGTCCCGCCCGCCGCCAGCGCAACCGGCGCCGTCGCCGGGACCGCCGTGGCCTGCTCCGAGACGCCGCCGCTGAGCGACGCGGAGTTCGCGACGCTGAAGACCGCCCTCGGCAAGGCCGGCCTGCCCGACGCGGCGATCGGCGAGCGCCGCCAGACCAAGGGCGGCGCCTGGATCGTCTACCTCGGCCGCTTCGCCGACGCCGGCGCGCTGCAGCAGAAGTCCGCCGAGCTGCGCAAGCTCGAGCTGAAGTTCGACCACGTCAACGCGCCGACCGCGCTGGCGCCGGGGCTGTCGCTGGGACAGTTCACCAGCCAGGACGAGGCCGCGCGGAAGCTGGCCGAGCTGTCGAAGCGGGGCGTGCACGGCGCCCGCGTGGCCGTACTGGACGCGCCCATCGTCCTGCGCCACCTGCAGGTGCACGCCGGCGACGCCGCCTGGCGCCGCGCCGCGATCGGGCAGCGCTTCGACGGCTGTCCGGCGGACGCGCCGTCCAACACCTGAGGCCGCGAGGCTCCCGCCCCCCGGAAAAGCAAAAGGCCGCTGCAGCGATGCAGCGGCCTTCGTCCATGCGGAGGCGCGCCGGCGCGGCGCGCGGGCGTCACGCGCGCGAGCGGGCGCGCCTGCGCGGGCGCAGCAGCAGGCCCGCGGCGGCCAGCGCCGCCAGCCAGGCCGGGTTCGCGGCGCCGCCGCCGCCACCGCCGCTGCTGCTGCCCGACGAGCTGGACGACGGCACCGTAACCTGCGACACCGCGGTCGCCGTGATGCCGCGCGCGTCGCTGACGGTCAGCAGCACGCGCGCCGTGCCCGCCGACGCGGCCGTCACGACGACGCTGGAGCCGGTCGTCGCGCCCAGCGTGACGTTGGTGGCGCTGTCGAGGACGGTCCACTGGTAGGTGAGCGCGCTGCCCACGCCGGTGCCGGTGCCCAGCGCGCTGGCCGAGCCATCGAGCGTGGTGGTGCTGCCGATGGCGACGCTGGCCGTCGCCGGCGAGACCGACGCGGTCGGCGGCGTGCCGGTGGACAGCGCCGCCGCGGCGGTGACGGACGCGCCCGCGTCCAGCATGCCCGCGCCGCAGGTGCTGGTCGTACAGATGCACTCGTCCTGCACCGTCGTGCTGCCGGACACCGGCACCGTGCAGACCGGCGGTTGCGGCGAGGTGTCGCTGACCGTGGGGAAGGTGCGCGCGTTCTGCTTGAGGAGGCTGATGACCTGCGCGTTCGTCAGGTTGGGCGCCGTGGAGAACATCAGCGCCACGGTGGCCGACACCAGCGGCGTCGCGAAGCTGGTGCCCAGGCTCGGGTTGTTCAGGCCGTCCGAGTAGGTGGCGCTGCCCGGCGACGTGGTGCCCGTGTTGGTGGCGGTCAGGATCGGGTACAGGCAGGCGCCGGTGGTGTTGATGCAGTTGCCGCCCGGCGCCGAGAGCGTGACCTCGGGGCCGATGTCGGAGAAGCCGACCTTGGTGCCGGCGTGGCGCAGGCCGGCCACCGCGATCACGATGGGGGTCTGGTCGGTGTCCGTCGTCGCGGGCTTGCAGTTGGCGGGCGAGGCGACCACCAGGCCTTCGTCGTTGCCGGCCGCCGCGACGACCACGACGCCCTTGTTGCGCAGCTGGGTGAGCGCATCGATGTAGATCGGCGTCTTGGTCGCGCAGTCGTCCTGCCCGCCCAGGCTCATGTTGATGACGCGCGCCGGATGTGCGTTGGCCGGCACGCCGCTCACCGCGATGCCGCCCGCCCAGAGCGCGGCGGCGACGATGTCGGAGTCGTAGCCGCCGCACTTGCCGAGCGCGCGCGCCGCGATCAGGGGCGTGTCGTAGGCCGCGCCGGCCATGCCCGTGCCGTTGTTGGTGGACGCGCCCAGGATGCCGGCGGTCTGGGTGCCGTGCCAGGAGCTGTTCTCGGCCACGGCGGCGCCGGTGCCGTTGTCGTTGCAGCCGAAGAAGCTGCCGCTCTTGTTGGAGTTCTCGGCCGCCGTGACCCAGTCGCCCGGGTCGGAGGGATCCGAATCGCGGCCGTCGCCGTCGTTGGCGGTGGCGGTGTCGGAGATGAAGTCGTAGCCCGTCAGCATCTTGCTGCTCAGGTCGGGGTGCGAGGTGATGCCGGTGTCGACGTCCGCGATCACGATGGCCGCGGACCCGTGCGTGATGGCCCACGCCGGCTCGACGTTGATGCTGGACTTGACGTCGCGCCCGCTGGCGTCGAAGCCGGGCGCCCGCAGGTACCACTGGCCCGACGCCGGGCCGGCGGCGGCGACCGAGGTCGACAGGTTGTCGGGATACAGCGGATCGTTGACGACCGCCTGGACGAAGCGCCTGCGATCGACCTCGGCCCATTCGACGTCGCCGTCGGCGCCCACGGCCTTGGCCAGGTCCGACGAGCCCATGCCGGCGGCCATGATCACCTGCGTGCGCTCGCCGAGGATGCGGCCGTCGGTCAGCGCCAGGCCGAGCCGGCTGCCGAGGACGGCAGCCTTCTGCGGGCCGCTGCCGGCCGAGGCCGTGCTCGCGCCGGACGCCGACAGGATGGCCGCACGCTCCCTGAACTTGACGATCACGCGCCCGTTGCCCGCCGATTCGCCCAGGTGGGCCGGCGCCTTGCGCACCGGATTGTTCTCGACCGCGACCACCGCCGCGCCGACCGCCGCCGTCACCGCGATCCCCAGACTGACCGCGCTCAGCAGTCGACTCAAGCGTGCCATCGCACCGTCTCCGAAGAATGGAAGCGCCCCGCGCCGCAGGGCCTCGTTATCCATGTCAGTCTAGTTGGAACCGGGTTGCACGGGCGTTGCGCCAATGCGTCCGTTCGGACAACTGATCCACGTATTTGGAAAACGAACGTATCCGCCGTGGCATTCATCACGCCTGCCCGGCCGCAGGACGCAAAAACGGCCCGCGAGCGGGCCGTTTCGTTCAGCTTCGCGCAATGTCGCGCGAAGGATGCGTGGCGGTTCAGCGGGCGACGACGCGCGCCATCTCGAGCACCTTGTTCGAGTAGCCCCACTCGTTGTCGTACCAGGCCACGACCTTGACGAAGGTCTTGTCCAGCGCGATGCCGGCCTCGGCGTCGAACACCGAGGTGCGCGGTTCGCCGCGGAAGTCGGTGGAGACGACCTTCTCGTCGGTGTAGCCCAGCACGCCCTTCATCGGGCCGTCGGCCGCGGCCTTCATGGCGTTGCAGATGTCGTCGTAGCTGGCTTCCTTGACGAGCTCGACGGTCAGGTCGATGACCGACACGTCGGACGTCGGCACGCGGAACGACATGCCGGTGAGCTTCTTGTTCAGCTCGGGGATCACGACGCCCACGGCCTTGGCCGCGCCCGTCGACGACGGAATGATGTTCTCGAGGATGCCGCGGCCGCCGCGCCAGTCCTTGTTGGACGGGCCGTCGACGGTCTTCTGCGTGGCGGTGGTGGCGTGCACCGTGGTCATCAGGCCGCGCTTGATGCCGAAGGTGTCGTTGAGCACCTTGGCCACCGGGGCCAGGCAGTTCGTCGTGCACGAGGCGTTGGAGATGATGGCCTGGCCGGCGTAGGTCTTGTCGTTGACGCCGTAGACGAACATCGGCGTGTCGTCCTTGGACGGCGCCGACAGGATGACCTTCTTCGCGCCCGCGTCGATGTGCTTCTGCGCCGTCTCCTTGGTCAGGAACAGGCCGGTCGACTCGACGACGACGTCGGCGCCGATCTCGCCCCACTTCAGCTCGGCCGGATCCTTCACGGCGGTCAGGCGGATGCGCTTGCCGTTGACGATCAGCGTGCCGTTGTCGATCGACGCCTCGCCCTTGAACCTGCCGTGCACCGAGTCGTGCTTGAGCATGTAGAGCAGGTAGTCCGGCTCCAGCAGGTCGTTGATGCCGACGACCTCGATGTCGGAGAAGTTCTGCACGGCGGCGCGGAACACCATGCGCCCGATTCGGCCGAAGCCGTTGATGCCGATCTTGATGGTCATGTCGATGTCTCTCTTGCTATCGAAGTAAAGGAATTCTGGGGCCGACGCCGCAAGTGTGCCCGCGGCGGGTTACGGCGCGGGAACTTTCGTCCCCGCATCGCAGCAGGGGCTTACTTGCCGACGACCTTGCGGGCGACCTCGACGAGGTTGTCCGCCGTGATCTTGAAGAACTTGAACAGGTCCGGCGCCGGCGCCGACTCGCCGAAGCGATCCAGGCCGACCACCGCCGAGACGCCGTACTTCCACCAGAAGTCGGTGACGCCGGCCTCGATGGCCACGCGCGGCACGTTGCGCGGCAGCACCTGCACCTTGTACGACTCGCTCTGGCGGTCGAACACGCTGGTGCAGGGCACGGAGACGACGCGCGCGGCGATCTTGAGCTTGGCCAGCTGTTCCTGCGCCTGCAGCGCCAGGTGCACTTCCGAGCCGGTGGCCATCAGCACGACCTGCGCCTTCCTGTTCAGGCCCACCTCGCTCGGCTCGGCCAGGATGTACGCGCCCTGCGTGATGACGTCGGCGTCGGCCTTGGGCAGGTAGGGCAGGTTCTGGCGCGACAACAGCAGCGCGCTGGGGCGGTGCTTCTGCACCAGGGCCATCGTCCAGGCCACGGCCGTCTCGGTGGTGTCGGCGGGGCGCCAGACGTCGAGGTTGGGGATCAGGCGCAGGCTGGCGGCGTGCTCGACCGACTGGTGGGTCGGGCCGTCCTCGCCCAGGCCGATGGAGTCGTGCGTGAACACGTGGACGATGCGGCGCTTCATCAGCGCGGCCATGCGGATGGCGTTGCGGCTGTAGTCGCTGAACGTGAGGAAGGTGCCGCCGTAGGGGATGTAGCCGCCGTGCAGCGCGATGCCGTTCATGATCGCGGCCATGCCGAACTCGCGCACGCCGTAGTTGATGTGGCGGCCGATCCTGCCTTCGGTCGTCATGACCTGGCCTTCGGCGCCGAAGCGCAGCGGCGGTGTGCTCTTGGTGTTGGTCAGGTTGGAGCCGGTCAGGTCGGCGGAGCCGCCCAGCATCTCGGGCAGCCTGGCCGTGAAGAATTCCAGCGCCAGCTGGCTGGCCTTGCGCGAGGCCACGGTCTCTGCCTTGTCGTGCGCGCTGCCGACGGCCTCGGCGGCGATCTCGGCGAAGTCGGCCGGCAGCTCGCCCATCATGCGGCGGACGAATTCCTTGGCCAGATCGGGGTGCGCGGCCTCGTAGGCGTCGAACTCCGTCTTCCACTCGGCCTCGGCCTCGGCGCCGGCGGCCTTGGCGTCCCAGGCGGCGTAGATGTCGGCGGGGACCTCGAACGGCGGATGGTTCCAGCCGAGCGCCTTGCGCGTCAGCGCGATCTCGTCGGCGCCCAGCGCCTCGCCGTGCGCCTTGGCGGTGCCGGCGCGGTTGGGCGAGCCCTTGCCGATGACGGTCTTGCAGATGATCAGCGTCGGCGCCGTCGCGCTCTTGAGCGCCTCCTCGATCGCGGCGTCCACGACGTCGATGTCATGGCCGTCGACCTTGTCGACGACGTTCCAGCCGTAGGCGAGGAAACGGCCGGCGACGTCGTCGATGAACCAGGGCGTGACCTGGCCGTCGATGGAGATGCCGTTGTCGTCGTAGACCGCGACCAGCTTGTTGAGCTTCCACGCGCCGGCCAGCGCGCAGGCCTCGTGGCTGATGCCTTCCATCATGCAGCCGTCGCCCATGAAGACGTACGTATGGTGGTCGACGATCTCGTGGCCGGGGCGGTTGAACTCGGCGGCCAGCAGCTTCTCGGCCAGCGCCATGCCCACGGCGTTGGCGATGCCCTGGCCCAGCGGGCCGGTGGTGGTCTCGATGCCCGGCGTGACGTCGACTTCCGGGTGGCCCGGGGTCTTGGAGTGCAGCTTGCGGAAGTTCTTCAGCTCGCCGATGGGCAGGTCGTAGCCGGTCAGGTGCAGCAGCGCGTACTGCAGCATCGAGCCGTGGCCGTTGGACAGCACGAAGCGGTCGCGGTTGAACCAGTGCGGGTCGGCCGGGTTGTGCTTGAGGTGGCGCGACCACAGCGCGACGGCGATGTCGGCCATGCCCATCGGGGCGCCGGGGTGCCCGGAGTTGGCCGCCTGGACGGCGTCCATCGCCAGCGCGCGGATGGCGTTGGCCATCAGGGTGGGCATCGGCGTGGCGACGGGCGTATCGGCGGGGACGACGTTCGAGATCTCGGACATGGACGACTCTTTTTGGGGGCCAGGATGGGCAGGGGGCGGAGCGGGCGATTTTAGACGGGAGGCCGGAAATCGCGGGGAAAACCCGGCACGCGGGCTTTTACACTGGCCGGATGAAGGCATTGATCCTGGCCGCGGGCCGCGGCGAACGCATGCGGCCGCTCACCGACCGCACGCCCAAGCCGCTGATCGAGGTGCGCGGCAGGCGCCTCATCGAATGGCATCTCGAGGCCCTCGCGCGGGCGGGGGTGCGCGAGGTCGTCGTCAACACGGCCTGGCTGGAGGAGCAGTTCCCGGCGGCGCTGGGCGACGGCGCGCGCTACGGCGTGAAGATCACCTACTCGTTCGAGGGCCGCGACCACGGCGGTGCGCTGGAAACCGCCGGCGGCATCGCCAAGGCGTTGCCGCTGCTGGGCGACGCGTTCTGGGTGGTGTCGGGCGACGTCTATATTCCCAGTTTCCCGTTCGACCCCTCGGATGCGAAGCTGTTCATCGAGAGCGGCGCGCTGGGACAGCTATGGCTGGTCAAGAACGCGCCGCACCACCCGAACGGCGACTTCGGCATCGATGAAGATCGGCTGGCCAGTCGCACCGCCGAGCCGAAGCTGACCTGGGCCAGCGTCGGCTTGTTCCGAGCAGCGCTGTTTCGCGATATTCCCGTCGGCACGAAGATGGCGCTGCGACCCAGGCTCGAATACGCCATCAACCAGCGCAGCCTGCGCGCCCAATTCTTTGCAGGTGCTTGGACGGACGTCGGGACGATGGAACGCCTGGACGCACTGAACGCGCCCCTGAAATGAAGAAGGCCCGGCAAGGCCGGGCCTTCGTTTCACTGGGGCCGCTCAACTCGCCAGCGGCTTCGTGATCTCGTCGATCCGCGCCAGCACCTCCGGCGTCAGCTTGGGGACGATCTCCGCCGCCTTCAGGTTGTCCTGCAACTGCTTGACGCTGGACGCCCCCGTGATCACCGTGCTGACGCGCGGGTTCTTCGCGACCCAGGCGATGGCCAGCTGGGCCGTCGTTGCGCCGAGGTCGCGCGCGATCGGCTCCAGCTTCGCGACGGCGTCGTTGCGCGCCTGGTCGGTGAGCTGGTCGTGCAGGAAGGCCATGTTCTGCATCGCGCCGCGGCTGCCGGCGGGGATGCCGGCCTTGTACTTGCCGGTCAGCAGGCCCGAGGCCAGCGGGCTCCAGGTGGTCAGGCCCAGGCCGATGTCGTCGTACAGGCGCGCGAACTCCTGCTCCACCTTCTGGCGGTGGAACAGGTGGTACTGCGGCTGCTCGACGACCGGCTTGTGCAAGTGGTGGCGCTCGGCGATGTCCCAGGCGGCGCGGATGTCGGCGGCCGGCCACTCGCTGGTGCCCCAGTACAGCGCCTTGCCCTGCGTGATCATGTCGCTCATCGCGCGCACCGTCTCCTCGATCGGCGTGTTCGGGTCGGCGCGGTGGCAGTAGACGATGTCCAGGTGCTCGAGCCCGAAGCGCTGCAGCGAGCCGTCGATCGCCTGCATCAGGTACTTGCGGTTGAGCGTGTTCTTGCGGTTGACGGTGACGGCGTCCGGCAGGCCCCAGAAGAACTTGGTCGACACCGTGTAGTTCAGGCGCGCCCAGCCCAGCTTCTTCAGCGCCGCGCCCATCACCTCCTCGCTCTTGCCGCCGGCGTAGGCCTCGGCGTTGTCGAAGAAGTTGACGCCGGCGTCGTAGGCCGCGGCCATCATCTCGACGGCGGCGTCCACGTCCACCTGGTTGGCGTAGGTCACCCACGAGCCGAGCGACAGCTCGCTCACCTGCAGGCCGGCGCGGCCCAGTCGACGGTATTGCATTGGCGTATCTCCACGAGTCGCCCGCGTATCGACGCGATCGCGGGCATCGGGCCACAATAGCATTCCCCCGCCGACCCTCGCTCCCATGGTGACAACGCACGACAGCCGCCCCTCGACCCCGCCGCGCCTGGCGGTGATCGGCGGCGGGCCGGTGGGCCTGTCGCTGGCGCTGCTGATGCGCCAGCGCTGCCCGGCCTGGTCGGTGAGCGTGTTCGACACGCGCGACGCGGCCAGGGACGTCTCCGGCGACCCGCGCACCCTCGCGCTGTCGCTGGGCAGCGTGCAGGTGCTCGAGCGCCTGCGCGCCTGGCCCGGCGCGCAGGCGGCGGCGATCCGGCAGGTGCACGTGTCGCAGGCGCCGCCGACGCTGTCCACGCCGCTGGGCGAGCCCGTCGTCCACATCCGCGCCGACGAGCTGGGCGTGCCGCTGCTCGGCGCCGTCCTCAGCTACGGCACGCTGCTGGCGCCGCTGCAGAAGGCCTTCCTCGACGCCTGCGCCACGCGCGGCGGCACGCTCGGCACGCGCGACGCCGGCCTGCACGCGCGCTTCGGCACCGCGGTGGCCGGCGTCGCGACCGACGGCGACGGCGTGCTCGTCACGCCCGAGGACGGCGTCGGCGAGCGCTTCGACCTCGCGGTGATCGCCGAGGGCGGCGTGTTCGCCGAGCAGTCGCGCAAGGCCGTCACGCACGACTACCGGCAGACGGCCTGGGTCGGCACCGTCACCCTGCGCGGCGCGACGCCCGGCCTCGCGATGGAGCGCTTCACGCGCGACGGCCCGCTGGCGCTGCTGCCGCTGCCGTCGCCGCCGGGCAGCGATCCGCAGACCTCGCGCGCCGCGCTCGTGTGGTGCGTGGACTCGGCCGACGACCCCGTCGCGCCGCTCGCCGACGCGCAGCGCCTGGCCGTGCTCGCCACGCGCCTGCCGGACGCGGTCGGCACGCCGGTGGCGATCTCGCCGCTGAAGTCGTTCGCGCTCGGGCTCAACGCCGAGGCCAGCCTGGTCGACGGCCGCGTCGTGCGCATCGGCAACGCGGCGCAGACGCTGCACCCCGTCGCCGGCCAGGGCCTGAACCTCGGGCTGCGCGACGCCTTCCTGCTGGTGGACCGGCTGGCCGCCGGCGCGCAGGCCTCCGACGCCGGTGTCGCGCGCGCGCTGCGCGGGCTCGCGTTCGCGCGCGCGCCCGACCGCTGGAGCGTCATCGGCGCCACCGATTTCCTCGCCCGCAGCTTCACGTGGCACGCGCCCGGCCTGGCCGCCGCGCGCGGGCTGGGCCTGGCGGCGCTGCAGGCGCTGCCGCCGGTCAAGCGGGCCTTCGCGCGCCAGATGATGTTCGGCTGGCGCTGACTTTCCTTCAATCGACAGCGAGAGAGAGACTGCCATGTTCGTGGTCGCGGGCGAAGCCCTGATGGATGTGTTCACCGGGGCGACGACGCCCACCGGCATCGCGCTCGACGCGCGCATCGGCGGCTCGCCGCTGAACGTCGCGTTCGGCCTGGCGCGCATGGGCCAGGCGGTCGCCTTCCTCGGCGGCATCTCCAGCGGCGAGCTGGGCGGCCGGCTGGTGGACGCGCTGCGCGCCGAGGGCGTGTCGCTGGACGCCGTGCACCGCAGCGCCGCGCCGACCACGCTCAGCCTGGTCGGCGTCGACGCCAAGGGCGTGCCCGAGTACGCGTTCTACGGCACCGGCGCCGCCGACCGCACGCTGCCGCTGTCCGCGCTGGCCCGCATGCCCGCCGCCGCGCGCCTGCTGCACGTCGGCTCGTACACGATGGTGGTGGGCGAGACGGCCGCCACGCAGCGCGCGCTCGTCGAGCGCGTGCACGGCAGGATGGTGGTCAGCTACGACCCGAACCTGCGGCTGAACGTCGAGCCGAGCCTGCAGGTCTGGCGCGACACGCTCGAATGGATGCTGCCGCACACCGACGTCCTCAAGCTCAGCGACGAGGATCTGGGCCTGCTCTACCCCGGCATCGATCCGGCCGCGTTCGCCGCCGACTGCCTCGGCAAGGGCGCCGGCCTCGTCGCCCTCACGCGCGGCGGCAAGGGCGCGTTCGCGTGGCACGCCAGCGGCGTGGTGGAGGTGCCGCCGGTGCACGTCGACGTCATCGACACCGTCGGCGCGGGCGACACCTTCCAGGCCGCGCTGCTCGCGCGCCTGGACGAACTCGGCGTGCTGACCCCCGCCGGCGTGCGCGGCATGGACGCCGAGACGCTGCTCGACGCGATGCGCTTCGCCGCACAGGCCGCGGCGATCACCTGCTCGCGCCGCGGCGCCGACCTGCCGCGGCGGGCGGAGATGGGCATTCGCTGAAGCCGCCCGGCTTCGTCAGGGTCGGTCGCGCCCCTCGTTCGCCGGCGCGTACGCCGCGTGCACGAGCCGCTGCTCCTCCACCGGCGTGCGCCCGAACAGGCGCTTGAACTCGCGGCTGAACTGGGACGCGCTCTCGTAGCCGACGCGGCTGGACGCGCGGCTGGCGCTGACGCCGTCCTGGATCATCAGCAGCCGCGCCTTGTGCAGCCGCGTCGCCTTCAGGTACTGGATGGGCGAGGTCGCGGTCACCGTCTTGAAGTGGGCGTGGAACGAGGCCGCGCTCAGGTTGACTTCCTGCGCCAGCGTCTCGACGTCGAGCCGCTGGTGATAGTCCATGTGGATGCGGTGCAGCGCCTTGGCGATCTGGCCGAAGTGGCCGCGCTGGGCCAGCGCCGCGCGCAACGCCGGGCCTTTGGTGCCGGTCAGCACGCGGTAGCAGACCTCGCGCATCAGGCTCGCGCCGAACAGGCGCGTCTCGACCGGCGAGCGCAGCGCGCGCAGCAATCGGATCACGGAATCGGCCAGCGGCGCGTCGACCGGCGCGGTGGCGACGCTCTCGGCCGCGGGCACGGGCTCGAACACGGCGTCGAGGGCGAGCGCGAGGTCGGCGATGACGGCCAGGTCGAGCCTGACCTTGACGGCCAGCAGCGGCTCCTCGGGCGACGCGAAGGTCTCGCCCTCGAACGGCATCGGCACCGAGGCGACCAGGAACTCGTGCGCGCCGTACTCGATCACCTGGTCGCCGAAGTAGCCGCGCTTGCGGCCCGAGCAGATGATGACGACGCACGGGTCGTGCAGCACCGGCGTGCGCGGCAACGACCTGTTGGAGCGGCCGAAGGCCACGCCGTCGAGCAGCGACTGCGTCATGCCCTCGTCGGGCGCCAGTTCGGCCACCAGGGCCGTCATCTCCGCGCGCAGGGCGGCGTCGTCGTGCGCCATGGCGCATCCTCCGGGGTCATCTCTCGATGTCTCGCACTCTAAAGGAACAGGCCAGGAATCGGAAACGAATCCGTCATATTTCGAATGACTCTGGAGTTTTAGGCAATAAGTCTGGAGTTTCAGGACTTCACCCGCGAGCGCCGATTTCCTAAACTGCGTTCACCCGGCCTCGACAGGGACCGGCGCGAGCGGCCTCCCCGGCCGCCCTGCGGACGAGCCGCCACACGGCTCGCGCAGCGAGACGACGCGCCCTTCCCCGCCCGCGACGAGCCCGGGTCACGGCAAGCCACGCGGGCGCCCGTCCTCCACGGGCCGTGACGCCACCGACGCGTCACCCGACGACCCCATTCGACACCCGACGCCTTCGGCGCGCGCCTTCCCGCGCGGCCGGCGGCATGACCCACCCCACTCGAGGAGAAGATGATGAACAACCAGACCTGGTTCGTGACCGGCGCGGCGTCGCTGCTGGGCGCCGACATCGTCCGCCAGGCGCTCGCCGCGGGCCACCGCGTCGTCGCCGTCGACGCCGATCCGCTGGCGGCGCTGTTGCACCTGGGCGGCGCCGCGGGCGAGCGCTCGCGCGAGCGCCTGCTCCTGCTGCCGCTGGACGAGATCGACGCCCGCGAGGTCGGCATCGTCGTGCAGGCCGCGGCGGCGCGCTTCGGCGGCATCGACGTGCTGGTGCACGGCGCGGCCGCCTGCAGTCCGCGCAACGGGCTCGACGCGCCGACGCCTGCGCACGACTTCAGCGCCTCGGTGCGCTCGCTGTTCAACGTCACGCGCGGCGTGCTGGAGGCGATGCGGGCACGGGGCAGCGGCCGCATCCACCACCTCGTCCCGCCGCCAGAGCGCCGGCACGGGCCCACGTTGTTCTCGATCGCCGGTTTCTGCGAGGCCGTCGCGGCGGACGTCGCGCCGTTCGGCATCGAGGTGACGGCGGTGCCGGCGCACGAGGCGATGGCGTTGCTGCGCGCGGCGCCGGAACGCGATCGCGGGGAGTTGCTGGAGGAAGCCTGAGGAACCGGACCCGAGCCTTGGGCGCATCCGCGATCGCGCGCGCGGCCAGCCGATGCGCGTTCGCATGTCGATCGCGAACGGCTCGCTCGGCGCCGTCACGGGGGAAATTGGCGTGACGTCTTGCTTCTACCGCGCAAGGACGCGGGATGGCGTCCCGCTGCCGTCGTCGACGACACCCTCTTGCGCTAGGATCGCGGGCCGCGAGACGCTCGCCTTCCCCGAAAGTTCAGCTCTTGAACACCTTGCCGATGCGCCTCCTCAGCAGCGCGATCCTCTTCGTCTGCCTGGCCGTTCCGGCCGCCCGTGCCGCCGACGACGACCGCATTCGCGCCGTCGTCGAAAGCGCCATTCGCCCGGTCATGGCTCGTTACGAGATCCCCGGCATGGCGGTCGCGCTGACGCTCGGCGGCCAACCCCACGTCTTCACTTTCGGCGTTGCATCGAAGGAAGCCGGGACACCGGTCAGCGACGCCACGCTCTTCGAGATCGGCTCCGTCAGCAAGACCCTCACCGCGACCCTCGCAGGCTATGCCCAGGCGACCGGAAAGCTGTCTCTCGGCGACCACCCCGGCAAGTACCTGCCCCAGTTGAAAGGCTCGCCGATCGACAGGGCGACGCTGCTTCACCTCGGCACCTATAGCGCGGGTGGTCTGCCGCTGCAGTTCCCGGACGCGGTCGAAGGGGACGCCGCGACGATGGCCTATTTCCGCAACTGGATTCCCGGCGCCCCGCCCGGCACGCAACGCCGGTACTCCAACCCGAGCCTGGGCCTGTTCGGTCTCGTCACCAGCGTTGCGCTGAAAGACGACTTCGCGCACGCCATGGAGTCGACGGTCTTCACCGCGTTCGGCATGACCCACAGTTTCATTCGCGTGCCGAGCCGCGCGATGCCGGATTACGCATGGGGCTACAGCCAGGGAAAGCCCGTCCGCATGAGCGCCGGCCCGCTGGCCGAGGAGACCTACGGCGTCAGGACGACCGCGCCGGATCTGCTGCGCTTCGTGCAGGCGAACATCGACCCGAGCGGCCTTGCGGCACCGATGCGGCGCGCCGTCGAGGCAACCCACGTCGGCTATTTCCGCGCGGGGCCGCTCGTGCAGGGGCTCGGGTGGGAACAGTTCGCGTATCCCGTGTCCCGCGAGTGGCTCCTGGGAGGGAACGCGGACGAGGTCATCAACGACCCGCAGCCTGCGTTTCCCGTGGGAGCGAAGGAAGCGGCCACCGCGCGCATCTTCGACAAGACGGGGTCGACACGCGGATTCGGCGCCTACGTGGCGTTTGCGCCATCCCGACAGATCGGTATCGTGATGCTCGCCAACAAGAACTACCCGATCCCGGCACGCGTCGATGCGGCATGGAGCATCCTGGATCAGCTTGCGCCGAATCCATGAGATGCCGGGCGCGGCGCCGAAGGCGTGCGCCTGGAAGCCGTCGTCGGCGGCAGCCCGCTCCTGCGCCGATCGCGGTCCTCACAGCTTCCGATGCCGCAACGCCGGCAGCTGCGTGCGCACCTGCTGGATGCGCTCGCGCGCGAGATCGGCGATCGCGAAGCCCTCGCCCTCGCCACCGTCGAGCGCCGTGGACAGCACCTCGCCCCAGGGATCGATGACGACGCTGTGGCCGAAGGTGCGGCGGCCGTTCTCGTGCAGGCCGCCCTGCGCGGGGGCGACGACGTAGCACTGGTTCTCGACGGCGCGGGCGCGCAGCAGCAGCAGCCAGTGCGCCAGGCCGGTGACGTAGGTGAAGGCGGCGGGCACGAACAGCACGTCGCAGGGCGGGCGCATCAGGCCGCGGTACAGCTCGGGGAAGCGCAGGTCGTAGCAGACCGACAGGCCCGCGCGCCAGCCGTCGTGCTCGAAGGCGACGGGCGTGTCGCCGGGCTCCAGCACGCGGGCCTCGTCGTAGGATTCCTTGCCGTTGTCGAACGCGAACAGGTGGATCTTGTCGTAGCGCGCCAGGCGCTTGCCGTCGGGGCCGTAGACGCAGCAGGCGTTGCGCACGCGGCCGGGCGTCTTCGCGTGGATCGGCAGCGTGCCGCCGACCAGCGTGATGCCGTGCATGCGCGCCGCGTCGGACAGGAAGCGCTGCACGGGTCCTTCGCCGTCGGCCTCGGCGATGTCGAGCTTGGCGTCGTCGCGCAGGCCCATCAGGCAGAAGTACTCGGGCAGCGCCACCCACTGCGCGCCGGCCTGCGCGGCCTGCGCGATCAGGCGGCCGGCGGATTCGAGGTTGCGGACGACGTCGGGCGTCGAGACGGTCTGGATGGCGGCGAACTTCGTCATGGCGGCTTCCTTGCGTTGTCTCCAGTATCCGCCCGGGTGCGCCGTCGTGTCAGCCGCGACGCGCGAAACGCGCGCTTCAGGGCGCGGTCTGTTGCATGGCTGCCGAAGCCGCCGCGGCCGCCTCGCTGGCACGCGCGGCGGAGGCCGCGGCCGCTGCGGCGGCGACGGCGGCCTCGTGCGGCAGCTCGTCGACCTTGGGCGCCGACCAGGTGCCCGTGACGCGCACCTCGCGCGTGCCGGCTTCGGTCAGCGGGTTGCGCAGGAACAGCTGCGCGAGGAAGGTGCCGATGCCGATCACCGGGTTGATGGCGGCGTACGCGAGCGAGGCCGCGCCGGCGTTGACGTCGGGCACGATGATGACGTCCAGATCCTGCGTCTCGGCCTTGAGGTCGGCGCGGCCGGACATCAGCACCGCGGCCGTCGCGCTGCGCATGCGCAGGTCGCGCGTGCTGGCAACGCCGCGCTCGATCACGACGTCGCCGGTGACGTTGTCGAACGCGAAGCCTTCGGAGAACAGGTCGCGGAAGTCCAGCATGAAACGGCGCGGCAGCGACTGCAGGCTCAGCACGCCCAGCAGCCGGCCGGCGCCGGCGTCGGCCTTGAGGAACTGGCCCTCGTCGATCTCGACGCGCAGCTTGCCCTGCAGGCTGGCGTAGTCGAGCGCCAGCGGCGAGCCCGTCCACGTGACCGAGCCCGCCAGCCTGCCCTTGCCCTTCTTGAGCACCTGGCCCATGCCCAGCCGCCCGAGGAAGGCGCCGGAGTCGGCCAACGCGAGGTCGAAGTCGAGCGCCACGTGGCGTGTCGCGGCGCCGCTCCAGCGGCCGGTGCCCGACAGCCTGGCCTCGGGCGTCGTGAGCGCGAGCTTGGTCAGGCGCCAGTCGCGCCCGCCGGACTGCAGCGTGGCCGCCACCTCCAGCTTGCCGAGCTTCTTAGCGTTGAGCTCGAAGTTGTCGACGACGATGTCGAGCGCGGGCACCGAGTTCGTCTGCGCGGTCTCGGCCGGCGGCGGGTTGGCGGCGGCGTGGGGATCGGGCTCGACGTCGCGCGAATCGAGGGCCAGGCGATCGAGCCGCGCGAACAGCTGCGCGCCGCGCACGGGCGTCTCGGGGCGGTACTCGACGACGCCCTTGGTCTGGTCGGACGAGATGCTGGAGCGCCAGACGTCGTCGCCCGCGGCGATCACCTGCGCCAGCAGCACGTCGACGTTGGTCAGGCGCTGGCCGCCGATGGTCAGCTCGGGCGTCTTCAGCGCCGCGGCGGACGGCACGTAGCTGATGCCCATGCCGTCCGACGCGGCGGCCGGCGTGCCGGCTTGCGGTGTCGCGGCCGGCCCGTTCGCCAGCCCGCGCCACAGCGCCAGCCACGCGTCGCCATTGAACGCGGGCCCGCGCAGCATCAGGATGCCGCCCGGCTGCAGCGGCGGCAGCGGCGCGCCGACGGCGTAGGCGGCACGCAGCGGGCGCGGCACGTCGCCGGAGCGGTCGCGCAGCACCTCGGCCTGCAGCACCGGGCCCTGCGGCTGCGACAGCGCGACGCGCAGCGTGTCGCGCGGATGACCCTCGTCCACCGACGCCGTGGTGGACACGCTCAGCGGCCAGCTGGCGTCGGCCGGCTTGTTCAGCGGCGCGGGCAGCGCGAGGCCCAGACCGGTCAGCGGACTGGTGAGCGCGAACTCGGTCTGGTCCTTGGCGACGGCGATCGCGAGCTTGTAGGCGGCCTGGCCGCTGACGTGCTGCGCCAGCCGCGCCAGCACGGGTTCCTCGGCGGCCTTGCGCAGGCCGTCCGCGTCGACCGTGCCCTGCGCCGTGAAGCGCAGCGCGCCGTCGGGCTGGGTGCCGCCGTCGAACGCGACGTCGCCGCCGAGCGCATGCGCGTGGCCGCCGCTGACGGTGACGCCCTTGTCGGTGAAGGCCACGCGGGCGCGGGCGTCCGCGAGCACGGGCGCGCCGGCGACCAGGCGGACGTCGTTGCCGGGCAGCGTCAGCGCGCCGGCGACCGTGGTCTGCTCGCCGTGCTGCAGCGGGATGTTCAGCCCGAGGTCTAGCTCGGCGTTGCCGCTGGCCGTCGCCGCGGCCAGGCCGCCGTGCAGCCAGCCGCCGACCGGGGACTGCGCGACGTAGCGCAGGAAATCCGTCATCGGGCCCGAGACCTGGCCGTGCAGCGCGAGCGTCGCCTGCTCGTACAGGTTGCGGATGCCGCCGTTGACGCCGTGCAGCTGCAGCTCGCCCATGCGGCCGCTGGCGTCGCGGATCTCGAGCGCGCCGCGATCGAGCACCACCTCGCCGGCCACCTGCGTGAACGCCGGCCACTGCGACGGCGCGCGCGTGCCGTCGGCCGCCTGCGTGCCCGGCACGTAGGTCAGCGTCGTGCCGCGCACGTGGCCGGCGATGCGGAAGTCGCCGTCGGCCGGGCGCTGGTACGGGAAGGCGGCGAGGTCGCCGCGCACCGCGAAGCGCACGTCGTCCATCTCGCCGCCCGCGAACGCTGCGGCGAGCCAGCTGCGCGTGTTCTCGAGCCCCGCGTCGGGCAGGTAGCGGGCGACGCGGTCGGCGCGCGCATGCGCCAGCACGCCCTTGAGATCGATCGTGCCGGGGTAGCGGTGGCCGCGGCCGAACATCGAGGCGGTGGAGGCGCCCGACGGCGCGGGCGCGGCCGCCGGCGCCGCGTCGGGGCCGCTGCGCCATTGCAGCTGCAGCTCGCCCTCGGCATCCGCGTTGGCGAAGCGCACGTCGTTCAGCGCCAGCGAGATCGCCGGCGGCTGCGCGGGGTCGCGCGACGGCGCGATCGTCCAGCGCGCGTCGGCGCCGAAGCGGTCGAACGCGATCACGGGCTCCTCGAACACGCCCGGCAACTCGATGCTGCCGCCGTCGAGCGCGAGATGCGCCGCGCCGCCGCGCTCGTTCGCGTCCAGCATGACCTTGGCGTTGCGCCAGCCCGGCCGGCCGTTGCGCGCGCCCTCGGGGATCGCGCCCGCCGCCATCGAGAACGCGTCGACCGCGGCGCTGACGCGGTAGACATCGGGCCTGGCGAGCGGGCCCGTCCAGCGCGCGTCGAGCTGGCGCACCACGCCCTCGGGCCGGTAGTCGGCGAGCCACTGCTGCGCGACCGCGGGCAGCGGCAGCGACGCGGCCAGGCGGCGCATCAGCGCGAGGTCGAGATGGTCGGCCGACAGCGCGCCGCCGGTCACCGGGGCGAGGTCGTCCCACGGCAAGGCGCCGCTGGGCGGGCGCGCCGGCGACGGCGCCGAGGCGGGCAGCGGGCGGCCCGCGGCCGCGGCCAGCGCCGCGTCGTGATGCCGGCTGACGTAGGCGCGGCGGCCCAGCTTCGTGACGACGCTGCGCTGCACCTGCTGCCACGCCACGCGCATGTCGCCCGCGGGCCAGGCGACGCCGTCGGCCGTCTCGAAGCCGAAGTGCTCGGCCGCCAACACGACGCCGGTCGGGTCGCGGCTGGCGATCAGGCGCCCGCTCGCATGCGCGATGGCCAGCGGCTGCACGTCGGTCGCCAGGCGCACGGCGACGCCGTCCAGCCGGACGTCGGCGGTGGCCGAGCGCCAGTGGTTGTTCTGGAAGTCCAGCCACAGCCGCAGCGAGCCCGTGCCGCCGTCGAGCTGGAACGGCAGGTCGACGTGGTGCTTGAGCTGCGCGACGTCGCCGCGCGGCAGGTCGGCGTAGAAGGTGCCCGTCCAGCGGCGCCAGTCGCCCGCGTACGAGAACAGCGGCTGGCGCGTGCGGGCGCGCAGCGTGAAGCGGTCGCCCCAGTCGACGGGCGGCGTGGCGTCGACGCGCATGTCGTGCGAGCGCAGGCCGTTGCGCAGGACGACGTCGACGTCGGTCAGCTCGAGCGCGGGCGCGGCGCGCTGCTCGTCGATCCAGCGCACGGCGCCGCGGCGCAGCACGATCTCGTCCTGGCTGAAGAGCCAGTCGAGCGTGGCGGCCTCGTCGGCGCTGGAGACGGTGGTGCGCGCGGCGAGGTCGAGGCCGCCGACGTGCAGGTGGCCGGCGGCGTCGCGCCGCACCAGCAGGCGGGCGTCCTCGATGTAGAGCTGCGCCAGCCGCGGCGACAGCAGCAGCAGCGACCGCGGCGACAGCGCCGCCGACACGCGCGGCAGCCGCAGCGCCTCGGCGCCGGAGGGGTCGGTCAGCACGACGTCGCGCAGGTCGACTGCGGGTATCCACGAAGACGAGCGCACGCTGATGTGGCCGATACGCACCGGAACCCCTACCGCGCGGCTGGCATGGCGTTCCAGCTCAGGGCGCCAATCCGCGATGTGCGGCAGAATCCCCCACTGCAGAGTCAGCCACGCGAGCACGACCAGGCACAGGAACGACAGGCCCGCATAGACGACGGCCTTCCAGGCCAGTTGGAGCCCGCGCCGCCACGGCATGAAGCGCAGCCGCCTGACGACTGGATCAAAAAATGCGCTCGGTTGCAATCTCATGAAAAGTTCGGCACGGGGCGGTACCCCAGACCACAGTGTAGGTGGGCTAGACAAGCGCCAATCCGGGCGTCTGGGCGCGATCGTTCCCTTTGCTTGCCGCGAACTTTCGGTAACACGCGCCGTCGCGGCGCCCGTCCAGCCGTGAACGCGCCCGAGACGCCGCTCCCGCTGTCGCGCGGCAGGGCGCTGGCCGCGCACAGCCGCTTCGTGCAGCGCGTGCGTCGCCGCCACGGCGACATGCTGGACCGCCTGCCGCCCGGCCTGCCCGACTTCGCCGGCATCAGCGCGCTGATCGCCGGACTCGAAGCCGACGGCGTCCCCGTGATGGCGGCGCTGCGCATCGCGCGCCAGCTCGTGCTCGAGCGCCTGGCCGTGCTCGACGTCGAGCAGCACGCCGACCAGGCCGGGATCACCGCGGCCATGACGCACCTGGCCGAGGCCACGCTGGATCGCGCCCACGCGCAGGCGCTGGCCGACATCGACCCGCGCTGGGGCGTGCCGCGCAACGCGGCCGGCGAGAAGGTCGAGTTCTGGATCATCGGCATGGGCAAGCTCGGCGCGCGCGAGCTCAACGTGTCGTCCGACATCGACCTGATCTACGTCTACGAAGAGGAAGTGGCCACCGACGGCGAGAAGCCGGTGAGCGCGCAGGAATACTTCGGGCAGGTCGCGCGCCGCATGTACGCGCTGATCGGCGACGTCACCGACGAGGGCTTCGTGTTCCGCGTCGACCTCGCGCTGCGGCCCAACGGCAACTCGGGCCCGCCGGTGGTGAGCCTGGCGATGCTGGAGGAGTATTTCCTCGTGCAGGGCCGCGAGTGGGAGCGCTTCGCGTGGCTCAAGAGCCGCGTCGTCGCGCCGCGCAGCGCCGTCACGAGCGGCCGCGCGCTGGCGCTGCGCTCGCTGGTCACGCCCTTCGTCTACCGCCGCTATCTCGACTACGGCGTGTTCGAGGGTCTGCGCCAGCTGCACCACAAGATCCGCGAGGAGGCGCAGCGCCGCGCCGCGGGACGGCCGGAGCGCGCCAACGACGTCAAGCTGTCGCGCGGCGGCATCCGCGAGATCGAGTTCATCGTGCAACTGCTGCTGGTGGTGCGCGGCGGCCAGTTCCCCGAGATCCGCACGCGCTCCACGCTCAAGGCGCTGGCCAAGCTGCGCGCCGCCGGGCTGATGAAGCCGGAGACGGCGACGCGGCTGCACGACGCCTACGTCTTCCTGCGCCGCATCGAGCACCGCATCCAGTTCCTCGACGACCAGCAGACGCACCTGCTGCCCGCCAACGACGACGACCTGCGCTGGATCGCCGCCAGCCTCGAGCTGTCCTGCGGCAAGAACGCCTGCGAGCTGCTCGACCGCCTGGGCGAGACGCGCGAATTCGTCTCCACCGAGTTCGACACGCTGCTGCACGACGGGCGCGCGCCGCCGCCGCGCAACGGCGGCTGCCGCAGCGGCAACTGCGGCGCGCCGCAGGCGCAGCTGGACAGCGACAGCTGGCTCGACCGCCTGCCGCCCGAGCTCGGCGAGCGCGTGCGCCAGTTCGCCGACAACCCGCGCGTGCAGGGCCTGCGCGAGGAGAGCCGGCTGCGCATCGCCAAGCTGGTGCAGCGCGCGGTCGACGAGATCCGCTCGGGCAACTGCACCGTCGTCGCGGCGACGCGCTTCGTCGACTGGATCGAGCCGCTGCTGCGGCGCGAGAGCTACCTGGCGCTGCTGGTCGAGCGCCCGAGCGTGCAGCGCCGGCTCTTGCGCCTGCTCGGACTCGCGCGCTGGCCGGTGCGCTATCTGATGCTGCACCCCGGCGTGATCGACGAGCTGGCCGACGAGCGCACGATGATCGAGCGCTTCGACCCGGTCGCGCTCACCGCGGAGCTGGAGAGCCGGCACGAGGCCTGGAAGCGCTCGGGCGAGGCCGACGAGGGCGCGCTGCTCGACACGCTGCGGCGCGCGCACCACGCCGAGGTCTTCCGCACGCTGGTGCGCGACGTCGAGGGCCGCATCACCGTCGAGGCCGTCGCCGACGAGCTGTCCGCGCTGGCCGACACCATCGTCGAGCGCAGCCTGCAATGGGCCTGGAGCCACCTGAAGAAGCGCCATCGCGACGCGCCGCGCCTGGCCGTGATCGCCTACGGCAAGCTGGGCGGCAAGGAGCTGGGCTACGGCAGCGACCTCGACGTCGTCTTCCTCTACGACGACGCCGGCGAGGCCGACCCGTACCTGGCGCAGGAGGTCTACGCCGCCTTCGTGCGCAAGCTGATCACCTGGCTGACGCTGCGCACCGCGGCCGGCGAGCTGTTCGACATCGACACCGCGCTGCGCCCCAACGGCAACTCCGGCCTGCTGGTCACCTCGATCGATTCGTTCGAGCAGTACCAGCGCGGCCGCGGCAGCAACACCGCCTGGACGTGGGAGCACCAGGCCATCACGCGCGCCCGCTTCTGCGCCGGCGACCCCGCGCTGGGCGAGCGCTTCGAGGCCACGCGCCGCGCCGTGATCGAGGCCCCGCGCGACGCCGAGGCGCTGCGCCAGGAGATCGCCGCGATGCGCCAGAAGGTGCGCGACGCGCATCCGCAGCGCGACGGTCGCATCGACCCCAAGCATTGCGAGGGCGGCCTGATGGACATCGAGTTCGCCGTGCAGTACCTGGTGCTCGCCCACGGCCGCGAACACCCGGGGCTGCAGGACAACCTCGGCAACATCGCGCTGCTCAAACGCGCCGAGGAGGCGAAGCTGCTGGATGTCGGCATCGGCGCGGCCGCCGCCGACGCCTACCGCGAGCTGCGCCGCGCGCAGCATCGCGCACGCCTGGACGAGCAGCCCACGCTGTTCCCCGAAGAGACGCTGGCGCCCGAGCGCGCCGCCGGGCGCGCGCTGTGGCGCGCCGTGTTCGGTCCGGGCGCGTGAAGGCGTCGCGCATCGACGGTGCGGCCTGGGTCGTGCTGGCGGCGCTGCTGTGCGGCGGGGCCGTCGTCGTCACGCTGCTGTCGCGCGACGGCGGCGTCGCCCCCCTCGAATCGCCGTTCGCGCTGGCGCTCGACTGGCAGCCGGCGCTGGGGCTGCAGGAGACCTGGCGCTTGTGGACCGGCGCCTGGGTGCACTGGAGCATCGCGCACCTGCTGGTCAACACCGCCGGCGCCGCCGTGCTCGCCTTCGTCGGCTGGCGCGCGCGCACGCCGGCGTCCGCCGCGCTGGCGTGGTTCATCGCCTGGCCGCTGACGCACGCCTTCATGGCCGCCGTCGGCGCCGACCGCCTCGCGACGCTGATGCCGCATTACGGCGGGCTGTCCGGCGTGCTGCACGCCGGCGCCATCGTGCTGGGCCTGACGCTCGCGTGGCCGCCCGAGCCCGCGCGGGCGCGCACGCGGGGCCGCCCGCCCGCCGCGTCCAGGCTCGCCGACACCGGCTTTGCCAGCACGCACGCGTCGGCCATCGAGCCCTCGCGCATCACCGAGGGGCCGTGGGCGATGACGGAGATGGGGGCGGTCAACAGCCTGCCCGCCGCTTCGACGCTGGAGTCGCCGGCCGGGGCCGACGCGGGCGGCGATTCGCTGCGCGCCCGCTGGATCGGCGTCGCGATCGTCGCGGGCACCGTCGCGAAGGTGGCGCTCGAGTCGCCGTGGCACCTGACGCCGCAGCCCAGCGAGGCGCTGGGCATCGCCGTGGCGCCCGTCGCCCACGCGTGCGGGATCGCCGCGGGCGTGCTGGCGTGGGCCGCGGTGCGCGTGGCCGACAACTGGCGGCGCTGAGCCGCGCTGTCTCCGACGCGCCACGAGCGCGCAGGCGCCGCTCCTACACTTGAGCCGCCACCAGGCACCGTCACGCCTGCCCTCCACACCACCCCGTCAGGATCGCCCCATGATCACGCTCAGCGGCTTCACGCTCTCGAACTACTACAACAAGGTCAAGATGGTGCTCATCGAGAAGGGCATCCCCTTCGTCGAGGAACGCTGCCCCATGGGCGGCGACAAGAGCGAGGAGATGCTGATGTGCTCGCCGCTCGGCAAGGTGCCGTTCATCCGCACCGAGCAGGGTTCGCTGTGCGAGAGCGAAGTGATCGTCGAATACCTGGAGGCGCTGCAACCCGAGCCGCGCCTGGTGCCCGCCGACATCTGGGGCCAGGCCAAGGTGCGCGAGCTCGTCACCTTCGTCGAGCTGCACCTGGAGCTGGTCGTGCGCGAGCTCTACCCGGAGGCCTTCTTCGGCGGCAAGGTCAGCGACGCCAACAAGGCGCGCGTGCACAAGCTGCTCACCCGCAACATCGCCGCCTTCCGGCGCCTGGCCAAGTTCGGCCCCTACCTGGCCGGCCCCGACTTCACCATCGCCGACTGCGCCGCCTACGTCAGCCTGCCGCTGGTGGCCATGGGCAGCAAGATCATCTACGGCAGCGATGCGTTGCAGGACGCGGGAATCGACTGGAAGAGCTACATCAAGCTGATCGAGCAGCGGCCGAGCGCGCAGAAGGTGACGGCGGATCGGAAGGCCGATCAGGCGGCGTCGGTGGCGGCGCGGACGGCGGCCGGGGCGGCCTGAAGTTCGCGATCACGGCGGCATGGGCTTGACCGGCAAGCCCTTGTCCTTGAGAAATTGCCAGACCTTGCGCTTGTACGGGTAGAGCGGCGAGTCCGGCGCCGGATAGCGCAGGCTCAACGCCTTGGACAGCGGTTGCCTGCAGTGGCCGCGCTCGTAGTCGTACGCAGCCCCCAGCTCGATCAACGCCCAGACCATGTCCCAGTCCTGCGACATGGCGACGTTGGTGACGAACGGATCGCCGCCGCGGTCGACGACATCGAGATTGGCGCCCAGCGCCTTCATCATTTTCAGCCCGGCGGCGTCGTGGGCGAGCACGAACTGCATCAGCACGGGATCGCCATCGGGCTGGCGCGTATCGGGATCGCCGCCCGCTCGAATGACGGCGACGAGGATGTCCCGCCCGTGGGGAACGGCGCGGTAGCTCTTCGCCGCCAGGCTCACCGGACCGTTGCCGTCGGCTGCCTTTGCGTTGGGGAGCGCACCGGCCTTCAACAACGCATCGACCGCCGCCAGGTTCTGCACGTCGACAGCGACCATGAGCGGCGTGATGTCGAACTTGCCCGTCGCATTGACGGCGGCGCCGTCGGCGAGCGCTCGCGCGAAGGCAGCGGCGTCGTTGCCGCGAATCGCGATCTCCAGGGCGGCCTGAGGGCCGGAAGCGAAGAACTGGTTTGACGGTGTCATGGTCTGTCGATGGGCGCCCGCCCAAGTGCAACTCGCGGCAGCGAGCAGGATGCAGGACAGGCTGGTCAGCCGACGGTGAAGACGATTCATCCGCATGCCTTCAAGAAGGCCTGGAGTCGCTTTCGATCGTTCCTGACGTCGTCCTCCAGCGCGTTCAGCACCACCTGCATCTTGTGCTGGTTCAGCTTGCCGAGCGTCGGCTGGTCGCTGCCCGCGCCGAGCAGGTCACCGACCCAGGTGGCGCTGTTCGCGACCGTCTCCTTGCTGGCGGCGCGCACCGGCGGGAATCCGGCCACCTCCGCACCGGTGTCGTACGCGGTCTGCATCTCCTGGATATGCGAGTCCAGCTCCTGCATGTAGGCGGCCTTGCGTGCCGCGAACATCGGATCGGTCAGGCCACGCATGGCCGGATTCAGCGTCTTGATGCTGATCGGCGCGACGAGGCTGCCTTCGCCCGCCAGCTCCTTTCGCAGGTAGCGCGCGTTGATGATGTTCTGCCCGGGATCGGTCGTCGTGTTCATGAACGTCAGGAAGTCGCCCTCCGAGCTGAACAGCCTGGTCCGGGACGCCAGGCTGTCGAAATCGGCCTGCCCAGTCCAACCGAGCATCGCGTCGGGGGCGCCCGCCGAGTTGAACAGGCGCAGCTGGGACGATTGGCTGATGAGGCCGGCTTCCTGTGCCAGTCCGCCGCCCTTCGAATAGCCGGCGATGTCGAAGGCCTGGTCGTTGGCCGCCAGCTTGCCCGTCAGGCCGCGCATCGCCTTGTACTGGGCCGTGTCGACGCCCAACCCGTTGCGCGTGTTGGCCTGCCAGTCGACCAGGCTGTCCGGCTGGGTATCCCGGGGCACGAGAATCATCTGCCCCGTGCCCTCGTCTCTATATAGTGCGGCGCGGAAGCCGGAGTCGTCGTTGCGCAGATCGGTGTCCTTGAGGGTGCCGGCCGGCATGCCCAGCGCATCGTCGAGCTCGTCGGCCGCGACTGGCAGGCGCGTCAGGCACGGCTTGTCCGGCGGCGCGTCTCCCGGCTCGTCCCCCAACTCGTTCAGATCCGCCGCCGCCCGCGCCGACGGCAGCGCCTCGCGGTAGCGATCGAAGCGCTGGACGACCGGCGCCAGCATGCGGGCCTGCTGCGCGCAGTCGCTGTCGACGCGGCCGCTGGGCGCAGCCTGGGCAGGAGACGGAACAGGCGCGTCGTTCGGCGCGACGCGCCCGCCGGTGAGCGCCGCGATGCGGTCGGCGCTCGCCTGCGACAGCTCGTCGTCCCTGGCGTGGTCCGCCTGGCAGCAGGCCTTGCACGGCGCCTTGGCGCTGGCCGCGCCGGCACGCGAGAACCAGCCCATGTCAGGTCCCCGCGCCGGGGCGAGTGAGGTCGGGGACGTCGAAGGCCGAGAAGCGCAGCAGGCCGCGTTCGGACAGGAACAGCTTCATGCTGGTCTCCGGCTGCGAGGACTGGCGCACGGCCTCGGCGGCGCGCGTGGCGTCGACGCCCAGCGTGGCGCAGGCGAGCAGGAAGCACATGAACAGCGCCGCGTCGTGCTCGGAGGCGTCGCGCAGCGTGGGCCAGTGCGGCGCCCACAGCGCGGTGCGCAGCGCGGTGTCGAGCGCCGCCTGGCGGTAGGCGGCGACGGTGGTCTGGTCGCAGATGAACTGGGCCACGCGCGAGAAAAAGTGCGCCTGCGTGATCGCGGACATCTGGGCGGTATCGAAGTGCAGCATGGCGACGGCGGAGTGATTTCGGATGCCGTCATGTTCCGGCCGTGCCGAAAAACTGCCCGGCGCGATCCGGCCGGTTTCGCCGCGGTTTGCCGCGCCGTGCCGCCAGCGCCCGGATCGGCCGGGGCGCACGCGTCCCGCGCCGCGCCGACCCCGCGGCTGTGCAAAGCCTTGACGGCCTGTTTATCATGGTCGGTTGCCTGCCGTTTTTCCCATGCCCAGCTCCAAGACTCCCTCCGCCGCCAAGAAGACCCGCGCCCAGACCGCCGCCGCGCCAGCGGCCGCGGCCACCCCGGCGACCGTGCAGGAGGGCGCCGGCCGCTACCTCGCCAGCGCCGTGCGCGCGCCGCACCCGGAAGCGCACGCGATCCGCGTGCGGGGTGCGCGCACCCACAACCTGAAGAACATCGACCTCGACATCCCCAAGCACGCGCTGGTGGTCATCACCGGCCTGTCGGGCTCGGGCAAGTCCAGCCTCGCGTTCGACACGCTGTACGCCGAAGGCCAGCGCCGCTACGTCGAGAGCCTGTCGGCCTACGCGCGCCAGTTCCTGCAGCTGATGGACAAGCCCGACGTCGACGTGATCGAGGGCCTGGCGCCGGCGATCTCCATCGAGCAGAAGGCCACCAGCCACAACCCGCGCTCGACGGTGGGCACCGTCACCGAGATCCACGACTACCTGCGCCTGCTGTTCGCCCGCGCCGGCACGCCCTACTGCCCCGACCACGACCTGCCGCTGGCCGCGACGCCCGTCTCGCAGATGGTCGACAACGTGCTCGCGCTGCCGGAGGAGACCAGGCTGATGGTGCTGGCGCCGGTGGTGCGTGACCGCAAGGGCGAGTTCACCGAGCTGTTCGCCGACATGCAGGCCCAGGGCTACGTGCGCTTCCGCGTCGACGGCGCCATCGTCGAGGCGAGCGAGCTGCCGGCGCTCAAGAAGACCGAGAAGCACGACATCGACATCGTCATCGACCGCCTGAAGACGCGCCCCGACGCGCGCCAGCGCCTGGCCGAGAGCTTCGAGGCCGCGCTGCGCATCGCCGACGGCCGCGCCATCGCGTTCGAGATGGATTCCGGCGCCGAGCACCTGTTCTCGGCCAAGTTCGCGTGCCCGATCTGCAGCTACTCGCTGCCCGAGCTGGAGCCGCGGCTGTTCTCGTTCAACTCGCCGGTGGGCGCCTGCCCGAGCTGCGACGGCCTGGGCCAGGTGGTCGCGTTCGACCCCGAGCGCGTGGTCGCCTTCCCGACGCTGAGCCTGGCCGCCGGCGCGGTCAAGGGCTGGGACCGGCGCAACGGCTACACCTTCTCGATGCTGGAGAGCGTGGCCGCGCACTACGGCTTCGACGTCGACGCGCCGTTCGAGTCGCTGCCGCAGAAGGCGCGCGACGTGCTGCTGAACGGCTCCGGCGAGGAGAACATAGCGTTCACCTACGTCGCGGAAGGCGGGGGCAAGGCCAAGAAGCAGACGGAGGTGCGGCGCGCGCATCCGTTCGAAGGCATCCTGCCCAACTTCGAGCGCCGCTTCCGCGAGACCGACTCGGCCGCGGTGCGCGAGGACCTGGCGCGCTACCAGGCGGCACGGGCCTGCCCGTCGTGCCACGGCACGCGTCTGCGCCGCGAGGCGCGCAACGTGTTCCTGGTCGGCGCGGGCGACGGCCCCGCGCAGCGCCGCAAGCCGATCTTCGAGATCGAGCACGCCACGCTGTCCGACTGCCTCGCCTACTTCGAGCAGCTGCGCCTGGAGGGCGCGCGCGCCGACATCGCCGACAAGGTGGTGCGCGAGATCCGCGGCCGCCTCACCTTCCTGAACAACGTCGGCCTGAACTACCTCAGCCTCGACCGCAGCGCCGACACGCTGTCCGGCGGCGAGGCCCAGCGCATCCGGCTGGCGTCGCAGATCGGCTCGGGCCTGACCGGCGTGATGTACGTGCTGGACGAGCCGTCCATCGGCCTGCACCAGCGCGACAACGACCGGCTGATCGACACGCTGCGCCACCTGCGCGACCTCGGCAACTCGGTGCTGGTGGTCGAGCACGACGAGGACATGATCCGCGCCTCCGAGTTCTGCATCGACATGGGCCCCGGCGCCGGCCGCCACGGCGGGCAGGTGATCGCGCAGGGCACGCCGGACGAGGTCGCGGCCAATCCGGAGTCGCTGACCGGCAAGTACCTGTCGCGCGCGCTGGTGATCCCGGTGCCGGACGAGCGCCACGAATGGCGCGCCGAGCCCGCGGACGAGGATCCGAAGGACGCCGCGCGCCTGTGCGTGCGCGGGGCCCGCGGCAACAACCTGAAGGGCGTGACGGTGGACATCCCCGTCGGCCTGCTGACCTGCGTGACGGGCGTGTCGGGCTCGGGCAAGTCCACGCTGGTCAACGACACGCTCTACAACGCCGTCGCCCGCGAGCTGTACGGCAGCCACGCCGAGGCCGCGCCGCACGACGCCATCGAAGGGCTGGAGGCGTTCGACAAGGTCATCAACGTCGACCAGAGCCCGATCGGCCGCACGCCGCGCTCCAACCCGGCTACCTACACCGGCCTGTTCACGCCGATCCGCGAGCTGTTCGCCGAGGTGCCGGCGGCGCGCGAGCGCGGCTACGGGCCGGGGCGCTTCAGCTTCAACGTGTCGGGCGGCCGCTGCGAGAGCTGCCAGGGCGACGGCGTGCTGAAGGTGGAGATGCACTTCCTGCCCGACGTCTACGTGCCCTGCGACATCTGCCACGGCAAGCGCTACAACCGCGAGACGCTGGAGGTGCTCTACAAGGGCAAGCACATCGCGCAGGTGCTGGAGCTGACGGTGGAGGACGCGCTGGAGTTCTTCTCCGCCGTCCCCAACATCGCGCGCAAGCTGCAGACGCTGCTGGACGTCGGCCTCGGCTACATCACGCTGGGCCAGAGCGCGACGACGCTGTCCGGCGGCGAGGCGCAGCGCGTGAAGCTGGCGCTGGAGCTGAGCAAGCGCGACACCGGCCGCACGCTCTACATCCTCGACGAGCCCACCACCGGCCTGCACTTCGCCGACATCCAGCTGCTGCTGACCGTGCTGCACCAGCTGCGCGACGCGGGCAACACCATCGTCGTGATCGAGCACAACCTGGACGTCATCAAGACGGCCGACTGGGTGGTCGACATGGGCCCGGAAGGCGGCGCCGGCGGCGGCACGGTGGTGATCGAAGGCACGCCGGAGGCGGTCGCGGCCTGCCCGGCCAGCCACACCGGGCGCTACCTGGCGCCGTACCTGGCCGAGGCACGCAGCGGGATCGGCCGGCGCTGACCGCGCGGCCGGGTCGACGCGGGTGCGCGCCGCCCGAACGCCGGCCAGCCATGAAAAAAACCGGCGCGGCGACTTGCGTCGCGGCGCCGGTTCTTGAACTTGCCGTCCAGGCCGCCAAGCGGCCGGGGCGATCAGCTCAGGTGGCTGTTGATCAGCTTGGTCATCTCGAACATCGAGACTTGCGCCTTCTTGAAGATCTCCTTCAGCTTGGCGTCGGCGTTGATCATCGTGCGCTTGGCCTTGTCCTGCAGGCCGTTCTTCTTGATGTACTCCCACACCTTCTTGGTGACCTCGGTGCGCGGGATCGGCGTCGAGCCGATCACGGCCGCCAGCGTCGGCGAAGGCGTCATCGCCTTCATGAACGCGGCGTTCGGGGTACGCTTCTTGGCCGGAGCGGCCTTCTTGGCGGGAGCCGCCTTCTTCGCCGGCGCCGCCTTCTTGGCCGGAGCGGCCTTCTTCGCGACGGCCGCCTTCTTGGCGGGGGCGGCCTTCTTGGCCGGAGCCTTCTTGGCCGGAGCGGCCTTCTTCGTTGCAGTTGCCATGTTGAATCTCTCCATCAAGAGGTTTTGATGTGCTGCGATCCGGGTAAGCGCCGCATGAACGCTCGTTTCTCTGCAGATCTCAGCGAGACGAATGGTACTGCCTCATGCAGTGCGTGAGAAGCCACTTCACCTATGAAAATCGTCATTCTCACGAGGGAAAAGCAAGTTTTTGTCTCGTGGAGGCGTCATTCGGCCCCGCAGAGAAGCGTTTCGCGCGCGTTTTCGTATACCCCACCAGGTATTTTGCAAATCGCGACGCGACGCGGCGAATGCCGTCGCGCGCGCTTCGCGCCGTGTTTTGCGCGGCGCGGCGGCGCGCGCGCACTCGGGTTGTCCCGAACGAAAAGCGCGGCGGGCACGCCGGCTGCAGGTCCCTCGGCGCGCTTTTCCGGCGGTCGATTCCCGCCGCGCAGCGCCGCGAATCGACCGCCGGGCGTGTGACGGACGGCGCGCGCTTGCCCCACAATCCGACGCAGTCCCAACCAAATCGCGGGTCGCCATGAAACTCCTCGTCCGCTGGCTGCTGCTGGCCGCCGCCCTGCTGCTGGTGGCGCACCTGTCGCCCGGCGTCTCGGTCAACAGCTTCGGCGCCGCGCTGGTCGCCGCGCTCGTGCTGGGCCTGCTCAACCTGCTGGTGCGGCCGCTGCTGGTGCTGCTGACGCTGCCCGTGACGGTGCTCACGCTCGGGCTGTTCCTGTTCGTGATCAACGCGCTGATGTTCTGGGCCGCGGCCGGGCTGCTCTCCGGCTTCAAGGTGGCTGGCTTCGGCGCCGCGCTGATCGGCTCGGTGATCTACTCGATCGCCTCCACCATCATCGACGTGGCGATCGAGCACCTGTTCGAGGAATGAAGGCGCCGTGAACGGCGCCGGCGCGCCGCCCGTCAGGGCAGGTCGCCGTCGCGTCCGTTCTTCATGAGCTCGCGCCGGATCGTCTCCAGCTCGCGCAGGCGGGCGTCGATGATCGAGGCCTCGACGAAGTCGACCTTGCCGCTGCGCGTCAGCTTCTGGCCGGCGCGCAGCCGGTCGATCGCACCGACCAGGTCGCCCTGCGCGGCGTGCGCCTCGGCCTCGGCGCGGATCGCGCGCAGCTTCTGGCCCAGCGGCTCGGCGCATTGCGACAGGAGCGTCCAGGCCAGCACGTCGCGCGGGTGCAGCGCGACCCAGGTCTGCAGCGACTCGACCGACTCCTGCAGCGCCGGCCCCGCGCTCGGGTCGCGCGCCGCGGCGCGGCCGATCGCGGCGTCGGCGCGCGCCATCAGCGCCGGGCGCGAGCGGTCCTGGCCGAGCGCGGCGACGGCGGCCACGATCTCCGGCGCGGCCCGCCTGGCCACCGCCTCCTCGACGCGCAGCAGCGCGAAGTCGCGCGCCACCTCGGGCTCGATCGGATACAGCCGCGGCGTGACGACCACCTGCGCGGGCGGCGCCGGCGGCTGGCGCGCGCCGCTGTCCTGCGCGGCCACCGCCGCGGCGTGCTTGGCCAGCACGTCCTCGGCCTGCGCGATCATCGCCGTCGCCGAGTCGAAGTCGCGCAGCCCGATCGACGCCCGCGCGCCGCCGTACAGCGCGCCCAGGCGCTGCGCGTCGTTGAGCGGCACGTTCAGGCGCGCCTGGCCCTGCATGCGGCGCAGCGCGACGTCGGAGGTGTCCATCAGCGCCCGGGCCCGGGCGCGCATCAGCGAATGCTCGGTGATGTGGCTCGTGGCCGGATCCTGCGGCTTGCCCTCGCGCGCGCGCAGGCGGGCGGCGGCGATGCGCTCGATCGTCAGCGGGTGGGAGCGCAGCCAGGGGTACTGGTTGCTGTCGTTGAGCCGGCTGACCTCCTCGAGCCGGCCGAACATGTCGGCCATGCCCGACGGCGAGAAGCCGGCCTCGGTCATCACCTCCTGGCCGAAGGTGTCGGCCTCGGTCTCCATCTGGCGCGAGAACGTCAGCTGGCCCGTGGCCATCGCGGCCTGGCCGCTGGTGACGACCGCCATCGGCACGTCGCCGTTGCGCGACTTCGCCGAGAAGATCAGGCCGAGCAGCATCGCCGCCATCGTCACCATGCTCTGGTGCTTGTTGGCCACCATGCTGCGCGCGATGTGGCGCTGCGTGATGTGCGACAGCTCGTGGCCGATCACCGACGCCATCTCGTCGCGCGACCCCGCCGCCGCGATCAGCCCCAGGTTGACGCCCATGTAGCCGCCCGGCAGCGCGAACGCGTTGAACTCGGTGTCCTGCACGAGGAAGGGCTCCCAGGCCAGCTTTTCCTCCTGCTCGGGGCTGATGTTGCCGAGCTTGATCGCCGCGTCGTGCAGGCGCCCGAAGATGCCCTGCAGGTATTCGAGCAGCACCGGGTCGTCGATGACGGCCGGGTCCGGCCGGATCTGGCGCATGATCTGCTCGCCCAGCTTGCGCTCGTCGTCGATGCTGAACGCGTCCGCCTCGGCCTCGCCGAGCGCCGGCAGGTTCATCTGCGCGGCCGGCGCGGGCACGACGACGAAGGCGTTCAGCGCGAGGCAGGCGGCGGCGGCGAGAGTGGCGAATTTCGGGCGCAAGGGAGCGATTTCCTGTCCAGTCGAGGTGCGGGCCGGCGGGCTCCGCGCTCGCTATGATGACACCGCCATGTATCGGCCATGTAGCGCCCGGCCATCGGGCCCGTCACCGCATCCGCCGGATTCACCCCGCGCGCCCAGGATCCCATGAACGACCCGACCGATTCCCCCGCCGCCTCCGGGCTGACGCACTTCGACGCCCAGGGCCAGGCCCACATGGTCGACGTCGGCGGCAAGGCCGAGACCCGCCGCGTCGCCCGCGCGTCCGGCAGCATCCGCATGCAACCCGCCACGCTCGCCGCCATCGCCGGCGGCAGCGCGAAGAAGGGCGACGTGCTGGGCGTCGCCCGCATCGCGGCGATCCAGGCCGCCAAGCGCACGTCGGAACTCGTCCCGCTGTGCCACCCGCTGCCGCTGACGCACGTGCAGGTGGAGTTCGCGCTCGACCCGGCCGCCGGCGCCGTGCACTGCACCGTGCAGGCCGAGACGCTGGGCCGCACCGGCGTCGAGATGGAGGCGCTGACGGCCGTGCAGGTGGGCTTGCTGACCGTCTACGACATGGTCAAGGCGATCGACCGCGGCATGGTGATGGAGAACATCCGGGTGCTGGAGAAGCACGGCGGGAAGTCGGGATCCTGGACGGCCTGACCTCCACGCGCCAATGAACAAGGCCCGCATCGCGCGGGCCTTGTCGTTCACAGGTCGTCAGCGGAAATCGCGCCAGGTCAGCCCCGAAGGCTCCGGTTGGCACTGGAAGGGCTTGACCTTGAGCGTGTCGTCGGCGCAGGGCGCGAAGAACTCGTCGGCGTCCTCCTTGTGGAACTCCTTGAGGCGGGCGACGAGGTAGCGCGCGCGCTCGGCCTGGCCGCTCTCGGACAGCGCGTTGGCCCACGCGATCATCAGGCGGCTGTCGATCAGGGAATGCGTCGAACGCTCGAGCGCGCCCAGCGCGCGCGACGGCGGCTCGGAGGTAGTGGCCTTGGCGTAGTCGGCGTGGTGGGCGAACAGCGGGCTCGTCTGGCCGGCGGCGATGCGCTCGTCCAGGGACGGCAGGCCGGGCTCGTCGAGGAAGATGGTGGACACGCGCAGATAGTCCCACGTCGCCAGCAGCGCCACCACGACCATCGCGCCGCCGAACCAGCGCAGCGCGGTGCCCTCGCTGCCCAGGCGGACGACGCGGCCGGACTCCATGGGTGCGTCGCGGCCGGCGCCGGCCAGCGCGGACGTCGCCGCGGACGGCCCGGACCCGAGCGTGAAGCCCCAGGCCCACGCCGCCGGCAGCAGGAAGTAGCAGTACCACAGCGGGTATTCGTCCAGGCTGTGGATGGCGATCATCAGCACCATCATCGCCGCCGCGCGCGCGCCGTGGCCGGCCTCGCCCGTCGTCTTCCAGGCGCGCGCCAGGCCCACGCCCAGCGCCCACAGCAGCAGGCCCAGCACCAGCAGGCCCAGCGGGATGCCCAGCTCGACGAGCAGTTGCAGCGGCAGGTCGTGCGTGTGGTCGAAGAAGGCCGTGGGGCGATGGGGGAACGGCGTCATCGTCCACGCGAGGTTGAACTCGCCCCAGCCCACGCCCAGCCACGGTTGCTGGCGGATCATCTCGACGGCGTTGCGCCAGATCGCCAGGTGCGAGCTGTCGCCATCGTTGGCGCGCGTGGCGGTGCCGATCACGGCGTGGCCGAGGTGCGAGGTCAGCCAGGGGGCGGCGAGCGCGAGCGCGCAGGCCACGACCAGCGCCACCCGCGTGCTCGCGGACAGCCGGGGAAGAGGAGAAGATGGACGAAGGAAGAATGAAGAAAGCCAGTTGGGGAGCAACTGGGCAAGACGCGAGGACGGACGAAGGCGCAATGAGAACAGCCAGTCGACGAGGACCCACAGCACCAGCACGCCAACGCCGCCGTACAGGCCCGTGCGCGAACCGCTGAGGAACACGCCCCACATCAGCAGGAACAGCACCACGCCGCCCAGCCAGCGCGGGATGCGGCGCCACTCGACCAGCGGCACCAGCGCGATCACCGACCACACCAGCAGGCTGGCGAGATGGTTGGGCTGGCGCAGGTTGCCGACCGCGCGACCCGGAATGCCGGATTGCGCGATCACGGTGCCGTCGGCCAGCTTCGGGAAATACACCTGGATCACCGCGATCACCGCGCTGAGCACGCCGACGCCCACCAGCCCGAACGCGAACGGCGCGAACGCCTGCAGGCCGTCGCGCTCGCCGCCCTGGGCCGTGCGCGCGCCCAGCGACGCGACGAAGCAGGCCGCCACCAGCGACAGCAGCGGCGGCAGCGCGAGCGAGGTCGGCAGCGAGCCGAGCGTCCACGATCCGACGATCGCCAGCATCAGCACGCCCAGCGGCACCACCAGCGGCGCGGTCGAGCCGCGGCGCAGTCCGACGGACGGCAGCGAGCCGGCAGCCAGCAGGCACAGGCCCCACAGCAGGACGCACAGCAACTCGTTGAGCTGCGTCGCCGACGGCGTGCGGTTCCAGGCCAGCAGCGGGGGGCACAGCAGGGCGAGGATGTAGGCGGTCAGGCGGATTTCCGGACGATCGCCAAGGGGGGGGAGGCTGTTCATTGCTTGGGAAATGGGGCAACAGCGCCGCACGGGGCGGCGCAAACGGTGAACAGGGTACCGCGAATCGACGCCGCTCCCGCGCGGGGGCCGGGCGTCGGCACGGTCAATCGGGCTTCGGGCGCTGGAAGACGAAGCGGGACAGGCAGATGTACGAAAAGGCGGCCATGGGCGGCGTCAGGAGCGCCTGCCTCAGGATGGGGTCGGCAACGAATCGCTGCAGCGCGGCCAGCGCCAGCAGGTTGACCAGATAGTTTGCGCCATAGCAGACCAGGAAACGGGGCAGCCGCTGCCAGGACAGGTCGCGGAAAGCATAGGCACCCATGCTGAAGAAGCTGAACGCCACCCCGGTCACCATGCCGATCAGCAACGCGCCCCAGACCGGCGTCCCGGCGAGCTCGGCGATCGCATAGGCGGCCAGCCCGACCGCGGTATTGGCGACGCCCGCGATCAGGAAGCGAACGGGCCGGGCATCAAGCATCGAGGGGGCGGACGGCGAAGCAGAACAGGTTGCCGACGTTGATGCCGGCCTTCACGGTGGCGAGCCCGGTGGCGCGCAGCGAAGCATCCACGACGCGCCTCAGCCCGCCGGGCAGCGGCAACAGGCGCGCCCAGTAGCGCAGCGAGTAGCGATTCGTGAAACTCGAGATCGATGCCTTCTGCAGGCCGGCGACCTCAAAAAGTCGCGCGACCGCGGGCGGCGAGAACAGTTGCATGTGTTCGATGTCGACGATCGGCGAACGCTTGCCGAGGAGCCGGTTGACCAGGCCGCGGTGATCGTGCACGACGATCGCGAACGCCCCGCCCGGACGCAGCAGCCGCGCCACCGAATGCGCCAGCAGGCCGGGATCGCGCACGTGCTCCATCGTCATGAAGCAGCAGATCAGGTCGAAGGACGCCGGCTCGAAGTCGGCTTCCCGGAAGATGGCCTCGCGCAGCCATGCCCGACGTCGCGCGGGCGCGGCGGCGATGGCGGCGGCGGACGGCTCGACCCCGACCAGTTCGCGAAATCCCGCGCCCTCGAGCCGCTCCAGGAACACCCCGGTGCCCGAACCGATCTCCAGGACGCGACCGCGCCCCGACAGGCCGGCCAGCAGCGGCCCGATCGCGCGGGCATAGGCGTCGGCGGCATCGGCGGCCTCCTCCGCGCTGTCGAAGTCCGCCGTGTGATAGGCCCGCGCGAGCACGTCCTGGTCGAGCGGTTCGTCCGCATAGACGAGGTCGCAGACGGGGCAGCGCACCATCCTGTGCGACATGAATTCGGGGGGCTTGCGCGATGCGAAGCTCAACGGCGAGAGCCTGGACGCATCGAAGCTGCGCTCGAGGAAGACGGGGGCCTGCGAGGACGGCGCCGCGCAGACCGGACAATCTCGCCGGGTCAACGCAGCACCGCCTCGGCCGACTTGCCGTCCGGCAGCAACTGCGTGGCCTTGCCGTGGCGGATCAGGGCCGAGCGGATCAGGCGCGGGCGTCCCTTGACCTCAGCCATGATCTTGGCGACGTATTCGCCCACGACACCGATCGCGAACAGGTTCAGCGAGCCGAAGAACAGCGTCGTGACCAGCATCGACGTGGCGCCCTTCGGCGCGATCTCGGGCCGGAAGATCTTGAGCAGCACCATCACGCTCGCCGCCAGGGCCGACAGGAGCAGGAGCACCACGCCGAGCGCGGTGAGCATCGTCAGCGGCGTGTCGCTGAACGAGAAGATGCCCTTCTTCGCCCAGCCGATGTTCTTGAGCAGGTTGTTCGTCGAACGGCCGAACATGCGCTCCGGCCTGACGTAGTCGACCCCCGTCTGCCGGAAGCCCACGTACGCGCGCAGGCCGCGCACGAACAGGTCGCGCTCGGGGCAGTTCAGCAGCCAGCCGACGACGCGCCGGTCCATCAGCGAGAAGTCGCCCGCGTCGCGCGGGATCGGGACGTAGCTGAACGCGGCGAAGACGCGATAGAACGCCTTGTACATCGCCCCCCAGAACCAGGGCATCTCGCGCCGCACGCGGCGGCCGTAGATGACGTCGTAGCCCGCCTCCCACTGCGCATAGAACTGCGCGATGAGCTCGGGCGGATCCTGCAGGTCGCCGTCCAGCAGCACCACCGAGTCCTTGGTGCACAGCTCCATGCCGCTGCGGAACGCCATCTGCGAGCCGAAGTTGCGCGAGTGCGAGATGCCGATCACGTGGGGATCGGTCTCGCTCAGCCGCTGGATGACCGCGGCGCTGTCGTCCGGGCTGCAGTCGTTGACGAAGATGATCTCGTAGTCGATGCCCAGCTTGACGAAGGTCTCGGTCAGCCGCGCGTGCATGATCGGGATCGCGGGCTCGTCCTTGTAGCAGGCGATGATGGCCGCGACGCTGCGCTTGCGCGCCCCCGTGCGCTTCTTGGTGAGCACAGCCATGTCGGCGTCCGACAGCGACCGCACCCACTCGGCGGTCTGCAGCAGGCCGTCATCCAGCGCGATCTCGGGCTGCCAGCCCAGCACCTCGCGCGCCTTCGACGGGTCGGCGTACCAATCCGCCAGGTCCCAGTTGCGGCCTTCCATGGTGCCGAACACGGGCGCGTCGGCGATCGAGAACAGCCTGCGCGTGCGCTCGGCCAGGCCGCCGATGGTGGTGTGCGTGCCCGAGCCGATGTTGAAGCTCTCGCCGTAGATGTCCGGATGCATCCGCAACGCGGCGCCGATGAGCGCGCGGCAGACGTCCGTCACGTGGACGAAGTCGCGCGAAGTGCGCGCGTCCACCAGCGGCGGCAGGTGTCCGGCCAGGGCTTGGCGCAGCAGGTTCGGGATCAGGCGCGAGGTGTCCTCCAGCGGGCCGTAGACCGAGTACAGCCGCAGGTTGACGCAGGGCATCCCGCGGTGCTTGCCGGCGAAGTGCAGGAAATCCGACGCCGCGCCCTTGGAGACGGCGTAGTGGCTGTTGGCGTCGCGCGGCCCGTCTTCCGGCGGTGCGGCGCAGATCGTTCCGTATTCCGACGAACTGCCCGTGTGCACGAACGCGGCCAGCGGATGCTCGGCGAGCCGGGCCACGAGGTTGGTCAGCGCGAGGAAGTTGGTGCGGTAGATCAGTTCGGCGTCTTCCTCGAAGGAATAGGCGCCGTAGGCCACGCAGTCGAAGACCGTGCGCGGCTGCACCGAGTCGACCAGGTTCTTGGTCGCGTTGCCGTCGTTGAGGTCGACCGCGATGATGCTCGAGTCGTGCACGTCGGCCAGGCGCCAGCCCTTTTCCTGGCGGACGACGGCGAAGACGTCGCGACGCACGGCCGCGATCTCCTTGTAGAGGTTCGCGCCGATGAAGCCCGAGGCGCCCGTCACGAGGATGGGCCCTTCGAGCGCGCGGATGTAGGAAGCGGGGATGGCCACGCCGGGGTCTTTCGGGTCAGATCGCCGCGATCGCGGCGGACACCGCCTCGGGATCGAGTCCCGACTGGCGTCTGAGGTAGCCCTGCGAGCCGTAGCGCTCGTAGCGCGCGGAACGGGCGCACAGGTGCCTGAAGCGCCGCGGCACGAGGCCGCGCGGGGCCAGGTGCAGCAGCAGTTCGCTCGCGAAGCCGCCGCGCGCGACGTGCTCCTCGACGACGAGCAACGCGCCCGCCTGCGCGAGCTGTCGCAGGAATTCCGCCGGCGGTGGGTAGTGCTCGATCGGCAGCAGGCCCACCACCCACAGGTTGGGCCGCTCCTGCTCGGGCAGCGCCTGCAGCACCTGCAGGTAGGTGCCCGCCAGCGGGCCGACGACCGCGATGCTCGGGCCGCCGCCCGCGGTGAGCTGCCGCCACGGCTCGAACGCCGGCGGCACGTACCCGGCCGGCGCCTCGCCGCGGCCCAGCCGCAGGTAGCAGGGGAACGGCATGTCGCCCGCGGCGCGGACGGCGCCGTCGACGTCCTGGTCGAAGGCGGGAACGCAGGCGCGCAGGCCGCCGAGGCTGAGCAGGGTGCCGTAGTCTTCGATGGCATGGTGGGTCGGGCCCATCACGCCGTAGCCGTAGCCGCCGCCATTGCCCACGATCTTCACCGGCAGTTCGTGCAGCGCGACGTCGTTGCGGATCTGCTCGAACGGGCGCGCGGTGCAGAACGGGGCGATGCTGTAGGCCCAGGCCTCGAGGCCCGTGCGGCATAGCGCGGCGGCGACCGAGATCATGTTCTGCTCGGCGACGCCGGCGTTGACGAAGCGCTCGCCGAGGGACTGCTGCAACGGCTCCAGCGCCATGAAGCCGAGGTCGCCGGACAGGAACACGACGCGCGGATCGACGCCGCGCGCCACCATGGCGTCGCAGAACTGCTTTCTCATGCGCCCCCCAGTTCGGCGACGGCCGCCCGGAATTGGGGCTCGCTCAGCGGCAGGTAATGCCACTCCATGCGGCCCTCCATGAAGCTCACGCCCTTGCCCTTGACCGTGCGCAGCACGACGATGCGGGGCCGCGCCCCGGCAGGGCCGGCCATGACTGCACGCAGGGCGTCGGGTTCGTGGCCGTCGATCACGTGGATCTCGGCGTCGAAGCCCGCGAGCTTGTCCCACAACGGGGCCATCGACGCCACCTCGGTCGTCGAACCGAATCCCTGCAATTCGTTGTGGTCGACCAGCACCGTCAGGTTCGCCAGCTTCTGGTGGCACGCGAAGATCAGCGCCTCCCAGGTCGAGCCTTCCTGCCACTCGCCGTCGGAGGTCAGGCACACCACGCGCGCGTCGCTGCCCTGCAGTCGATGACCCAGCGCCGTGCCCGCCGCGAGCGACAGGCCATGGCCCAGGCTGCCCGTCGCGAACGGGATGTCAGGAATGCCGACGCAGGGCGGATGCCCGGCCAGCAGCGTGCCGTCGCGGTGGAAGGTATCCAACGCCTCGTCCGTCAGGCGGCCGACGCTCCAGAGCGCCACGTAGAGCGCGCCGGCCGAATGGCCCTTGGACAGGATGAAACGGTCCTGCTCGCGCAGGCATTCGTGGAATACCAGCAACATGGCATCGAGGGCCGACAGATTTCCGCCGAGGTGGCCGACGCCCGCGTCATAGTGCATCCGCAGCAAGCGCCGGCGGGCACGAGCACGTAGTTCAGGTGCAAGACGTTGTTTCACGGCGCGCCTTTCGAGGCAGGAGCAGGGTACGGCCTGACCATTGTCGGCTCGCGCAGCATCGCGGCGAGGCCTGGCTGGTTCAGGTTGGCCGCGTAGTTCGACGGCAGTAGAGGAAAGGTGTCTCCTGCGTTCGGCTCCAGGCTTTGCGGCAGCGTCCGACCGCTCATTTTCCAGCGCGGCAGCGCGAAGGCCCGGATCGGCTCGTGCGCCGCGCCGGCCGCGCCGAGCAGCAGCACGATGATCAGTACCCAACGCCAGGCCGAGCGCTCATGATCGACGAGGGGACGCACCGTGGCCAGGGCAAGCACGGTCAAAGCGGGAATGGAACTGCGCATGGCCAGGTCGTTGGCAGCACCGAACTGATACAACGGCAGCAGCAGCAGCACTGCCACGGCGATGGTCAGCGGCAGGTCATAGGCCCCGAGACGATGAAGCGCCCAGGCGATGATGCCGAACTCGATCAGGCAGAACGACAGGTATTGCGTCAGATACAGGTCCAACGGCTTGCCTGCGAACGCCCAGCCTCCCGGAATCGTCTGTGAATCCAGCGTGACGTAGCGCGCGACGATGAACGCCATCGCCAGGAACGGCAGGCCGGTGCGGATCGCGACCAGGCCAAGGAAGTCGCGACGCCAGTTCAGGCCCGCCACATAGAAGGGGGCCAGGCCGATGGCCGACAACGGCGACCATAGTGGTATCGCGGCGGCCATCAACGGCGCGATGCGCGCAAGGGCCGGTTGCCGCCACAGGCGCAGGATCAGCGCCATGCCCAACCAGGCCGGCAGGGCGTGATTGGGAACCCAGAACAGCAGGGTGGAATTCGAGGAGTACTGCGCGAGCCTGGACCAGGCCTCCAGGTGCTGGCTCGCTCGCGGGATCGCCCCCCTCGACAGCGAGTAGCCGATCAGGTCCAGACCGCCGAAGGCGATCATCAAGGCCACGGCCACCGCTCGCTGGCGAGGTGTCGAGAACAGCTCCGTCACCGCGCACAGGAACAGGGTCAGGCCCAGCGCTGTCCAGAGATACAGCGCGAAGTCGCCGACGGCGGGATCGGCAAGCCAACCGATCACCGCGGCGGGCAGATAGTAGGCCACGGGCGCGCGGAGAATCAGCGCGAAGTCGCCGTCGACCGGATACTGTGGCGGCCACGCCGTCGCAGTGAGGTCGCGCAGCACGGCGTCGCGAACGATCCAATCGGTGTTCGCGTAGAAGAAGTGGCCGACGCCGGCGATCGCCGTCCAGACCAGCGCGACGACGGCGATGGTCGCGATCGTGACGGGCCGCACCCCGAGCTCGCGCCAGCGCACTTCGCTCCGCAGCGTCCACAACGAGTACGAAAGCAGCACCGCCAAGGCCGTGGCGACGGGCAGCTTGAACCAGGCGCAGAAGATCAGCAGCGGCAGCGCCAGGTACGCGATCAGCGCGGCGTCCAGCAACGTCAGGGCTGACGTGCAAGGCTCCTTTCGGAAGGAGTGGCTCAGGCCGGCGGGGAGATCCATGTCAGGAAGATCGCGCGATGTTGGAAACAGAGTCTTCTGGCAAGAGGCGCCGTCGAAATGCGCACGGACTCCGGGCCGTCAGGACTTGTCCGTTTCCTCGTGATAGTCGTCGTCGATGTTGACCCCCCAGATCGCCGACTTGTCCCCGCTGCCCGCCAGGATCGCCTCGACCGCGAACCTGGCCGACAGCATCGAGTGATCCTGGTTGTTGTAGCGGTGCATGCCGTTGCGGCCGATCAGGTACAGGTTCCGGATGCCGTCGAGGTACGCGCGCAGCTCGTCGAAGTGCTCGTAGGCGTTGCCGAAGTAGCCCGGGTAGGCCTTGGGCATGCGGATGACGACGGCATCGAGCGCGTCGGCCTCGTCGGCCAGCTTGAGCTGCTGCATCTCGCGCAGCGCGAGCGCCTTGAGCGCCTCGTCCGACATGCCCCAGAGCTCGTCGTCGTCCTTGGCGAAGAACTCCAGGCCGACCCAGACCGTGTCCGGGCTGGCGACCATGTACGGGCTCCAGTTGTTGAAGATCTGCAGGCGGCCCACCTTCACGCCGGCATCCTGGATGTAGATCCAGTTGTCGGCCACCAGGTGGGTGCGCGGGTCGATCGCGGCGGCCGTCTTGCGCAGCTTGCGGTACAGCACGCCGACCGTGATGAAGTCGCGGTACTGCAGCTGCGTGCCGATGCCGGCGATCGCGCCTGGCATGTCGGCCTGCATCGCGACGGCGAGGTCCTTCACCGGCATCGTCGAGACGACGTTGGCGGCCTCCACGCGCAGGGTCTGCGCGCCGTCGACCAGCGCCGTCACCGCCTTCACGCGGTCGCCGTCGCGCTCCATGCCCACGACCTTGGCGCGGCGGATGATGCGGCCGCCGCCGGCCTCGAAGCGCTTGGCCGCGGTCTCCCACATCTGGCCGGGGCCGAGCTTGGGATAGAGGAAGTTCTCGATCAGCGAGGTTTTCTCCTGCGCGTCGCCCTGGCCGCCGGGTACCAGCTTCTTGAGCGCGTGCGCGATCATGTTGCCGATGTTCAGGCTCTTGACGCGCTGCGCGCCCCAGGCCGCGCTGATCTCGTTGCAGGGCACGCCCCACACCTTCTCGGTGTAGGACTTGAAGAACTGCAGGTACAGCGCGCGGCCGAAGCGGTTGATGAAGAAGTCTTCCAGCGAGACCTCGGGCTTGATCGGCGCCAGGTGCGAGCGCGCGTAGCTGAACGCGAACTGCGAGCACTTGGCCACGCCCAGCTTGCTGACCATGTCCAGGCCGGGACTCAGCGGATAGCTGAAGAACGCGCCGTTGAAGTAGATGCGCGAGAGCCGGTTGCGCAGCAGCATGACGGCCTCGTCGGCCTCGGTCGCGTGGACGTGCTCGGCCCCGAGCAGGCGCGACGCGCCCTGGTAGGCGACGCGAAACTCGCTCTCGCTGCCCGCGCCCGGCGGCATCGCGACCGGCAGCATCTCGCGCCACCAGTTCATCACCCAGTCCGACTTCGAGAAGAAGCGGTGGCCGCCGATGTCGATGCGGTTGCCCTTGTAGTTGACCGTCTTGGACAGGCCGCCGATGTCGTCGGTGGCCTCCAGGACGAGGACGTCGCGCTTGCCGGCGCGGACGAGTTCGAGGCCGGCGGTCAGGCCGGCGGGACCGGCGCCGATGATGACGGTGGTGTCGTTGGACATGGATCTTCTTTCATTCCGGTCCGTCGCCGCCGTGGCGCATGCGCGGACCGTTGCAGGGAATCAGTGTTGCAGGGCGCACTCGTAGAGTCGATAGATGCGCGTCTTCTGGGGATCGTCCGGACGGAACTTCCAGGTCGCCGTGGAGCCGGGGATATCGGCCAGGCCCGTCTGGATCACGAGGTAGTCGGGATGGCCCTTTTGATGGCAGACTTCGCTGATGACCTCGGGCGTGGGCGCGCAGGTGGCCACGTCGGAAAGATCCGCGCCGGTCAGCTTCGCGACGGTCTGGCAGACCGAGCGTTGCACGAGCAGCGGCGCGACCACCTTCTTGCGCGCTTCGAACTCGATCGCATTGCGTCGGTTGAAGAGCACGCCGCCGCCTTGCTCCAGGGCGTAGAACTGCGCTCGATGGAGGAGCAGCCAGGGCTCGAGCAGCGACGAGTCCCAATAGACCGTCGCGTCCGGAGGGATCAGGCCGTCGAAGGGCAGCCCCTGCTCCTCGAAGCCGTTCTCGACGAAGCGCTGCCAGTCGGATCGCTGATCCCACCAGGACGATCCGCAAGCGGCCAGCCCCAGGACCGCGGCGACGGCCATGATCCGCCACTTCCCGGCGGCCCCGAGGCCGCGCAGCACCACATAGCCGACGACCGCCGTCACCAGGCTCAGGCCCAGCACGATCTGGGTGCGCGACGTACCGTTGAAGCGATCGCCGAAGCTCGCGACCGCCGCCTCGGTCCGCCAGCCGAGGAGTCCGGTGGCGACGAGCATCGCCAGGATCGACGCCCCCGTCGCGAGCCGGACGAGGCCTGGCGTGACCGGCGCGCCAGAGCGCAGAAGCAGCCAGGACAGCGCCGCCCACGCGACGCACAGCCACCCCGTCGGCAGGTTGGCCCCGACCGCGACCGCGGCCAGCACGAAGGCGGCCGCGCACCAGCGTCCCACGAGCCCGCGTCCCCAGAAATCCAGCAGCAGCGCAGGCAACAGCAGCAAGGCCAGCAGGTGGGTGAGCCAGAACACGCGCCAGAGCTGCAGTTGGGTCAGCAGCACGTCGTGCAGCAGATCCGCGCCGAGACCCCACAGGATCGTGAACGCCAGCGTGCAAGCAAGCAGTGCCTTGATCAGGCGCGCCATGGCGCTGCCTGCCAGGCGTTCCGCCGCCAGGCACAGGACGCCGAGGTCGAAGAGCGTCGGCGTCCAGTCCAGCAAGCTGCTGTTGGCCATGAACACCAGCGAATTCGCGAACTTGACGCTCGCGAGCCATGCCGGGTCGTAGCGCCGCCAGAGCGCGTCGAACGGCGCCAGGCCGAGGGCGCCCGCCAGCGCCGCGAACGCGATCGGCAGCACGCCCCAGCACCACCGGCGATCCTGCAGGCACAGGTAGATCCAGGCGGTCCCGAGCGCCGGCAACGCGATGAGCGGATGGATGGCGATCGCCAGGAGCATCGCCGCCAAGGCCGCCGCCATGCGACCACGCAGCAGCCAGGCCAGGCTGAGCACGAGCACGGGCTCCGCCATGACCCGCGCGGTGAGGAACGGTTCGGCGAAGCCTACGGCGCCCTCGCCGCCATAGGCGTGCGGCAGGGAAATCAGGGCGAGCATCGCGCACCAGCGGAGGAAGCGGGACGGCAGTTCGGCGGTGAGCAGCCAGCAGGCGGCGACGAAGGCCGCCTGGCACGCGAACAGGACGCCGTACTCCGAGGCGGCCACGCCCAGGTGCTTGACCAGCGGCGCCATCACCATCGAGAAAATCGAATAGTTGTCCTGGGACCCGTAGGCCAGGAACAGGTCCTGTCCGATGCTCTTGGGCATCAGGTGGGCCAGCGTCTGGCCAAGATACAGGATGCCGTCGTGCCGCACGCCGCGATACGGGCGAGCGATCATCCACAGCGCCGCGATCAGGAGGGCCCCCGCCAAGGGCGGAATGCGCAGCGCCGCGAACTGCTGCCAGCCGTGCGCGGCCTCGCGCTGCGCACTGGAAGGCTCGGTCGCGGCGGGTTCAGCGATGGACGTCATGTGAAATCGCCTCGGTCAGGCGTGTAGGGCAGGGAAACGGTCGGATGCACGCCGTCGGCGGCGCAAGGCCCCCCGTGGCCGATGTCCAAGCTCGAGGATCTCGGGGCGGGTCATTGTCGCCGAGTCGCCGCGGCGACCGGCGCACGCCGCTCACGCGGCAACGGTGGCCGGCGGCGGAACACGCCGCGTGAACAGCAGCAGCTTGCGTGCCCCGAAGTTGAACAGGAACACGGCGACCGAGGCGCACAGCTTCGCGATCATCGGACCGATGCCCAGCACGCCGATCTGCAGCCACAGCAGGGCCTCGGTCAGGCCGAGCCCGAGAATGCCGATGCCCAGGAAGACGAGGAACTCGACATGCGCGTTGGCGACGCTGCGCCGGCGGAACGCCCAGCGCACGCTCAGCCCATAAGCCGTCGCGACGCCGCCCACGAAGCCGGTGGCCGCCGCGGCCTGGTACGGCAGACCCACGCGCAACGCGAGCGCAAAGAGCGAGCAGTCGACCCCCAACGCCAGCGCGCTGCACAGGAAATAGCGCGCGAATTCGACCAGCGCAACCGGCGCCTTGATGCGGCCGGCGGTCTCAGAAGCGGTGGCAGTCATACAGGTAGTAAGGCTCCGGGCGGCGACCCGGGGGTTGATAGTTCAAGACCGCCTGGGGGGCCGCGTCCAGGCGGTTCATGAGAACGACATCGTCAGGCGCGCCGGGGGTGCGGCAGACGTCGCGGATGGCTGCGTCCGTGTACTTGCATTCGTTGGCGTCGTAGTTGGCATGGCCTTCCAGCGCCAGCTTGATGCAACCCTCGATCTGGATCTTCATCGGCCGGACGATGTCCATGCGGTGGTCCACCTCGATCGTGGCGTCGCGCGCGAACACCGCGCCGGCGTCATTCGCCGTCGAGAGGTAGTTCGGATGCTGCAGCAGCACCCAGGTGGCCAGCATCTCGCCGGGCCAGTAGACCTGCGCCGTGGGCGCCAGCGCCGCGCCGAATGGGTTCGGCTGCTCGTAGTGCGATTCGATGTAATGCGCCCAGGCATCGCGCTGGTCCCACTGCACGATACCCCACGCCAGGACGAGCAGGCCCGCGCACGCGCTCGCGGGCAGCGCCCAGCGGCGCCGGCTCGCCGCAGCACCGATCAATGCGAGCCAGGCGATGGCGAGCATCAACTGCGGAATTTCGGCGGGGATCGAGTCAAGGCGGCCAGCCGGCATCCCGGTGTGGATGCCTTGCAGGATGATCAGCGCCATTTCGATGGCCTGGATCAGGCCCATGACCACGGCGGCGATCACGCAGATCGCGACGCCGGCGACGGCGATGCGGCGATCCATGGCAGGCCTGCGTAGTGCGACGACCGCCACGAAGATGGCAGCTGCGCCGAACAGGTAGCTCGTCTGCGGCTGCCCGTTCACGATGACTGCTGCCAGCGCCACCATGGCCGCGGCCAGTCGTCCCACTTGGCCTCGGCGCCACAACATCACCAGGCCGGGATACAAGCTCAGCAGGGCAAGCAGGTGCACGATCCACATCACGCGCCAGAGCTGCAACTGGGTCGGCAGCACGAGGTGCAGTCCGTCGACCAACAGTCCCGTCACCAGCATCAGCGCGACGCCAGTGACTGCCGCCGCACGGCAGAGCCGGCGCAACGGGAACTCCGCATCGACCGAGACGATGGCCAGGAAAGCAAGGTCGAAGCCGGTGAGCGTCCACGTCTCCTTGCCCCAGACCTGCAGGAAATCGAAGCCGTTGGTCTGGAACACGTGCTCGTACCAAGCAGTGTCGAAGCGCTTGAACAGGCCGTCAAAGGGCGCGATCCCAAGCCAACCGGCCGCCGCCGGGGCCGCCAATGCGAATCCAGCCCACAACCAACGGCGATCACGCTCGCACAGCAGATACCAGGCGACGATCCAGGCCGGGATGGCAAGCAACGGATGCGCGAGCAGCGCAAGCACAAGGCACAGCGCCGCCCAGGTCAGGCGCCCCCGATCCAGCGCCGCGAGCGCAAGGATGCAGAAGGGCTCGGCCAGCGAGCGTGCTGTCAGGAAGGGCTCGAAGAACGAGAACGTCATCGCGCCGCCGTAGAAGTGCGGCATGACGGCCACGACCGCCAGCATGGCCCAGCGCGCTGGCGCAGGTACTCGACGCACGAGGTACCACGTGGCAGCCAAGGACAGCCCGTGCAGTACGAGCAGCGCTCCAATCTCGGCGTGGATCATGCCGAACGCACCCAACAGCGGCGCGAACAGGGTCGAGAAGATGCTGTAGCGGTCCTGCGAGCCGTGCTGGAAGAACAGGTCGAGCGACATCCACTGCGGCGTCAGGTGCAGTTGCGCCTGGCCGAAGTAGATCTGGGCGTCGTGCCTCACCCCACGATAGGGGCGGCAGAGAAAATAGAAGGCCAGCAGCCAGATCACGCCGCATGCGGCGGTCCAGCGGGCCTTGACTCCCGTCTCGGCGGGAGCGAGGACTGCGTTGCCGTTCATGCAGGAAGAAGACGCGTGCTCATCCTCGGCAGGATGCGGGCAGGTACTGCACCGGGACGGTCGTGCCGTCGGCGCTGGCGCCGCAGACCCACTTGTAGACTGGCGTCCGGGCCACCATCGCCGCGGTCATCGGCGAGGTCGCATCGGCGTACGGCGTAAACGTCAGGAGCGTGCTGCGCGCGTCCAAGGGCAGCGCGGCATCGCTGGACACCGTCACGGTGATTTTGCCGTTGCCGTCCGTCACGATGGTGTCGACATAGCGCGAGGCGGAGCCGGCGGTGTTCTCGCAACCCCAGGTGTTCGCCCCGGGGGCGCTGTTGCCGGTCGAATAGGCTTCGGACACCGCCGCCCGGCACTGGGACGCCGCCAGCACCACTTCCGTCATCCGGGACTTGGTGATGTAGCTCTGGTAGGCCGGCAGGGCGACCGCGGCCAGGATGCCGATGATCGCGACCACGATCATCAGCTCGATCAACGTGAAGCCGCGCTGACGGGATTGGTCAGTGAACCGCATGACTGATTTCCTTTGATGTCAACCACGCCCGAATGCGCAGGGCAGCGGTGTCGCTCGCCGATTCTTGTCGGTTCCGCCGTCGCGGCTGGGCGAAAAAAAGGGTGCCTCGGCACCCCTTCTCTCACGCTTCTGCGTCGCTAGCCGGGCTTAGCCGCGGCAGGAACCAGGCAGGTACTTGTTGGGGATGGTGGTGGCCGGCGTGGTGCTGGTCGAACCGCAGATCCACTTGAAGACCGCGCCCGCCTTGCCGACGTTCGTGGAAACCATGGCAGCGCCAGCCGAGTCGAACGGAACCAGCGAGAGCACCTTGCCGGTGACGTCGGTCGGCAGCGAGGCATCGGTCGACACGAGCACGCTGATGGCGCCGTCGTTCGTCGTCGTGACGGTCGAAACGTAGCGGCTGCTGGAGTTAGCCACGCTCTGCTCGCAGCCCCAGTTGTTGGCGGAGGGGCCGGTGCTGCCAGTCTGGTAGACCTCGGAGATCGCCGTGCGGCAGCCCGAGGCGGCCAGCACGACTTCAGAGATCTTGGCCTTGACCGTGTAGGTCTGGTAGGCCGGCAGGGCCACGGCGGCGAGGATACCGATGATCGCGACGACGATCATCAGTTCGATCAGGGTGAAACCCTGCTGGACGGTGCGCTTCATATGAAGACTCCTGGGAGTGGAAGGGGAACGACTGTGTACACAACGAAAACATTCGCAGCCAGTCCTATGCGAATGCCATGCCAACCTGGCAGTTGGGCAATTCCGGCAATTTCGGCGTGACTTATTCACGCGATGTGACACTCCATGTCAGTGGAGGCTGTCCATCCCCAAATTCGGGGGGAAGTGAACTGACAATTTTTGTCAGCCCAACTCAAAACTGTCACCCTTGAGCAGCTCCATCAACGGGCGTTCCTGCTTGAGGGCCCGCAGCCCGGCCATGACCGCGTCGATCTCGCCCGGCTTGATGTGGGTGATGTAGATGCGCGCGTCGGCCGGCGCGCCCGCGAGCTCGCCCGCCAGCGAGCTCGGGCAGTGGTGGCCGCTGGCCTTGGCCAGGCGGCATTCCGGCTCGCTGAACGCCGTCTCGATGACGACGTGCGCCACCGGGAACTGCGCCAGCCGCTCCCAGAACGCCGGGTTCGGACCGGTGTCGCCGCTGAAGACCCAGGCGACGCGGCCGCCGGCCGGGCCGTGGACGGCGAAGCCGCAGGCCGGCACCGAGTGGCGCGCGCTGAGCACCTCGATGCGGCGGCCGCCGAGCTCGAGCACGTCGCCGACCTGGAACGGCACGAAGCGCAGCACCGGGTATTCGGCGGTGGGCAGGCGGGTGAAGTCGGGCCACAGCTGGTTGTTGAACAGGTGCTCGTGCAGGACGGCGATCGTCTCGGGCAGCGCGTGCACCTCGATCGGCGCCGCGCCGCGCGCCTGGCGGCGACGCAGCACGCTGTCGGCCAGCAGCGGCACGCCCAGCACGTGGTCCAGGTGCGAGTGCGTGAGCAGGACGTGGTCGATGCGCTCCAGCGCGTCGAGCGAGAGATCGCCGACGCCGGTGCCGGCGTCGATCAGCACATCCGCGTCGAGCAGGAAGCTCGTCGTGCGGCAGTCGCGCGCGATCGACCCGGAGCAGCCGAGGACCTGGATTTTCATGCGGGGATCACGCGGAGGGTGACTCGGATGGATCAACGGGAGAGTTCTTGTTCTTGACGTCTTCGGCTGCCAGGCCGGCCAGCCGGTGGGCCGCCAGCGCCCGCAGCTCGGGCGAAGCCGGCCGGGCGGCGAGCAGCTCGGTCAGTCGCGCGTGAGCGACGTCGCGCGCGGACGGCGTGCCCGCCGACCGCGTACCGCTGCCATGGTGCCCGCGCAGCGCATCGCGTGCAAGGCGCCAAAGGCCAAGTTGTTCATGAAAGGCCGTGATTTCCTCCGCGCGGTCGCGGGAGGCGCCCGGCGTCGCGGCGCCCGGCACGGCCAGCGGCAGGTACAGCGTGACCAGCTGGCTGCGGCCCTTGACGGCGACCTCGTCCACCTCCACCCATTCGCAGCCCGGAAGCTCGCCGGCGGCGGCGCGCGTGTTGTCGGCCACCAGCAGCGGCACGTCGTAGGCGCGCGTCGTGCTCTCGATGCGCGCCGCCAGATTCACGCCGTCGCCGACGGCCGTGTAGCTGCGCCGCAGCGCCGAGCCGAGGTCGCCCACGCACACCACGCCGGTGGCCAGGCCGATGCAGGGCGACAGCGGCGGCAGGCCGCGCTCGGCCAGCTCGGCGTTCAGCGGGACGATGGCCGCGATCATCGCCATCGCGGCCTGCACGGCGTGGGCCGCGTGCTGCTCGTCGACCTGCGGCGCGCCCCAGAAGGCCATCACGGCGTCGCCGATGAACTTGTCCAGCGTGCCGCCGTGGCCGTGGATGATCTGGCTCATGCGCAGGAAGTACAGGTTCAGCAGCTCGCGCAGGCGCTCGGGCGCCATCTTCTCGGACATCGGCGTGAAGCCGCGCAGGTCGCAGAACAGCACGGTCAGCTCGCGGTTCTCGGCGCTGCTGGCGACGTCGAGGAAGCGCTCGGGATCGTTGGCCATCGCGCGCACCCGCTCGGGCGGCAGGTAGTGGCCGAACAGCTGCGCCAGCGAGCGGCGCGAATGCCACTCGCCCAGGTAGTTGGCGACGATGCCCAGCACGCCCAGCAGCAGCCCGGCCGACAGCGGCGCCGCGATCGGGATGACCCAGCCGCGCCCGGTCAGCGCCCACAGGTCGCCCAGCAGCAGCACGGCCAGGATGGCGAGCAGCGCCAGCACCGCCAGCGGTCCGGCGAGGCGGCGCACGGCGGCCGTCGCCGCCCCCAGCGTCAGCGCCAGCAGCAGCAGCTCCAAGCCGGGCGACCAGTCGGGACGCACGCTGAGGTCGTTGTCCTCGAGGCCGGCCAGCAGCTGCGCGTGCACCTCGATGCCGGGCAGCGCGCGATGCACGGGGGTGGCGCGCAGGTCGGCCAGGCCCGGGGCGGAGCTTCCCAGCAGCACGACGCGGCCCGCGAGCTCGCGCGCGCCCACGCGATGCGCGAGGACGTCGGCCGCCGGGATGTAGCGGAAGCGCCCGGTGCCGGGCGAGCCGTCGGGATGCACGGCGGCGCGGTACGGCAGCGTGACGGCGCCGCGCGGATCCACGCGCAGCGCACGCAGCGGCTCGCCGTCGGCCGCGGTCAGCTGCAGCCCCGTCAGCCGCGGCGGCCCGCCGGCCTCGCCGCGCCGGATCACCGGCCGCAGCGCGCTGACGTGATGCCACTGGCGCCACAGCGACAACGCGAACGACTCGTAGACCGCCCCGCCGTAGCCCGTGACCAGCAGCGTGGAGCGCAGCTCGCCGTCGGCGTCCGGCAGCTCGTTGATGAAGCCGACCGCGGGCGCCGCGCGCAGCAGCACCGGCACCGGCGCCTCGACGCCCTGCCACGGCGTCATCGCCAGCACGCTCGCGGGCAGGACGTCGGCCTCGGTGATCGGCGACGGCAGCTCGCGCGCGGCCGTCGGCGCCACGCTGCCCGGCGCGACCGGATCGGCCTGGTGGTTGAAGTGGTAGGCCAGCGTGACGGCGCGGCCCTCGAGCGCGCGGGCGAGGCGCGCGTCGTGGTCGGCGCGCTGCTCGATCGCGCCGCGCCAGCGCGCGACGCCCGCGCGCAGCGCCGCGTCGTCGGGCGCCAGCTGCGCCAGCGAGGCGAGCGCGTCGCCGACGGTGCGCGCCTGGTCGTCGGGTTCGGCCAGCACGAGGTCGATCCCCAGCGCCGCCGCGTGGTCGTCGTCGAACACCGTCTCGACAAGCCGGGCCAGGCGATCGCGCGGCCACGGCCAGCGGCCGAGCGCGCGCAGGCTGGCGTCGTCGATGTCGACGATGACGATGTCGTCGCGCGGCTTGCTCACCGGCGCCAGCGCCATCGACTGGCGCACGTCGTCGAGCGCGAGTTCCAGCCGCGTCAGCGAGCCGATCGGCGCGACCACGATGTGCCAGGCGCCGGCCAGCCACAGCGCGACGGCCACCAGCGACAGGCGCAAGGTCGGATGCCAGCGCTGGATGCGTTCGAGCGCACGCCGCCCGATCGTGGCCGGGGCAGGCGGCCCGGCAGGGGCGCCGCCAGCGGTGCCGGACGGCCCGCGAGGGGCGGCCGGATCCCGGTCGGGCGCAGGCGTCACGCCGCGACTCGAGGAGATGATCAGTTCTGGACGAACTGCATCTGCGTGCCGGCCAGGTCGATGATGTCGCCGTGCTTCAGCGAGATCGCCTCCTCGCCGACGGGCTGGCCGTTGACGTTGGGACGGCGCGAGCCCTCGACATGCGACAGCACGTAGCCGCCCGGACGCTTGGTGACGGACGCCACCTGCACGCCGGGCTTGCCGACGGTGGTGACGACCTTGGTCAGCAGCACCTCGCGGCCGGCGGCGCCGCCGTTGAGCACCTTGATGGACGCCGGGCCGGCGGCCGCCGGCGCCGCCGCGGCGGCCGCGCCGGGCGCGGCGCCGACGGCGCCCGGCGCGCGGCCGAAGGCGCCCGGGCGCAGGATCATCGTCTTCTCGTAGTCCTCGGCCTCCTCGGCCAGGAACTTGATGCGGTACTTGCCGACCTCGACGACATCGTTGTTCGACAGCAGCTGCTTCTTGACCGCCTTGCCGTTGATGTAGGTGCCGTTGGTGCTGTTCAGGTCTTCGATGTAGACGTCCGACTGCGCCGCCGTGAGCACGGCGTGCTCGCCGCTGACGGCGAGGTTGTCGATCACGATGTCGTTGTACGGCCGGCGGCCGAGCGTAGTGCGCTCCTTCGTGATCTGGAATTCCTTGATCACGACGTTATCGAGCGAGACGACGAGTTTGCCCATTGAAAACCTCAGTTTCTCTCGCGGCGCATTTTGTCCGCTTGTCGGAAACGCCGCAGCGCTCTTTTAATTCATCGTCCGGTGGGTGAAGACCGGAATGTCAACGCCAGAACGACCACCACGCCTTGCCCGGGCCGGGATTCCCGGGCTTGGCGCGCGCCAGTATTACCGCAATATTATCGCGCCCGCCAGCGGCGTTCGCGGCCTGCACGAGCATCGCACCCGCTGTCGGGAGGCTGTCGTTGGTGCGCAACAGCTGCTCGATCTGCTCGTCGGAGAGCATGTCGGACAGGCCGTCGGAGCACATCAGCAGGATGTCGCCCGGCTCGACCGGATAATCGTGGATTTCCAGGTCGACCAGCTCGTCCACGCCCACCGCACGTGTAACGAGATTCTTGTGCATCGAATACGCCGCCTGCTCCGCGGTGATCAGGCCGGCGTCGATCTGCTCCTGCAGCAGCGAGTGGTCCCGCGTGAGCTGCTCGAGGTGGCCGTTGCGGAAGCGGTAGCCGCGCGAATCGCCGATGTGGCCCAGCCACAGGCGCGCGCCGCGATAGACGGCCACCACCAGCGTGGTACCCATGCCCGCGTACTCGGGGTGGGACATGGCGGCGTCGTAGACCTCGCGGTTGGCGCTGTCGACCGCGTCGAGCAGGGCCGACGTCATCGCCGCCTCGTCGGGCGCCGCGCCCAGCGTCTTGAGCCGCTGCCCCAGCTCGCCCCTGACGCGCTCGGAGGCCATGCCGCTGGCGACCTCGCCCGCGTTGTAGCCGCCCATGCCGTCGGCCAGCACCGCGATCCCCCCCGGCTCGTCGACCGCCACGGAGTCTTCGTTGTTGCGGCGCGCACGGCCGGTGTCGGTAACGCTGAAGAACTCAAGAATCATGAGGACGGCAGGGTGCGGCGAAGGCGCGAGGACGCGCGAGTCAGCTGGCGATTGTGCCCTGGAATGACGCGGAAGCCGTCAACTCATGCTGGGGATCGTCTCCCGACACGGTATCCGGCCACTCCGCCGCGGCGCTGCCGGGCTCGGCGGCGGCGCACTGCTGGCGCGCGAGGCGCAGCTCGAGGGCGACCTGGTGGGCGCTTTCCTGGCGCAGGCCCGGGCTCTTGGCCAGCAGCCGTGCGACGACGTCGTCCAACAGCGGCGGCAGTTCCGGACGCAGCTCGCGCACGCGCGGCGCCGACTGGTGCGCGATGCGCGCGAGCAGGTCGCCCATGGAATCGGATTCGAACGGGCGGCGGCCGGTCAGCAGCTCGAACAGCAGGATGCCCAGGGCGTACAGGTCGCACTGCGGCGTGGCGTCGGCGCCGGTGAGCTGCTCGGGCGCCATGTAGGCCGGCGTGCCCAGCATCAGCCCGCTGCGCGTGGCGGCGGTGTCGGCCACGCGGGCGGAGCCGAAGTCGGTGACCTTGACGGTGCCGGTGGTCGGGTCGAACAGGATGTTGGACGGCTTGATGTCGCGGTGGACGATGCCGGAGCGGTGCGCCAGGTCGAGCGCGAGCGCGACGCGCTGGCAGATGCCCACGACCACACCCTCGGGCAGCATGCGGCTGGCGCTGGCGTAGCGCGACATGTCGGTGCCGTGCACCCACTCCATCGCCAGCCAGCCGGTGGTCGCGTCCCCCTCGCCCGACACGCCGCCGGCGTGCACCGCGACGATGTACTCGTGCTTGAGCCGCGCCGCGGCCTCTGCCTCGCGCAGGAAGCGCTCGCGCCACAGCCCGCGGTCGGTGTCGCCGGCGCTGCCGATGCGCACCGTCTTGAGCGCGATCAGCTGGCCGGTGGCGCGCTCGGTGGCCTGGTAGATCGTCGCGCGGTCGCTGCGGGCGATGACATGCCGCAGCGCGTAGTCGGTGACCTTGGGCATGTTCGCCGCGGGCCCGAGCCGCGGCACCTGGAGCTGGGGCGCGGCGGGCGCCGGGCCGGGGGCCGCCAGGCCGAACATCCGTTTCAAGCGGAACCACGCCGGCGGCGCCGCCGGGGGCGGTGGCGCGGGGCGAGGGAGCGAGGAACGGGGCATCCTGCAAGGTTGTCGACTGTCGGCGCGCGCGTCAACCCGGTGCCCTTCATAGCCGCGCTCAATGCGGCTTTCGTCACGCACCCGTCGGGCAGGCGCCGCGTCAGGCGCGGCCCTTCGCGCGCCGCTGCAGCAGCTTGCCGAGGATCACGACCAGGATCGCCCCGGCGATGCCCGCGGCCCGCACGACGCTTTCCGACGGCGCGCCCAGGCGCGGCGGGATGGCGGGGTCGGTGAGCATCATCTCGCCGGCCAGCCAGCCCAGCAGCGCGGCGCCGGCCACGATGATGACGGGGAAGCGCTCCATCACCTTCAGGACCAGCGTGCTGCCGAACACGATCAGCGGGATGCTGACCGCCAGGCCGATGACCAGCAGCGGCGTGTTGCCCTGCGCGGCCGCCGCGACGGCCAGCACGTTGTCCAGGCTCATCACGAGGTCGGCGACGAGGATGGTGCGCACCGCGGCCCCGACGCCGACGGGCTGCGCCTCGCGGTCGTGCTGTTCCTCCTCGTCCGACATCAGGTTGGCGCCGATCCACAGCAGCGCGACGCCGCCGGCCAGCTTCAGCCAGGGCAGTCCCAGCATCTTGACGGCGATCAGCGTCAGCACCACCCGCATGACGATCGCCGCGCCGCTGCCGAAGACGATGGCCTTCTTCTGCTGGCTGGCCGGCAGTCCGCGCGCCGCCATCGCGATGACCACGGCGTTGTCGCCCGACAGCAGCACGTTGGCCAGGATGATGGAGCCCAGGGCGGCCCAGAAGGCGGGGGTCAGCAGGATGTCCACGGGGGTCGGCGCGGTGCGGGATCGGGCGCGGCCAAAAAAGAAAAGGAGCCCGGAGGCCCCTTGTCGTGCCGGCCGGGCAGTCTACCCGAGGCCAGCAAGCTCGCGTTCAGTTTCGCGGCGAAACGCGCCGTTGCAACTTCGCAGGCGGCCGCCGCGCGCGGCCGCTCCGGAGCAAGGCCGCGCCCCCTCGGCGGGCCGCCCGCGGTTCGCCGCGGGCGGGGGCCGTCAGTTCAGAGCAGCGCCTTCAGCAGCTTGCCCATTTCCGACGGGTTGCGCGTGACCTTGAAGCCGCACTCTTCCATGATCGCGAGCTTGGCGTCGGCCGTGTCGGCGCCGCCCGAGATCAGCGCGCCGGCGTGGCCCATGCGCTTGCCCGGAGGGGCGGTGACGCCCGCGATGAAGCCGACGATCGGCTTGCTCATGTTGGCCTTGCACCAGCGCGCCGCGTCGGCCTCGTCCGGGCCGCCGATCTCGCCGATCATGATGACGGCGTCGGTTTCCGGATCGTCGTTGAACGCCTTCATCACGTCGATGTGCTTCAGGCCGTTGATCGGGTCGCCGCCGATGCCCACCGCCGACGACTGGCCCAGGCCGATCTCGGTCAGCTGCGCCACCGCTTCATAGGTCAGCGTGCCGGAGCGCGAGACCACGCCGATGCGGCCCTTGCGATGGATGTGGCCGGGCATGATGCCGATCTTGATTTCGTCGGGCGTGATCAGGCCGGGGCAGTTGGGGCCCAGCAGCAGCGTCTTCTTGCCGCCGGCGGCTTCCTTGGCCTTCATCTTGTTGCGCACCATCAGCATGTCGCGCACGGGGATGCCTTCCGTGATGGCCACGACCAGGTCCAGGTCGGCCTCGACGGCTTCCCAGATCGCGGCGGCGGCGCCCGCGGGCGGCACGTAGATCACGGAGACCGTGGCGCCCGTCTCGGCCTTGGCTTCCTTGACCGAGGCGTAGATGGGGATGTCCGAGAACTTCTCGCCCGCCTTCTTCGGGTTCACGCCGGCGACGAAGGCGTTGCGGCCGTTCGCGTAGGCCTGGCAGCCCAGGGTGTGGAACTGGCCGGTCTTGCCCGTGATGCCCTGGGTGATGACCTTGGTGTCCTTGTTGATGTAGATCGACATTTCTCTAGTTCCTTGGTGGGCTCAGGCGACGGCGGCGACGATCTTGGTGGCGGCTTCGGCCATCGTGTCGGCGGCGATGATGGGCAGGCCGGAGTCGGCCAGCATCTTCTTGCCCAGCTCCTCGTTCGTGCCCTTCATGCGCACGACCAGCGGCACCGACAGGTTCACGGCCTTGCAGGCGGTGATGACACCTTCGGCGATGGTGTCGCACTTCATGATGCCGCCGAAGATGTTGACCAGGATGCCCTTGACGTGCGGGTTCTTGAGCATGATCTTGAAGGCCTCGGTCACCTTCTCGGCCGTGGCGCCGCCGCCGACGTCCAGGAAGTTGGCCGGCTCGCCGCCGAACAGCTTGATGGTGTCCATCGTGGCCATGGCCAGGCCGGCGCCGTTGACCAGGCAGCCGATGTTGCCGTCCAGGCTGATGTAGGCGAGGTCGAACTTCGAGGCCTCGATTTCCGCCGGGTCTTCCTCGTCGAGGTCGCGGTAGGCGACGATCTCGGGATGGCGGAACAGCGCGTTGGCGTCGAAGTTGAACTTGGCGTCCAGCGCGATCAGGTTGCCCTTGCTGTCGCAGTTGAGCGGGTTGATCTCGACCAGCGACGCGTCGGTTTCCATGTAGCAGGTGTAGAGCTTCTGGAACAGGTCGACGGCCTGGGCCTGCGACGCTTCCGGCAGGCCGATCGCCGCGGCGATCTTCTTGGCCTGCGCGGCCGACAGGCCCGTCAGCGGATCGATGACCTCGGTGATGATCTTCTCGGGCGAGGAGTGGGCCACTTCCTCGATGTCCATGCCGCCTTCGCTGGAGGCGATGAAGGCGACCTTCTGCGTCGCGCGGTCGGTGACCAGCGAGACGTAGTATTCCTTCTTGATGTCCGCGCCTTCCTCGATGTACAGGCGGCGCACCTTCTGGCCTTCGGGGCCGGTCTGGTGCGTCTTGAGCTGCATGCCCAGGATCTCGCCGGCCAGTTTCTTCAGGTCGTCCATCGAGCGGGCGAGCTTGACGCCGCCGCCCTTGCCGCGGCCACCGGCGTGGATCTGCGCCTTGACGACCCAGACGCCGCCGCCGAGTTTCTGAGCGGCTTCCACCGCCTCCTGCACCGTGAAGGCGGGGTAGCCGCGCGGCACGGGCACGCCGAACTGGCGCAGGAGTTCCTTGCCTTGGTATTCGTGGATCTTCATGGAAGCGTCTTCTCGAAGTGGTCGCTGAAGGGAGTGTCCGGGGCGCTGTCGGTCGCGCGAGGTGCCGGCTGGCACGCGGCGGGCCGACGGGGAGTCGGCGGACGGGGGGAAATTGTGCGATGGATTGCCACACGCGGGGAGCTTCGCTGCGGTGCGAATGCGCGGAAACCCGGTGTAACCTCGAACTTTAGCATGCTGCGATGCACCACGTGGGCCTGCCCTGCCGCAGGAAGGGGTGTGCCAGCCTTCGTTTGCGAGCAATCCGGGCCCGCGTGCGAGGGCACCTCTTCGCGCTCGACGATGCGCGGCAGGACGGCCTCGCCGCGAGATGGCGGGCCGTTCCTGCCTGGTCTTTGCGACCTGCCCCGCCCGCGCGAGAGCGCGTCGACGCGGCGTTCTACGGCGCGGAAGTCGCCAGCGCGCTCGCGGGCGACCGGCCGCGCGCGGCGCCGGCGCTTACCTGGACGAGGCCGCCAATGCGTTCGGCTGCACGCAGCTGGCCGCACCCGAGGCGGCGCTGGCCGCGCTGGCCGCCGCGGCGGGCGCCGATGTCGCGTCGCCGCAGGTGCCGTGCACCGAGAAGAAGTTCCGGGCCCGCTCCGCCTCGGCGTTCAGCGGCTTGTACAGGCGCCATTCCTCCTTGTCGGAAGAGCGATAGCGCAGTTCGTTGGCGTCCGGGTCGAACTGGTAGAACGGCATGACGTCGCGGAAGCCGCCGATGAACAGGGCGGGCGCGAAGAACAGGATGCTGCCGGCCATCTTGCCGCCGCTGATGTGCAGCGGAAGGATGCCGTACATCGATTGGCCGCTCGGCGCGGTCGCGATGAACTCGTACTGGCCGGTCGCCTTCGAGGCGAGGTCGCGGTCCTGCGGCAGCGTCATCTGCGTCACGCCGTGCAGGGCCAGCGTGGTGCCGGGCTTCACGGCCTCGAGGTGCGTGGTGGCGGCACAGCCTCCCAGTAGCGCGAGCGCCGAGGCGCCCAGCATGACGCCTGCACGGCGGATGGTGGCATTCATTGGAAACTCCCTCTGTCGATGTCGTTCGCATCGAAGCGGCCACGCGATCGGGCGGCGAGCCAGGCTTCGGCGGCGTGCCTGCCCCTCCTCGGGCCGGCTGACGCTGGCGCGATGGTAGCCGCGGCGTGGGTGGCGGACGTGCCCGGTCGCCACAGGAATCGCCGGCGCGCGTGGCAAGTTGCGCATCCCGGCGGCCGGTGGGCGCTCGCGGCAGGCGTCGTCCGTGTCCGCGTTCGCCGGCGTCAGAAGCCGTGAAGGAATCCGGCGCGCCGCTCGGGCGTGCCGGATTCCTTCACGGCTTCTCAGTCCTCGTCCCGGCCGCCGACAAGACGCCGGACGACGTCCGCCGCGAAGCCGCGCGCCGCCAGGAAGCGCGCCTGCTTCGCGCGCTGCCGGGGATCGGCCGCGACCTCGCCGAACTTGCGCTGCCACAAGGCCTGGGCGCGCGCGAACTCGGTGTCGCGCAGCGCGGCGGCCTGGTCGGCCTCCAGCGCGAGCCCGTGGCGCGACAGTTCCAGCTTGATGCGCAGCGCGCCCTGCTTGCGCGAGCGGGCGTTGACGCGGCTTTCCACGAAGCGGGCGTCGCTGAGGTATTTGTGGGCGACCAGCCAGTCGAGCAGTTGGTCGACGGCGGCTTCGGGATCGATGTGCTCGATGTCGACATCGGTGTCGGCGTCGATGGCCGGTGCCGGCGGCGCGAAGGCATCGTCGATGCCGTTGGACGGCTGATCGAGCGCCGCTCGCGCCAGCTCCTCGGCGGCGGCAGTCAGCGCGGCATCCTCGCACGCCCGCTTGCGCAGCGAAGCCAGCAGCTTCGCACGCAGTTCCTGCCGGCTGTGCTCGCGCCGCGACAGGAACCCGATCGCCTGCATCTTCAGGCTGATGCGGGGGCGCGCCCTGCGTGGCGCGCCCGGTTCGCCGCGCGGCGAGACGCTCAAGAAGCCTTCTTGCCGGCGGCGGGCGCCTCGGCGACCGGCACCAGCGGCACGCCGAGAGACTCGCGCACCTTGTTCTCGATCTCGATGGCCAGCGCCGGGTTCTCCTTCAGGAACTCGCGGCAGTTGTCCTTGCCCTGGCCGATCTTCTCGCCGTTGTAGGCGTACCAGGCGCCGGACTTCTCGATGACCTTGGCGTTGACGCCCAGGTCGATGATCTCGCCCTCGCGGCTGATGCCCTCGCCGTACAGGATGTCGAACTCGGCTTCCTTGAACGGCGGCGAGACCTTGTTCTTGACGACCTTGACCTTGGTCTCGTTGCCGACGACTTCCTCGCCGCGCTTGATGGAACCGATGCGGCGGATGTCCAGGCGCACGGAGGCGTAGAACTTCAGCGCGTTGCCGCCAGTGGTGGTCTCGGGGCTGCCGAACATCACGCCGATCTTCATGCGGATCTGGTTGATGAAGATCACCATCGTGTTGCTCTTCTTGATGGTGCCGGTCAGCTTGCGCAGCGCCTGGCTCATCAGGCGGGCCTGCAGGCCGGGCAGCGAATCGCCCATCTCGCCTTCGAGTTCGGCCTTGGGCGTCAGCGCCGCCACCGAGTCGACGACGATCAGGTCGACCGAGCCGGAGCGCACCAGGGCGTCGACGATCTCCAGCGCCTGCTCGCCGGTGTCGGGCTGCGAGATCAGCAGGTCCTGCAGGTTGACGCCCAGCTTCTGCGCGTAGTTGATGTCGAGTGCGTGCTCCGCGTCGATGAAGGCGCAGACGCCGCCGACCTTCTGCATCTCGGCCGCCACCTGCAGCGTCAGCGTGGTCTTGCCGGACGATTCCGGGCCGTAGATCTCGACCACGCGGCCGCGCGGCAGGCCGCCGACGCCCAGCGCGATGTCCAGGCCCAGCGAGCCGGTGGAGACGACCTGGATGTCCTCGGCCTGCTCGCCGTCGCCCAGGCGCATGATCGAGCCCTTGCCGAACTGCTTCTCGATCTGGGCCAGCGCGGCCTGCAGGGCCTTCGCCTTCTCGGCGTTCAGGGCCGAGGACTGCGCGGTGGGCGCGGCGGCGGCCGGCGTGGCGGCGGTGGCGGTCTTCGAGGCGTTCTTGGTGGGGGCGTCCATGCGGAATCTCCGTGTTCGGTTTGCGCTGGTGGGATTATGACCAGCAACTGGATATCTGTACAGCTGTCGAGGAAAGATTATTCGCGGGCCGAAGCTCGCTGCGTGAGCCTGCGGCAACAACCCGCGAAAAATCAATCCTGCGCGGTGTGAGCGCGATCCCCGGCCGGCATTCGTCGCGGAAAATGGGCCCCGGCGTCGAATCCAACGAAAACCCGCTGCAAAACGCCAGGAGACAATCGATGCGCATTCTGATCGCCGAAGACGACCAGGTCCTCGCGGACGGCCTGCTGCGCTCGCTGCGCGGCGCGGGCTACGCGGTCGACCAGGTCTCCAGCGGCACCGAGGCCGACGCCGCCCTCGCCTCGCACGAGTTCGACCTGCTGATCCTCGACCTCGGCCTGCCGCGCCTGCACGGCCTGGAGGTGCTGCGCAAGCTGCGCGCGCGCGGCTCGACGCTGCCGGTGCTGATCCTGACCGCGGCCGATTCCGTCGACCAGCGCGTCAAGGGCCTGGACCTGGGCGCCGACGACTTCATGGCCAAGCCGTTCTCGCTGCAGGAGCTCGAGGCCCGCGTGCGCGCGCTCACGCGGCGCGGCCTGGGCACGGCGTCCAGCCTGATCAAGCACGGCCCGCTCACGTTCGACGCCACCGGCCGCGTCGCCTACATCAACGACCAGATGATCGAGCTGTCCGCGCGCGAGATCAGCCTGCTCGAGGTGCTGCTGCAGCGCGCCGGCCGCCTGGTCAGCAAGGACCAGCTCGTCACCCGCCTGTGCGAATGGGGCGAGGAGGTGAGCAACAACGCGATCGAGGTCTACATCCACCGGCTGCGCAAGAAGATCGAGCAGGGGCCGATCCGCATCGCCACGGTGCGCGGGCTGGGCTACTGCCTCGAGAAGATCGCCGGCTGATCACGCCGCCGGCGGGAGGATGCCCGCTCGTCGTGCACGGCGCGCAACACCGCGCGGCGATGTTCGTGCACCCGCCACGAAGCGTACTTTTTCACGATCGGGCCGACGCGGCCGCGCGCCGACACTCCTTTCCATGCCACACCAAAAGGCCTGGAAATGAACGCCGCCGCCCGCAAGCCGCTCGCCGACCACAGCCAGCTGCTGGTCCACTACGCGGCGCAGCTGATGGGGGTGCTCACGCAGCCGCCGCAGTCGCAGGATCCGCTGGCGCTGGGCACGATCGCCGGGCACGCCACGGTGGCGCTGCAGACGCTGCGCGCCGAGATGATCTCCGCACCCGAGCTCGCCGAGCAGAGCGGCACGATCCAGCGCTTCGACGCCGCGCTGTGCGACTGGCGCCGCAGCGTGATCGAGGAAAGCCCGCACGTCACCCGCTACCAGACCGCACTGCTGCAGCAGGCCGCGCAGGTGGTCAACTCCGGGCTGGACGTCGCGGCCTGGCCGACCGGGGCCTCGGCGCGCAGGCGCACCAGCCACGCCGGGCCGGACCGGCGCCGATAGCCCTCACGACATCGCGGCGGTCGCTTATGCTGGCCGTCGACGATGCCCGACCGCCACGAACAGCGCTCCCTCTTCGGCGAGATCCTCGACTGGATGCTCGCCCCGCTGCTTTTGCTGTGGCCGATGAGCGTCGCGCTGACCTGGCTGGTGGCCCAGGGCATCGCCAACCGGCCCTACGACCGCGAGCTGGGCCAGCTCGCGCACAGCGTGGCGCGCGAGATGCGCGCCGACCCCGCCTTCGACCGCGGCCTGGCCGGCCGCCGCGACCTGCGGCTGGACGAGCCCACCGCCGCGCTCCTGCGCAGCGACGACGTCGACCGCATCTGGTTCCAGGTGCGCAACGCGCAGGGCGAGCTGGCGGGCGGCGACGCGGAGCTCGCCGCGCCGAGCGACGAGCGCGCCGCCGCCGACGAGGTGCAGTTCCGCGACGACACCGTGCACAACGACCCGGTGCGCGTCGCCTACCTGTGGGTCGGCACGCCGGCGGGCGCCAACAGCGGCGTCGTCGTGCAAGTGGCCGAGACGCTGGACAAGCGCTCGCGCCTGGCCACCGAGATCATCAAGGGCGTGATCCTGCCGCAGTTCGTGATCCTGCCGCTGGCGGTGCTGCTGGTGTGGTTCGCGCTGGCGCGCGGCATCGCGCCGCTGAACACGCTGCAGCAGCGCATCCGCCGCCGCCAGAGCCAGGACCTGAGCCCGATCGACGAGCACGACGTGCCCGAGGAAGTGGCGCCGCTGGTGCGCTCGATCAACGACCTGCTGGCGCGCCTGGATCACACCATGGGCGCGCAGAAGCACTTCCTGGCGGATGCCGCGCACCAGATGAAGACGCCGCTGGCCGGCCTGCGCATGCAGGCGGAGCTGGCGCAGCGCGAGATCGACGCCGGCGGCGACCCGCAGGCGATCAAGCGCTCGCTGCGGCAGATCGCGCGCTCCAGCCAGAGCGCCGCCCACCTGGTCAACCAGCTGCTGGCGATGGCGCGCGCGGAGGACGGCGAGCAGGCGCGCCGCCTGCAGGACGTGCCCATCATCAAGCTGGCGCGCGAGGTGGTGCGCGACTTCGTGCCACGCGCGATGGACAAGCGCATCGACCTCGGCTACGAGGGCCCCGACGCCGACGCCGCGTCGCCGCGCCTCGTCGGCCAGCCCGTGCTGGTGCGCGAGCTGATCCGCAACCTCGTCGACAACGCGTTGCAGTACACCCCCGCCGGCGGCACCGTCACCGTGCGCCTGATGCCCGACCCGTACGGCCACGTGATCGTGCTGCAGGTCGAGGACACCGGCCCCGGCATCCCGGAGGCCGAGCGCGAGAAGGTGTTCCAGCCGTTCTACCGCGCGCTCGGGACCGACGTCGACGGCAGCGGCCTGGGGCTGGCGATCGTCAAGGAGATCGCGGACAAGCATGCGGCCACGGTGACCATCGGCAACGCCGCCAGCGGACACGCGGCCGCCGACCAGGCGCCGGGGGCGATGTTCACGGTGCGCTTCGCGTGCGCGCCGCCGCCTGCGCCGAGCGCGGCGCCGGCCTGAGCTTCTCAGGTCTGGATGGAGCGCCGGTAGCGCGCGATCGACGTCAGGAAGCCCAGCCCCAGTCCCAGCGTCACCATCGCCGTGCCGCCGTAGCTGACGAACGGCAGGGGCACGCCCACGACGGGCAGGATGCCGCTGACCATGCCCATGTTGACGAACGCGTAGGTGAAGAAGCTCAGCGTGATCGAGCCGGCGAGCAGGCGGGTGAAGACGGACGGCGCATCGGCGGCGATCGCCAGGCCGCGGAAGATCAGCAGCGTGAAGCCGAACAGCAGCAGCAGCGCGCCCAGCATGCCGAACTCCTCGGAGTAGGCGGCGAAGATGAAGTCCGTAGTGCGCTCCGGGATGAACTCCAGGTGCGTCTGCGTGCCGCTCATGAAGCCCTTGCCGGTGACGCCGCCCGAGCCGATGGCGATCATGCCCTGGATGATGTGGAAGCCCTTGCCGAGCGGGTCGGTGGTCGGGTCGAGCAGCGTGCAGATGCGGTGCTTCTGGTACTCGCGCAGCAGCGGCCACACGACCTCGTCCTGGCAGATGCGGTCCTCGCTCCACACCACGGCCACGATGCCGACGGCCGCCAGCAGCATCACCGGCACGATCAGCTTCCACGACAGGCCGGCGAAGAAGATCACGTAGATGCCCGCCGACAGGATCAGGATGGCGGTGCCGAGGTCGGGCTGCTTGACGACCAGCGCCACCGGCAGCAGCAGGATCAGGCCGGCGATGGCGAAGTCGAGCGCGCGCAGCTGGCCCTCGCGCTTCTGGAACCACCAGGCCAGCATCAGCGGCATCGCCAGCTTCATGATCTCGCTGGGCTGGATGACGACGCCCACGTTGAGCCAGCGCGTGGCGCCCTTCTTCGTGATGCCCATCACCGCCGTGGCCAGCAGCAGCGCCAGGCCCACCGAGTACAGCGGCACCGCGATGCGCATCAGGTTCTGGGGCGAGATCTGCGCCGCCAGGAACAGCACGAGGAAGGCCAGCGCCATGTTGCGCGCGTGGTCGGGGAAGCGCGTGCCGTAGTCGTAGCCGGCCGAGTACATCGTGACCAGGCCGATGCCGCAGATCAGCAGCACGGCGATCATCAGCGTGGGATCGAAGCCGAGCAGCACGGGCCGCAGCCGCTGCCAGAGGGTGGGACGTTCGACGACGGCGATCATGGCGTGCTCCTGCTGGCGGCCGACCGATGCCCCGCGGCGCGCCCATGGCCCGGCGTCGCGGCGGGCGACGCGGACGCGGCGGCCGACGCCGGACTGGCCGCGCCGCGCCGGGTGTTGAGGCTGCGGCGCGGCGGTGCCGCCGAGCCGCCGGCGGCGCTCGCCACCAGGCCCGGCCCGGCGTTGGCCAGCGCGGCGCTGGCGGCATCGGCGCGCGCGGCGGCGGCGCGCTCCGCGGCGGTCGGGCCCGAGGCCGCACCGCTGGCCGCGGCCGCCGATCCGGCCGACGTCGCGCTGCCGGCGACGGCCGCACTGGCCGCGCTCGCGGCGCCGGACGCGTGGGCCGCGTCCTCCTCGGCGCCCGGCGCGTGGATGGTGCCCATGCGCACGTTGGTCGCCAGCGCGATCGGCACCGGCGGCTCCAGCGGCACCGTGGCGGTGCCCGCCTGCACGCCGGCGATGTCCTTGTCGGTCGGGTACAGGCCCTTGATCCAGTAGTCCAGCACGCGGCGCGCGATCGGCGCCGCGTTCTGTCCGCCGAAGCCGGCGTTCTCCAGCACCATGGCCAGCGCGATGGTGGGATGGTCTGCCGGCGCGAAGGCGATGAACAGCGCGTGGTCGCGCAGGTGCTCGGCCACCTTGGCGGCGTTGTACTTCTCGCCGGCCTTCAGGCCCACCACCTGCGCCGTGCCCGTCTTGCCGCCGGCCTCGTAGCCGGCGCCGGCGAAGGCCAGCGCGCCGGTGCCTTCCTTGTTGACGCCGACCATCGCGTGGCGGATCACCTCGACGTACTCGGGCTTGAGCTGCAGCGGCTCCATCGGCTCGGGCACGACGGGGTGGTGCTCGCCGGTGACGGGGTCGACGATGTCGCGCACCAGGTGCGGCGTGTGGCGCTGGCCGCCCGTGGACAGGATGCTGATCGCCTTGGCCAGCTGCGTGATCGTGTAGTTGTTGTAGCCCTGGCCGATGCCCAGCGAGATCGTCTCGCCGGCGTACCAGCGCTGTTGCTCGGCCTTGCGGTAGGCCTTGCGCTTCCACTCGGTGGACGGCAGCACGCCGCGCAGCTCGCCTTCCAGGTCGATGCCGGTGGGCTGGCCGAAGCCGAACGGCTGCATGAAGCTGGCGATCGTGTCCACGCCCAGGTCGTTGGCGAGCATGAAGTAGTAGATGTCGCAGGAGATGACGATCGAGCGGTACATGTCGACGAAGCCGTGGCCTTCGGGCTTGTCGTCGTGGAAGGTGTGGCCGCCGAAGTTGTAGACGGCGGGATCCTGGATGCCCCAGGCGGCGGTGCGCTTGCCCAGCGTCAGCGCGGCCAGCGCCATGTACGGCTTGTACGTCGAGCCCGGCGCGTAGGTGCCGCGGATCGCGCGGTTGAGCAGCGGCTTGTCGATCGACTCGTTGAGCTCCTTCCAGTTGTCGGGGTCGATGCCGTCGACGAACAGGTTGGGGTCGAACGTGGGCTTGGAGACGAAGGCCAGGATCTCGCCGTTGCGCGGATCGATGGCCACCAGCGCGCCGCGGCGGTCGCCGTACAGCGCCTCGACCAGCGCCTGCAGCTTGAGGTCGATCGACAGCTGCAGCGTGTTGCCCGGCGTGGCCGGCTTGCTCGCGAGCTGGCGCACGGCGCGGCCGCCGGCGGAGGTCTCGATCTGCTCGAAGCCGGTGGTGCCGTGCAGCTCGGACTCGTAGCTCTGCTCCAGCCCCAGCTTGCCGATGTACTCGGTGCCGCGGTAGTTGCCCTGGTCCTCGTCCGACCAGTCGTCGACGATCTGCTGCTTCTCCTCCTGGTTGATGCGGCCGATGTAGCCGACCAGGTGGCTCGCGAGCTCGCCGTACGGATAGTTGCGGAACAGCCGCGCCTTGATCTCGACGCCCGGGAAGCGGAAGCGCTGCGCGACGAAGCGCGCCACCTCCTCGTCGGTCAGCTTGGTGCGGATCGGCACCGACTCGAAGCTCTTGCCCTCGGCCGCCAGCCGCGCGAAGCGCTTGCGGTCGCGCGGCGTCACCTCGATCACCTTGGCGACCTCGTTGATCGTGCCCTCGAGGTCGGTGACCTTGGACGGCGTGATCTCCAGCGTGTAGGCCGGGTAGTTGGTGGCCATCACGATGCCGTTGCGGTCGACGATCAGGCCGCGGTTGGGCACGATGGGCACGACGCCGATGCGGTTGGCCTCGGCCTGCGCCTGCAGGTCGTCGTGGCGCACCACCTGCAGCACGAACCAGCGGAAGACGAGCACGCCGAAGCACAGCAGCACGAAGGCCGCCGCGGCGATCGTGCGCGCGCGGAAGCGATCGAGCTCGACCTCGACGTTGCGCAGTTCCGTCATCGATCTCACGCGGGTGCCGATCGGTCAGAGGGGGCGGTTCTCGTCGCGGTCCGGCGCGCGACGTTGCGGCGCCAGCAGCAGCCACGAGACCACCGGCCACAGCAGCGCCTCGATCAGCGGCGCGAGGAACAGCGTCCAGCCGGGGAAGCTGCCGCTGGACAGCAGCCGCACCACCAGCGACACCGCATGGGCGACGAAGAACACCGGCAGGATCTGCAGCGCCTGCTCGGCCAGCGTGAACCACAGCAGGCGGCGATGCATCGTGATGGCCAGGAAGCTCAGCAGCGTATAGGCCTGCGCGTGCTGGCCCAGGACGGCGCCCTGGTGCACGTCCATCAGCAGCCCGAAGAAGAACGCGGCGCCGATGCCCACGCGGCGCGGCTGGTGCACGTTCCAGAACACCAGCACGACGGCCAGCACGTCGGGCATCGCCGCGACGCGTCCGAGCGGCAGCATGTCGAACAGCAGCGCCGCGAACAGCGAGAACCAGAGGAACAGCGGGTTGACCGGCAGCAGCAGCTGGTCGGAGCCGCGCGGCATGATCACTTCTTGGTCCCCTTGATCGGCTTCTGGCCCTTGGCGGGCGCGTTGGCGTCCGGCTCCGGCGCCGGGCGCGGCGGCAGCTGCAGCGCCATCGGCTCGAGCACCAGCACGTGGCGCACGCCGTCGGCCGAGGCCGCGGGCGCCAGCGCGATGCGGGCGAACGACGAGTCGGCGCGCGGGTCGACCTTGACGACGCGCGCCACGTCCAGCCCCGCCGGGTAGATGCCGTCGACGCCGCTGGTCTGCAGCAGATCGCCGACCTTGACGTCGGCGTTGCCGGCCATGAAGCGCAGCTCCAGCGACGCGCCGTCGGCGCCGAAGGCCGCGCTGCGCTGGTGGGTGCGCGTGTTGAGCACCGGGATGGCGGCTTCCTTGTCGATCAGCAGCGTCACCTCGGACGACAGCGGGTACACGCGCGTCACCTGGCCCAGGACGCCGGCCTCGTCGATCACCGGCGAGCCCGGCACCACGCCCTGCGACGCGCCGCGGTCGATGAACAGCTTGCGCGAGAACGGGTCGCTCGCCTCGTACAGCACCTCGGCGACCTGCGACTTCACCGTCAACGCCGGCTTCAGGTCGGCCAGCGCCCGCAGCCGGTTGTTCTCGGCGACGAGGGTGTCGACGCGCGCCGCCTTGGCCGACTGGGCGATCAGCAGCGCCTGCGCCTTGGCCAGGTCGGCCTGGGCCTGATGCAGGCCGGAAAAATACTCGCCGCCGCCATGCAGCGCCTGCACCGGCAGCTCGAGCGCGCGCTCCAGCGGCAGCAGCACGATCGCCAGCCCCGCGCGCAGCGGGCGCGTGACCGCGAAGCGGGTGTCGGCCGCCATCAGGAACAGCGCCACCGCCGAGAACACGATCAGGCGCGTCAGCGCGGACGGGCCCTGGTGGAACAACGGCGGTGGACGGCGGTCCAGGGTACCGAGCGGCATGGGGTACTCAGCGCGCCGCGCTCGGCGCGGCGGAGGACGAAACGATGAGGGAAGCGATCGGATGAATTATCGCTGCTGCGAGTTCCCCGCCCGGTGCGAAGGAACCCGCACGGCGCGACGGGGGCGCGCCGATCACCGCGACTTCAATCCGAAGTGAAGATGGCGCCCAGGCGCTCCATGCGCTCCAGCGCCATGCCGCAGCCGCGCACGACGCAGGTCAGCGGGTCTTCGGCCACCAGCACCGGCAGGCCCGTCTCCTCGGCCAGCAGGCGGTCCAGGTCGCGCAGCAGAGCGCCGCCGCCGGTGAGCATCATGCCGCGCTCGGCGATGTCGGCGCCGAGTTCGGGCGGCGTCTGCTCGAGCGCGTTCTTCACGGCCGAGACGATCTGGTTGAGCGGGTCGGTCAGCGCCTCCAGCACCTCGTTGGACGAGATGGTGAAGCTGCGCGGCACGCCCTCGGACAGGTTGCGGCCCTTGACCTCCATCTCGCGGACTTCGGAGCCCGGGAAGGCCGAGCCGATGCCCATCTTGATGTTCTCGGCCGTCTGCTCGCCGATCAACATGCCGTAGTTGCGGCGGATGTAGTTGATGATGGCTTCGTCGAACTTGTCGCCGCCGACGCGCACGCTGCCCTTGTAGACCACGCCGCCCAGCGAGATGACGCCCACTTCCGTGGTGCCGCCGCCGATGTCGACCACCATCGAGCCCGAGGCCTCCGACACCGGCAGGCCGGCGCCGATCGCGGCGGCCATCGGCTCCTCGATCAAGTAGACGGCGCTGGCGCCGGCGGCTTCCGCGGCGTCCTTGATGGCGCGGCGCTCGACCTGGGTGGAGCCGCAGGGCACGCAGATGATGATGCGCGGGCTCGGCGTGAGCAGGCTGCGCGGGTGCACCATCTTGATGAACTGCTTGATCATCTGCTCGGTGACCACGAAGTCGGCGATGACGCCGTCCTTCATCGGGCGGATGGCCTCGATGTTGCCGGGCACCTTGCCCAGCATCGCCTTGGCTTCCTTGCCGACGGCCTGGATGATCTTCTTGCCGTGCGGGCCGCCCTCGTGGCGGATCGAGACGACCGAGGGCTCGTCGAGCACGATGCCCTTGCCCCGGACGTAGATCAGCGTGTTGGCGGTTCCGAGGTCGATCGCGAGATCGGTGGAGAAATAGCGGCGCAGCGAAGAGAACATTGTTGGAATCGGTGTGCGGGTCGGCGGCTTGCGGTGGTCTTCGCGGGGCGGGATCAGGCCATCTGGATGGGTGTGACTCCGGAACTGGCGGCGGGGCTGTCAGCCCGGGCCGGGGGATTCCGAACCTGGATATGCGTCTCGCAAAAAAGCGCCGCAAGGCGCATGAATTGGGCGGGTTCGGGCGCCCGGCAACGCTGGATCCAGGTCATGAATCAGCTCGTGCACGATGCCTCGAATTAACCGAGGATAATACCGCAAGCGCACCTGATGAGCCTGTACTCAGGTCGTAACTTTTTAGGTTCGCGCCCGGCCCGGCGCCCGTGCGCCGGGACTCGCGGCGCGCCGACCCAGCCGGATCCACCCCATGCCCTTGACTCCCGAAGACGTCAGCCGCATCGCGCATCTCGCGCGACTGGAGCTGTCCCCCGCCGAAGGCTCTGCGATGCAGACCCAGTTGAACGACTTCTTCAAGATCGTCGAGCAGATGAGCGCGGTCGACACCTCCGGCCTCGAGCCGCTGCACACGCCGCTGTCGGCGATCGGCACCGTCGAGCTGCGCCTTCGGCCCGACGCGGTTACCGAAACGAACAATCGCGCCGCCAACATGGCCAACGCGCCCGCGTCCGAGGACGGCCTGTTCCTGGTTCCGAAGGTGATCGAATGAGCGCCGACCTGCACACGCTCGGCGTCGCCGCACTCGGCCGCGCGCTGGCCGCCAAGTCCGTCTCCAGCGTCGAGGCGACGCAGGCCCTGCTCGCGCGCGCGCAGGCCGACACGCACGGCGCCTTCCTGGTCGTCGACGCGGACGCCGCGCTGGCCGCCGCCAAGGCCGCGGACGCGAAGCGCGCGTCGGGCGCCGAAGGCAGCGACCACCCGCTGCTGGGCGTGCCCATCGCGCACAAGGACATCTTCGTCACGGCGGAGTCCACCACCACCGCCGGCTCGAAGATGCTGCAGGGCTACAAGAGCCCGTTCGACGCCACGGTCGTCGCGCGCCTGAAGGCGGCGGGCACGGTGTCGCTCGGCAAGCTCAACTGCGACGAGTTCGCGATGGGCTCGGCCAACGAGAACTCCGCGTACGGCCCGGTGCGCAACCCCTGGGACGCCACGCGCGTGCCGGGCGGATCGTCCGGCGGCTCGGCGACCGCGGTCGCCGCGCAGCTCGTGCCCGCGGCCACCGGCACCGACACCGGCGGCTCGATCCGCCAGCCCGCCAGCTTCACCGGCACCACCGGCATCAAGCCGACCTACGGCGTGTGCTCGCGCTTCGGCATGATCGCGTTCGCGTCCAGCCTCGACCAGGCCGGCCCGATCGCGCGTTCCGCCGAGGACTGCGCGCTGCTGCTGTCGGCGATGAGCGGCTTCGACGAGCGCGACGCCACCAGCGTGCAGAGGCCGCCGCAGGATTTCCACGCGCAGATGCTCAAGCCACGGCCGGGCGCCACCGCAGCGCAACCGCTGAAAGGTCTTCGGATTGGCGTTCCCAAGGAATGGCTCAATTGGAGCGATGACGCACTCGATGAAAAGCAACGCGTCACCGAAGACATCACCCGCGCTCTCGGCGAGACATTTCGGCGACTGAAGGATCTGGGCGCGACATTCGTCCGGGTCAGCTTGCCGCGCACCGAGCTGTCGATCCCCGTGTACTACATCATCGCCCCGGCCGAGGCCAGCTCGAACCTGAGCCGCTACGACGGCGTGCGCTACGGCCACCGCGCGGCGAAGTACGACGACCTGCTCGACATGTACAAGAAGTCGCGCTCCGAGGCCTTCGGCCCCGAGGTGAAGCGCCGCATCATGATCGGCACCTACGTGCTCTCGCACGGCTACTACGACGCCTACTACCTGCAGGCGCAGAAGCTGCGCCGCATGATCGCCGACGACTTCCAGGCCTGCTTCCGGCAATGCGACCTGATCGCCGGCCCGGTGGCCCCGACGGTCGCGTGGAAGCTCGGCGAGCAGGGCGACGACCCGGTCAAGGCCTACCTGGCCGACATCTTCACCCTGCCCGGCTCGCTCGCCGGCCTGCCCGGCATGAGCGTGCCCGCAGGCCTGGGCGAGGGCGGCATGCCGGTGGGGCTGCAGCTGCTGGGCAACTACTTCGCGGAAGGGACGCTGCTGCACGCCGCGCACGCGCTGCAGACGGCCACCGACTTCCACCTCCAGCGTCCGAAGGCCTGATGAACGCCCGCGCCGACCACCTGCCTTCCGCCACCCTGGTGCGCGGTGGCGTGGTCGCGGGCGACTGCCTCGACGTGCTGCGCTCGCTGCCGGCCGAACGCGTCGACCTCATCGTTACCTCCCCCCCGTATGCAGACCAGCGCGCGTCGACGTATGGCGGCGTGACGCCGGACGACTACGTCGCCTGGTTCATGCCGCGCGCCGAGCAGTTCGCGCGCGTGCTCAAGCCCACCGGCTCGCTGGTGATCAACATCAAGGAGAAGGTGGTCGACGGGCAGCGCCACACCTACGTCCTCGAGCTGATCCTGGCGATGAAGAAGCAGGGCTGGCTGTGGACGGAGGAGTACGTCTGGCACAAGCGCAACTGCTTCCCCGGCAAGTGGCCCAACCGCTTCCGCGACGCGTGGGAGCGCTGCCTGCACTTCACGCGCGAGAAGCGCTTCAAGATGAACCAGGACGCCGTGATGGTGCCGATGGGCGACTGGGCGACCACGCGCCTGAAGACGCTCGGCGCCAACGACGTCGTGCGCCACGATTCGCGCGTGGGCAACGCGTTCGGCAAGAACATCGCCAACTGGCAGGGCCGCGACCGCGCCTACCCCACCAACGTATTGCACCTGGCCACCGAGTGCGGCAACAAGGGCCACAGCGCGGCGTTCCCGCAGGCGCTCCCGCGCTGGTTCATCGAGCTGTTCACCGACCCGGGCGACACCGTGCTGGACCCGTTCGCGGGCTCGGGCACGACGCTCGCCGCGGCGCTGGCGCTGGGCCGCAACGCGCTGGGCGTGGAGCTCGCGCCGAAGTACGTCGCCCGCTGCCGCGACACGCTCGCGAGCGCGCACGAGGCCGCGCAGGCGCTCGCGCGCGCGCGCAGCCTCACCGAACAAGAACTCGTTTCCCCCGGCCGCGCGCTCGACGCCGCGGCCACCGTTTCCAAGGACAGCGTTCCATCATGAGCACCCTCATTCGCGGCTACGAAGTCGTGATCGGCTTCGAGACCCACACGCAACTGTCGACGGCCAGCAAGATCTTCTCCGGCGCGTCCACCGAGTTCGGCGCCGAGCCCAACACGCAGGCCTCGGCGGTCGACCTCGCGCTGCCGGGCACGCTGCCCGTGCTCAACCGCGGCGCGGTCGAGCGCGCGATCCGGCTGGGGCTGGCGGTCAACGCCACCGTGGCGCCGCTGTCGATCTTCGCACGCAAGAACTACTTCTATCCCGACCTGCCCAAGGGCTACCAGATCAGCCAGTACGAGATCCCCGTCGTGCAGGGCGGCACCGTGCCGTTCATGCACGACGGCCAGCTGCGCACGCTGCGCCTGACGCGCGCCCACCTGGAAGAGGACGCCGGCAAGTCGGTGCACGAGGGCCTGGCCCACATGTCGGGCATCGACCTGAACCGCGCCGGCACGCCGCTGCTGGAGATCGTGACCGAGCCCGACCTGCGCTCGTCGACCGAGGCGGTCGACTACGCGAAGGCGCTGCACGCGCTGGTGCAGTGGCTGGGCATCTGCGATGGCAACATGCAGGAGGGCTCGTTCCGCTGCGACGCCAACGTCTCCGTGCGCCGCCCCGGCGCGCCGTTCGGCACGCGCCGCGAGATCAAGAACCTCAACAGCTTCCGCCACCTGCAGCAGGCGATCGACTACGAGATCAACTGGCAGATCGACGAGCTGGAGGACGGCCGCCCCATCGTGCAGGCCACCGTGCTGTTCGACCCGGACAGCGGCGAGACCCGCATGATGCGCACCAAGGAAGACGCGCAGGACTACCGCTACTTCCCCGACCCCGACCTGCCGCCGCTGGTGATCTCGCGCGAGTGGGTCGAGCAGGTGCGCGCGCAGATGCCCGAGCTGCCGCGCGCGATGGCCGAGCGCTTCGTCAAGGTCGACGGCCTGCCCGAGTACGACGCCGCGATGATGACGCAGTCGCTGGCCACCGCGCGCTTCTACGAGGCTGCGCGCGATGCCGGCGCGCCGGCCAAGCTGGTCGCGAACTGGATCATGGGCGAAATCTCCAAGCGCCTGAATGCGGAAGGCCGCGTCATCGCGGAGTGCCCGGTATCCGCAGAATCCTTGGCGAACCTCATCACCGCACTTCAAGCCGGCGTTTTGACCCGGCCGGGAGCGCTTCAGGTCTTCGAGGAGATGTGGTCATTCAACGCTGACGAGAACCTACTAACGCTTGAGGACGTACAAGCGATCGCCAAGCGACTCGGCGCGCTTCCGATGAACGACCTAGGCGCACTGGAGGCCATTCTCGACGAGGTACTGGCCGCCAACCAGAAGTCGGTCGACGAGTTCAAGGCCGGCAAGGAGAAGGCGTTCCAGGCGCTCGTGGGCCAGGCGATGAAGGCCAGCAAGGGCAAGGCCAATCCGGCGCAGGTCAACGAGCTGCTGAAGAAGAAGCTGGGCGCCTGAGCATCGGGCGGGCGCCGGCGCGGCGCCCTGCTCAGGACGTCATCAGAACGCCGCGCGCCCGCTCGCGGCGTTGATCGCCTGGCGCGCCGCGGCCTGGAAGCCGACCGGGTCGGTGAGGCCGGGCAGGCGCAGGTCCTCGCTGCCGGTGCCGCGGATCGTGAGCGTGCCGTAGCCGGTCATGCGCTGCCACAGGCTCTGGTCGACGTCGAGTCCCTCGACGCGGTTGAGCATCACGGTGGACGTGCGGCGGCTCACGAGGCCGCGCTGCAGCACGACGTAGCGGTCGGTCAGTCGCACGCTCATAGCGCTGCGGCGCAGCAGCGCGCCGCCCGCGAACCACAGGAACGCCAGCGCGCCGAAGCCGGAGACGCCGTAGCCGAGCCGGTCCTGCCGCAGCAGGCCCCAGGCGACGAGCAGCAGGCCCACGACGCCCAGCACGACGCGCGGCCACAGCGCCCACCACGACATGCGGGCCTCGCGCAGGACGGTCTCGGCGGCGGACGGGTCCTTGGCGCTCATGTCAGTGCGTGTGCGGGGCGTCGCCCGGCAGCGCGTCGGAGTACAGCAGGCACTGCAGCGTCTCGCCGCCGTGCGAGAAGGTCAGCGCGCGATCCTTGGTGACGATGACGATCCCGTCCTTGTTGCTGACGTAGCGCGCCTCGTTGCTGTCGCGCACGCGCAGGACCGTCCAGTCCTTGCCCTCGAAGTGCAGCTGGCCCTCGCGCGGGCTCAGTTCGGCCGTCAGCAGGCGGCGGCCGGTGCACTGGTAGCTGACGGTCATGGCCTGGGCGCCGGCGGCGGCGAGGACGAGGGCCGCGGCGGCCGCCATCCGGAGGGCGTGCGACGGGCGGACGGGGCGAGCGGTCATGGCGGCTTCCTTGTTCAGGCGTCGATGCCGTAGCGGGCGCGGTAGGCGGCGACGGCGTCCTTGCTGGCGGCGAGCGCCGGGTCGCCGGTGGTGGCGAGCAGCTGCATCAGGTCGGCCAGCGTCGCGATCGCGATCACCTTCAGGCCCAGCGTCTGCTCCACGTACTGCACGCCCGAGCGGCGATCCTCGCCCTCGTCGCGTGCGCGCTCCTGGCGGTCCATCGTGATGGCCACGCCCACCGGCTCGGCGCCGACGGCGCGGATCAGGTCGGCGGCCTCGCGCTTGGAGGCGCCGTCCGTGATGACGTCGTCGATGATCATCACGCGGCCCTTGACCGGCGCGCCCACCAGCGTGCCGCCCTCGCCGTGATCCTTGGCTTCCTTGCGGTTGTACGCGTAGCCGACGTTCTTGCCGTGCCTGGCCAGCCCGATGGCCACCGCCGCGGCCAGCGTGATGCCCTTGTAGGCGGGGCCGAACAGCATGTCGAACTCCACGCCGGACGCCAGCAGCCGGCGTGCATAGAATTCGCCGAGACGCATGAGCTTCATGCCGTCGTCGAAGAACCCGGTGTTGAAGAAGTAGGGCGACTGGCGCCCGGCCTTCGTCTTGAAATCACCGAACCGAAGAACACCGGCCTCCACCGAGAACTGGACGAATTCCTGCGCGAGCAGGTCGTTGGTGGGAGCTGTCATGGAGTGATTGCCTTGGGATTTCGCCTGGTGACATTGAACCTGAACGGGATCCGTTCGGCCCACAACAAGGGCTTCCTTGCATGGGCGGAGTCCATGAAGGCCGATTGTATGGGCGTGCAGGAGGTCAAGGCCCAGCACGAGCACGTGCACGACGTCTTCGACACCCTGGACGGCATGCCCGGCCGCTTCCACTACGCCGTCAAGAAGGGCTACTCGGGCGTCGGCCTGTACAGCCGCGTCGCGCCGACCGAGGTCGTCACCGGCTTCGGCGACGTGGAGTTCGACGACGAGGGCCGCTACGTCGAGTTCCGCTTCGACAAGCCGTCCGCCGGCCTGCGGCACCCGTTCGAGAAGCTGAGCATCATCAGCTGCTACTTCCCCAGCGGCTCGTCCGGCGAGGAACGCCAGGCCGCCAAGTTCCGCTTCCTCGACCTGATCTACCCGCACCTGATGGCGCTCAAGGCCCAGCGCGAGTTCATTCTCGTCGGCGACATCAACATCGCGCACAAGAACATCGACCTCAAGAACTGGAAGGGCAACCAGAAGAACTCCGGCTTCCTGCCCGAGGAGCGCGAGTGGATGACCAAGCTGCTGACCGACGGCGGCCTGGTCGACGTGTTCCGCACCTTGAACGACAAGGAGGAGCAGTACACGTGGTGGAGCAACCGCGGCCAGGCCTGGGCGAAGAACGTGGGCTGGCGGCTGGACTACCACCTCGCCACGCCCGGCGTCGCGGCGCTGGCGCGCAAGGAGCACATCCACATCGAGTCGCGGTTCAGCGACCATGCGCCGCTGACGATCGACTACGACTTCACGCTCTGAAGCCGCGCCGCCACGGGACTAAACTGGTTCGGCCAAGGAGGCATCGATGTCCCTGCCCCGCCGCCAGTTGCTCTCGCTGCTCGCCAGCACGCCCGCGCTCGCCATGAACCCGTCCCACGCCGCCGACGCCTCCACCGGGATGCCGCACGTGCCCTGGTCGCGCCAGGCCGCGATCTACCAGGTCAACGTGCGGCAGTACACCGCCCAGGGCACGCTCGAGGCCGCGATGGCCGAACTGCCGCGGCTCAGGGCGATGGGCGTGGACATCCTGTGGCTGATGCCGCTGCAGCCGATCGGCAAGCTCAACCGCAAGGGCACGCTGGGCAGCTATTACTCGATCCGCGACTACACCGCGGTCAACCCGGAGTTCGGTACGCTGGACGACGCGCGCGCCTTCGTGCGGGCCGCGCACGCGCAAGGCATGAAGGTGATCCTCGACTGGGTCGCCAACCACACGGCCTTCGACCATCCGTGGGCGCGCGAGCACAAGGACTGGTACAAGCTCGACGCGCACGGCGAGATCTTCCCGGTCACGTTCAACGCGGGCTCGCCCAACGAGGAGCACTGGTCGGACGTCGCCGCGCTGAACTACGACCGCCCCGCGCTGCGCGATGCGATGATCGCGGCGATGCGCTTCTGGGTGCGCGAGATCGACCTCGACGGCTTCCGCTGCGACGTCGCCAGCCTGGTGCCGACGCCGTTCTGGGAGCGCGCGCGACGCGAGCTCGACGCGGTCAAGCCGATGTTCATGCTGGCCGAGTCCGACGCGATCGAGCTGCACCGCGCCGCGTTCGACATGACTTACAGCTGGGACCTGGCCGAGCTGTTCCGCAGGATCGGCGGCGGCCGCGCGGGCGCGGCCGAGCTGCGCGACTGGGCCGCGCAGGAGCCGCACGGCTACCCGTCCTCGGCCTACCGCATGCGCTTCACCAGCAACCACGACTTCAACTCGTGGCACGGCACCGATGCCGAGCTGTACGGCGCGGCCTACCTGCCGCTGGCCGTGCTCACGTTCACGCTGCCCGGCATGCCGCTGATCTACGGCGGCCAGGAGGCGCGCCTGACCAAGCGCCTCGAGTTCTTCGAGAAGGACCCGATCGCCTGGAAGACACGCGAGCTGCAGCCGTTCTACGCCGAGCTGCTGGCGTTGAAGCACCGGCATCCGGCGCTGGCCGCCGGGCAGTACGGCGGCGCGCTGAGCGTGCTGGACGTCGGCAACGACAGGCTGTTCGCGTTCGAGCGCGCGCTCGCGGCGGACAAGCTCACCGTCATCGTCAACGTGACCGCCGCGCCGCAGAAGTACCGGCTCGGCGGCGCCGACGACACGCTGCCGCCCGCGGGCTGGCGGATCGTCGCGGCATGACGGCCGTCGGCAGCGAGCTCGACCTCGCGGCCTACCTGCGCCGCATCGGCTTCGCGGGCACGCCCGCGCCGACGCGCGAGTGCCTCGAGCGGCTGGTCCGGCTGCACGCGAGCGCCGTGCCGTTCGAGAACATCGAGGTGCTGGCGCGCCGCGTCCCGCGCCTGGACCTGGCCGGCCTGCAGGCCAAGATGGTCCACCGGCGCCGCGGCGGCTACTGCTTCGAGCAGAACACGCTGCTGCGCAACGCGCTGCACGCGATCGGCTTTCAGGCGCAGGCGATGGAGGCGCGCATCCGCTCGGGCGTGGCGGCGGACGTCGTCACCGCCCGCACACACCTGGCCACGCGCGTGAGGCTGGACGGCGCCGACCACCTGGTCGACGTCGGCTGCGGCATCCTCGCGCCGACCGCGCCGCTGGCGCTGGCCAGCCGCGACGCCCAACCGGCGGGCACGGGCCTGTACCGGCTGGTCGACGTCGGCGCCGAGCTGCTGCTGCAGCAGCGCGAACCCGCGGGCTGGAAGGACTGCTACCAGCTGCAACCCGGCGTGCCGCACCCGATCGACTGCGAGATGGGCAACTGGTTCGTCGCCACCTGGCCGAAGTCGATGCTGGCCGCCAACCTGCTGGTGGGCCGCGCGATCGAGGGCGGCCGGCTGCGGCTGTTCAACCGCCGGCTGTCGGCATTCCGCCCCGAGACCGCCGCGCCGGTGGAGCGCGATCTGCACACCCGCGCCGAGTTCGCCGACGTGCTGGCCGACGGCTTCGGCCTGGACGTCGCGCCGGCCGAACTCGACGCCGTGATGGCGGCGCTGGACCGCCAGCCGCCGGCATGACGCCATGGAGCTCGTCGAGCGCGACGCCGCCCTGCTGACGTTCGAACGCCAGCTCGCCGCGACGCGCCACGGCGGCGGCCACCTGGTGCTGGTCAGCGGCGAGGCCGGCATCGGCAAAACGACGCTGCTCAAGGCGATGGCCGCGCGCCGCGGCGACGCGACGCTGTGGTGGGGCGCCTGCGACTCGCTCGAGACGCCGCACCCGCTCGCGCCGCTGCACGACATCGCGCGCGACGTCGACGTCCCGTTCCGCGCGCTGCTGCAGCCGGGCCACGCGCGCGCCGAGCTGTTCGACGCGGTGCTGACGACGCTGCAGCGCAGCCGCCGCCCGGTGCTGGCCATCTTCGAGGACCTGCACTGGGCCGACGACGCCACGCTGGACCTGCTGAAGTTCCTGGGCCGCCGCATCGACCGCGTGCCGTGCCTGCTCGTGATGTCGTGGCGCGACGACGAGGTGTCGGCCGCGCATCCGCTGCGCCGGCTGCTCGGCGAGCTGCCCGCCAGCCAGGTGACGCGGCTGCCGCTGCCGCCGCTGTCGCCCGACGCCGTCGCCGCGCTGGCGCAGGCGGCGATGCGCTCGGCCACCGGGCTGCACGCGCTGACGCACGGCAATCCGCTGTTCGTCAGCGAGCTGCTGCGCCACGGCGCCGACGGCGTGCCGCGCGGCGTGCAGGACCTGGTGCTGGCGCGCTTCGCGCGGCTGGCGCCCGCGGCGCAGGCCGTCGTGCGGCTCGCGGCGACGGTGCCCACGCGCATCGAGAGCGCGCTGGTCGACGCGCTGCTGGCGCCGGCCGCCGCGACGCTGGACGAATGCCTGAACTCGGGGCTGCTCAACACCGCCGACGGCGCGTTCTTCTTCCGCCACGAGCTGGCGCGCGTCGCGATCGAGGACTCGCTGTCGCCGCCGATCGCCCGCGCCCTGCACGCCGACGTGCTGCGCGCGCTCGACGGCGACCGCCTCGCCGCGGTGCCGCTCGCGCGCCGCGTGCATCACGCCGTGCGCGCCGGTGACGCGCGCGCCGTCGCGGCGCTCGCGCCCGAGGCCGCGCGCCAGGCGCTGCAGCGCGGCGCGCATGCGGAGGCCGCGGCGCAGTACCGCACGGCGCTGGCGCACGGCGAAGGCGGCGCGGCCGTCGGCGAATGGCTGGCCGCGTACGCCCGCGAATGCCGGCTGACCGGCCAGCTCGACGAGGCCATCGCCGCACACGGCCGGCTGTCGGCGTGGCATCGCGACCATCCCGACGCGCGCGCCGAGGCCGCGAACCTGAGCGGGCTCGCGCTGGCGCAGGTGCTGGCGCTGCGCAACGCCGAGGCCGACGCGGCGAGCCGGCGCGCGATCGCGCTGCTGGAGCCGCTGCCGCCAGGGGCGGACCTCGCGCGCGCCTACCGCGTCGAGGCGCAGCTGCGCATGCTCAATCGCGACTGCGCGGAGTCGGTCGCCTGGGCGGAGAAATCCATCGCGCTGGCCGCGCGCCTGGGCGAGCGCGAGATCCTCGCCGAGGCGACCGGCACGCTGGGCACCGCCACGCTGTTCCTGGACTACGACGCCGGCTGCGCCCACCTGCGCCGCGCGCTCGAACTCGCGCTGGCGGACGGCCTGCACGGCCTGGCCGCCAACACGCACAGCAACCTCGGCTCGGGCTCCGGCGAGGTGTGGCGGCTGCGGGAGGCGCGCGAACACCTGCAGGCGACCATCGCGTTCGCGCAGCAGCACGAGATCGACTTCTACCGCCACTACGCCGTCGCCTGGCTCGCGCTGTGCGAGCTGCACCTCGGCCACTGGGACGATGCGCGCGAGCACGCGCTCGACATCGTGCAGCAGGCCGCGCATCCGACCACCAGCCGCGTGATGGCGCTGGCCGCGCTCGGCCGGCTGCAGGCGCGCCGCGGCGAGCCGCAGGCCGCGCGGACGCTGGACGAGGCGCTGACGCTGGCGCAGTCCAGCGGCACGCTGCAGCGCGTGGCGCCGGTGCGCTGCGCGCGCGCCGAGGCCGCGTGGCTGCGCGGCGACCTGGCCGCGGCCGCCGCCGAGGCGCGCGCCGCGCTGCCGCAGGCCGAGCGCCACGGCCACCCGTGGTTCGCGGGCGAGCTCGCGGCGTGGCTGCGGCGCGCGGGCGTCGCCGCGCCCGCGCCGGCGGCCTGCGCCGAGCCGCACGCGCTGCTGCTGCGCGGCGACTGGCGCGCGGCCGCCGACGCGTGGGCCGCGATCGGCGCGCCGTTCGAGCGCGCGCTGGCGCTGGCCGACGGCGACGACACGGCGCGGCTGGAAGCGCTCGCGCTGCTGGACGAGCTCGGCGCCCAGGCCGCGTCCGAACGCCTGCGCAGGACGCTGCGCGCCGCCGGCGTACGCGGCGTGCCGCGCGGCGCGCGGGCGTCGACGCAGGTCAACCCGCACCAGCTGACGGAGCGCGAACGCGAGGTGCTGGCGCTGCTGTGCGCCGGCCTGCGCAACTCCGAGATCGCCGAGCGCCTGTGCCGCTCGGTGCGCACGGTCGACCACCATGTCGCGGCGGCCTTCGTCAAACTAGGGGTGAACTCGCGCGCCGAGGCGGCCGCCGCCGCGGTGCGCGCGGGGATCGCGGCCAAGAATGGGTAGCGGCGGCGGCCAATCTGGGCAATCGCGCCGTTGCGGCGCGCGCGGCACGGGCCTACGCTCCCTTCCACGGTCGAACAGCGGCCGCGCACCACCAAGGAGTCCGCCATGCCTCGCTACCTCGTCGAACGCACCTTCCCCGAAGGCCTGCACATTCCCGTGAACAACCAGGGCGCCGACGTCTGCATGACCGTCGTGGCCAGCAACGCGAAGAGCGGCGTGACCTGGGTCCACTCCTACGTCAGCGACGACCTGAAGAAGACCTTCTGCATCTACGACGCCCCCAGCCCCGAGGCGATCCGCGAGACCGCGCGCAACAACAACCTGCCGATCGACTCGATCACGGCGGTCAGCGTGCTGGACCCGTACTTCTATCGCGGCTGAGGCGCCTCGACGTCCGGCAGCCGCACCGCATGCACGCGGTTGCGCTGCTCGCCCACCTTGGCGGCCATCGCCCGCTCGGCCGCGGCCTCCAGCAGCTGGCGCAGCGTGGCGCCGGGCGGGCCGCTGGCCACGCCGATCGTCACGGTGACGACGCCGGCCGCCGTCGACCCCGCGTGCGGCAGCGCCAGGCCCACGACCGCGCCGCGGATGCGCTCTGCGGCGGCGATCGCGGCGTCGCCGTACGCGTCGGGCAGCACCACGACGAACTCCTCGCCGCCCTTGCGGAACACGAGGTCGGCTTCGCGGGCGCAGGCGCGGATCGCGTGGGCCACGGTGCGCAGCGCGTCGTCGCCGGCGGCGTCGCCGTGCATGTGGTTGAAGTTGCCGAAGTGGTCGACGTCGATGAAGGCGACCGCGGCGCGCTGCACGCGGCGATCGCCGTCGCCGGCCACCGCGTGCAGCAGCTCGTCGAGTGCTAGGCGGTTGCGCAGGCCGGTCAGCGCGTCGGTGCGCGCCTCCTCGCGCAGCGCGCGGTTGCGCTCCTGCAGCTCGGCGACCGTCGACAGCAGGTCGCGCCGCGACGCGACGATGCGGCGCGTGTCGTCGTCGAAGGCGACGACGCGGTCGCGCCCGCGCGCCTTGGCGGCCTGCACGGCGGCGTCGCAGGCGCGCCAGACGGCGTCGACCGCGCGCGCGGACTCCGCGGCCAGCGTGGCCACGCCGGCCGACAGGGTCACGATCTCGGCGCTGGCCGACAGGACGACGGGCTCGCGCATGCGGTCCAGGCAGGCCTGCGCCTCGCGCAGCGCCGCGGCCAGCGTGCGTCCCGGCAGGAAGGCCATGAACTCGTCGCCGCCGACGCGCGCCAGGCAGGCCGCCGTCGCCAGCGTCTCGCGCAGCCGCGCCGCGACGAGGCGCAGCAGCTCGTCGCCGACGCCATGGCCGTGGCGGTCGTTGAAGTACTTGAAGTTGTCGAGGTCGAACATCACCACCGCGCCGGGCGTCTCGTCCTGCAGCGCGGCCACCAGTGTGTCGTGCATCACGCGCCGGTTCACCAGGCCGGTGACGTCGTCCTCGAACGAATGCGGCGGCACGGAAGGCGCGGCCGACGCGGGCGACACGCCCCGGGCGCGCCAGCGCTTCCAGCGGTCGGCCAGCGTCATGGCCGGCCCCCGCGCGGGCATGCGTGCGCGAGCGGCCGCCCGCCCGTGCGCGCGACCCGTCCGAACTGCGTGATGTGCAATGCCGCCAACACCCTCTCCCTCACGCGGGCCTCGCACGTGGATCGGGATCGCGGCCGGTGAGTCCCCGCACTGCGGCGGTTCGCGACTCACGAGGATCGGGGCGGATGGTCCCGCGCCCGTTGGCAACCCCGCTGCCCTCCAGTTGGCGGAGGGTCGGTGGCTTTGCGACCCCGGCTCTCGCACGGGTGTGCCCTTGACGCGGCAATAGTACAGCGAAGTTAGGGGGATGTGAGGCTTCCCGTCTTGCGGACCCGGCAAACTCAGGGTATGTCCGCGCAACTTCCCTCCGGAGACCCCATGACGCCCAGCCGCCGCGCCCCCCGCCTCCTCGCCGCCGCCCTGCTCGCGCTGGCCGGCGAACTCGCCTGCGCCGCCGGCCCGGCGCCCGTGCCGCAGGCCGTCGCGGCGGCGCCCGCCGAGAGCGCCCGCGAGCAGGCCATCTTCGCCGTGACCGACGACGACGCGAAGAAGTGGAACCTCACGCTGGGCAACATCGGCAACGCGATCGACGGCATCGGCGCCAACGCGGCCGAGATCGAGCTGGTGGTCTACGGCCCCGGCATCGCGATGCTGAAGAAGGACTCGCCCGTGGCCGACAAGATCGCCGCGGCCCAGGCCATGGGCGTGCGCATCGTCGCCTGCCAGAACTCGATGCGCGCCTTCCACCTCGAGCCGGCCGACCTCGCGCCGGGCGTCGGCAGCGTGCCCTCGGGCGTGGTCGAACTGATCCGGCGCCAGCACGCCGGCTACGCCTACGTGCGCTCGTGAGCCGGACGCGCGCGGCGCTACTGCGTGGCGCTGCCCGCGCCGCGCGACTTCAGGTAGCGCCGGACGTCGTCGAAGCTGACGCGGCCCGCGCGGCGCGTGTCGATCGCGTCGAAGTGGTTGGCGATCCAGCCGAAGCCGCCGGCCTGCGCCTCGGCGCGCGAGAGCGTGCCGCGGTGCGCGCTGTCGGCGGCGTCGAAGCTCGCGCGCAGGTGCGCCTCGGCCTCGGCGTCCAGCGTGGCGCCGACCGAGGCCGGCCGCGCGCGGTTCTGGGCCTGGGCGGCCTGCTGCGCGGCGGCGGGCGGCTGGCCCGGATCGCGCAGCGGCGCCGCGCCGGCCGTGGCGGCCAGGGCCAGCAGCGGGATGAACGGGGCGACGCGCATCATCGGGCTCCTGCGTAGAACGCGGCCAGCTCGGCCTTCATCAACGGGCGCGAGCCGTCGTCGAGGTAGGTCATGTGGCCGCCGGGATGGAAGTGCAGCGCCAGCGGGGCGCCGGCGCCCAGGCGCGCGACGTCGAGCTCGGTCTGGTGGAACGGCGTGATCAGGTCGTGCTCGCCGCCGAGGAACAGGATCTTGAGCTGCGGGTCGAGCGCCAGCGTGGCCGAGAGATCGGGCACGACGTCGGGCAGCGCACGGCCGCCGTGCGAGAAGTTCCAGGTGGCGATGGCGTTGCTGGCCATCACGTAGGTGGACGGATTGGTGTAGCCGAGTGCGGGCAGCAGCGCGTCGATCCCGGACTGGAAGCCGGGCGCGACGAAGCTGTTGGACGGGTCGTCGTCCGCGTCCAGCGGCGTGCCCACCAGCGCCGACATGCGGCCGTCGTACACGCCCAGCGTCGTGTCGGCGATCAGCTGGTGGCGGAAGGTGTCGAAGTCCATGTCGAACTGCTGCTGCCAGGTCGCAGTTCCCAGCCCGGTGAAGGCGACAAGCGAAGCGAGGTGGTCGGCGGGCGGCAGCGTGCCGTTCGCGAGCCAGGCGGCGGCGTCGGGCGCGTAGGTGGCGTCGGCGTAGCCGCGCACGGTGGCGATGTCGGCGTCGAGGTCGGCGGCCGCGCCGCCCGAGTCCAGATGCCACCAGTCGCCCACCGCGGCGTAGCTGGGCAGGAAGCCCGCGCAGTCGACAGTGGGCGTGCCGCCGGCGACCGAGCAGTTGCTGTTGTAGTCGAGGATGGACGACAGCTCCACGACGCCGTTGACGCGCCGCCCCGCGGTCTCGAGCAGGCGCGCGAGCACCGGCACGCGCGTGGTGCCGTAGGACTCGCCGAAGACGAACAGCGGCGACGCCGTGCGCCCGTTGACCGCCAGCCAGCGCAGGACGAAGTCGCGCAGCACGGCGGCGTCGGCGTCCACGCCCCAGAAGTCCTGGTTGGTGTGCGGCGCGACGGCCTCGGACAGCCCGGTGCCCACCGCGTCGACGTAGACCAGGTCGCTGGTGTCGATCAGGCTCTCGGCGTTGTCGACGTAGGGGAACGGCAGCGACTGCGTGGTGGCTGGCACGCCGGTGGCCAGGCGCTTGGGCGCGAACGAGCCCAGGTGCAGCCAGACCGTGGCCGAGCCCGGGCCGCCGTTGAAGAAGAAGGTGACGGGCCGCGTGGCCGCCGCGGCGCCGTCGGCCGTGTAGGCGACGTAGAAGATCGAGGCCTCGGGCGCCTGGCCGGCGTCGAGCGCCGACAGGTGCCCCGCCGTGGCGGTGTAGGCGATCGCGCCGCCGCCCAGCGTCAGGGTGTGGTGCGTGACGCCGGTCGCCTCGCTGGGCGTGGACAGCGAGGCGCCGGCCGCGGCCGAATAGTGGTTCGCGTCGATGAACTGCGCGGCGCTGCCGCTGGCGCCGCCGTCGTTGCCGCCCCCGCCGCCGCACCCGGCGCCGGCGACGGCCAGCACCGCCGCCGCAGCGAACCACGCGTCGCGCAGGACGGACTGGATCGTCACCATCGATTCCTCCGGCGGATGCCGACTACGCCCGGACACTCCCGTTGCCGCGTGGAAACCGTCGGGCGGGCGGTTTCGCGGGACGATTGTGGCGCAGGCGTTCCGCCCCGCAATTCCCGCGTTCGCGCCGGCGCCATCCACGCTACGCTGACGCCTCCACTCCCTGCCAGGCTCCAACGATGATCAAGCACGCCGCCCGCCCCCGCCTCGCCGCCCTGGCGCTCGCCACCTTCGCCCTGGCCGGCGCGCGCCCCGCCGCCGCGGCGGAGGCGTACGTCGCCACCGGCTTCCCGTACGCGCTGGTCGGCGTCGCGCAGCCGGTCGGCGGCCTGTTCGCGCTGCGCGCCGACTTCGGCACCATCGCCCACCACGCCTACAGCGGCTCGACGTCCGACAACGACTTCAAGGGCAGCCTCAAGTACGACCGCGGCGCGCTGCTGGGCGACTGGTTCGTGGCCGGCGGCGGGTTCCGCCTCAGCGCCGGCGCCACGTTCAACCAGGCGAAAGCCACGATGACCGCCTCGGCGCACAACGGCAAGATCTCCATCGGCGGCACGCAGTACGACGCGCCGTCGTCGCTGTACTACGTGACCTCCGACCTGTCGTTCCCCAAGGCCGCGCCCTACCTGGGCCTGGGCTGGGGCCACCACGACAGCGCACCGGGCCTGACCTTCAACTTCGACCTCGGCGCCTCCGTCGGCACCGCCAAGGCGACGCCGCTGAAGGCCTCGCCCGCGCTGGCCAGCGAGCTGGCGCTGAACCAGCAGGGCGCGGCGGACCTGGCACAGGAGAACCGCGACTTCCAGGACACCGTGCACAAGTTCAAGGCGCTCCCGCAGCTGACCGTCGGCCTCGGCTACCGCTTCTGAGCGGCCAGCTGCGCGTCGAGCTCTTCCGAAAGCGCGCGCAGCACGTGGCGCGCGGTGGACTCGTTGGTGGCGCACACGACGTCGTGCACGTCGCAGGCGCGCACCAGGGCGTTGATGTCGGGCTCGTGCGGCTGCGGGGTCATCGGGTCGCGCAGGAAGATCACTGCGTCGACCTGGCCCTCGGCCAGGCGCGCGCCGATCTGCAGGTCGCCGCCCAGCGGGCCGCTGAGCAGGCGTTCCACCTGGATGCCGGCCTCGACGATCAGGCGCGAGCCCGTGGTGCCGGTGGCCATCACGTGGCAGCGGGAGAGGAACGGGACGAAGTCGCGCGCGAGGGCGACCATCAGGTCCTTCTTGGCGTCGTGCGCGATCAGGGCGATGTGCATCGCTCGATCATAAGCACTGGCAGTTACGACGGGCGATCAACCGGATCGCCCCGCGGCGTGGCGCTCACTTTACGAAACTTCGCACGGCGAGGCCGCGGCGCGCGACCCGGCATGAAAAAAGCGTGAGCCCGGCCCACGCTTTGCGGTAGCGTTTGCAGCAAACCGGTCGATCGGCCCGCCGCGGCGCGGGCCGGCGGCCCGCTCAGCTCAGGGACGAATCGCTGCCCTTGCCGGTATTGGCGGCCTGGGCCGCGCGCAGGGCGGCGTTCGCATGGCGCTTGGAGCCGGCGGCGCGCGCCTCCTCCGACGTGAACTGGTGCGCGTTGCCGCTGGCGTGCGCCGCGCGGCCGCCCTGGCTGGCGATCTCGCGCTGGCGCTCGCGATCCATGCCGGCGAAGCCGCGGCCGCCACTGGGCTGGCCACCTTGCTGGCCCGTCGCACCGGCCTGGTCATGCTGGTTCTGACGGCCGATCTGGTCATGTTGGGAAGTCATTGGTGGTACTCCGAAAGGGTTTGTCCGCCGCCCCATGCGACAGGATTTATCGGACCCGCGAGCGCCGGTCACGCCAGACGTGGGCAACGCTCGTACCTTCCCCGGCACCCTCCCCCTAATGTCGAGCAGGCCGCCGCGCGATGCGCGAAGCGGAGGCGTGCGGACGCGCGCGCAAGGCGGGCCCGGGCCTTTTGGGGGCCGAGGGCACCTCGGCCCGGCGGACGGGCGCCCCCGGACGATCGATCAGCCGGCCTGCGGCGGGCCGAAGCGCTGGTCCGGCTTGGGGGCACGCTCGTACAGCCCCATCACGCGCGGGATGTTGGCCGCGATCGTGCGCAGCCGATCCGGGTTGGACGGATGGTCGGACAGGAAGGCCGGCGGCGCGCCCCGGCTGGCCGCCTCCATCTTGTGCCACAGCGACAGCGCCGAGCGCGGGTCGTAGCCCGCGCGCGCCGCCAGCTCCAGGCCGATCAGGTCGGCCTCGGTCTCGTCGTCGCGGCTGTACTTGAGCGACAGCAGGCGCCCGCCCACGCCCGCCACCTGGCGGCTCGCGTTGCTCCAGCCGAACAGGCCGGCCAGCAGCGCGATTGCGCCCTGCGTGGCCACCTCCTTGCCGATCTGCGCGCGGCCGTGCTCGCGCAGCGCGTGGGTCATCTCGTGGCCCATCACCATCGCGACCTCGTCGTCGGTGAGCTGCAGCTTGGCGAGGATGCCCCAGTAGAACGCGATCTTGCCGCCCGGCATGCAGAACGCGTTGACCTGCGGCGAGTCTATGAGGTTGACCTCCCACTGCCAGCCGGCCGCGCGCTCGTTCCACATGGCGGCGAACGGCCGCAGCCGGCCCGCGATCATCACGAGGCGGCGCAGCTGCACGTTGTCGGGCGGCGCGAGGCGGTGCGCGGCGCGCGCCTGGGCGATCATGTCGCGGTAGCCGCGCGCGGCCTCGGCCTCGATCCGGTCGGCGGGCACCACGGACTCGAAGCTGGACGGCGGCCCGACCTGCACGCCCTCGCGCGGCTGCGCCAGCGCGCCGGCGCAGGGCAGCGCCAGCAAGGCGCCAGCGGCGAGCAGGCGGCGTCGCGCCGGATCGACGGCGGAATCGGCGGGGGCGTTCAAGCGGGGCGTCCGGGACAAGGTGGAGCAGCAGGTGATTGCGATCGCCCGCGATTCAAGGGGTCGCGGCGCGGCCGTCGCGCACGTCGAGCGCGGCTATGGTGCGCCACAGCAGCCTGAGCAGGATCAGCGAAGGCACGCCCATCGCCACGGCGACCAGGAAGAACTTCGGCCAGCCGATGGCCTCGACCAGCACGCCCGCCAGCGGCCCGATCCAGACCCGCCCGACCGACTGGAACGCCGACAGCAGCGCGAACTGCGTGGCGCTGAACCGGGTGTTGGTCAGGCTCATCAGGAACGCGAGGAACGCGGCCGTGCCCATGCCGCTGGCCAGGTTCTCGCAGGCCACGGCCATCAGCAGGCCGCCGTCCACCAGCGTCGAGTGCAGCAGCTTGACGAAGCCGAAGTCGAACGCCGGGATCGTCCAGCCCGGCAGCACGCCCTTGCCGTGGACGGCCAGCCACCAGAACGCGAGGCTGCTGGACATCTGCAGCAGCCCGAACACCAGCAGCGACCACACCAGCCGCAGCCGCAGCATCACCAGGCCGCCGAGCAGCGCGCCGAACACCGTCAGCACCAGCCCGATCAGCTTGTTGACGACGCCGACTTCCGCCGGGCCGAAGGCCATGCCCTTGAGCAGGAAGGGCGTCAGCAGCGAGAGCTGGAACGCGTCGGTGAGCTTGTAGAACACGATGAACGCGAGGAAGCTCCAGGCGCGCGGCTGGCTGAAATACGAATCCAGGCCCGCCAGCAGCGTCTGGAAGCGGGCGCGCCGCGCGGCGAAGCCGGCCAGCGGCAGCGTCACGGCCAGGCCCAGCAGCAGCGCGAGCAGGTCGATCCACTTGGCCTGCAGCGAGCCCTTGGCCACCTCGGCGCCGAACCACGGCGACAGCAGCCAGCCCGCGACCGTCCCGCCGACGCGCTGCGTCAGCACCACGCCGAGCGCCACGGCGAGCAGCACCGCGAGGAAGCCGACCAGGTCCTGGCGGATCGGCCCGCGCGCCGCGTCGTGCACGCGCGCGGGCGGCTGCGCGAGGCGCGGCAGCGCCAGCGCGGAGAACACCGCCAGGCCGGCCATGATCGCCGCCATCAGCCGGTAGACCGCCGGCCAGCTCATGCCGATGCCGTCCACCGTGTCCGTCCACATCAGCGCGACGCCGCCCGACAGGATCATCGCGATGCGGTAGCCCATCACGAACAGCGACGAGCCGAAGCCGCGTTCGCGCGCGGGCAGCACGTCCACCCGGTACGCGTCGACGACGATGTCCTGCGAGGCGCTGAGGAAGGCCACCAGCACGCCGAGCGCCGAGAACAGCGGCAGCGCGAGCTTCGGGTCGACGTCGGCCAGCGCGAACAGCGCGAGCGCCAGCAACGCCTGCATGAAGACGACCCAGCCGCGGCGGCGCCCGAGCAGCGGCAGGTCGACGCGATCGAGCAGCGGCGCCCACAGGAACTTGAACGTGTAGGGGATGCCGATCAGCGTGAGAAAGCCGATGGCGGCCATGTCCAGCCCGTCCATCGTCAGCCAGGCCTGCATCGCCAGGCCGGTCAGCGCCAGCGGCAGGCCGGAGGCGAAGCCGAGCACGAGGATGGCGAGCCAGCGGTGGGCGACGGCCGCAACGTGCGGGGGGGTGGCTTCGGCGTCTGCTTCGGTCATCGGCGCATTGTCGCTGGCTCGAAACGGGGCGTGGATTGAGATCGGCGGTTGCCTGCGGCGCTTTGGCCTCGCTGCGCGAGGCCGGGGTTCGCGGAGCGTCGCGCGAACGCCTGCACACGCGCCACCTCATTCGCAGCGCACGGCCGGCACGCCAGCCGTCGAGGCCCTCGATGGGCCGAGACGCGCCTCCGTCCCACAAGCAAAAAGGCAGCCGCGGCGGGGT
>Ga0306920_100000086_pt1 | contig 115173 bp, 84 predicted proteins | sample flu12Cox44000170_FD_204666 | JGI IMG/M metagenome (GOLD analysis project Ga0306920, IMG submission 204666) | Lab enrichment of tropical soil microbial communities from Luquillo Experimental Forest, Puerto Rico - flux4day.12C.oxic.44.000.170 (v2)... | ecosystem: Environmental > Terrestrial >...
GCTTTGGCCCGGAAACGAATGTCACTATCCAACCCACACGATCGTAATGGCTTAGGACAGATCGTTTCTGAACCACTCGGACACCCCCCCTCTCTGTGTCACCCCGAGCCATTTTTATGCATGTCACCTCGCGCATCGGCTTGAAACGTTGACATGTGCAGTCGCCAAACCGCCTCGTTTAGATCGTATTCGCACACTTCCGCCGATCCTCAGAAACGAACTACATCGAAATGGACCTCGCGTGCTCGACGACGCCCGTTGGCGTCATCGAAGTAGGTCGGCGACAAACGAGCGGCGCTCAATTTGCACTTTGCATTTTTCATTTTGCATTTTGCTGCTATCACAATGAAATTACCAGGGTGTCCGTCCGGTTACTCCCGTGGCAACACAAATCCATGGCGGTTCTTCGCAGTTTTGCCCGACTAATGGGAACAAGCCTTCGTCCCACCTTCGGCCGCCATGCCCAGCTGGGCACCGACACTCGCCCCGAAGCATGCCAAGTAGGTCCCCCACCAGAGCGTGCTCAGGGTGACGGCAACCGGGTGATGGTAGGGAGCAGACGCGCCGAGAACGCAACCAACTTTTCCGCGGATGAGCGCACCGAGCCGGAAGCCGATCGTGTGGTCGAACCGCAAACGCTCGCGGACGCTTTTGCCTGCTCTCATGGGCCGCTCGCGGTCACCGAGTAATTGTCGAAATACGCATCATAGTCCACCGGCGCCTGCAAAGCCGCGATTTCGAGATACCCGCTGAAGAAGCCGTCGCCGGCCCCGCTCGCGAATGGAATCGTCGCGACGTACTCGCCATTAATGGAAAAGTCAGTCGTCCGGTTAAGGTAATCCAGCGTCATCGCCAGCGTGTAGTAGGTCCCGAAGTCATACTCGGCCACGATGTATTCAAAAACATCATTGCCGTCGGCGATATGGACGGTGCCGTCGCTCGATAGCCACATCGCAGAGATGGCACGGAAACTCCGGTCAATAACTTCGATGTTGCCGCTGTAGATGTCCTCGGCGGTGCCCGGTCCAATGAAGGCCACATCTGCCTGGAAAGTCACCAGCGGCAGGCCCGCCTCCAGCGGGTCGAAATCAATGCCCGTGGGAAAGTGGCCGCTGAACCAGAAAACCAGATTCGGTCTTTGAAAGACCTGATCCCCCAAGATCTTGACGCCTTGCGAGCCGGCGGCGGGATATTCATCGGTTACGATGGCATCATCGGGATTGGTCACGCGACTGTGGGACCAGCCGTTCTGGCCGTCCAGCACGCCCAGGACAGAATCCGGGGGTTCAAACCCCGTCCGATAAATGTCGTCCGCCACCCCGGTCGAGGGAAGCCCAACGACAGCGGCCAGCGCCGCAAGGGCGCTGACAAGATTGGCAAAACGAACCATGAATCAACTCCTTTCGTTCTCCCTGCCGATTTGTGGCGGCAAGTTTGCAACTTGCCGGATTTTCGACGCGGCTAGGATTGCCGCGGCCCCCGCCACCGCGGCGAGGATCGTTGAAGCCGACAGGGTTATGCTTCGTTACTCCCGTTGCAACAAAAATCCATGGCGGCCATGCGCATCATCATAGAGACCCACAATGTCGCCCGCATTATTGATCGCCGAGCAAAACGTATTACGGGCCCCAGGGAAATCGATCCGGGTGAACTGTCCCCCGCTGAGCAAAAAGCCATGGGCTCCACCAGCGCCATAGTAGTACCCTGCGATATCCCCGAAATCGTTGATTCCAATTAAACCCGTCGGGTCGCCGGTATCCGAAGCGCCGGGCGGATCGATCGTGGTGAAATCTCCATTTTGCAGCAAAAACGCGTGGGACCTGAAGCCAGCGCTCTGGTAGTAGCCCACGATGTCCCCGTTGGAGTTGATTCGGACCGCGACGGTCAGGATAGAACCGGGAAAATCGAATGACGTGAATTCGCCGTTACTCACCAGGTAGCCGTGTGTCGTATTGTTCGCATCCGTAAACCGTCCGACAATCGTGTCGCGCGCTTGGTTGATGCCCCCCGCTGCGGTGAAAATAGCGTCGGGAAAATCGATCGTCGTCAAGTCGCCGTTCTGCAATAAATAGCCGTGTGTCAAATTGTCGGAATCCGTAAACCGCCCGACGATATCCCCCGCATTATTGTTCGAGGCCGCAGTGGTGAGAACATCGGATAAATCAATTGCGGTGAACTTCCCTTGGCTTAGCAGAAAACCCACGACTCGGTTGGCGGCATCCGTGTACCGTCCGACGAGATCGCCGGCTTCGTTGATCCCGAAAGCCTGCGTTTCCCTCGCGCCGGGAACGTCAATGCTGGTATACGTGTCCGCCGCCAGCTCCGCGGGAATACCTCTCGTTAAACTGAGTACTCCGAGCAACACCATTGCACGTCGCAACAAGCAATTTGTCCTGGCGTTCATGTCTTCCTCCGCACGGGTTTGAGTTAAGATTGAGATTCGTCCTAATCCTGCTCCTAATCTTGCTCTTAATCTTCTTCCTAACGCGGCCAAGCCGCAACCCATAAGAATTTAACAGGAGGGAACGGAGAGAACAGAGAAGACAGCTAGCAAGTTTCTCCGTTCCCTCTGTTACCTCCTGCCTAATTCCCATTTTTCTGCCCTCGATCTTTTTGCCTCGCAATTCACTGCCCTAGTCGGAAAGGCGTCAAACTCATAATTGACCCTCCAAGAAAAACCGATCAATCGCCGCATCCGCTGACTCAACTGTTCGCCCACGGTGGACCGATGCCCAAGACCCAACAATGTTGTTCACCGCTCTCCCCTCAGTCATCTCGACGGTTGCCTGCCTCGGATCACCCGGCGCCGATACACTGCTCGCCAATGGTGAAGGCATCACCGGGCCGCGTTCCATCGGCGCCCCCATCCAAGGCAACAAAATCCGCGATCGCCCACCTCTACCTGGGCTCCCACCGCTGCTCACCGTCACCGTCGCACTCCCGCTGATCCCGCTCATCGTGTCGCTCGCCGCAATCTGCTGGTCGCCCGGCGTGATCAATGTGATGCTGCCGGGGAACGTCACCGACCCCGGATCGCTCGGCTGGAACGTGTAATCCGACGGCAGCACCACGCCCGGATCTATGTCCGATGTGCTGAAGGTCACCGTCCCCCGGCAATAATTGTCGGTGTTCCCATAGGGGTCCTGCGCTGTGACCATGATGTCGAAGGGGCTGCCCGACACCACGGTCAACGGTGCCGTGACCACCAGAACTTGTGCCGGCGCCGGCGTGACCTGAACGCCGGCAATCCCGCGCATGCCGCTAGCCGTGTCGCTGACCGTCACGTCCCACGTGCCGGCCGTAAAGAGAGTCGCGCTGCTGGAAAACGTGTGCTGGCCCCGGTCGGAGGATGTGAACGTGTAGTCCACCGGGAACCGGGCCCCGTACGGGTCTTGCGAGCTGAAGTGCACCGTGCCGGTATAAAGGGGATCCGGATGGCCGCCCGCATCCACCGCGGTTACAGTGAAGTCAAACGCCGCGCCCGCCTGACTCGTGCCCGGAACGGCAACGAGTAGCTGTGTCGCAGCGTGGGCAATGTCGGTCAACACGACGCTATGGGCCGTATAGTGAATCTGGAAGCGGTCATTGCCCACCGCGAACACCTGCCCATCGGCCAGACCGTTGAAATTCCCGGTGACCGCTCCACCGGCCGTAAGGATCGTAAACTGGTCGCCGACCGCCGCAGTAAAATTGAGCGCGACACTCAAGTTCGGGTGGTTGCTCAGGTCCACCGCGCCCGTCGAGCTGAGCCGGTCATACGCGGCGGCACCGTTCAGCCGCACCCTGAGGGTGGCGCCGCCGAGGAAAGTACCGTCGCCCGTGGTCAGTGTGCCAGCGCTGGCACTCCCCGGAGCGATGATGGCCGAGCCCAGGGTGCCGAAGCGCCCCACCGTGCCGGTGCCGCTGAGCGTGGCGCCGTTGACCAGAATGCCGCTGCTGGGCGATAGCGAGCCATTGATGAGTAGCGTGCCCCCGCCGACGACAGTGGTCGAGCCGGTATACGTGTTATTGCCGTCCAGTTCCAGCGTGGAGTTGCCGGTCTTGTACAGGGAGCCGGTGCCGCTGATTATCCCGTCATATTGCCACGAGTCATAAGCGTAGTCAGACACCAAAAGGGCGCCGTTGCCCAGGTTGATGCTGCCGTTTCCGGCCAGACCCCCCGTCGTCAGCGAGCCGCCGTTGCCGAGCGTGACCTGGCTGCCGCTCGCGCCGATCAGTGGCCCGGTGGTTTCCACATGTCCGTTGACATCAAACGTCCCGCCCCGGACGAAGACCTCGCTCTGGCTCGAAGCCACGTTGTCGGCCCCGAAACTCAGTATGCCGCTATCGACATAGGTCCGCCCCGAGTAGGTGTTGTGGCCCGACAGCCAGAGAGTCGAACTCCCAGCCTTGTCCAGGGTGCCCGTCCCGCTGATGACGCCGCTGAACGTCGTGGAGGCGCTGCCGTTTAACGTAAGAGTGCCGTTTCCCAGCGCAACCGAGCTGCCGGGCACCCCCGTCAACGCGTCGATCCTCGTATCGAAGCCGTTTAGGTCCAGCCGCGTGCCGCTCGTGGCGAGGTTGACTTGCGTAATGCTGGGGAGCGCGTTGCTCACGCCGAGCTGCAGTGTCCCGCCGGCGATCGTGGTCGGGGTGTAATACGTGTTGTGACCCGATAGCGTGAAGGTTCCCGTTCCCACCTTGGTGAGCGAGCCATTGCCGTGAATGACACCGCTGAACGTGGCGGAAGCGTTGCCGGATCCCGTCGTCAGCGAAGTGGTTGTGGCCCACACATCTACTTCGCCACTCCCTGTCAAAGAGTCAATCTGCAGCTGCACCCGGCCACCCGTCTCCAAAAATGCCCCGGGGGCGATGCTCATGAAGTTGCTCGAAAAAACCGTCGGACCGGGATACGCGAATGCGTTAACGTAGCCAGCGATGATAGACGTTGGCGGCAAATAGGCTGTCGTACCCTGCGTGTAAAATTCGGCCTCACCCGGTCCCTCCATGGTCAGAGAGGCCAAAACGGAACCCGTGAACCGGCCCTGAAACGAGAGAATTTCATTAGCCGACACCGTGACGTAATGAGTGAAGTCGCCCATTAATGGATTCGTCCTGAGATCGATATCCATTGAGATGTAGACCAATAGTGCGGCGGGCACATTTACGGCGATGGTGCCGCGGGCAAGCCACGCGAACGACCCGCCCGCACTCTGCCCGATCCTGATGTTCTCGTTGAAGGTAATGTTGTGAACGGTCACCGTGCCGGGGACATCATCGATGGTGGCGTAGTTGTAATAACGGCTGCCTGCGGGGAACACCAGGTCGGCGCTTGGGTCGCTGAAGGGGGTCCCACCGGCCCAGTTGCCGGGGTCGGACCAGTACTGGCTCACGGCCCCAGTCCAGGTATGCGTGGCCGGCGCGAAGCGATCCTCCAGACCTTCGACCCGCGGCCGGCATAACAACCGGCGTCCGGCTGGATTTTGGGAACGTGAACGCCGACATAACTTTCGTCGGCCCAAGCGGCGGTACCAGGTCAGAATCATGGCTATACTCCTATTCGCTGATGGATCAACGTTTCGTCCATGGTCATCGACGCGATACGCCCAGGCCACCCTATGGCGTCCCGCGGTCGCTGGTTGTCGGGTTCGGGATCGCTCTATCAGGGCAATGCCCCTTCCGTCGCCTAACCCGACAGGGATCCGCAGAATTTTTTCTTCGACCGTATGGATTCGGGGCTCGGCGGTCGGGTCTGTAGAAAGCCATTGCCCGAGGGCAGCTTGCAAGCGGGTGCGGCGCTTCAATCGGACATTCGATGCCAGTGACTGTGTTTGTCAATTTGCGGCTGGCCGACGGCCTGGTTTCGGGACCACCTCCACTTGCAGCTGCTGCTCAAACGGCGCTAGTTGACCGCCGCTGCCGGCGGCCTCCGCAGGTACAGCCAAACATGCCCCTGATGGATCGGAGGGCGCCGGAACTTGCGCACCGTCTCGTTAACCTTTTCCATCTCCTTCTGTAACTCCTGAAACTCCTTCTGGTTCAAGACTTCCTGAGCCTTCTTTTGCCGTTCGCGCTTGCCTTCGGCGGAATTGTCCCCCTTGGCCGGCTTGAGCTTCTTGGCGTACTCGTCGTAAAACGGCTGCATCTTCCTCTGCAACTCTTGCATCTTGCGGTCGGCCTCCTGCTCGAGTCTCTTGTCCTGTTCGGACAGTTGTGCCTTCTCGCCATAGATGCCGCCGAAATCGCCGACGAGGAGATCGAGCAAACCGTCGCCGTTCCAATCGACGACACAGACCTTGGCGCGCACGCCGGGTTTGACGTCCCGGCTCGGCGGGGCATTGTCATCGTAATTCGGCCAGGGCGCACGTTTAACAAGGGTGACGCCTTTGGCGAGCTTCGGTTCTGTGCGGCTGCCAACGTTGCGATACCACACCACGCTGCCATCGCCCCAGCCGACGATCAAGTCGAGCAGGCCGTCGCCGTCCCAGTCGGCGGCGATCGGCTGCGAATCGCCGTGATGCGGGGCTTTGATCGGTTGGCCGCCGGCTTCGAACTTCCGCGGTGCGCCATACGCCGGCTCGGTGTTGGTGCCGTCGTTGGGAATCAAGTAGAGATCGCCCTGCATTTTGCCAACCAGGAGATCGAGGCGGCCCGTGCCGCGCCAGTCGGCGGCGAAGACAGTCGATGAGGCGCCGAGGTTGATGTTTTTGCCATCGCGCTGCAGCTTCACGGGGGCGGCGAACTCGCCCTTGCCATTGCCCTTGAAGAAATACAGGTCCCCCTCGTAACAGCCTGAGAGGATGTCGCCGATGCCGTCGCCGTCGAGATCCACAAACTGTGGCGTGAAGCCGACGCATCAACCGGCGGGCAGGGTGACAACCTTGCCGCCCGCCTGGAACCACTCGAACTTGTCAAACTTGGGGTCCTTCCGCGTGCCGATATTGGGATAAAGCCGGAGCCTGCCTTCACCGAATTGTCCGACGAGCAAGGTCATGTTGCCGTCGCCCTTCAAGTCGGCGACAAACGGTGCTGCGTGCCCCATGTCCACATTAATGGGCTGACCTCCCGCCTGGAGCTGAATCGGCGGCGCCAGGTCGTTGGCATCCGGATCAGCCGCGGCCAGGATACTGGCTACCATACACCACCACATGGTTGTGTCCTCCTGTCAACCTCCGCGTTGCTCCGCGCCCTCCGCGGTTAGAGAACTTACCGCAGAGAACGCAGAGGGACGCGGAGAAGTATTTGAAATCATCTCGGTACGACATTCAGCGTGGCTAGCATGCCGCTGGAGTCGTGGATCAGGCACCGGTAGGGCTCCTCGCCGCTGATGTCCCCGATCGTGAGGGTGTACGTCGGAGGCGGGTCAGCCTGCGCCAGTCGGCCCGAGCTATAGACGCCTTCGCGGGTGAGAGGCTGATCCGGGTTCTGCGGGAAGAGCAACGCGGGGTTGACCAGGAGGAGCGGCGGCCCTTCCTTCTGTTCCCAAACAATGACGTCGTCCGGGGGCTCGGTGCCGTTGAGGAAGGTGATGGTATGGGGAGGAATATCCTCCATGCCGAACACCCACTCCACCGTATCGCCGGGCTGCACGTCCAACTCTTCCGGGAAGAAATGCAGCATATCCAGTTGTCCGGCGGAGTAGCCGACCAGCACGTAATAGGTGGTGGTGCCGTCCGGGTTCGGTGTTGGAGGCGGCACCTCCGCCTCGGCCGCCGCGATGGCCGCGGGCACGCCCGCCAGCGCCGCCGCAATCGAGCGCTGCGCTTGCCGGGCGACCTCGCGCTGCGAAGGGACATCGCGGTCATCATCGACGACGATGATCTGGCCCGTCATCCGGACGCCGTGGACGACGCAGATGTAGGGAAACGTGCCGCGTCTCGTAAAGGTCAGGTCGAACGACTCGACCCCCTGGAATATCTCCGGGTCAGGTCCGAAGATGCCGGAGTTGGCAAAGGTAGTGCCGTCGTAGCGCCCATCTTCTGGGGCCACGGGGAAAGCGGTCAGTGGATTGCGCATGAGCGGCGAGAGCAGACCCGGAGGGGCGGGTACGTTGAAATCGGGCAACGGCGTGCCCGCCAGGAAGGTGACGGTGTGGAGTTCATTGGTGTTCCGTTGCCAATGCACGGTATCGCCGACGTGGATGCGCAATGTATCGGGGAAAAATCCGGCTACCGTAGCGCCCACGTCGGTGTCTTCCGCGCCGACCAGCACGGTAAACGTCTGGTGTCTCCTACCCTGTTCATCGCCGGCGCTGGTGAACCCCGCCAGCCCGATGAAAACACCGGCCAACACGCCGCCGAAGATGAAAAGCGTACCCAGGATCAGGCGTGGTTTGATCGTGAGTCTCCTTGGCTGTTCGGACCGACCCGGCAATCCCGGGCCATGTGCCGCGGCGCGACGGAGCATCGGACGGAACGAGTTGAACTCTTGCATGGACCAACCTCCTTAAGGAACTGAATACCCTTCAGTGGGGGGTCTGCGATGGAATGAAAAGGCCATGCGTTCCGGCGCACAGACCAAGCGCCCGGCGTTGGCGAGGGCCGGTGAGGGTTTTGCTTCGCGGCAGAACGACCCAGCTCAGCCGCCGGGCCGGCCGAGGAGACGCTGAACTTTGAAAAGCCGTCATGCCGGCCCGGTCGGCTGTAGCGCCGGGTTCGGCCGGGCGTCGTGCAGCGCCAGCGCCAGGCCCGCCCACGGGCTCAGGCCGCGCGGGGTGAACCCGAGCGTGCGTCCCGCTTCATCCCCGAATAGGCACTCGATGCAGGTCCGCATGTCTTCCGCGTCGAGGTAAGGGATCAGCACCTCGCGCGTGTAGGCGATGTCCTCCGCGTCGAGGGTGGGGCCGCTACAGCCCGCCAGTGCCATGACCTGCCCTTCCTGGGCGATCATCTCGCGCAGGGTGCGGGCCAGGCCGTGCTGATGCATGTACGCCACCCGGTGGGCGGCCGTGAGAATCGCCTCGCGCACGGCCCGCTCCGAAGGGGACTCGCTGCTCCAGAGCACGCCCATGAGCCAGTAGTCCTTCAGCCACTTCGGTTGGAACCCGGGCCTCAGCCAGTTCGGTGGGATCCAGGTAGCAGGGAAGCGGATCTTGAGCTCGTAATCGTAGCGGTTGGTCCCTAAGCCCATGAGATCATCGCACACCACCAGGCCGACTTTGAAATCCCCCGGCACGTCGGCCAACCGGGCCGCGACTTCTGCGGCAACTCGGGCTCCGATGCCATCGGCGTCCATGGCCAAATAGGCATCCAGAAGAGCCGCTACATGATCCTTACCCATCGGGTTCATGGCGAGGAGCGGAAGCAGTTGTTCCGCGTTCTCGTCGTTGGGGAAGATCGTGCGCAGGTAGTGCCGGAAGCGCTTCATGCCATTGAAGTCGGGCGGTTGGCCGCGCGGAATGCTGTGCAGTTTCCGCATGATCCGCAACATTGGCACGTAATCGAAGTTCATGGTCAGCCACCTTCCCCAGCGGCCGAACTCACCGGCCGACCTTATTTGGACACTTTTCTCCCCCAGCTCGTCGCAATACCGGGAGATCGGCACACCATTGACCAACTGCATGACGAAGTAAGGCCGCGGCAAGTCCCGGCCTGCATCCCCACCGGGTTGAGCATGAGAATCCTAATCTTAATCCTAATCTCGCTCCAAACCATCTTCATACTCTTACTCTTCATCCTCCTCTTACCTTTCTGCTTTGCCGCCGAATCGCGAACGCCGATATAGTCAAACGAATTTGTCACGTGCGTGTTGCCCCGACCGCGCGTCGGTCACCCACGTGAGTCCCTCACGGCGCGATGCTCACCATCTGCGAATTCGGGTCGAAGCCATTAATGAAGTCCGCGCCATCGGTATAAATCAGCGCCAGTCCCCCGCTGCCGTTCATCGTATTGCCACCGCCATTGCCGCTGACCGTGCTCGCATCCAAAAGCGGGACGCCGTTGCCCGTCGTCAAGTTGGCTACCCGCGTGAAGTAATTATCCGTGCCCGCCCAGTAATCGGCAATTTGCCGCCACGATGCCAGCGCGGTGTCGCCGTCGTACATGGTCGTTCCGCCGATCAGCAGGTCCTCGCCGTCGCCGGCGTTGAGAGTGCTGGCGCTGCCGCCCGCCACCAAAATGTTGCGCCGGCCCGTGCCGCCCGTCAGCGTGTTGTTGCCGTTGCCGATCAGCAGGTTGTACAGCCCCGCCGTGCCGGGCGCCCCACTGCCGCCGATCACGCTGCTGATCCCGCTGACCGAGCCGCCCACGCCCGTGGCGAAGCCGGTCTGCAAATCGACGATGACGCTGGTGCTGTACTGGCTGTAGTCCAGCGTCGTATTGGGCCTGCCGGTGAGGCTGCCGGACAGCGTGGCCCGGTCAAAGAACTGGAACATGTCTCCGCCGGTGCCGCCGGTCAGGTTGCCCAAATGGTAGAACGAGACCGAGCCGCCGTAGGCGGGCCCCTGCAAGTACCCCGTATCCGGGGCCGGCCCGGTGATTAGCCAGGTGTTGCCGTTGTTCGAGCCGATGAGCTGATTGCTGCCGCCTCCGCCGTAGAGCGCCAGGTAGTTGTAGGCCGCCGTGCCTCCAGACAGATCAAATGTGTTGCCCCCCTGGCTGCCATTGAGGGTCGTCCAGGTCAGGCCGCTGTAGCTGACCTGCGGCCCGAAGGTCCATGTCAGCGTCGTGGGCGTCAGGAAATAGCCTCGCCCACCGGCGTACCCCTGATCGTTGATTAGCAGCGTGTCGCCGGGCCTGCCGTTCAGGGTGATGCTGCTCTGCATGCTGTTGATGCCGGAGAGCGATTGCGCTGCATCCCCCAGGGTGATGGTGTCGGCGCCGCTGCCGGCAGATGTGTTGACGGTCAAATGCCGAAAAGTCGGCAATCCCTGGACATGGATCGCGTCGGTCCCCGGGCCGGCGTTGAGCACGGTCGTGAGCGGACAGCCCGTGATCGTGTAGACATCGTTCCCCTGGCCGTCGTTGATGGTCAAGTTGTTGACTAACGATGGGTCGAAATTGATTGCAGCGGGAGCCAGGCCGGTCAGGCGGCCCAGGGAGAGCAGGGCATTGGGGTGATTGTCCCTGTCGGCCCCGTCGTTGATGTTCACCTGGACAGACCCGACGGCATTGTTGATGTTCACGGAGCCTTGGATGTTGATCAGGTTTTGGGCCACCGGGCTAATGTTCACCACGTTGCCCGGCCCATTTCCGTAGATGCTGACGCTGCTGAGCGGCCCCACGGTTTCGACATTAACACGGATGTTGCCGGCTACCGTGCCGACGCTGGTCATCGAATGGGGGACGGTGCCGCCGACATTGACGACGCTGCCCGCGCTGATCCCGTAGGCGTTCACATAGACAAAGCCACTGAACGACCCATAATTGACGTGGCCCGCCATCCCGGTCCGGCCTATGGAGCCGGCGTTGAGCGTATAGGTCTGCGCGGTGTTATTGTTGTCGTCGTGGAGGGTTAGCGTGTCGTTCTGACCGCCGTTGCCCGTGACAGTCACCGTGCCTTGAATGTTATTGAGGTTCTTGGCCGTCGGGCTGACAACTACGGAGATGTCCGCCGACCCGCCTTCGGAGACCAAGACGCTGCTCAGTGGTCCCACGGCTTCGACGTTCACCGTGTTATTGCCGGCTGCCACACCCACAGTTGTCAATGAGTGGGCGATGGTGCCACCGACATTGACAATGCTGCCCGCGCTGATCCCGTAGGCGTTCACGTAGACAAAGCCGCTGAACGACCCATAGTTGATGTGGCCCGCCATTCCGGTCCGGCTTATGGAGCCCGCGTTGAGTGTATAAGTCTGCGCGGTGTGATTGTTGTCGTCGTGGAGGGTCAGCGTGTCGTTTTGGCCACTGTTGCCCGTGACAGTCACGGTGCCCTGGATGTTATTGAGGTTCATGGCCGTCGGACTGACGACTACGGAGATGGCAGCCGACCCAGCTTCGTTGACGGTCAACGGGCCGCTCGTGTGCTCCACATTCACCGTGTCGTGCCCGGTGCCGGTATTGAGCGTTGTCGCCCAAACCGATTCGGTGTCATTGACGTTGTAGATGTTGTTGCCGGTGCCGCCGTTGATGTTGGCGAAGTTGATGCCCGGGCCGTAGCTGATGAGGGCGGAGCCTGAGCGCTGTACCGTGTTAGCATTCATGGTGAACGTCTGACCGGTGGAGGTGGATTGGTCATTGACATTGACCGTGTCCACGCCGGCGTTGTCATGGATGGTTACGTTGCCCTGGATGTTGCCCAGGTCGCGCTCGGCGGGGCTTATGTTGACGGTATCATTACCACCACGTTGTTCATTGATGACCAGCGGCCCGAAGGTCTGTCGCACGTCGACTTCATCGGAGCCGGTTCCGGTGTTCAGGGTGGTCAGGCAGGGCGGCGTGCCGCCGCGGGTGCTATCGATTCTGTAGGTGTTCGCCCCATTGCTCCCGTTAATGGTCACCTGACTCATGCCGCTGTAGAGGACGACCTGGGAAGTCCGGGAGAATGTGGCCGAGCTCAGGGAGTACGTCAGATTACCCGGGGCATTTTGATCGAACACATTCAAGGCGTCGGAGCTGAACACATTCCCGTTGAGCGTCAGGGTATTTTGGATGTTCGCCAGGTTCTTGGCGCTTGGGCTCAAGTTGACCACGTCGTTGCCGTTTCCGAGGTTTACCGTGACGGGGACAGGGGTGGCTTCGATGTTCACCGTGTCGTTGCCGTTTCCGGTGTTGACGACGATGCTACCGATTTGGCCGGGATCGAACTGGGCAACTTCCCCGTTTAGCGTCACGCGCACCCCGCCGCCGCTCACGTCGATGGTGATCGTATCGTTGGGGTTGGCGAGTTGGTCGCCGTTGACCGTGAGGACCCTGGAGAGATTATCGCTGACGTAGAAGTTCTGGAGTTGTCCGGTGGGCACCACGTAAGCGTGATTCGCCTGGGACAAGTAAGCCTGGACGTAGTATCCGTTGAGGCGGTAGGTGTAGTTTCCCGCGGCGCCGTCCGCGATTTCATTCCAGTTCGTTGGGTTGCGCGGGTTGACCTGGACGGCAGTCCCTTCCGGATCGGTCGCGGCTTCCACCTGCTCGTGGGAAAACAACCGGGTAATAGTCGCGAGATTGATATCATTCTGCGTAAAGCCGAAATGGTAGGGCCAGAACGTCCACGTATTCCAGGTATGTTCGGCGGAACAACCGCAACCGGTCGGGTAGGACTGCGGTTGCGGGACGACGAAATAAAACAGCTGGCTATCTCCGCTTAATAATGGATCGGGCAGGGTGCTGCCGAAATTGGACCGGAGCATGTTGTCCACGTCTGTCACGGTGAAGGGATTCGGAACGAAAGACGGAATGGTCACCGATTCGCGCCGGGAGCCGCTGCCGACGCCCCGGTACTGCGAGAGGGAACTCATGTATGGTCCGGTCAGGATGCTGTCCACCGCGTTCTCCACAGCTGTTCGTAGGACAGGCCCGCCGCTGACGTTCCAGCCCGGGCCCCAAAAGACGAGCTCGACATGGGGATGGGTAATGAGCGGACCGTTGTTGTCGCTTGTGGTCGCGGTCGTCCCTGATTGGAAGAAGATCGAAGGGACAGTCCGCTCTTCGAGGTTCATCAAGGCCGGGCAGCACCGGAAGCGATCCGGCCGCCGGCTTTCCGACCCGCGGCGCCGCGGATTCTTGTGGAATCGGCTCTTCCCTGCCGAAACCAAGGCGACGATGCGTTTGGACCAGTTCTGAGTAAACCAGGACATGTGAATCCCCTTTCCTTTCAAGCCCAGGGTGAAGTTGCCGTCCAACATTGAGGTAATGCCCCTTCCCGCACCAAACCCGACACCAAAAAATCGAAAAATTTGCTACCCGCGTAAGTCACCGGCGGCCAGTGAGCTGCATCTGTCATCAAGTGAGAGGGTTGTCATTGGGCAGTTAGGGTTGAACATGAAAATGACACGTTTTCTGACAACGTCGGGCATGCTCGGGCATCGGGTATAGCCATCTGAGGCACAGGCGCCCAAAGAGGATTGGCCGCCTATCCGTGCCTTGAGCGACATTGGAACGACTTATTTGGGTCTCGATGTGTGCCGCCGTTGCGCTATGATGGATCCTCTGAGAAAAAGAGATCTATCGCCCTGTCGGCGGCTCCTTCCGTCCACGCGCCCCGGACAAATGCCAATGACGCGACATTGCCTTTGAACGGTTCTGGTCCAACCAATTCTGCGTTCGCCACCCAGGGATTTTCGGGCGCGGTTATGCAGATCGCCGAAGGTGAAAGTATCGTTGGGGCGCGTTCGCTTGCAGCCCCCATCCAAGGCAAAAAGATCCGCCCGCGTCCGCCTCCCCTCGGGCTCCCGCCGTTTGTCACCGTAACCGTCGCACTCCCGATGATCCCGCTCATCGGGTCGCGCACGCCAATCTGCTGGTCGCCCGGCGTGATCAGCGTGACACCGCCGCCGAAGGTCACCGATCCCTGGTCGCTTGCCTGGAAGGCGTAGTCGGCGGGCAGCACCACGCCTGGGTCCGTGTCGGACGTGCTGAAGGTCACCGTTCCCTGGTAGTTGGTGTTGGTGTTGCCGTAGAGGTCCTGCGCCGTGATGGTAATGTCGAAAGCGCTTCCCGATGGTGTGCTGGACGGGGCTGTCACCGCCAGACTGAACGCCGGCCCCGGAATGACACGAACGTTCGTGCTGCCGCCGATGCCCGCGGCACTGTCCGTGCTCGTGACATCCCAGGTGCCCGCCGTAAAGAGTGTGGCCCCGCCCGAAAACGTGTGCTGGCCATGGTCGGCGGATGTGAACGTGTAGTCGACCGGCAACCGGGCCCCGTAGGGGTCTTGCGAGCTGAAATGCACCGTCCCGCTATAGAGTGGGTCCGGATGCCCGCCCCCATCGGCCGCGATCACCGTGACGTCAAACGCCTCGCCCGCCTGACTAATGGTTGAAGCAGCAACCTGGAGATTCGTGGCACTGTCCGACACGTGAATCAAGATCACGCTGTTGGCCGTGTAGTGGATCTGAAACCGCGCCTGCCCAACCGCGAACACCTGCCCTTCCTGAAGCCCGCTGAAGTTCCCGCTGAGCGTGCCGCTTGCAACCATGATCACGAATTGGTCGCCGACCGTGGAACTGAAGCCCATGCTCACACTCAGCGTTGGGTTGCCGCCGATATTGATGTTGCCGCTCGAATTGAGCTGATCGTAGCTCGCTCCCGCTGTCGTACCGCGGACCGAGACGCGGAACGCCGATCCGCCATTGAAGACCGCTGTCCCGCTGTGCAGGATGCTCGTGCCACCGAAGCCCGGTTGAATCGTCCCGGAAACCGCAAGGAAGCCGGCCGTGCCCGACCCGCTCAATGTGGCGCCATTGGCCACTGCCACCGTACTCGTAGGCTGCGCGCCGTTGACTACCAGTGTCCCGGCATTGAGGTTTGTCAAGCCGCTGTAGGTGTTGTCTCCCGACAGCGTCTGCGAGCCGTTTCCCGACTTGTTCAGGCTGCCGGTCCCGGAAATGATGCCCGAGAAACCGCTGAGTGTCCCATCGTCGCTGATCGTAAGCGCGCCGCTTCCGAGACGCACCGAGGTTCCCGCAACTCCACTGAGCCGGGCGATCGTGGCGTTAAGATTGTTGACATCAAACACGGCTCCCGGGTTGTCCAGAGAGATCCACGCGTTCGTCGGCAACGCGTTGCTCACTCCCAGTTGCAGACTCCCGTGCAAAACCGATAGCCATCCGGAATAAGTATTGGGCCCGGACAGCGTGAACGTGCCGGTCCCCTGCTTGTACAAAACGCCGGTGCTGTTGCTGATCACCCCGCTAAAGGTCGTCGATTGGTTGTTGAAGCCGGTGATAAAGGTGCCGCTGCCGATAGTAACCCGTGTTCCCGCGGGGCCCTCCAGGGATCCAATCTGGAGGTTGTGGCCATTCACATCCAGCGTCGAGTTGCCCGACATGATGACCGCAGTATTGGGTGGGAGTGGAGTTTCGCCGCCCGCCCGCAGTGTGCCCCCCTGGATAAATGTCGCAGCGGTGTAGTTGCTCGCTCCCGCCATCGTAAACGTTCCCGTCCCTTCCTTGAGCAGTCGGCCGTTGGTCCCGGTAATCGCACCGGAAAAAGTGGTGGAGGAGTTATCAGCGCCGGTGTAAAAGAGGTTTTGCGCGTTCACGTGGCCCGCTCCCGACAGAGAACCGATGCGGTTGGCCCTGACCCCGCAGTCCAGCGTCGCGCCGGCAGCCAGGGAAATGCTGCTGGCACTCGAAAATGCAAAGTCCGTTCCCGCGCTGAGCGTGCCTTGATTGATGAGGGTCGTTCCCGAAAAAGTGCTGCGTCCCGACAGAGTCAACGTGCCCGTGCCGAATTTGCTCACAGTGCCGCGCCCGCTAATAACTCCGCTATAAGTGGTCGATGTATTATCGTTACCGACGACCAGGAAACCGCTGCCAAAGAAAACACCTCCGAGGATCACCGATCCGCCAACAAATCCCGGGCCGTCGGCAAGCGAGGCGATGGCATCGGTGTATACCGACACGTCGAAATAAGCGCCCTCGCCTATCAACACACGGCTCGTGGGCGGTACCGCATTGTTCGCGCCGACATAGAGCGTGCCCTGGTTGATGTGTCTCGCGCCGGTGTACCGATTGGTCGCCTGCAGTTGCAATCCGCCGCCGCCGTCTTTGGCCAACTGGCTGGTGCCCGCGTCGCCGATCGCTCCGCTGATCGCGAGTGTGCCGCCCGCGGCCACATTGGCGTGAATTGTCCCATCGCTGCCGAGGGATTCCAGGCCCACGTCGACAGCGATCGTATTGATGCCCGAAGTGTTGTTCGCCGTGATATTCCCAAAAAGTACCAGCGAACCCGGAAACAGCGGCCGATTGTTTATGGTGAACCCGTTCCCGTCGAACCGGATGCTATTTATATTGGTTGTTCCCGAACTATCGTCCCGGCTCACAAAGTTCGTGACCCCGGACGAAGGGAAGACGAGATCCGGGAACGAATCACCGAACGGCGTCGTCCCTTCTCGCCAGTTCCGCGAATCCGACCAATCGACACTGACGGCGCCGGACCAGGTATGTGTCGCCGGAACCAGCCGGCCTTCAAGCTCTTCAACGCGTGGCCGCCAGCTCCCCTTGGCTGTCGACCGGTGCCGGGACCGCAAGCTGGCTGACGGTTTTCGTTTTCCAGGACGGCGGAACATCACGCTTCTCCTTTGTTTGGGCCGATGCCTGCGAAGCCTCCTTAATGGTAATGCCCGTTCCAACGTCCAACCCGACACGGAAAAAAAATCAAAAAACGGCTGGTATTTGCAGTCAGTGCCGACTGGGAAGATGGAAAAAAATGTTGCGAAGTTGACAAGAATTCGTGAAAAAATGTCGTCCGGAGGTACAGGCGCCGAAGGGAGATTTGCAGCCTACCTGTGCCTTGGCGTGCCTTTGGTGCAGTTTTCATGTCATCGAACTGTCAACAAAAAGTGCAAGCGATTGAATTGGCCGCGAAAGGCATGCATGGGCATTTTGGGGCAAGTTAACGCGAGGAAAGCCTCGAAAAAAGGCGCCGTTTTGGATTGTTTCATGGAGCGGTGGTTCCGTGTCTCACCGGACCATGAGATACGGCGGCAAAAGGCGCGTTAAGTTGTTCCGTGCGAATGCCTTGCGTGGAGGAGGGCTCGCGTGCACTTGTGTGAGATGCGAGTTGTTTTGACGCCGCACCGCGAACAAACCGAGGATCGACCGAAGAGGAAAAAACGAAAGGCCTGTAGCATGCTTGCTCCAAGCCTGTTGCTTGCAGGCGGCCAAACTTACAGGGTATTCGAAATGGGGCCAGACCGGCCAGACGCCCTAAACTCACCGGGTCTGAACCCTTTTCGGATAGCCTCGCGCCCCTGCCGCCTCGTGCGGCAGGAACGCCAGTTTGCCGGGCTACTTCGTTGTGGCAACTCTCCACAAGAGCAGCGCCACCCTCTCGTGCAATTTCTTCAGCAAGTGTCCGCCCCTCCGGCCGTGAACAGGCACCAACAATCCCGTCGCCGTAAACGGTCTGTAACGGATTCTTTCCCGACTAACTGCGTGGCTACATCGTCGCCCGTCTGGATTATTTCGCGCGCCATTCCGATGGAAAGCCGGACGTGAACATTTCCGGGCGACTGCCGAATTCATGGCTTAAACGTTTTGCATCGCCAGACCCTCCCAAAAGCCGCTGGATGTGATTTCGTCAAAACAAAAAAAGGGCCTAAGCTCAGCAACATTGCTGGCCCCAGCCCTCTATTAGCAAACGAATTATTGCGGTCTTCAAAAAACCCTAGGTCATATTTCCTGACATGCAAATGGTATTGCAGCGAATTTCAATAGCCCCTGGGGGCATCATTTCCGATATAATCCATTTACCCGCTACAATTGATACCTTGTCGCGCCCCAGCAGCATGGTACTGGGTACTCCGTTCTGCCTACCGTTTATCACCTTCGCCCAGCAATTTCCCCGCTTCCACACGAAAGCCGTTCAGCTCGTCCGCATCCCGTTTATGCAGCTTCATATCCCGTAGCAACGTCACGGCTCGAAAGTAGCAATCTCGCGCTTTGGTGTTCTCCTTCAAGTGATGGTAGCTCATCGCCAGGAACAGCCAGTTGGTTACCGCCAACACCTCTTTATCTTGGGGCGCAATGCGCGCAAGGATTTCGGCCGATCGCTCGTACTCCCCCCGCCGGTAGTGGACAACTCCCAATGTGTTTAAATAGATATGGTCGTCAGGCCGTTGCCGCAGAGCGTTTTGGACCAACCGCAGCGCTGTGTTCGGATCGCGCAGCTCCGGGGGAGCTGTGACGTAAAGGAAGGCCAGGAAGTTCGATGTACGGGCACTCTCGGGATCAATCTCCAGGCAAGCGCGTAGATCCGCTATGGCGTTTGCATAGTCCCCGCGATTCAGCCAGTAGAATGCGCGCTCATCGAGCAACCTCGCATCCAGCTGAACATCCCACCGCTCAGCAGGCGCAACCTTCTCGTTCTTCTCGCCGTAAATGGGGAAATCCCAATCCTGGCCCATCTGTGCCAAGTGCTGCCGAATGCGTCGCAGGTCCCAAATCTGAATCTCCTGCTTCAACGTCCCGGCCGCCAGCAGGCTCCCATCGGGACTGAAACAAAGCGAGGTGATGGCTTGCGGGTCGGGCGCTGACAGGCTTGCAATCTCTTTCATTTTCTCCAGATCCACCAACTGTATCCGGTGCGCCGACACCGCCATGGCTAACACGGGGCTGTGCCGCGAAAACGCCAAAGATGGGCCAGTAGTCATGGTATCGTTGGGGAACACCCGTTCCTCCTCCCACGTGTCGACCCGCCATAAACGGAATTCAAATTGCCCGGCCATTACGAACCATTGCGAATCCGGACTGAAGGCGACCTGCATTTCCTCGTTTTCGGGACGGCTGCTCGGCAGCTTCTGTTTCAGCGCGCCGCTTTGCGCATCCCAGATCCATACCCCTTTGGCGCGCCCGGAGCCAGCGGCAGTCGCAGCCCACCGGCCATCCGAGCTCAGGGCAACAGCACTAACGCTGGGATGGGCTAGCACCATCCGTTCCGTCGGCTTATCGGGATCGAGGACCAAAACTCGCCGGTTCCTGTCATCAACGGCGGCGACCCGGCTTCCATCGTGACTCCAGCAGGCCCGACGCCAGTCGGGACCCCGGGGCAAATCTAAGTTGCGTGGAGGACCAATCCGAAGGACCTCGGGAGGGACCTTCTCCACCAGCTTCGGGTCAAGAGCCGGTTGGATCGGCCACCGGCGTTGCCCGTTGCGGCTGTATGTGATCAAACTCGTACCCTGAGGGTGAAAGACAGCTGTCTGGCCGGAACCGACGCTCAGGTGAGCAACTTCCTGGCCGGTGCCCACCCGCCAGAGGCGGACGCCGTCCGTGCCGGTAGAGGCTAGGAGCTGGCCATCCGGGCTGAAGGCGACGTTACATCGGCCGCCGAACGTGCCGCTGGGCGTGCGGTTGCCGATTTCGCCGTGGTGCAGCGTCCGGCACTCCCGTCCGTCCGAGACATCCCATAGCCCGACATGCCGGTTGTGATAGTTAAACGCCAAGTGCCGTCCGTCTTTGCTGAACCGGATGCCATGTCCGAGAGCGGTGACGAGCAGCCGGCCGCTCAACGGATCCCAGAGTCGAGTCGTAGCATCCCAACCGGTCGATGCCAGGAGTCCGGACGAACTGAACATTAAATGGGTGATTGGCGCAAAATGGCCTTCCAGGACAGATACCAGCTGGTGGTAGGCGTTGTACACGTAGATTTTGCAATCGTCACATCCCACTGCCAAATACCGTCCATCGTGGCTCCAGGCAATCCCGCGCGGTGCTGCTTCGTGAGGGAACCGGTCAACGATCTCAGCCTTTTCCAGGTCAACGATTACAGCTTGCCCTTCCAGGCTCGACAGTGCCAGTTGGCGGCCCTCGGGGTGAAACACTATCTGGTCTGGAATGACAACCTTTGGCAGAGAGTTTTCTTGACCGGTAATCAGGTCGATCACCACTATGGAACCATCCGGTCGGCGCAGCGCCAGCCGGCGGCTATCGGGACTGAAATCCCGGCACCCGGACCCGTTGCGGATCGGCACCTTCGGTATCGCTTCTTTTCCCTCGCGCAAATCCCAGACCCGGCAAAAGTCCCCTCTACCGGAATACGGAACCGCAAGAAATCGCCCGTCCGGGCTGAAGACGGGATTGGCATAAAACGGACTTTTTCCCACATCGGAGAGGTGCAGAATCTCCTCATTATTGTCTAGGCGTCGAATGGAAACATTTCCTTGTAGATCCCCGTAAGCATACCGGTCGAGCCGGTGATCGAAACCGGGCGCATAGCTCAACGGGCGGTCCAGCTCCCATCGCTGAACCGTGTGCAGATCGACGAGCGGCAGGCAAGCGATGATTTCGTTGCGCAGTCGGAGATCCGAGCGGATGTCGGCCGCCTTCGTAAGCGCTTCCAGGCTCCTGAAGCGCCTCTCGGCTTCGGTCGTCTGGCGTTGGGCGCGCGCAAACTCCAGATACGAATCCCACAGTTTCTCCGTGGCAGCATGCTCCGCGTTCGCCGTCCGCGTCAGTTGCGTTCCCAGGATCACGGTTGTTACCGAAGCGCCGGCCGCGATGATCACCAATAAGAGCGCCGCCACCCCCGTCAGCCCGGCAATCCACGGGTTTCGGCGGCACCAGCGCCAGGTTCGCTCCACAAGCGGCGTCCGCCGCGCCCGTACCGGCCGGTCCGCCAGAAAGCGCCGGAGGTCTTCTGCCAGTGCCCCGGCCGATGTATAGCGATCCTTCGGTTCCCTTGCGATCGCCTTCAGTACCACCGTCTCCAGATCGCGCGGCACGTGCGGATCAATCGTGCGCGGAGCCGGCGGAGCTTCCTTGTGTACCCGTTCGATCAGCCCTAAGCGGTTCGCATCTTCGAACGCCGGTTTTAGCGTGACGAGTTCATACAAAGTCAGTCCGAAGCTGTAAACATCGCTGCGCGGGTCCGAACGTCCCTCGAAGCGCTCGGGCGCCATGTACCGCAGCGTCCCCACGATGTCTCCCGGTTGCGTCAGGTCCCCGCCGCTCTCCGCCTTCGCCAGCCCGAAGTCCGTCACCCACACCGTCCCGTCCCTGTCCAACAGCAGGTTCGACGGCTTGATGTCACGATGGAGCACCCCCTGCCGATGGGCGTAATCCAGCGCCTCCGCGACTTGCAGCCCAACGCGCGCCACCGCGCGAAAATACTGCATGTTCGATCGGCCGCCAAGCTCCGTATGCCCCGAAGACGCCGGCATTTCTTGACGGTCGCTCCGCTGTTGTTCCGGTACAACCTCCGCCGGGGCTGCAGCAACCCGGGTCGCCCCATCGGGCGAAATGCCCATCTGCCGATCCTTGCATTGCCGAAAGTTGCCGCTCACGAGGCTTTGCGCCACGTGAGCCGCCATGCCGCTCTTGTCCGGTGCAACCCCGCCTTGCATCGAACGCAAACGCCGTACTTCCTGCAGCACTCGGTCCAGGCCCCGGCCTTCAATGAACTGCATCGCGTAGAAGTGCAATCCCCGATCTTCTCCGACTCCGAATACCGGCACAATGTTCGTGTGATGCAACTGCGCGGCCGCTTGCGCTTCCCGATGGAATCGTTCTAGGTGCGTCGGCTCGAGCAAATTGGCAAACGGCAGGACTTTTAAGGCCACGTGCCGGCCCAGCGATTCCTGTACCGCCTCGTAAACCACTCCCATCCCGCCCCGGCCGACTTCGCGCAAAATGCGATGTTCCCCCAGTTGCCGGGGTATTTCCACCGATTCCCTGTCGTTGCCCCGGTCGACAAACGCCAGCAAGGCGCCTGCCATTTCCGGCGTCGGTTTTTGCGCTGAACTCTTCTTGGCATTGCCGGACTCATTGGCGGCTTGCACGCCGGTTGCGGCCATCGCTTCCGCGACCCAGGCCGGGTCTAAATCCGGAAACTGCTGCCGATACGCATCGGCTTCCAGCGCCCGGCCCGCGCGCTCCCGATAGTGAATGTCCAGAAGGATCAATTCCTGCAAAATTTGACCGCGCTCCGGCTCCGCACACTCGCCCAGAAAACTTTCCAGCTCAGGCCATGGGCCTCCGGCAAGCGCTGCCTGGCAAGCGGCCTCAAACGGGCTGCACACCTGATCGATGCGTTCATCCAGCGATTCAGGATGCCGCTCGGCGCGCGTAACCCCGCTCATGCCTCGACCTCCCGTTGCCAGTTCGCTCGGATAATGCGCAGTTTCCGCTCCACCGTGCGAACAGTGCAGCCAAGCTCGCCGGCAATTTCTTCATTCGTATAGCCTTCCATTTTCCGCACGGCGATCCGCTCTAATTGGCGGTCCGCCAGCCGGTCCAGCAGGATCTGGTATTCCTCCGCCAACTGGGCCGCAAATTCCGGCGTCGGCTCGCGGCTCAGGAGTTGCCCCAGTTCCGATTCATTTCCTAGGCCGGAAGGTGTTTCCGCTGGCGACATCGGCGCCCGGCCGCGCTTGTGCCGCCCCTCATCCCGCACTAGGTGCCAGGCCTTCCGTCCCGTTAGCACAACGAGCAAGTGCCAGAGGTTTTCCCGATCATCCAGGCGTGGAAAACGGCCGGCTTCGGCCCCCCGGCAAAACGAGTCAAACGCGCTCAGCGCCACGTCTTCTTCATCGCGGGACGCGTAGCCTGCCCCCTGGATTTTCTTGCGCGCCAGTCCCACCAGCCGCCGAAAATATCGCTCCCAGAGCCTCTGCGCTGCAACGCTGTCGCCGGCCTCGAGCTGTTTCAACCAGTTGGTGACGGAACCGCCCGATGGCATTTGCAATGCCCTCATCCGGTCGCCGCTATCAATCAACCCCGGGGGTGATTATAGGCCGCCATGTGCTCGCTCGCAAAGGCATTCGCCAAATAGAAAAGCGACCACCCCCTCTTTGTTCCATGGTGCTAAAAGCCTGGCAAGGGTGGTCGCTATCGGAAGACTGGACTGCCGCGATTTTTAATACTCGAGTTGTTTTTCCCTGGCTATGATGCGTAACTTATTCATGATCCGGACATTCAACTGCCGGACCCGTTCTTTCGTGATCCCCAATTCCTGGCCGATCTCTTCCAGCGTCATTCCTTCGGAGTTGTCAAGACCGGCCCTCATCCGGATGATCTGCCGCTCCCGCACATCCAGATAATCCAGGAGCCGGTTCACCCGGTGGGAATTCTGCTCGGCCGCCGCGAGACATTCTTGTTCATCACTGCGTGTGTCCGGGGCAATTTCAAATAGCTCCTCTTGTCCGGTCACATAGCGCTCCCGGCGCCGCTTCTCTTCCGGTATGCTGCGGGCGAAATTCTTCATGATCGCCCACGTCGCATACGTACTGAACTTGTTGCCCCGGCTGAAATCGAATTTCTCCACTGCCCGGATCAGCGACATGTTGCCATCCGACAGCAGTTCGAAGAAATTGTCGGTCTGCGCGGCATGGCGTTTCGCAACCGAGACCACCAGCCGCATGTTGGCGTTGATCAATTGATCCTTGACCGCATTGGCCCGTTCCTGCAGTTCCTCCACTTGCTGGATTTCGTGGTTCCGGGCCCGACTGGGATCCAGATGCATTCGCAACTGTTTCGCCTTGTGTTTGAGAAAATTCATCTTCCGGAACAGGTGCTGTTCTTGTTCCTTGGAAAGCAGCGGCACTTCGTAAAGCGAGGCCAGTTCCGGCGGCGCATCCTTGGGCGCCCGCATCGCCCGCCGCTGGCTCTCATAGTTCTCCGCATTTGGCATCGCCGTCAAAATACCCGACTCGGCGGCTGGATCGTCAAAAGACGCGTGGTAAATGTAATCGATGGGTTGCTCCAGCAATTGCCGCGCGCGAATTTCATTGATCACGCGGTACATGCTGGTTCGGTTGCGGCCAAAGCGCTTGGCGAGTGTGTCCACAGAAATCCCCCGTCGATAGGAGTTGAATATGATTTGTTTCGTGCTGGAGTCCAGAGAAACTGGATTCGCAGGAAACATCGCTTGATCGGGATATTGCCGATCGTGGTTTTTGATCGTGTAGCGCACCGTTTCCACCGAGCGCCCGAGCCGTTTGGCAATTCGCCGGGCGATTTCCGTCAACGTTCCGCCCCGAACCAGGGCCAGCCGCCGCGCCCGTTTCAGGATTTCCTGTTTTTCCCAATTTGTGAGCTGCGAAAACCGGCTGCTCCGGTACACCCGCTCGTGATTGGCTTCCAGAAACGGTTCCACGAGCGATGAAAAGAAACCAACCTGGCGCCGCCCATTGCAAAGCACCGGAATGCCGATCAATCCACGCTGGCGCCACCGGTTGATCGTCTTCGTGGATACATTCAACCGTTTACTCATCTGCTCCAGGGTCAAAACGAGTTCCGCTACCGACTCGACCGGCACGGGTGGCAATGACTGCGCCAGCTCCGAGACGAACAAGTATAAGTCGTGCTTCAGGTCCGTTCCCTGAATCACCAGATCCGGGTACGATCCCGGCCGGAATTCGGTGATCCGGAAACATACGAATTGATAAGGGTATTGTTTGCTTTCATCAATTTCGGCCAGGAGACTTTCTGCGCGGGCCAACTGGTCCATGCGGCGCAGGGGTGGCACGAATCGAACTTGTTGGTCCGTCAACTCCTTCAGCGCTAGAATCTTGAAACCTTTCACGGCAATCACTCCTTTGCCCGCCCAACTACCCAACGCCTAACCTATCGTCAATGCGTTCCAAAACAGGTTCAAGTTCGGAGCCCCATAAAGCCGATAATAATCAACTCTACCTCAATAGATGCATTCGGGAGAAAATAGGGTTCGGCTTTGGCACAAATTCATGACTTATTTACCGTTGCGTCAGCCCCGCCCGTTAATTTCTTCGTTCAAACTTTCTCCTAATTGCCAAAGTTGCCCCCGCTTGCAGCTTTTTTTCATAGCGGGCTGTCCGTATTTGTGCAAAAGTCAAGCCATTTCACCGAAAATGAAACGTACCCATGTCAATACCAAACCAAATCATTGATTTAAATTCAAACGGAATAAACATTTAAATCGTTTTTTGGATTGTTTTTCAGTTCATTTGCTCAAAAAAGCGGACAATAACCCGAAAAGCCACTAATATACATTTTTACACATTATTCGCCGGAATTTACAAGGTCAGTAGTAAACAGCGTTCGCGAACTTTACACCTGTTAAAAATTCCGACATAATAGTTTCCCGCAACGTACATGGCTGCGGAGGCGATTCGCTGCGGAGGTGATTCAATGACCGTTTTATGTCGCATTACAGCTGTTGGCTGTTGGTTGCTCTCCCTGACTCCCGCCCATTCAGCCGAGGATGGCACGCTCATTCAGGAGAAATTCTCCACGGGCTATCAATTTCATGTCAACAGCAAAACCGAGTTGGTGGGGACCTTGGCCCTCCCGAAAGAAACTGAGCAGGCATCAGCAAAAACCCTGGCAATCACCGGTAGCAGTTCGATTGAGTACGATGAAAAAATCTTGTCCCTTGATGCTGGCGGATCGGTCCAAAAAACCGCGCGGATCTATCGCCGCATGGACTTTCAGCGCAAAGTGGGCGACAAGTTACAGCAATCCTCGTTGCGCCCGGCCGTCCGCCGTCTGGTTGTCCTGCGCAATAACCACCTCGAAGTTCCTTTTTCCCCGGATGGACCGCTCACCTGGGGGGAAATCGACCTGGTCCGGACCGATGTATTCACGCCCGCCCTGGCCGGTCTTTTCCCCGATCACCCCGTGAAAGTCGGCGACCGCTGGACCGCCGCCACCAGCGCGGTCCAGGAACTCACGGACATGGAACGCATTGAGGAAGGATCGTTGGAATGCCGATTCGACCAGATCACCACCCTCGAACGGCGCCGACTCGCGCGTGTCGTTTTTTCCGGCTCCGTCCGGGGTGTCAATGAAGATGGTCCGAACCGTCAACAACTGGACGGCTATTTCTTCTTCGACCTCCAATCCAACCACTTGAGTTACCTCTCGCTAAAAGGAGCTCATTTTCTTTTGGACAAAGATGGAAAAGCCATTGGAAAAGTCGAAGGTCAATTCGTGCTCTCCCGCCAGGCTCCCGGGTCCAGCAAGGAGCTAAGCGAGGAAGCCTGGAAAGGTGTGCTGACTGAACCGGACTCGGAAAATACGCTCATGCTATATAAAAATGAAGAACTGGGTGTTCAATTCTTGCACTCCCGGCGTTGGCGCGTGGCGGGAGTTCAAGGTCGGCAAATTACTCTCGACGAATCCATGGGAAATGGCTTGTTGATCACCATCGAAACGCCCATTGCCACCCCGTCGGCAGACCAATACTTGCGAGAGGTCCGTGATTGGCTCCAGAAGCAGCAGGCAAAGGTCTTCAAGATCGAGTCCCCCACGCCGCTTCCGGGCCCTGTCCCGGCGGTCGAGCAATTTTCCGTTGACATGGAATTGCAAGGCAAACGCTCCTGGATGAAATATTTGGTCATTCGCCAACGGAACGGGGGAGCCACCCTTGCCGCCCGCTTGTCACACAAAGATCTCACGGCACTTCAAACCGATGTCGATAAGATCGCGCGCAGCTTGACCATTGTTGGGGCCGTTTCCGATAATTCAAAAAAATGAAATCCGCAAGCGGCAGCAAGAATTGGTTTCAAGCTCCCCGAGTAGGACTCGAACCTACAACAAACCGGTTAACAGCCGGTTGCTCTACCATTGAGCTATCGGGGAATCCCCAATGCGCAGTAGCTGGGTCCACTATCGCCAATGTCTTTTCTTTTATAATATGCGCTTGGTCGCTAAGCAAGAGTAGCCTAAATTTGCAACCAAGCAGGGGGGCGCAGCATCTATGCGACTTGCCACCATCCAAACGCCTTTTGGTCCTCGGGCAGCCGTCCTCAACGGTAATCGGTTGATAGATCTTCATGCAACAGACGCTCAGTTACCTTCGCATGTTCGGACTCTCTTGGAGGCAGGACCTGCGGTATGGAAAGCTGCAGCGCAAACGGCTGGGCATCCAAAAGCGGTGACGTATGATCCCGGTCAGGTCCGCTTTCTGCCGCCGATTCCCGATCCGCGGAAAATCGTATGCCTTGGCCTGAACTACCGCGATCATGCAATGGAAACCGGTGCCGCCATTCCCAAAGAACCGGTCCTTTTTAGCAAATACGCGACCGCGCTGGTCGGCCACGGTGAATCCATTGTGATTCCTTCCGTAAGTAAAGAAGTCGACTATGAAGCGGAACTGGTAATCGTAGTCGGCAAACGCGGCCGGCATTTGACCCCCGCGGAAGCTCCGAACTACGTGGCCGGCTATACTATCGGCCACGACGTTTCCGCCCGTGATTGGCAACTGAGGAAAGACCAGAAACAATGGATGGTTGGCAAAACGTTTGACACCTTCGCCCCTACCGGTCCTTACCTGGTCACCGCCGACGAAATCCCGGATCCGCACTCCCTGGGCATCCGTCTCCGGCTCAACCACCAAACCATGCAGGACAGCAACACTCGCCAAATGGTTTTCTCGGTCGGAGAAACCTTGGCGTATCTGTCCGAAGTTTTCACCGTCGAAGTCGGTGATTTAATTTTCACCGGTACGCCTCCCGGCGTCGGCATGGCGCGAAAACCGCCGGTCTTTTTAAAGCCGGGCGACGTCACCGAGGTGGAAATCGACGGCTTGGGCGTCTTGCGCAACAATGTGGTCGGAGCCTAAGTCACTGGCGAGAATTCACTACGTGGTGAGACTATCCAGAGCATCGTTGCACAATTGATCCGCCCGCTTATTCTGTTCGCGAAATACATGCTGGAAAGCAACGCCTTCATAGCGCGCCGCCAGCGTTCTGGCTTGTTGATAAAGTGGTTTTAATCCTTCATTTTTGACTTTGTATTCGCCCTTCATTTGTTTTACCAGCAATTCACTGTCACTGCAGATGACAAGCCGTTTGGCGCCCACGATACACGCTCGTTCCAGGGCGCGCACCAGCGCGGTATACTCCGCAATATTGTTGGTAGTAGTTCCCAGGCAGCCATTCTCCTCAATATCCGGTTTACCCTCCATGGAAATGACATAGGCGAATGCCGCCGGGCCGGGGTTGCCTCGCGCGGCTCCATCGATACGAATCGTGGCATCCATGAGCGTACTTCCTAATCGTTTTGGCCTTTTCTTTCCGGCACACTTCAACTACGAAATCTTTTTAGGGAATTCCGCCGCTTCGTCGCAAAGATGGTACAGGATCAAGTGAAAGATACCTCCGGCACTCGGGTCCTGATTTTGGAAACTTCCGGCCGGCAGGGTCATGCGGCGCTTGCCTGCGGTGAGCGGTTGCTGTGTGTCCGGCCCCTCGACGAATCCCGCCGCCACGCGCGCGATCTCGCCCCCGCCGTGCGCGAACTTCTGGTCGCGGAAAACTGGAAGCCGGCCGATATTCAGGCTGTCATTGTTACTCGGGGCCCCGGCAGCTACACCGGATTGCGTGTCGGAATCATTTCGGCGAAAGTCTTCGCCTTTGCTACCGGCGCCGCCCTGATTGCCATCGACACCTTCGCTGCCATCGCGCGCCAGGTCGGCCCGGAAGTATCGGCGGTTGAGGTTCTGGCCGATGCACAGCAGGACAAGATCTATGTCCAACGATTTTTCCGTTCCGAACACGGAATTGCCATGGTCCCCGCCAACTCTCTAACAATTGTTCCTGTTGCCGATTGGTTGCAGTCTCGCGATCCGAACGATTGGGTGAGTGGGCCATGTTTGCATGCGCTGGTAGGTCGTTTGCCGGCTGAAAGTTGCGTGGTTCATGAGTCTCAATGGGACCCAACGGCGGAAAGTTTGCTGCACATTGGTCTGGATCGCTTTCACGACGGAGAAAGGGATAATCCGTGGACACTGGAGCCTTTGTACTTGCGGCCTAGCGCGGCTGAGGAAAAATGGCAGAAAAAGCGCGGCTTGCAGCGGTAATTCCCTTCTGGGTTGGTCCAATGAAAAAAAGCCCACGGGTTGCCGCCCGTAGGCTCAAGACAATTGGTTTTCGCAAATCCTGTTACGGGTTGCCCGGGGACACTGGTTTCGGCGCCGGAATTGGGTGCAAAGGTTCCCCAAAAGAGGGATTGACTACCGGTGACGAACAACAGGTATTCCCACAATCACAGCCACACGGACGTTCCCAGCGATTGCAGCACCACGGCCTCCAACAAAAACAACCCGTCGACAACAGGGCGGCGGCAAGGATCAGGCCGGCACTGATTTGGCGCAACACCATGGTTTTCGCTCCTTCTGTGTTGTGAATTAACGCATCTATGGCGTCAACCGTGATAGGAAACGGTTGCTCGCTTGCCGGGTCGAGATTAGCGATTCGATCTCGCCCGGTCTTGCATGGAAATATACCTGACGGCTTGGCCCGGCGCGGCCAAAATGAAATGGAGAACCCGGCTAAGACCCGTGCCTGCGCGAACCTGTTCCGCGTACGAAAAGTCAACGGTTCCGCGCGAAAACGAGGGGCGTAGCCGATTTAATTGATTTAGGTTTTCCGCCTGCCATATCTTGCGTGAACAGACTGCCGTCGCGGGGGAAATAACGTTCCCCACGGTTGACAGGCGTGCGGTTTGCCGCTATTTTGATGGTTTCGCGTTGTACCGAAGTCGCCTTTTGGACTGATTTTGAGGGAATTCATGGTTCGCAAAAAGTTAGGACGGGGTCGGAAGAACCGTTGCCGGTTTTGCACCAAGGAGGGTTGCCCCCGGCCCGCGTTTGTTGATTATAAGGATGTTCAGGGCTTGAAGAAACTTTGCACCAGCCAGGGAAAAGTGTTTAGCCGAAAACGCAGCGGCAACTGCGCCGCTTTCCAGCGCGCCGTCAAGGACGCTGTCAAACGCGCGCGTTTTATGGCCCTGATGCCGTTTGTGGGCGAATAGGAGTTCCGAACTCAGTGGTCAGAAGGATAATCAGCCGTCTGACTTCTGCCCTCTGGCGTTTGACTTCTGCCATTTTTCGTCGGACCTCTGGTTATCGTTCAATGCTGACCCTTCGATTCCCCGATGGATCGACCCTGCAAGTCGCCGAGGGCACTCGTCCCCGGGAAGTCGCCGAACGAATCGGCAAACGCCTCGCCAGGGCCGCCATCGCCGCCAAGATCGACGGCAACATCGTCGACCTTGAGCGGGAAATTCCCGGCTCCGACAGCGAACTTTCCTTTCAAATCCTCACCGACAAAGACCGCGAATCCCTCGATGTCCTTCGACATAGTTGTGCCCATGTCATGGCGCGCGCGGTCATGCGGCTTGTGCCCGGCGTGCAATTGGCGTTCGGGCCGACCATTGAAAACGGTTTTTATTACGATATCGACGCGACCCCGCCCATCCGGGAAGAGGATTTCCCGCGCATCGAAGAGGAAATGGCCCGGATCATCCAACAAGCCGAAGCGTTCGAACGTTTTGAACGGCCGATGTCGGAAGCCCGCGCCTTGTGCCGGGATTTGGCCCAGAGTTACAAGGTCGAGCATATAGACGATGATTTGAAGCAATACCCCACGTTGAGCTTTTATCGCCAGGGCGAATTCATTGATCTTTGCCGCGGTCCGCACATACCCCACGCGGGCAAGATCGGGGCTTACAAGCTCCTCAGCATCGCCGGCGCGTACTGGAAAAACAACGCCAATCGCAAACAGTTGCAACGCTTGTACGGTACCGCGTTCTTTACGCGCCAGGAGCTCGATGCTTACCTGCGGCAACTGGAAGAAGCGCGCAAACGCGACCATCGCGTTTTGGGCAAGCAGTTGAAACTATTCACCATCAGCCAGTCCGCGGGGAGCGGGCTGATTTTGTGGATGCCCAAAGGGGCCACGGTGCGCAGCTTACTGGAGAGCTTCATCAAGGACGAGTTATTTAAGCGCGGCTACCAGCCGGTTTATACACCGCATATCGGCCGGCTCGAACTTTATCGCACGAGCGGCCATTTCCCGTATTATCGCGATGCGCAGTATCCGCCGTTGTACCAGCATCCGGCCGGCCCAGCTTTGGATCTCGCCCAGTACCGCCTCGCCGCCGGCGCGTTGGCTGAAGACAAGGAACGGGAGATGGCCAAGTTCCTGGAACTAACCCATTTGGAAATTCCCGGCTATGCATCCGCCGCAACTGCCGAAGAAAAGCTGGAAGCCGTCCAGCGCTATGTCCTGGGCGTTCTACAGGCAATGAACGTTGATCTCCCGGCCTACACCGAGGCCAAAGACACCCCTGCCCGGGCCCAGGCCCTGTTGGACTGGCTTGTGGAACAGGAAGGCTACCTCCTCAAGCCAATGAACTGCCCCCATCATATCCAAATTTATAAAGCCGAACCTCGCAGCTACCGCGACCTGCCGGTGCGACTGGCCGAATTCGGGACGGTTTATCGCTATGAGCAAACCGGCGAACTTTCCGGTATGACGCGTGTCCGCGGCTTTACCCAGGACGATGCTCACCTGTTTGTCACGCCCGACCAGATTGAAGCAGAGATGCGCGCCAATATTGAACTGGTCCTTTTCATTCTTTCCAGTTTGGGCTTGGATGATTACCGGGTTCGCATCGGCCTGCGGGCCCTGGGCTCCGGCAAGTACGTGGGTAGCGACGAGGACTGGAACAACGCCGAACGTGTTTTGGTGGATATCGTTCATGCGATCGGCATGAACTATAGCAAGGAGCCTGGCGAGGCTGCCTTTTACGGGCCCAAGATCGATTTTGTCGTCCGCGACTGCATCGGGCGCGAATGGCAATTGGGCACTGTTCAGCTTGATTACAATTTACCGAAGCGCTTTGAACTGGAATATGTCGGCCCGGACAACCGCCAGCATCGGCCGGTGATGATTCACCGGGCGCCCTTCGGCTCGATGGAACGATTCGTCGGCATCCTGATCGAGCATTTTGCCGGGGCTTTTCCCCTGTGGCTGGCCCCGGAACAGGTTCGGATACTGCCGGTCAGCGAAAGATTCGTGCAATATGCCCGAAGGGTGGAACAAGAACTCCGCACCAAGGGTTTCCGGATTACCGGCGATTATCGACCGGAAAAGATCGGCTACAAAATCCGCGAGGCCCAGCTTGAAAAAATCCCGTATATGCTTGTAGTCGGCGAAAAAGAGCAAGCCGCCGGCACCGTCGCGGTTCGCGACCGCGTGGATGGTGACCTGGGGGCTAAACCGGCTGCCGAAGTTCTAGACATATTGTACCGGGAAGTCGAACAAAAGCGGATTCGGCAAGTGAACACCGCAACCGCTGGCCTCGGCGACCGCGGCGCTAAATTCGAGGACTGACTCTATTTTTGCTGCCATGCGTTTTTTCGTTATTTCCGGAGTTTTCCCAATCCATAAAACAAAAAAACAAGGTATTCCGTCTCTTTAGTGCAGCCTTTGTGCAATTCACACCGAAAGCCCTTTTTGTCTTTGCATTCAGGCTGCGTTTGTGGTTATGATAATAGAATCTTGCCCCTGAGTTCTTTCTCTTCGACTGCGTTCGGGATCCGTCCGGCGGAGATTTATCATGGCAACGACTACCGGTTTTAAACACCAATGCCCCCATTGTGAGGCCATCGTTCCGGTCCGCGATGAAAAACTGATCGGCAAGCGGATCAAGTGCCCCAAGTGCGGCGAACCGTTTCTCCTGGAAGAACCAAACGGCAAAATCGGGCCAGCCAAGACGAGCAAGACCACCAAGGGAGCGGTAAACGGGGCCGCGGCGGCCAAGACCAAGCCAGCCTCCCGGCGGACACGCGGAGAAGGCGACGAGGAAGAACCCCAATTCAAAAAGAAAAAATCCGTTGACAGCAGCAAAGTAATGATCGGGCTGGGATTGGCAGGCGTTGGCGTCGTGGCCCTCGCCGTCGCCGCCTATTTCCTGTTCTTTAACAACACCGAACCGAAAACGACCTCCGGTCCAAGCACCGCTGCCAACAATTCCGCCACGCAAAACCCGACAATTGCCACACCTAATTCAGCCGATTCGAAGCCAACGATTTCCAGCTTTGGCGCGGATATCAGCAACATGCTGCCGCCGGATAGCCAACTGGTTGTTAATATCCCCATGCCAGAAGTTCTAAATAATTCGCTCGGTCAACTATTGTTTGATAACCCTGCCGCTTCCGATGCTCAGGGTTCCGAGGGCAAGCTGGGATTTTCCATGGAGACCGTGGAGCGCTGGATTATTACTGCGAAGTTTTCCGATCCGGAGTGGTTTTTCCAGATCATCCGGACAAAGAAGCCCATCATTATGGACAGCGTAAAAAAGGCCCTTCAATTAAAACCGGCGGAGGGCAGCCCCATTCAGGGCCAGGACTTTTTCGTTACGCCGGTGAACTGGATCGATAACTCCAACGTGATTCCCAGTTTCCTGAAACCGGCAGACAGCGATGCCAAACAACCGATCGCAGCAGGAGCTCGGCCATTGACCGTTCGCTTGCACGATGCCCAAACGCTCGTAATCGCCGATTTGGTGCCTATGAAAGACTGGCTCGCGGTAAGGGGCCAATTCCCGGCTCAGCAAATGCCCGAGAATGCGGCTTCGCCCTCGTCACCAGCTGGTGGTGGCTTGCTGCCGGCGAGTCCCGCTGCGCCAGGTGGTTTACAACCGGCCAGCCCCGCCGCACCCGGTGGAGTGCAGCCGGCGACTCCAGGCGCGCCAGGTGGATCGCAGCCAGCAAATCCCGGTGTGCCCGGCGGCCCGACCATTCCCGGCTTCCCGGGGGGCGGCACCCAACCTACTCCTTATACGGGCCCCAATACGTACCGGAGCATCAAGCCCGCCTTGAAAATCATGCTCGACCTGATGGAGACGAATAAGCCATTCCTAGTCAGTTGGGCCTTTGATATCGATGCGAATCCGCTGGTCCAACAAGTCATGTCCGAGATCGGCTTCCCCCATCCGACGAAAACCGGCGGCATGTCGTTCCACTGGAGGGATAAAAAAATGGTCGCCATGTCCGCCCTCGAATGTGCCAACGATAAGGAAGCCGACAACATCAAAAATACGCTGGACACGACTCTAAAAACCATTGCTCAGTTCAGCCCACTTCTTGGCGTGAAGATCCAGTTCGGCATTCCGCAGGCGGGCCTTCCGAGTACCGTACCCAGCCCGGGCGGGGGACAGGGACCGGGTGGGGTTCCATTGCCTCCGAGACCGCCTGGCGGCGGCGGGGCACCCGGTGCCGGAGCAGATCCTATTATGCCGGCTCCAGGTCCTGGCGCTCCCACCAACCCTGCCCCCGGCCAACCCAGAAAACCCAACGAAGCTCCGGAAAATGTTACATTGTCCATCGACCTGCGCCAGCAGGGCAAGATGGTCCAAATGACCGTCGATATCAAGTTGGAAGACAAAGTATATGAAGACTTCGTCAAATCAATCCAACCTTACCTGGTCCGGGCCCAAGGCGAAATTGAAATGGCCACAGCCAAGCCCGATCCGGCTAAATTGGGTTTGGCTGCGCGGGCCTACTCGCAAAAAGAACAGCAGTTCCCCCAAGGGGCATCTACCCGTAAGCCCTCTCCCAGGCGCGCCATGCGGCCGTGGCCCCCGGATCAGCGTATTTCCTGGATGGCGGACCTGTTGCCTTATTTGGGGTATGACCGCGTTTCGCAGCGGATCGACCGCAGCCGCTCCTGGAACGATTCCGAAAATCTAATGACCGCCAGCACTTTGATCCCACAATTCCTGAGTCCCACTACTCCCCACAATTCCTGGTACATTCATTATCCCGGAGTTGAGGTGGAAGTGGCCGCCACGCAATATGTCGGCCTGGCCGGTATCGGACTTGATGCCGCCAGGTACCAGAAAGGGGATCGCTCCGTGGCGGACAAGCTGGGTATGTTCGGCTACGACCGCAGCACTGCACTATCGGACATTGGAGATTTGGCTCGCACCATCTTCATGATTCAGGCTCCTCCAACTTACAAGAGTCCGTGGTTGGCCGGCGGGGGAAGTACCGTCCGCGGTGTTCCGGAGACCGGGTGCATCCAACCCTTCGTTACCATCGGTGCCGACGGCAAGAAGGGTACTACTGCAGTCATGGCCGATGGCTCGGTGCGCTGGATCTCTTCAGACATTTCGGACGATGTCTTCAAGCAATTGGTCCGGGTGAAAGGCGTCAAATCCGATTTGAAACTGGATCGGATCGCGCCGCAATTACAAACCGGGGATCAGCCGGAATTAAAGGCGTCGACCACCGCTCCGTCGCCTCCGCCCAAGACGGAGTCAAAAACCGCTCCGCCGCCCAAGCCATGACCGCGGACAAGCCGCTCCTTCTGGGACTCGAAGTCGGCACGCAGAGTATACGGGCTGCATTATTTGATCCTTCGGGTCAGTGCCGTTCCTTTGCAGTTTCTCCTCTCGATACCGTTCATCCTCAACCCGGTTGGGCCGAACAGAATGCCCGCCAATGGTGGCAGGGAACTTGCAACGCGATTTCGGAAGCCCTGCATCGGTCAGGCGCCGAACCGGCGGATATCACCGCCATTGGGCTCGACTGTACGGCCTGTACGGTAATTGCATGCCGGTTGGACGGCACGCCGCTCCGTCCGGCCCTTTTGTGGATGGACCAGCGTTCCTTCCGCGAGGCCGAGGAGATCAGCGCCACCAACGACGCAATTTTACGCTACGTTTCCGGCGTAGTCTCTCCCGAATGGATGCTCCCCAAGGCGTTGTGGCTCAAACGCCACGATCCGGCGGTTTATCACCAGGCGGAACGCCTCGTTGAATGCACCGATTGGTTCATGTACCAGCTCACGGGAGTCTGGACACTGTCCCTGAATCACGTCACGGTAAAATGGAATTATGCCCGGCCGGATGGTGGCTGGAGTTCGTCGATGTTGGCCAAGATAGGGTTGGAGGACTTGCCTGCCAAATGGCCGAACAAGGTGGTCCCCCTTGGCAAGGGTGAAGCAAGGTTAACGAAAGGGGCCGCCGCCCAATTGGGACTGAAGTCGGGGATACCGGTGGCGCAGGGAGGCATCGATGCTTATTTGGGAATGCTGGGCCTCGGCGCCGTCGCAGCGGGCGACTTGGCAATGATCATGGGATCGAGCACGTGTCATCTGGCCATGGCTGCGGAGGGGCTATTCGGCAGCGGCATGCTCGGTTGTTACCCCGATGCGGTGGTGGAAGGGCTGTACACTCTCGAGGGGGGGCAAACCGCCACGGGTTCCATCATCGATTGGTATCGGCGGCATTTCGCAGGCCACGAAATGGCAGAAGCGGAGAAAACCGGTGGCAACGTCTTTGCCATTCTGGATCGCCAGGCCGCAGCGGTTCCTGCCGGTTGCGACGGGCTGGTGTGTCTTGATTACTGGCAAGGCAATCGCTGCCCTCTTAAAGATCCGCGTGCGCGGGGCGCATTCTGGGGCCTCACTCTGGCTCACGGCCCCGGCCATGTTTTTCGCAGCATCTACGAAGCATGCGCCTTCGGGTCGCGCCACATTCTGGACGATTTGCAGCAATTCGGGTTTACCATTAAACGCATATTCGCCGGCGGCGGCGGAGCCAAGAGCCGCCTATGGTTGCAGATCCATGCCGATGTGTTAAGTAAGCCGATTTACTTGCCCCGAGAACCGGAAGCCTGCGCTCTCGGCTCCGCCCTCGTCGCCGCAGTCCATATCGGGTACTACGGCAATATGCAAGAGGCTGCCGAAAATATGGTTCAGATGGCCGGTGCAGTCGAACCGCGGCTGGATGGCAGACGAGTCTATGATGAGTGCTTTGCCCGATATTTGGCGACATACCAGGCTTTGCGCCCGTTAATGCACTCGATGGCGGACCGCAAAGCGACTACTTAAAACCGTGGGATCATGACCCGTTCGCCGCCCCCAAGCGCCGACTGGTGGGCGCAAATGCCGACCATGGTCCAGTTGGCGGAAGTAGCTGCATCCGGCATGGCGGGTTTTTCACCCAAAATAGCCATCAGCCAATTGTGCGCCAGATGCGGGTGCGAACCGCCGTGGCCACCGCCCTGAATAAAGGACAGGTGCTCCGCATCTTGAACAGCCGCCGGCTGAGTGAATTTCTGAATCGGTACTGGTAGCAAGCGAGCGTAGTCTGGCGTCTTGACGCGAGTCGGAATTTGGGGTTCGGGCAGTCCCTTGGTGTGAATGATCGGTTCCTCGTTTTCCACTTGTTGCCATTCGAAGCTTTTTTTGCTGCCGGTCACGTCAAAGCTTTCACGATATTGCCGGGCGGTGTCAAAGAGGCTGCGGGTCACCTCGGCGACGATGTCGCTATCGCGGATTTTGAACGTGGCGGTCTCCACCGCAAACGGGCTGTTGTAGCGTTTGATGAGATCCTCGCGAATCCGGCCCGAGCCGTGGCACACGACGCTTTCCGCGTGCTTGCCCAGGATGGCCAGGCACGGGCTGACGCAGTGTGTGGCGTAATGCATGGGGGGCAATCCGGGCCAATAGTTGGGCCAGCCGTCCATATCTTGCTGGTGGCTGCCGCGCAAGAATTGAATGCGACCCAATTCGCCCTTGTCGTAAAGCTCTTTGACAAACAAGTATTCGCGACTATACACCACGGTTTCCATCATCATGTAGACCCTGCCGGCTTGCCTTTGTGCTTCGACGAGTTGCTTGCATTCCTCGACGGTAGTGGCCATCGGCACCGTGCACGCGACGTGCTTCCCGGCGCGCAAGGCTGCCAGCGATTGGGCCGCGTGATCGGGAATCGGCGAATTGATGTGCACGGCGTCGATTTGCGGATCCTTCAACAGCTCGTTGTAATCGCTGTAGCGAACCTTCACGCCGAACTTATCGCCGCAGACATCCAATTCTTTCTTGTTCCGCCGACAAATGCCATACATCTCCGCATTGGGATGATTTTGGTAGATGGGAATAAATTCGGCTCCAAATCCTAAACCCACGATTGCGACCCGAATTCTCTTGTTGGAAGCCATAATTGGTTCCTTTTGCAGCAGTCACCCGCCTGATTGCGGAAATGCACGTAGAATAAGCGGCAGAAACGTGAACGGCAAGGGTGATGCAGTCGCTCAGAATACGCAAGCGGTCACTCAACCCCATTTGATGCAGTAAAAACAGGTTTTTTTTTGGATTTCATTCGATGTTGCTGTCACCCCTCCATGAAACGAATTGCTCATAATGAAATGGATTTTTCGAGGACAACCAGGGTAACATTCCAACTCCATCTGCAACAATCAAAGCCACAGATCGGTTGCAATTCGCCATTCGGCGCCTGTACACCTCGCTGACACTTTCCTCAACTTTCTGTCATCTCCACGCCGAAATTCTTTCTCATTTTTTGCGACTTGAAAAAATGAACAATGTGAGGATTAATTCGCAGTTGTACTCGAAAGTGCCTTCGTCTGGCCTTTAACCAGGCGCTCGCGTGTTTTGGAGATTGGATTTTGCACCCGAAAACTGAGCCAGTATTTTGTTGGAATTAACCCAATTCCGATGAGCACCAATTGGCTAAGCCAAAACCATCGCAGTCCCTCAGCGAGCTGTTTATTGAAACCATAAGAATGCAAGCCCACTCCAAGTTGGTTGGTTCCGAAATAAGACCAACCGGTCACTATGTTTCCCACAATGGCAAGCACGGCCATGCCACGTTGTTTGACGAGTCCGGCCCAACGGGCGTGAAGAACCAAGGCGTTCCAAATCACAATGATCAAAGCGCCGTTTTCCTTGGGATCCCAACCCCAGAATCGGCCCCAGGACTGATCGCCCCAGATGCCTCCGAGAACCGTGCCGACAAAACTCAGCAAAGTCGCGAAACAAAGCACGCCATATATCATTTGACCCATCGTCTTGATAGCCGCCGAATTTAATGAAGTGGTGAAGATGCCTCGAAGAAGATAAATAATCCCGATGAGGCCGGCGACTAAAGTCGCCATGTAACCCATGTTGATGATGGTAACATGAGTCCACAACCAGAAATTCGTGTCCAGGACCGCCTGCATCATTTCCAGGGTATCCCCTTTCTCCAGGGCCAGAAAATGAGCAATAAATAATGTCGATGCCCCTAAGGCAGCACCTACAACTAAGGAGATCCCGTTGCGAAAAATCCTTTCCAAAATCAACGCCAGAATTAGTCCGGTCCATCCGATATACGGCGCCGTAGAGTACAGATTAGTAATGGGAGGCCGACCCTGAAGATACATCCGGGTGCCGATTCCCGAAGTGTGTATTATCAAAGCCAGAAGTGCTAGCAAAAGGGCGCTCCGCTGCAAAGGTTGGCTCAATCCCAGCCAGGCCAAACACCCAAGAAGAAAAACTCCAATATAAAACAAGCCGCAATGATAGAATGGAGCGAAGTTGTTGAAGAATACTTCGTAGCTTGCGCTTTGAGTATCGTCCGGAAATCGCTCGGACAGATATCGGCGGTAATTCTCCACTTCACGATTGAACTCTTCGGGTTTGCCGTCGGCGTATGCGATTAGCATCGTCAGCCAGGAACCCACAGGAGGGATTTTCTCATTCTTTTTTTTCAATTCCATCAGGGCCAGGCGGAACTTTTGACCGATGTCGGGAGCGTCTTGTTCCATCGCGGATTTGACGAAGCTTTCCCAGTCCCTCAAACCGGCCAATATCGGTTGCCATTCTTCGTCATCTGGTGGGGGAGGCACTGGTTGGGGGGAAAAGAATTTCGCCAGAGCCAAGTACATGTTCCAGTGGGCATCCAGATCCAGTATTTTTTGATCGACCAAATTGCGTTCGTTATCATTTATTTTCTTTGCGCTTTGAATGCGCTGCTTCAGTTTATCCTGTTTGGCGGTGAATTCGTCCAACGAATAGCGATAGAATTCTGGCCGGCGTTCCAGACCGAGCAAGTCCAGGATCTCGTCATTCTCAATCCGGAAAATTTTATGTTTGCGGGCCGCGTTCTCGCTGGAAAACCCGCTGCTCATGACATCGAGAAGCCACTTGATTGCCGGTTGTTGTTTCCCATTTTCATCTTTAAAGGTTTGTTTAGCGCTAATAATCATCATGTTGGCTCGAGCCACAGTGTCGATCGGTTTCAGCCGGCCCCGATCCAGCACCAGGATCTTGCTGAACTCGTGGATTTGGAACCCATCCTTGGGATCTTGGGGAGGTATCATTTCCTTGACCAAATACGCGCCAGCCAGGGCCACAACCAACCAGGGCAAATATCTCAATGTGCCATTCATTTCGCGACTCGCAGTTTCAGGAATCCAATTAACTTGGGAAGAAAATGCAAGATCATTCCCAGGGCAACGATCAGGCAGGAAAAATAGGGCATGAGCCAGCCGGGGTTTCGAACGACTTGCAATACCGTCCCCCGTTTGTCGGGAATATAACCTGATTGATAAAATGTTTCGCCCGAATATCGAAGAGGATTGTTCATATAGATTTTCACCTCTCGATCTTCCCCTTTTGTTGGATCAATTAACTGCACGAGACTTGAGAAATTCTTGGGAGTGTCCGTTCCCATGTATTTATCGTGGTCGAATTTTAAGAGATGGACCGAATAGGGTTTGTAAACCCTTCTTGACCGGAGTTCAAAATAATACTTTTTTGAACCGATGGATATTTGTTGAGGCGGAATTCGGATTTGCCGAGGAACAATAGGATTATTTGCGTAATACCAAAGTGAGACCAAAAAGGTTCCCAACGGCTTGCTGGTTCCCTTTTCTTTGAAAGTCAATCGAGCGGCGGGGGCATCCTCCCGCTTTGAAGTAATTCCACTTTCTTCGGACTGGTTCACCACGGTGTAATGGGTCCCATCCAGGCCCAGAACTGCGTCATTTGCATCTCCCGGCTTTTGGCGGAATGTTATAATTTCGGAATTTTTCATGTATTCCAACACTTCAATATCAAAGGGAAGCAGATCATTGTGGATTACTCCTTTTTTCCGCAAGATCGATTCCGGAATCACCACCACGTCGTCGCTGTTCGGATTGGATGGATCAGTGATGGCAAATTCTACCTTATTGCTGACATCTAAAAAGTTGCCGGTTTCCCCAACTTCTAAAGTCATTTTTGACTCAATTGCACACATTCCAGTAACAAATTCGCCGACCATCATTACCACCAATCCGAAATGAAGCAGCAAAATGCCGCATCGGTTCCAGCTTAAGCGGAATCGAATCAAATGCGCAGCCAGCAAATTCGTCAATAACAATCCGCCCAGCAGCCATCCGCCGGGAAATGGAAATGCACCGGAAATGTGGGTTTGCCTGGAAACTCCGAAGAACGTGTGCCCGAATTGGACAAACAGTTGAAACGGAACCCATACCCATGGGGATCGAAAATAACTCTTTAATACGGTCCAAACGCCTTCATCGACCTGGGCTAATGTGCCAAAAAAAACCAGCAAAATGGACAAAGCAAACAAAACCACTGTAATCTTTAGAGAGGCCACCCCTTTTAGGATTTCTTTGATAACGGAGTTCTTATTCGGGCTGGAAACCGGTTCTACCCATCGGGCCTCCAGGTCTGTGGTTTCGTTAATGAAACCTTGATCCGGTTTTTTTTCCATCATTGGCTCCCGGGATCTTCCCGAGGTAGTTCTCAGCGCATCGGCACTGTTATTCCGCCAGGCCCGACTATATCCACTACCGTGATCTCCACCTCATCCTGCTTCAATTCCCTCGTAATCTTACCGAGCTCCATTTGTGTCACCGGACCGAGTCCAATTTGTCCTCGCCAACGATTGACATTTAACAAAACTGTTCCTGCCTTACCGGGAAGCTTCGTTATCGAAAAATCGAGTTCTTGGAGGCCCTCGCCAATTCGATAGGACGCATAACGGGGGGGAATCGGTTTTTCTTCGCGCCAGCCATTTGGAGCCGTCCATTGAATTTCTTCCTTGCCGTTTCCCGGAAAACGAACGGATTTTATGAAACCATGAAAGGCATCTTCATTTTCCGCCACCGCATTTTCCGGCCCCAATAACTTGAAAAACCAGGTATTTTCTGATTTTGGGTAAATTGCAGCCAACAATCGAATCTTCGGCTGCTTAGTCTTTGGTACCTGGTGCCGGCGTATTTCCTCTTGTTCCTGACACCCCGGTAGCATCCAGGCTGTCAACCCAAAAATCATTACAAAGCCGAAGGGACTGTTTCTCATTCCATTATTGCTACGTGGATTCTGGCCCCGGTCGCCGATTCGAAGCGAAATCGCAGGGAAGGTATATATTCATGGTTACAGGGACCAAAAAGCTAGTCAAGGCCGGTGGAGAGCACTGCCCCCCGAAATCATTGCAGCCATTGTCGGCTTGAAGATTCGGATCGACTTGTTACTGTCCCCGCGAGAACGATCCGTGCCGGTTGGCGGAGATCGGCACCTGAGGAGGCAACGGCCTGCCGGCGACGACCAGGTCGCGTTCATACAGATAATCGCGTAGTTGGCGAAATAGGGCGAAACTATTGGGGTATACCCAAAAGGTTACAACCGCCTGTTGCGGGTCGAGGGCATCCGCGATGCGGCGAAATTCGGAACCTGGGGCCAGGGCCACGGCCGCCGGCTCGCCGCGAGTTTGCGCCACTGGTTCCACTTGCCATTCGGTCACGCTATACCGAAAATTGCCACGACCATCCGGATTGCTTCCGGGCACAACGGCATCGGCCAGGTTTCGTTCCCGCTCCAGAGTGTAACGCAGCCGAAATGCTCCCACCGGCGCGGTCACATCGGTCACCTGCCAGCGCGTGCGCAACATTTGGCCCTTGGATTCCAGATCGCGCCGAATCTCGTCCTGCAAAGAGGCAAGATCGATTTGGGTAACTCGTCCCTCCCGGCATTCAAACATAAACTCTTCAGCCTGAACGGGCTGACTAAGCGGAGTTTGATAGCGCAAAATCTTCGGGGCCGCGGGTTGGTTTTCAAGAGTTTGAATCTGCTCGAGCAACCGCGTCTGCCGGCTCTGCAATTCCGAAAGGGAAAGTGCCGCTGTTTGATTGACCTTGTCTGTTTCGGCCAGCGTTTGGTCAATTTTCGACCGTTCGCGCTCCAGTTTTTTCCGGGTTTCCTCGAGCCGCGTAAGTTCATCTGCGGCGCGGGTCCGAGTCCCCTGCGCTTCCTGAAGCAGTCGCAGTTGTTCCTGCAAGCGCGAACGAGCCTGGGCCAGAATTTCGCGATAGTGAGCCAATTCCCTGACCAAGGGATCGTCGGCTTCTTGTGTTTTGGCTCCAGCCTTGATGGCCGGAGCATGCGGCCGTTTCAGTATCTCCTGCACGCTGCTATACGATTTGGCGCCGACCCACACAACCAGAATTAGCCGAATGATGATGCCGACCACGTTGGCGACGACGTCCAGAAACGAATCAAAACTGAAGGGTATTTCGCGCACCCGACGCCGGCTTCGTCTCATGGATCACCCTGAAGGAGGTTCTCGCGAGTCATCGGCACTTGCAGGGACTCCAGAATCGGGTAGGCCAAATAATACGACCGCAAACCGTCCGGACGCACCAGGAAGCGAATCTTTGCCTGATACCCCGGCTCACCGGGCCGAACCAGAGCTTGCCGGCGATCGATCATGTCCTGAACCGTTTTGAATAGCGGATTGTCCTTGGGATCCGCCCGGGCGAGAATGGCGGCCGGAATCTTTTTCGGGCCCGGGTATATCACGATCGCGTCTTGGGTGCACTCGATCGGAATCGTCCATTCACGAGTGCCGAAACTCTGTTTGGAACCTGAAGGCGCCACTGGCGGCGATTTGTCGGATGCATTCGGTGGCACCGGATTGAATCGAAGAAGACCCGGCGTCGATTCCTCCGGGTTATTGGGACTGCCACCGGAGCCTGCTGCAGAATCGGACTTCAAGCGCTGGCTTTTGAGCCGATTTCCGGGCGGACTTGGCGGCGGAGAGAATTCCTGGCCGGGGCCAGTGCCTTCTTGGCCGGCGGAAACTGGGATCTGCGAAAGGTTTGCAATTGGTAACCCGGTGCTTTTCTCTTGTTGAGTTGAACCGGAAAGCGAAGTGGTTGGAGATGCCGCCTCACCGGGAAGCGGTCCCGACTGGGCGATCACTCCGGGCATATTCTGCGAATTGGCAGGCGCTCCGCCCAACGGCCGATTGCTTATTCCGCCAGGAAGGGAAACCGGCGTGTTGTTTCCCGTTTGCATCGGTTCTTGAATCCCATCCCCGCGCTGAACTTGCGCTTTCGCATCACCGCTAGTCATTGCTTGCCCCGATCCAATCGGCTTTATTGAATCTGAATTTGCAGATAGCGATTTCGAAGCGGGCAGAGGAAGCGGTGGCCGGTTATCCGGCGGTTTTTCAGTCACCATCCAGGGTTGCACTGGCGGCTTGTCCTTCTCCGGAAAATCCAGAATCCAATCGGCCTCGATCAACTCGTACCCGAAATCGACCTTCAAACCGTCGAGGGCCGTCATGGCGCGATAATACGAGCTAATCCCTCCCGGCCGGACCAACATGAGCAGGTACGGTGTTTCCTCTTGGGCGTTGCCGCGAGCGCGGAGCTTGGCAACGCGATTCTCGACTTCGGTCCGGATCTTTTCCCGTGTCATGTCCGCGCCTTCGAGAGTCCGGCGGTCGGGATGGAATACGAGAGCCGTATCGGTGCATTCGACATAAAAGGGCCGTCGGTTAGCGCCCCGGCGTCCGAGATAAGGAACCACGGAATAAACTTGGGGTTCCTGTTGCTTTGCGGTTTTGATTTTGGCCATGGTCTGTTCCAATTGCAGCAAATTGGCGGAAAGGTCGCTAAGTTCCTGGGATGTTTCCCGAGCCTTGGCCTGCATCTGGCCAACTTTGCCGGTGCGGTGCTGATTTTCAGCCTGTTTCTGCGCCACCCGGGTAGATTCCTCGCGAATCCCGTTTTGTAAATCGGCAGCCCGGCACTGTTCCGTGGAAAGCTCTTGGCCGGCTGTGCAGGTTTCCGTATCGATCTGTTGAATTTGCTTTTCCAGTTGCATTTTTTGGTTCTGCATGTCCGCGCGCCGGGCTTGCTCTTGCTTTTCCGATTCGGCGAGCCGCGTGGAGGCGGCCCGCTGTTCCTCTTTTTCCATGCGCGCGGCGGCCTCCAAAGCCTTCGCCCGGGCAACCGCCTTGGCGCGGCGATCAATTACCAACAGTAACAAAATCAGCGATCCCATGGCGCATAACAGGACCGCCAGAAACGGAAAGGTGGATACCTGCAGGACATGGCGGCGCTGTCTCATGCCGCAGCTCCGTTGCGAGCAGTTTTTATGGAAGTTTCGTAATTCCCCGGCAGCCCCGCAGAGCGCGTCGTCAACAAGTGAATGGCGGCAGTCAAGCTGTGGACGGCTTGCTCGAAAGCCCCAGCTCCAGCAAGGGAGGTTAGATTTTGGTTCAGGCTTTCCTGGAGCCGCAACAATTGTTGCTCGCCGTCCTGCAATTGGCCGAAGAACTGTGCCTGGCCGGTCAATCCCTGGACAAGCTTGGCAACTGCAGCCTGTTGGTCCCGCCCCATTTCGCAAACGGCGGCGGCCCGCGCAGCAAGTCGTTCGACGACCGCCGCATGATTCTCGTTTGTTTGCTTCTCCCAGGCCAATAACCGCTGCGTATGAGTCTCCAGAGTTCGGTCGAGGGCCTTTTCCAGCGATCTGGTTACTTGCTCACCAAGCCGGGCTTCTGTTTCCGAGCGCTGTTGATTCGCCCGGGCCGCGGCCCCAGCCCAAATTTCCGCCTGCTGTTTCACCAATAGTTCCATTGCTTGTAGTAAAACCTGGGTGTTTTGTTGGAGTACCGCAACAAAATCGCCCGGCGGGCCGGCCGAGCGTTCAAACCGATGGGCCAAGTGCCGATCGACAAATTGATCGACGGTTTCCAAAATACGTGTTTCCGCCTTTTCGGTAAGGAAGCTCAAGAACATGGTAATCATGGTCAGCGCCAAACCCAGTGCGGTGGCGTCGAATGCCAGTGCCAGGCCATCGGTCACTTTGCTCAAATCATTTTCGAGGACATCGGGCGTGACACCGCTAATCGATGCCGTAATCCCAAGGACGGTGCCCAAAAATCCGAGGATGGGAATCGCCCAGGTGATAAAGCGCGTCAGGGAATAGCTGGATTCCAGGGCCAGAAAGTCCGTATCGCTGAGCGCCCGCAGCTGGTCGTCCAATTCACCGGCGGAGCCGCGCTTCCACAGGAAATGCAGTATGGCCCTGATCCGGCTCACAATATAGGTTTCCTGCCAGCGCCCGGGGAGACTCTGCAAATGGGATAACATTGGCCCGGCTTCGGACACGCGAATGGGTTGGCCCGCCCAGGGGGGGACAAGTTCCGCCCGGCATGCTCTTTTCTCGGTACGGCTTCTCCAGAACTTGGCCGCAAAAGCGGCAACGGCACAACAGAACAAGACTACTTCGACGCACTCGACGGGATGGCTGACATAGCGCCGGGCCGGCGCTTCCCGCAGGGGCCCGAAATAGAACACGGATAGAATCCCCACTGCCAGGGGAATTCCCAGGATAAACGCCGTCCACGAGGTTCGGAGGCGGGGTTTTGTTAAACAACTCGGTTCCGCGCTTTGGGAAGCTTGCTGCTTGGTCATCATTTTCATCCTCGACCGTGTTTAACGGATCTATTACTTAGAATCGACTGTGAGGGGTGCGGATTGTAGCGATTTCAAAAACCGGGTCGAGGCGAAATGGGAAGACAAAATGAATCCGAAAAAAGACCAAAAAATCGACTTTTTTTTTGATGTTGCCCTTTCACGGACTTTCGCCTGCTAACCTCCCTTAACAGAATCTGCAAAAAAAGTGTTTTAATTTGGGTCAACAGTTTAAAAAGGTTAACAATACTAATCGAGGGTCGCAAACGCGGAGTTGTTTGACCGGATCGGAAAAGTTATGGTGGAGACCGAGGGAGAAATGGAAGGGTGGAAGGTCAGGAGAACCAGAGAAAATTGCCAACGATGGCTAATGAATTCAAACAGCGTCCCGGCCGCGTTGCCCTAAGTCAAATCTAATTCTTGCTTTTGGCTTCACGAATGACGCGGACCCACGCCCGGACAATTAGCTCCGGATTGCGAGCAGCAAGTTGACCCGCAAATTCCAACGCCTCCTCATCGGTGGAAAACCGGCCCATCGACTCTTCTTGGAAATCCGAGCGGTAGGTAACAATGACTTCATACATGACTGGAATCTCCTCGAAAAGAGGGGTCTTAATGTCTTTTCTGCCGGTTTACAAGGTCATCTCCCAAGACCCGGTCAAAACTACTGCAATCAGTGTGCCAAATCCCGGATGCCTTGCCCGATCTCGGGAGTGCGTCAGGCGTTTGCTGCGGGAATGAAGCTTCGCATTTGTTTAAAACCCTATTTCTTTATTCGGTTGCTCCCAAGGAAAGGTGTTCATAACCTTTCTCTTTCGGGTGCGAAATCCGAAATTTTTCGTAAGGCTTTTGCCACTTTGAGCAGGAATGCGTTATGCCGGCGCGAAGTCGCTTATTAGAATTATTCAAGACCCGCGCAATCGCCTTCGGCCAGTTCACCCTGGCATCCGGAAAGCAAAGCTCTTATTACATCAACAGCAAAAAGGCCCTCTTCAATAGCGAAGTCGTCGCGTTGCTGGGTGAGGTCCTGTGGGACCTGACAAAGGATCTGAATATACAGGCATTGGGCGGGATGGAGGTGGGCGCCATCCCCTTGGCGACCGCAGCAGCCCTTCGTTACCACTTGGAAGGCCGCGCTCTGGAAGGGTTCTTCGTTCGCAAACAGGTCAAAGATCATGGCAGCCGGGAACGCATCGAAGGGCTTCTCCACGCCGGCGACCGCGTCGTGGTGGTGGATGACGTGATCACCCAGGGAGCTTCGGTACAGACTGCCATCACCGAAGTGGAGGCGGCGGGCGCCCAGGTGGTAGCCGTCAGTTGCATCGTTGATCGCCTGGACGGCGCCCGCGAACGGCTCGGTTCCCGCTACCCATACCTCCCGATCTTTACCATTCGCGATTTCGGCATCGAACCAGCCTGACCGGGGTGTTACCACCCCGGCCGCACCAGTCGTTACCATCCTGTTACAGCGCCGGCACTGCCCCGGAGGTAGAATTCGATAAGCCATGAGAAAGGCTCATGGTTTACCGGCCGGTGTGCCCGGCGTTCACGCAAAAAGGAGCAAGTCCGATGATCCGATCCGTTTTCACTTTTGGAGCAGGAATCCTGCTCCTTGCCGGGACGCTGGCGGCAACCAGTAGCCTGGCCGAGGACAAACCCATCGAGAAACCTGCCTATATTACTAAAAGTACGATTGAGAAACCGGCCAAAGCTTTGCTGGCGGGCACCTTTGTGAATCCCAAAGTGGCTCCTGGCAAAGTCCGCTGGCACACCGATTTTTCGATCGCTTGCGAAACCTCGAAAAAATCCGGAAAACCGGTACTGCTGTTCCAAATGATGGGAAAATTGGATGACCAATTTTGCTGAACCAATGCGCGTCTGGCGAGAACCGTGCTGTTCTCGAACGAGTCTGTGGCGAATTTCATCAACACTTATTTTGAACCGGCCTGGGAGATGGTTCGCCAGGTGCCGATCTTCCGCCTTGATTTCGGCAATAACAACGTCATTACCCGCACGTTGCACGGCAATATCGCGACTTATGTTTGCACATCCAGTGGGGAAGTGCTGGATGCCCTGCCGGGAATTTACGCCCCCACGGCTTACGTGGATAGTTTGAACCAGTTCCGGCTTCTGTCCAACTACGTCGACCGGGAGGGCAAGGAGAAACGCCCCCAGCGCCTGAAGGACTATCATCAAAAGCAAGCCGAGACCCTCAGGAAAAACGAGGCCCCGTTTGTGTTGGTAAATTCCGCCGGCATCAGCAAAGCCGCGATTGAACGGACCGTGGCGGTGCTGGTGGCCGCCAAAGACGCCCACCTCTATCCGTCCATGGACGGTCGGGTATTGCACGCAAAGGCCACTTTAACAAAAGATAAGCTGCAACTCGATTCCCAGGAAGAATTGGAGAACTGGAAGTTGCTCAGTGAGGATACGCGCCTCAACGAAACCATCCGCCGCCGGCAAATTCATGCACTGCTCGCCGATGCGGGTTTGGTTCAACCCGACCAAATAAAGAAACGGATCTACAAGGAAGTGCTGCATGCGGACCTCGATGATCCCTATTTGGGTCTGGGCAATATGCTGTTCACCAATTATCCATTCGCCAAGGAGGACAAAGCTCCTTGATGGGGAGCGAAGAAATGTTATCTTGAGATAAATAGTCATGGCATCCATCCACATCGTAGTTGTCGAAGATGAATGGCCCATTCGCCGGGGCATTGTGGATGCGCTGAAGGCAGCCGGCTACCGAGTCACCGAGGCAGGCGACGGCGCCAAGGGCCTGGAAGAAGCGGTGCGCCTGGGCGTCGACCTGGTGCTGCTCGACCTGCTTCTCCCCCGAAAAGATGGGACCGAAGTGCTTGCGGAACTCCGGAAAATTCGCCCGACGCTCCCCGTGATCATCTTAACGGCGCGGGGAACGGAAGATGACCGGGTTCACGGCTTGAAGATGGGCGCGGACGATTACGTGGTCAAACCGTTTTCAGCGCGGGAACTGCTGGCGCGTGTCGAGGCGGTGCTGCGCCGGTCGGTCGATCGTCCCCAAGTCGTGCGCGGGGCGCGGCTGGGACGGGCGCTCATCGATTTCGACCGCCGCGAAATCCGCTGGTCGGACAAGGACCGCAGCGAACTTTCCGAAACGGAAACCGCGATTCTGAGTTTTCTCGTCGCCAATCAGCAAAAGGCGGTTTCCCGCGAGGAATTGCTCACCCGCGTTTGGGGCATCGGCCACCGCGGCATTGAAACCCGCACCATCGACATGCACATCGTCCGCCTCCGGAGCAAGTTACGCGATCCTTCCGGGAAAGAAACGGCCGAGGCGATCGTCACCGTGCGTGCCCAGGGCTATATGGCGGGGCCCGAACTGGTGGCACTGGAGCGGCATCCGTGAAAGGCAGTTAGCGTGAAATACTGGTTGCGGGGCAAACCTGCCGGTTTGATCGTGTTTTTGGTAATTGCCGGTTTATTTGGCGGCGGTCTGGGATGGGTTACGCGCGAAGTCTTGCAACTGGAAAAAGAGCAATTCGCTTTGCGGGCCGATGCGGACATTCGCCACGCTTTGTGGCTGCTGGACAGCAAGGCCTTCACGAAACTGGCCACTGAGGCGGATCCAAACTATTCGCAATGCACCCTAGTCCGCGTACTTCCTGCGGAAAAAAAAGGGAACGATGACGCCGCGCTGGAACTATTCGAACTGGTTTCTCTGGAGAAATCGGAACTTCCGCCCTGGGTTGAGCGGCATTATCTGGTAACGCGCAGGTCGGATTGGAAGCCCCCCGAAGCTCTGCAATCGTATTGGCTGCGGAGCTTCGGCGTAAAAACCAAAACAGAGACAGCCGCGGGAGAATCCGACGAACGCCGGCAATTCCTCGCCGGATTGGTCCAAGACGCCGATTTGCGCAAGATGTTCGCTCAAGGCCGGGAACCATTTTCCCCGCCGTCATTCCCACTCGACGCTGGATATATTGCAGCGCCTCAGTCAAATCAGGCTGCGAATTCCTTCCCCAATAATGACAATATCCCGCAGCAGTCCGCCAATCGCGATACGTCGCTGCGCTTTGGCCGCGCCCAATTGGAGCAAAGCCAAAGCCCTCTTGCCAACGCCTCGCGGGCGCAAGACCCACGCATCGTGGGCGGGCCAAACCAGCCGGTGATTTTCCTGGGCCCCCCCGTACGCCAGTGGATGCGAGTGGGCGAAGAGCAGTGCCTGGTTTTGACCCGCTTGCTCCAGGTCGGGGAGAAACCGGCTTGCCAGGTGGCGCTATTGAACTGGCCGGAATTGGAAAAACTCCTGGCGGAAGAGGTTCGCATGCTTTTGCCGTCCATGCGCTTGTTGCCGGTAGTAAATGCCGAATCGCTCAATCCAGACCGGGCGATGGCCACTCTTCCCGTGGAGTTGGATCCGGGGCCGACCGAATCAACCTTGCGCGGAATCGGTTGGAATCCCTTGCGGATCGGCCTGGCGTTGGCGTGGACCGCCGCGGTCATTGCTTTGCTGGCGGTTGGATTGGGAGGCTGGTCGTTGATCAATCTTTCGGAACGGCGCATTCGCTTTGTGTCGGCGGTGACGCACGAATTGCGCACCCCGCTCACCACATTGCGACTGTACCTCGACATGCTGGCCGGCGGCATGGTCGCGGACGAAGTGCAAAAGACCGAATATATCCGGACGCTTCATTCCGAGGCCGACCGGTTGAACCGGCTCGTCAGCAATGTCCTGGATTTTTCCCGGCTGGAAAACCAGCGCCCGCGCCTGAATCAGTCCGCGATTCCCATCGGCGAACTGCTGGATCAATTGCAGGGCAACTGGCAGAGCCACGCCAAAAATTGCGGCAAGGAACTGGTTGTCGAGATTCGGCTGGATCCGACTTCAAAGCTTGTCACCGATGTGCAATTGGTGACGCAAATCCTGGGAAATCTTATTGACAATGCCTGCAAATATAGCCAGGGTGCGGCGGATTCCCGGATTTGGATTCGGGCGCGCCGGGAAACCAATCATGCGTTGCTTCTGGAAGTGGAAGACCGGGGTCCCGGCGTGCTGCCGCGCGATAAGCGGTCGATATTTCGGCCGTTTCGGCGGGGCCGGCATCATAATATCCCGAGTGGCGGCGTCGGCCTGGGGCTGGCACTCGCGAACCGGTGGACTCAACTCCTGGGAGGAAAGCTCTCGTGCAATTCTCCAGTCGACCAGGCGGGCGCCTGCTTCCGGCTGGAGCTGCCGGGCTAGCATCACAAAAAGGGGTCAGACCCCGTGATTTTGGGGGGTCTGACCCCTTTTCGAGATAGTCTCATTAGGCCACAAAAAAAACCTCCACCTGTGCCGTGCAAGCGCTTTTGAGAACCCGCAGTTTAATGAGGGTGCCTCAGGTCCGGTTTTCGGATCCCACTACGATGGTGGGCATGCAAGCCCCGAACACATTTATTGGCTCCCTGCGGGTACTTCATCGGTTCTTCAAAAGTGCCGCTTAATCACGAACACCGCAGAGGTTTAACTGAAGCCGTCACCGGCTTCATAGATTGAATTTATCATTTTTATGCCCGTATTGCAAGCGTTCCCCATGTGAAGTTTGGAAGTGGATTTTTCAAGTGATACCAGGGTGGCATGCAAGCTCCATTCGTGACAATCCAAGGCACAGACCGCTTTACCTCGTCGCCAAACTCCGTTTGGGGACGCACTCCCCAAAACTCCGCTTCGAGTCGATAACCGCCCCTATGAACTCGCAAAGAGTGCGCCGTGGGGCGCGACCAGCCCTCTACATTCGATTCCAACCTGTCACTTCCTTTCACCGGAAACGAATGTCATTCCATAAATCCTCACCTTTTCAATACTTAGGACAGTTCGTTTCCCAACCACTCGCACACCCCCTACCGAAAAAACAAAGTTATAAAAAATCGGATGTCCGCATCAGTGCATCTGCCCTTGCTCTGGCACGACAAATAACTCGCACACAGGGGTAGACACCAAGCAAACGAGGCATCGCGTCTGCTGATCCGCCAGGAAGAAAAACCTTGCCTGCCGCGTCGATCCTCCGCTACGCTAACGGAAAAGGAGAGCCGCCACTGCTCGAATCCCCATAGCTCGGGGTCGAGCCAAGCGGTTCAGTTCAACTGGAATCTATCCTGCGTGCTCCGCCAAAAACGTCGTTGCACGACAGCTGAGTCCCTGCAGGCGGAGCACGCAGGATAGATTCCTTAGCGTTCGGCGTTCATGCAGCAATGTGGAAATTCAGTTGCGAGTGCAAAGCTGACATTCCTCTTCCTCCGAAATACACTTTTGCGCAGGCGTTGAATTACTTGAACCCGAAAACCAACTCCTTTTACATCCTGGAAAACGGTGACAACTATATTCAGTGCGGGGGCTCAAAACAGATGTGCACTGTCGAGCTACGAGAATACCAGAGCGACGGGTCCTTCAGGCATTATGTCTTCTGTGACCCGAACGGATCGGACGAGGCAGTACATATCCCGATGTCCGCAGAAGGAGTGTATCGTCAAAAGAAACATTGCCTTCATTTCCGGACCGCAATCAAACTGTTTGACTGCTATTTCAGAGGTGAGCCTTGGCCAAATGACCTTGGCCTTGAGGACATTACCCATAAGTTTGTATGAGCGGCGAACCGGTAGATAGTCTCGAATGTCAAGAGGGTGCACTCCGGACGGGGACTGAATAATCCAGCTTTCTTCGCATCCAGTCGTGCTTGATGCTTTGCGAACGGGTGCAAGCGATTGGTTCAGGAAACTGGCACTGGAGGACTGCATGCGATCGCGGCACCCCGGAAAGTCGGTTTCTAACCTCGCTCTGGCGGCCTTGCTTGTGCACTTGACTGCTGGCTCCACGCGAGGCCAAACGGCCAAGGCACAGGACAAACAGGCGCTGTCGCCTTGGGTCGAGAAGGATGTCCCGTACGGCGACGGCGGCGATGAGCAGACGCTCGACCTCTACCTGCCCGAGAAAAAGGGCTTTACGACCGTATCTCTTCGATAAGAACTACACGAGGTACTTCTTCAAGCGTCAAAAATAAGGCGATTCAAGGCGGGCCGAACGAGTCACTGTAGAGCGGACGGGGCCGGCCTTGCGGCATTCCGCAGCGTAACGGGTCTCGCGCCGGCCCAGCGGATGAGCTTTACCGTTCCGGTTTCCCGTGTCGAACTTGAAGTCGCTCGTGCTCATGAAAGACTTTCCCACTTGCCGGAGACGTTTGCTGATTATAGAAAACCGCAGCAAATTGACAAGTGTTCACGTGGCGTGCGCCCGGGGTCAGGTGCTGTCCTTGCGTGCTTCTTCCCGGCCGCCCAGCTGGGGTGTTAGAATGCAGAAAAAAACAGCCAGAGTGTCAAGGAAAATGGTTTTCTCACGAATCACGTTTGGAAGGTATTTTCTCAATCCGAAGGTTGCTGAGCCAAGAAAGGGGAGATAGCTATGGGGGACCTGTTGTCCAAATTCGGCCCCGGGGAACTGATCGGGCTCGTGGCGGTGGCAGGAGGCTTGCTCATTCCCATACTTTGCGGCGTGACGGCCATTGTTACGGACTACCTCTACAAAATTCGCCAGTTGGAACTGAAGCAAAACATGCTCAACCGCGGGATGTCCGCGGACGAGATCCGTGTAGTGCTCGATGCCGGATCGAAACATTCCGGTAAAGCCCGGTCCAGCCCGGATTCTTGCCGTGCCTGAACAGGGATGAGTCCCAAGCCGGCCAAAAGTGGTCGAGCGCGAAGGAGAAAACCATGCATGGGATCGCCTTGATGATGCTCTGTGCCGCCCCGAGTATTCATGCCGACGACAATCATGCAGCTCAATGCAACGACTAATGCAATGGGCTGCACGCCGGATTACCGTGGCGCCATGTCTTCAGTCTGCTTGATGGGAGGCATCAAGCACGCCTTGTGCGTATGCCCGTCTTCGAACGCTTGCCAACCCCCGCCGAAGGCCCGGTAGACGGAGATTAGACTCAGGGCGATGTTCCCGCGGGCGGCGGCCAGCTGGTCCTGCTGGGTCACGAGTTGCGACTGGGTCGTGAAAACGCGATTGAAATCGACCAACCCGCCCTTGTATTGCGCCTGGACGAGCTCAACGGAATCTTCGGCCTCTTTCACGCTTTCTGCCAGACTTTGCGCTTGAAGCTGGTACTGCAGGAACGCCACCAGCGCATCCTCGACCTCGCGGCCGGCGGTCAACACCGTCTGTTGATATTTCAAAACCTTCTCCTGAAAGCGTGCATCCTGGACGCGGATATTATTGAGGATCCGGCCGTAGTTCAAAATCTTCCACTGCAAAGTCGGCAGGATGATTCCGGTGAAACTCTTCTCGGCAAAGAGGCGGCGGATGTCATCCGCGGCATAGCCCAGGAAACCAGTCACTGCGATTTGGGGGTAGAAATCCGCTTCGGCCATGCCGATCTGCGCGCTCTGTGCCGCCACGTCGCGTAGCGCCGCGCGCACGTCGGGACGCCGCCGGAGCAGTTCAGCGGGGACGCCCGCTGCGACTTCCGGGGGCGTTGCCGGGATGGGTGCCTCGCCGAGGCGCGGCAGCAAATCCTTGGGCGCCAGCCCGAGCAGAACACAGAGCCGGTCGTTCGCCTGGCGGAGGCCGATCACCAGCGGTGGAATCAATGACTCCGTTTGCGCCAAACTGGTGCGCGCCTGCTTCACATCCAGTGCGGTGGCCTTGCCGTCCATCAACCGCGCCTCGGCAAGACGCAGCGATCCACGCTGGATCTCGACGTTGCGGCGGGCATAGGCGATCCGCTGCTGAAACGTGCGAATTTGCACATAATTGCTGGCCACATCCGCCAGCAACGTGACGAGCGCGTCGTGGTGACGTTCGACCGAGGCGCCGAGGTCGGCATCGGCAGACTCGATGGCGCGGCGGAGACGGCCCCAAAAATCGAGTTCCCAGGAGGCGTTGAAACCGGTGGCCCAGATGTTAAACGTCGTCGGGAATGCGGCCTGCGGGCTGCGTAAGAAGCCGAGATTCTTGCCGAGCTGGACGTGCGCATAATCGCCGATGGCGTTTTGGGACTGGGGAAAGAGGTTGCCGGCCGTGATGTTTCGCTGGGCCTGGGCCTGAAGGACCCGCGTTGCAGCTGCCCTCAAGTCCAGGTTCTCCCGGGTAGCGGTTTCGATTAGCGAATCGAGTACCGGGTCATGGAACATGTCCCACCAGGCGTTCCCTTCAGGGGGCTTGTGGACCAAGTGTGGGACGGCGGCATCGATCCATGCCGGGGAGATGGTAGCCGGCGGCTCCGCGTAGTTCGGTCCGACCTTGAAGCCGTTATTCACCCACTCCTGGAGAGTGGTGCAACCACTCGCCAGCAGTGGCAACACGCACCCGACAGCAAGTGCCCGGCACGATCGCGCCGGCACGAGTCGGACGCCGGGTGAATGCCTCATATTGCCCCCTCCGCGGAAACCCCTCGCTTGCGCGTCGGGCTCGTGTACATCGTGAGAGCATGCGGTCGCGCACGAAGCCCAAGCCTGGAATTCCCTCGCTGTCGCGTCGGGCTAAGGTGCATAGTGAGAAAACTGGGTTAGAAAATGTGGCCTTCATAGCAAGGGCGACCGAAGCAGTCAATACGGACTATGTCAGCATGCGCAATTCGGGAAAAAAGAAGAGTACTAGCAGGACGAAGAAGTATGATTTGGAAGATGACTAGGAGCAAGATTAGGATTGGATCGCTCAGGCGAGGCGCTGACGGAACATCCAGGAAGCCCCCGAGAGCGTTACGAGTGCGATCGCGGCCAGGGGCCACAGGTCGGGCACCAGCCGGTCCAGGCCGGCTCCCTCCAGGTACACTCGCTCCGCGATCTCAATGGCGTAACGCAACGGGTTCACCAGCGTAACATATTGCAGGGCCCTGGGCATGCTGCTGAGCGGCGTCGCCAATCCCGACAACAGGGCAAACGGCATCATCACCAGAAACGAGTAGAGCATCGCCTGCTGCATGGTCGCCGCCACAGCGGACACCAGCAGCCCGATCCCGATGGCGGCGAGCAGAAACAGGCTGAGTCCGGCATAGAGGGTGAGAAAGGACCCGGCAAACGGGATGCGGAACCAGAGCTGCGCCACCAGTAGGATATTTGTCGCCTGCACCGTCCCGATAAGCAGCGAGGGCAGTGCCTTGCCCGCCATGATCTCGGCGGGCCGGAACGGCGTGACCAGCAACTGATCGAAAGTGCCCTGTTCGCGCTCGCGGGCAACCGCCATGGCTGTCAACAAGAGTGTTTGCATCAAGGTGAGGGTGCCGATCAAGCTCGGAATCATATGCCAGCGGGTTTCCAGGTTCGGGTTGTACCACGCTCTGGAAGTAACCCGAATCCCACCCGCGGTTGCAGCAGGGTTTCCAGATCCTGCCCCAACTGCGACTGGGTGAGCGGCGCGCCAGTCGGCGTTGAAGGCCTCGACGACCGTGCCGACGTAACCCATGGCGGTGCCGGCGGTGTTTGAGTTCCGGCCGTCGGCAACGACCTGAATGTCGGCCGTCAGTCCCGAGAGCAGTCGCCGCTCGAAATCCTCGTCGATGTGGATCACGAGCAAGGCGCGCCGCTCATCAATCCAGGTCCTCACCTGCGATGTTCGATGGAGCTCGCCGACTCTGCGGAAAACACCGGAGCCATCCAGGCCGGCCACCAGGTCGCGGGACGCAGCGCTTTTGTCCCGGTCCAGTACGGCATAGGGCACATCATTCAGGTCGTATGTCGCCACGTACCCGTAGATCAGGCACTGGATAATGGGCGGGATAAAGAGGGTGTAACGGCCGCGGGGATCTTTGAGCAGGGCGGACAACTCTTTACGCGTCAGCGCGAGGATGCGAAGAATCGCGTCGAACATGGGACACCTCAGATCAACGACTTGCGGGTCACCCACCGGGCCAGCAGCATGAGCGCCAGCGCCATTCCGGCCAAGACAGCGGCGTTGGGCAGGATGACGGCCCAGACGTCGCCGGCCAGGAAAAGCGTTTGCAACAGGGCGACGTAGTACCGGGCCGGCAGTGCGTAGGTGATTACCCGAACCGCCGCCGGCATGCTGCGCAAATCAAACAAGAACCCGGAGAGCATGAACGCCGGCAAGAACGTAACCAGCATCGTCAACTGGCTGGCCACAAACTGGCTCCGGGTAGTGGTGGAAATCAGCAGGCCGATGCCCAGTGCCACCAGCAAGTAAAGCATGGACACCCCCGCCAGAACCGGCACCGACCCGCGCAGCGGAACGTGGAACAGGTACTTGGCAGCGAGGATGCAAAGTGCCAGGCCGACCATCCCCAACGCGAAATAGGGGAGGGTTTTACCCAGCAGGATTTCGCCGGCCCGGACTGGCGTGACGAACAGCGCTTCTAACGTGCCGCGCTCCCATTCCCGGGCCATCACCAGGGAGGTGAGCATGGCGCCGAGCAGCGTCATCACCAGCACAATCAGACCCGGAACCAGGTGGTAGTGGCTGTCGTTGGCGACGTTGAACCAGAGGCGGTCCAGCACAACCACCGGCCCGGCAGGGACCTCGCGTCCCTCCGAGGCGCGTTGCGCCGCCCATTGCGCAACTGCCCCCTGGGTGTAGCCCTGGATGATGCGGGCGCGGTTGGCATCGGTGCCGTGGACAAGAACCTGAACCTCGGCGTCCCCGAAAGCGGACAAGTCGCGCGCGAAGTCCGGACGGATGCGGACGATAGCATCGACCTCGCGAGCGAGCATGAGTTCTTGTGCCAGCGGCATCGAGGTCAAAATCCGGGCGTTGAAATACGGCGACAGTTGGAAGCCGGCCGCCATTTCTTTCGCCTCCGGCGTCAGATCTTCCAGCACGACGGCTACGGGCACGTTCGTAACGTCGAGCGACAGGCCGTAACCGAATAGCAGGATGAGTATCGCCGGCAGTACCAGGCCGATGCCGACGCTGCTCGGGTCGCGCAATATCTGGCGGGCCTCCTTCCACACGAGCGACCAGACGCGCCGCGCCCTGCCGAAGAGATGGCGATGGGACCGCAGGCTGCGGCTGCCGTTTAGCTGATCGCCGGTCTCGGCGTGCTCCAAGGACCACGCCGCACTGGGGGAAGTAGTCACGCCACGATCGTCGATATGGTTCTCTGTGCGCGCCTCTTCGACGATGGCAATGAATGCGTCCTCCATAGTTGCGGTTCGCCCCGGTTCGGGCCGGGCACGGCCGCGGATCTCGGCGGGCGTTCCTTGCGCCAACGCGCGCCCGGCGTCCATGATGGCAACGCGGTCGCAGTATTCGGCCTCCTCCAGGAAGTGAGTCGTGACGATCGCGGTCACACCCTGCTCGGCGAATGCGGTTATCCGTCGCCAGAACTCGCGCCGGGCCAGCGGGTCGGCGCCGCTGGTCGGCTCGTCGAGAAACAGGATCTCCGGCTCGTGCAAGAGCGCTGCGGCCATCGCCAGCCGCTGCTTGTAGCCGCCGGGTAGCTGGCCGCTGGGCAGGCGGGCCAGGCGCTGCAAATCAAACTGCTCGAGCGCCCGGGCTATGGCGTCGCGCTTGCGGGCGCCGCGCAGCCCGTACGCGCCGGCGAAGAACTCGAGATTTTCGGCCACGGATAGTTGCCCGTAGAGCGAGTACTTCTGCGCCACGTAGCCGATACGCCCGCGAGCCGAAGCCCGCGCGCGGCGCACGTCCACCCCGGCCACGTGCAGCGTGCCGCTCGTCGCCGCGAGCAGCCCGCAGAGCATGCGGAACGTCGTCGTCTTGCCGGCCCCATTGGGCCCGAGCAGGCCGAAGACCTCGCCGCGGAGCACCTCGAAGTTGACATGATCGACCGCGGTGAAATTCCCGAAACGCCGGACCAGGTCGCTGACCTCGACGGCCTTTTCGGTGCCGTTTGCGGGGTGCAATTTGTGAAATGTGGAAGGCGCGCTGCTTGTGGCCGCCGTGGGCCTAGCGTCCGCCGCTTGTTCCGCATCTGTCCGCCGCAAGAGGACCATGAACCCATCTTCAAACCGCGGCTGTACCGGCGCCAGCTCGCATTCCGCAATCCGCAACTCGCTTTCCGACTCGCGCTGCACGATGCGTACGCGGCCGCTTTCGGGCACCGCGTCCACGACGCCCCGGTCGTCCAGCAAGCGTGCCTGGAGCCCGCGCGCCGTTTGCCCGGCGGGCGGTTTCGCAAGATATGTCCGGTGGTCCGCCAGACGGCGGACTTCGCCGGGCGGGCCCTGTGCCAATACCTTGCCGGCACGCAGGACGACGACGTGCCCGCACCGCTCGGCTTCACCCAGGTACGACGTCGTGAGAAGCACCGTCAAGCTCTGCTCATGGACGAGCTGGAGGATGATCTCCCAAAGCTCCCGCCGCGATAGCGGATCGATACCGACAGTCGGTTCATCCAGCAGCAACAGCTCCGGTGAACGGACCAGCGTGCACGCCAGCCCGAGTTTTTGCTTCATCCCGCCGGAAAGCCGGCCTGCCAGGCGGTCGAGGAACGGTCCTAGCGCCGTCATCTCCAGGAGCCGCGGGTAGCGCTCCCGGCGAATCTCGGCCGGCACGCCATGCATGTCGGCGTAGAGGTCCAGGTTATGCTGAACGCTCAGATCCTCGTAAAGCCCGAACTTTTGCGGCATGTAGCCGATGCGTTCCTGGACCTGCTGGGGGTCGACAGCAACATCGACACCAAGAACTTTTAGCTCGCCGGCATCGGCGGGCATCAGCCCCGCGGCCAGGCGGAGTAGGGTAGTCTTGCCGGCCCCATCCGGCCCGACCAGGGCTGCGAGCGTGGCGTGGCCGACATCCAGCGAGACGCCGTCGAGCGCGCGGACGACTTCGCCGGTGTCGCGCCGAAATGCCTTGTGAATGTCGCGGGCGCGCAACACCGGAAGGTTCTCGGCAGCACTCATGGCCGGCTCTCCGCGGCGTGTTGGCTCCCGTCCCCGTTTGCCAGGCGGACAGTCGCCGGCATGCCGAGGCGCAATTCATCCGCTGGATCTTTCACAAACACGCGCACCTCGTATACCAGGCTAGTCCGCAGTTCCTCGGTTTGAACGGCCTTCGGCGTAAACTCGGCGACCGGGGAAATGAAACCGACCCACCCCTCGAATTGCCGGCCAGGGAAACTATCCACCGCCACCGTTGCCGCCATCCCCTCACCGATCTTTCCCAGGTCCCGCTCCGAGACATACGCCCGGACCCACTTGGGGTCGGTGATTGCCAGCGCAAACACGGGCTTCTGCGGGAAAGCCATCTCCCCCGGCTCCAGGAGCCGCGTCCGGACGACGGCGTCGGTCGGTGCGTTGAGCTCGGCATCCGCCAGTTGCTGGCGCATGAATGCCAGCTGCGCCTCGTTGGCACGCAGCTGCGCCTCGGCCTGGGAGACCTCTTCCTCCCGGGGACCGGCAAGAGCCAGATCGAGGGCCTTCTCATTGACGGCGAGTTTGGCTTCGGCGACGTCCAGGGCGGCCTTCGCGTTGTCCAGCTCCTCCTGGCTCACCCCCCGCACCTCGGAGCCGCTGTTAAGCCGGACCGCCGATAGTTTCTTAACTCGTTCGTATTGCTGCCGGGCCCTGTCGGCATCCGCCTTTGCCGAATCGACGTTCGCCCGTGCCTGGGCTTTTTCTTCGGGGCGGCTCCCATTGTGGAGCCGTTCCACGACGTGCCGCTGGGAGGCGACCTGGGCCTCGGCTTTCGCAACTTGCGGCTCCAAACGACTTGTATCCAGCCGCGCCACCACCTGGCCCCGCTTCACTCGGTCCCCTTCCTGTACCAGCACGGCGGCGATGCGCTCGCTGTTGTTGAACGCAAGCTGCACCTTCCGCAAGTCCACGTTGCCGTAGAGGACGAGTTGTTCCGGCGCCCTCTCGCTGTGGCTAAACCACCACCAAAAACCCGCCGCGCCGGCCGCGACAACCAGTAGTCCCACCAGCGCGATGCGTCGCATAGGCCACCCGTACGTGTTTTGAAGATTTTCGTCGAGTTAGCAATCAGTTTTCAATTTACGATGTGATTCCGCGCAACGCAAGTTCACCAGAGAGGCACAGCGATCACGGAGAAGAAGAACCAAGATAAACAATTCGGCGTTTCATTGCATCCGTGAGTAGGACTACGTTGAACTTGATAAATGGATCTCTTTCCATCGGCATTGTCGCTCTCTGTGTTCTCTGTGTCTATGTGGTGAATTTGCTAGCGCCAGTCGCCGGAGAGGTCGAAGGCGGCGCAGTAGCGGGGCGGCGGCCCGCAAGCGATGGCGTACGGACAGCGGTAGTAACGACAATTTGATCCGTGGCGGAAGGGAGCGCGATGCGATCTGTGAGCGTGACCAGGTGGATGCCTGGATAACGAACAACGGTCGAGAGCACGTTGGCCTGCGGCCGAAATCCCAGATGCCGAACAAGAGGATCAGCACAAAGGGCAATACCAAAACCAATTCCATGGTCGCCACGCCGTTGCGGAAATCGCGGTTGGCATTGCGGATCTTCATGGGGATACTCCTTATCAAACCATAGAACACGGCTTGCAGGCAGGCAAATGATCGGGAATTGATTTACAATATGTGCATGATATCGCCATCCTGGACGATGTAGGTCTTTCCCTCCAGGCGATACACGCCCTGGTTTTTGGCTTCCTTCATCGACCCGACGCGCTGGTAATCCTTGAAACTCACGACTTCGGCGCGCACGAAGCGCTTGATAAAATCGGTGTGAATCTTGCCGGCTCCTTCCAGGGCCTTTTCCCCCCTGGTCAAGCTCCAGGCCCGGCATTCATCCTCGCCGATGGTGAAGAATACAATTTGACCCATGGCATAATAGATACTCCTCAGCACCTCGCCGCGCGAAAAACCGGAGAGTCCCAGGTCTTGCATGAAACTCTGCCGATCCCCCGGAGATAGCTCTTCCAGTTCCAGTTCCAACTTGGCAGGAGCTTGGATGGCAGTCGGGGCGAGAGACGCCAAATCTGCGGGCAACGATTTGCCGATGCGGTCGTCGCTGATGTTGACCAGCACCAGCTCCGGTTTGAGTGTGAGAAGCTGGAAACTGCGAATCGATTTTTCTTCCTCGTCCTTGAGCCCAAGCATGGCGGGAGAATTTCCTTGCTCCAGGGCATTCACGATGCGCTTCAATAAATCGTGTTCCGCAAGGTCGGCTTCACGTTCCTTGGCGGGCTTCGGCTTCTTTGACTGATCTTCGAGGCGTGACATGCGATTGGTAACAATTTCCAGATCGGCGAAGACCATTTCTTCCCGGAAGCGGCGCAACTCATCGGCCAGATCCCCTCCGCCGAACCCGGCGAGCACCACCATGAGTCCGCCAGCCTCGCGCATGATTCCGAGGCGGCGGGGATTGTCACTGCGTTCCGAGGGCAGCAGGCCGGGTGTGTCAAGAAATTCGATGCTGGCGGGAGTGGTTTTCTTGGGCTTGAATTGGGCTGCAAGCCAATCCAGCCGTTGGTCCGGGATTTTCGCCATCCCGATTTGGCCGCGCTGGTTCGCTGCCGGTTCCGGATTCACTGCCGTCAGCCAGTGAAACACGGTGCTCTTCCCCGATCCCGCAAAACCCGCAATACCGACCTTCATTCGCTATGGTCCTTGGTTACCGGTCATCAGGCATTTTGAAAAATCAATTCCGCCGGCAATTGCTAAGGGGAGCTGATCGCATTTCCCCTGTACAATACTTGTTAGGTTTTGCGGTTCCGTTCGACAATCATTCCAATGACTCATGACAATGTCTGAACAGTGGATGCCTGGAATCAAACTGGCATTGACGTTGCAGGAATTTGAACAACTGCCGCGCAACCCGTCGTACAAATACGAGTACTTGGACGGGAAGGCACATCTCAGTCCGCGGCCCAAGCACTACCATGCCGTGCTCGATTTACACGCCATTCCGGAGGACAATGGCCCGGACCTTCGGCCCTTGCGCGTGAATGAAATCCTGGAGCTGGTCCCCCTTTTTGCCGATGTTTTCCGGACGATTCAGCCGTTTGGGGGGTTAAGCGAGGACATGCGACGAGAAGCGGCCCGCCAGGCGCTCGAGCGGACGCAAATTGGTGGCGATGGCCCATGGATTTCCCAGGCAAGTTTTGTAGCTCAGGAAAATCAACAGATTGTTGGCGCTATTTTGATTACCCTTCTACCCGAGGGCGACCTGGTCGATTGGGAAAGTTATCGTTGGTTGGAGCCGCCGCCGCCGGATTGTATCGACCGCCACATCGGCCGGCCTCATTTGACCTGGATTTTCGTTTCTCCCTGGAGCGCCGGTCAAGGCGTGGGCACCGCACTGTTGGACAGGTCCGCCAACGCGCTAGTGAAGCTCGGTTATCGCCAACTGCTGACCACTTTCATGGTCGGCAACGACTCCAGCATGCTCTGGCACTGGCGCAATGGATTCCGCCTGCTGTCCTGCCCGCGATCATTCCGGCAAATTCCGAAGCCAAAATTGAAAAGGAACTAGTTAATCGTTTGCTGAGCCGTTTCCGAGGTGGGTTCCTGCATTCCAGGCAACAAAATCGAGCAAATTTGGACTTCCGTATACGGCTGCCGATGGCCCCGCAAACGCCGGTAATTCTTACGTCTGCGGAAATGTTGGATGTAAAGCTTGTTGGACGGATGATCGATGACCTCGGCTACCACTCGGGCGCCTTCAATCATGGGTTGGCCAATGCGCGTGTCGCCTGCGGCCTGGAACAATAAGACGCGGTCGAATTCGATCTTGGTGCCGACTTCCACATCCCGGTAATCTACTTGAACTACGTCGCCTTCGCTGACTTTATACTGGCGCGATCCATCTTCAAAAACGGCGTACATTGTTCGGCTCCCGGCAGAGTACATACTGTCGCGAAGTTAAGTTAGAAACTCCGATAGCGTTCGACCAGGGAACTTGGCACGAAATACCTGTCGGCAATTTAGACACCGCGAACGTCCGGCCCCCAGACGTACTTGTGCATTTGCAATTGCATGCGAACTCGCAACCCGGATGCCAATAACCATTGAGCCAATTCCGCGGGTTGCACGGCGTGGAAAACCGGGCTAAAGAGAACGACGAAACGCCGATCCAGCCGATTTTTTTCCACCACGTCCACCGACCAGTCGAAATCCTTCCGCGAAGCAACAACGAGCTTTATTTGGTCGGTAGGTTTGAGGACTTGCAAGTTTCCCCAGCGGTTGTTGGCGCATTCGCCGCTGTCGGGACACTTCAGGTCCATGATGATGTGCACCCGGGAATCTACGGGCGCCACGTCGTGGGCGCCGCTTGTTTCCAGCAGGACCGTACAGCCGGTGTCGGCGAGCCGGGTCATGAGGGGGAGGACTTCCGGCTGCAAAAGCGGCTCGCCGCCGGTGACTTCGACCAACGGGCAGGACATCGCCTCCACCCGCAGCAACACGTCCTCTAGGGACATCAACCGGCCTTGCGTAAACGCATGAGGAGTATCGCACCAGACGCAGCGGGCATCGCAGACCGCCAGGCGCACAAATACGCACGGCAGTCCGGCGAACGTCGATTCTCCTTGAATACTGCGGTAGATTTCGTGAATCAACAACTGCCCGACCGGTTTGCCTCGTAGGAGTGCTACGCGATGGTGGCGCGGGTCCGTTTCATTCATAGTTGTATCAAACCACGAAAGCCCCCGCTGTTGCTACGGAAATTGTCAGCCATTTCATTTTTCAAAAAACTGATCTCCCCGGATTAGCAACCATTTGTTATCGCCTGCCGATCACCACCACGCTTGGGCGGTTATGATTGGTAAGGGAGGAGAATGGGATGACCTGGCAAAAATGGTTCATTTGGGGTTTAGGTTGTGTGGCGGCATTATGCACGACCGGAGAAACCAAAGGGCAAAAAACAGCTCCTCCTTCTCCGGGAAGTTCCCCGGTAGCGCTGGTGAACGGCGAACCGATTGCCATGGCCGAATTGGATGCCGTTCTGCAACTGATCCCTCCCAAAGGGCCTCCACCCAACGAAGCGGAAATCAGGCAAGATCGCCTGGATATCCTGGAAATGCTGATCGACGACCTTCTAATCCGCCAGTTCTTGAGCAAGAACACCAAGCCGGTATCGCAAGCTGAATTGGCCAAGGAATTCGAACTGTTGCAAACCAGCCTCAAGAGCCGCAAGATCACGTTGAAGGACTTCCTTAAAGACACGAAACAAACCGAAGCCCATTTGCGCATGGACATCGTAAAGAAATTGCAATGGGAGCATTACATCAACGAGCATGAATCCGAGGGAGCGCTGAAGCACTACTACGAGGAAAACCGCGATTATTACGACATGGTCAAGGTCCGGCTCCACCACATCCTGATTCGCCTATCCCCGAAAGCCAGCGAAAACGAGCGAAGTCAAAGCCGGGCTCAACTACAACAGCTTCGGCAACAAATTCTGGCTGGTCAAATCACGTTTGCCGATGCCGCCAGGAAACATTCTCAGTGCGAAAGTGCCTCCAAAGGCGGCGACATCGGCTATTTCATCCGGAAATTCGTGCTGGATGAGCGGATCGCCAGGGCGGCATTTGCGCTGAAAATCGGCGAGGTCACCGAACCGGTGGACAGCGAATACGGCGTTCATTTGCTAACCGTAACCGACCGTACCAAGGGAGAACCATCGCGATTGGAAGCCATCAAGGACACGGTCCGGCAACATTATGCCATGGAGATTTGGCAAAACATTCTCGCCCAGGAGCGAAAAACGGCCACGATTGAAACGAAATTCCCTTAAAGCGGAAGCCTTTCAAAAACCAAATAGCCCGCTTCCTTCATTCCCGACTGGAAATACGCCTGCTGGGCGGGAAGATTGTGTTTTTCCACGTAGAGCCTTAGCCCAATCACCTGCGAGGTTTCCCGTGCACATTGGTAGACATGTGCGTACAGGCGCCGAAAAACGCCTTTCCTTCGTGCGTCGCCCCGGACATAGACGCTTTGAATCCACCAAAACCAGCCATTGCGCCAGTCGCTCCACTCGAAGGTGACCATGATCATTCCCAGCACGATGCCGTCTTCCTCCGCAACAAAGTAATAACCTTTGTTGGCATCAGTCAATCCTGCCGTCACGCCGGCCCTTAACACATCCGGGAGCAAAACCTTATTTTCGGTCTCCTGGGCAAGCCGAAGATTGAACTCCATTATCACCGGCGCATCAGCCAGTGCGGCACGGCGAACGGATACACCCATGATTGCCTCACTTTCTGAAAATCGCTATCCTTTCTGCAGTGTTTGCCGGTTGCGAAAGTTACGTCATGGACCTTGCTCAATACATTCGGGACATACCTGATTTTCCGAAACCGGGGATCATTTTCAAGGATATCACTCCCCTGCTGGCCCATCCGCCGGCGTTTCAGGAAGCCATCAAGATATTGTGCGGCCATTACCAGGACAAACAAATTGATGCGGTGGCCGCTGCGGAGGCGCGCGGTTTTCTTTTTGCATCACCTTTGGCCTTGCATTTGAACAAACCATTGGTCCCGCTCCGGAAGCCGGGAAAACTGCCATACCGAACTTATTCGTTGAAATATGAACTCGAATATGGAACTGCGGAACTACAGATGCATATCGACGGCGTGGTGACCGGCCACCGGGTTTTATTAGTCGATGATCTATTGGCCACCGGCGGCACCATGGAAGCCGGCTGCCGGCTCATCGAGAAAGCGGGTGGTCAGGTCGCCGGTTGTGCTTTCCTCGTCGAACTTGCTTTCCTTTCCGGCCGCCAAAAACTACAACCATACGAGGTATTCAGCCTGATTAAATACTAACAGGACCGTGCGGCGCGGGGCGTGGGCGGTACGGCGATTCGGTTCACGGTCCACGCCCCACGGTCGACGCACTACGCTCAGGAACCTTGAAATGCTAGACTTTGAAAAAGCAGGTGGATTGATTCCAGCGATTGCCCAGGATGCCGATACCGGCGCCGTACTAATGATGGCCTGGATGAACCGCGAAGCTTTCGAGGAAACGTGCCGGACGGGACGGGCCTGTTATTTCAGCCGGAGTCGTGGCAAGTTGTGGCGCAAAGGGGAAGAAAGCGGCAACATCCAGGAAGTGCGGGAGATTTTCATTGATTGCGACGCGGACACGATTTTGTTAAAGGTTCGCCAGATCGGGGGAGCGGCTTGCCACAAAGGCTATGCCAGTTGCTTTTTCCGCCGACTCGAGGGCGACGACGTGCGCATCGTGGGTGAGCGTGTTTTTGACCCCAAGGAAGTCTACAAGAAATGAGTGATCCGGTTCTGAAACTCGGCATCCCCGCCGGCAGTTTGCAAGAAGCCACTGCGGATCTGTTTCGCAAGGCCGGTTACAAACTCACTTTCGGCGCCCGCAGTTATTATCCCGCCATCGATGACCCGGAAATCCACTGCACACTGATCCGGGCGCAGGAAATACCCCGCTATGTACAGGACGGTTTACTCGATTGCGGGTTGACCGGCCATGACTGGATTTTGGAAAATGATGCCCAAGTCGTGGAGCTGGGTGAATTGATATTCAGCAAGGTGAGCAAACGCCCCGTGCGCTGGGTGTTGGCGGTCCCGAATGATTCTCCGATACAGACTCCGCAGGACTTGCAGGGCAAGCGCATCGCGACCGAAGTCGTGCAATTGACGCGCCGCTGGCTGGCCCAGCAGGGCGTCGAAGCCCAGGTTGAATTCAGCTGGGGGGCCACCGAGGTGAAACCGCCGCGGCTGGCCGACGCCATTGTGGACGTCACGGAAACGGGCAGTTCCTTGCGCGCCAACAATCTCCGGATCCTCGCCGAACTCCTGCAGAGCACCACGCGTTTTATCACCAACGCCAGGGCTTACGCCGATTCCTGGAAGAAGCGCAAGATGGATGATCTGGTCCTCATGCTTCAGGGTGCAATGGCCGCGGAAGGAAAAGTCGGCCTAATGATGAATGTCCGCCAAGCGGATCTCACGGCGGTTTTGAAAATCCTACCCGCACTTCAGAATCCGACGATTTCCTCGCTATCGAATCCGGAATGGGTGGATGTCAACACGATCATCGAAGAGAGCGTCGTCCGCAACATCGTCCCGCAGTTGAAAGCAGCCGGCGCCTGCGGCATTGTCGAATATCCGCTCAACAAAATAATCGACTAAAAAATGCCACGGATTTCAACCCGTGGCGTTCTGCAAGGCGTTCATTGGCAAGTCATTCAAACGCTCAAGGGATCATTGAACGTGTTTTCAGCCAGTAAGTCATTCGCCGCTACCCGGGTCGCCGGGAGAATGCCGGATTGAACTGCAATCCCGTCTTCCTTTCGACCGAACGCGAAGAATTGATTCACCTGGTCTGGGATGAGAGTTACGTCCGGTACTGAGACAACTGCCATGTCCGGAACAACGGAATCAGTCTCGTGTTCGGCCGGTAGGGCCCTGGCAAGAGTTGGTAGCAGTTGCGCCTGGCGCGCGGCCAAAATTTGGTTCATTTCGGGATGCTGTTTGCCGTGGCCCCCACCCGATCCGGGACTACCACCCAATGGGGCAACGATGGCATTGTAAAGATTGAGCCGGCCGCCACTGACCGACACCAAACCGGTATAATCGGTAGTATTGACGATATCGCTGATTACATCCCGGTAGCCCAGGTAGGGATATGTATCCCAGATTAAGGCTGCGGCACCGGCGACGTGCGGCGAAGCCATCGATGTGCCGCTTTCGGTCGCATAGCCACCATTCCTCCAAGTGCTGAGAACGCCGTTGCCCGGCGCTCCCAGTTGCACCGTGTTGGCGCCATAGTTGGAGAAGGATGCCCGGGCGTCGGTCGTCGTGGTTGCAGCCACTGCAATAACATTGTCGCTATAGAGACTATAACTCGCCGGATAGAAGGGCTGGGTGTCGATGTTGCGGTTATCGTTGCCCGCGGCGGCGACGAAGATATGCCCATAATTGGCGGCGGCGTTTTGCAAGGCATTCACGGCGGCCTGCGAGTAGCAACTATAACAACCATAGCTGTTGTTGGAAACGGCCGCGCCATTCTGGACCGCGAAGTTCAACGCATTAACCACCAGGCCGATGCTCCCAGAGCCCGAGGAATTGAGAATTTTTAACGCCATGATTTGGGCCGACCAATTGACGCCGGGCAAGCCGATTCCTTGATTTCCCACCGCCGCCATCGTCCCCGAAGTATGGCTGCCATGGCCGTTGTCGTCCAAAGGATCGTTCGTACCGGTTATGTAATTGTGGCCGTAGGAACCATCCACAGGACTCGTCCACATGTTACCGTTGAGGTTGCGATGATTATAATCGACTCCCGTATCAATCGAAGCCACAACAGTGTAGCCGCTGCCGGTATTGTAGTCCCAGGCGGCGGGGGATTGAATCTTCCGCAATCCCCACAAACCGCTATTATTCCAGTACGGATCATTGGGAATGGTATCCACCGCATGCACGCGGAAATTCGGCTCTGCATACATTACCTGCGACGATGCCCGGTAAGCCGCCAATGCCTGCGGAACCGTGACGCCGGCCGACAAAGTAACGATGTGCAATCCCGGCACCAGGGAAATTTCCGGCTGCAGGTCCGTGCCAGGTAGAAAATTCGCGCCCCTCAGGGCTGTGGCAACCCCCGGTTGAAAACGAACCAAGATACTGTCCGGTTCATAATCCGTGCTGGACGAATCCCCTGGAGGCGGCGCCAGTCGCGGATTTAGTGGATTCACACTTAGCAAATTTCGATCTTCCAAGACCTCGATCAAGAGGTTCGTTTGGACAAAATTTGCGCGTTTTTTTCCGGTACTCCACAGTGCGAATCTGTTGGCTGACGTCACCTTACGTTCCTCCGATGATAGTTAAATGTCACTACTGCGATGTCGATTCCAGGCGCAAATCAATGAACGAGGGGCAAAGCTCATTGGTTAGTAAAAGGAAAGTAACCAGCAGTATGAAGTATCCATGTGTGAATTTCAACCAAGAAATGGATATTTTTTGAAAATAACTTTATGAGGAAAACATTAAACGATTTACCATGGTAAGAAAAACCGCACGTTGGAACTGGAGACACCGGAAACTTTCCGCAACTATGGCTATTGCGTTCGTTTTCCTCATGCTGAATCTGATCGCATACATGCATGCCCATGCCATGACCCATTTTTCCGATAATGGAACACGGACAGCGAACCCGGAACAATTGACCTTTTGGCAAAAAACCATTGTTCTGACCGGCGTCAATATACCGCGGCCGATCAATCGTTGCACACTGGATGATTTTGGCATGCCGTTCGAGGTACATCAATTCTCAACCGGGCGCGATTTCTCCCTAGAAGGTTGGTTTATTCCGTGCGGGAAATCTCAACCGGGAGGCATTATTAACTTGTTTCACGGTTATTCCGGTTGCAAAGCGGATGTGCTACGCGAAGCAGCTGGTTTCCATGAGATCGGCTATGCAACGTTCCTGGTTGATTTTCGGGGCAGCGGAGGGTCGAGCGGGAATCCAACGACCCTTGGTATTCGAGAAGCGGATGACGTACTTGCTTTGTTGAATTTTGTTCGCGCGAGATGGCCGAACTTGCCGGTCACACTGTTTGGGCAATCCATGGGAAGTGCCGCAGTTTTGCGGGCGGTTGCCGAATACCACATTCATCCCGAATGCTTAATCCTCGGATGTCCGTTTGACTGTCTCTTGGCCACGGTCGGCAACTGGTTTCGGTCGATGAATCTGCCTGCCTTTCCGATAAGCCAACTCCTCGTGTTTTGGGGAAGAATACAAAATGGTTTCAATGCTTTCGACCATGTACCGTCCCAATATGCCCGCCAAGTCCAGTGCCCGGTTCTTATGTTGCATGGGGAACTGGACACTCGGGCAACGCGCACTCAGGCAGACAACACTTTTGAAAAGTTGCTGTTGAGAAACAATTGAAGATATTTGAGAAGGTGGGCCATTCCTCATATATTGCAGCTGAACCGGATGAATGGAGAAAGGCGGTGAAAGACTTTTTGCATCGGTTCCTGAAACCAGGTTAATTTACAGCTGACTGCGAAACAGCTCAGAAAACTTCGGTTCTAGTTCAAGTGAGAACGTATCGGAAAAAGCGCTTGCAATGGCTGATGTTTGCCGGGTCCGCCAGCATCAGTCCCCCATTTTCGATGCGTTCAAATTTCTGCATTTAATCCACTGATTCCGTGTCGTCCTGTGTACTTCCCCTAATCGTTGCAGTCCGTCAAAAAACGGAAAAATGCGTCATCAAATTGTGCTTTATGTTCGTGCTCACGTTGACACCAACCAATGCCAATCGTAGACTTTTTCAAACTTCTTGAATCTTTCCGAATCGGTATCGGAAAAATGGCCAAGGGCAGGGATGCTTAGGCCTTGCTTATGGCAGAATTGGTCTCCTTGGCACAACGAGATTACTCATGCCGTCGACGAATTTATTCTGGCGCTCTTTCCGGCCCGCGGAAGGATTTTACGTTTCGGAGGTCCAGGCCTCCCAGCGCTGGCCGGTGCGGACCTTTTTGCCGACGGGGTACGAGCCGAATTACCCCTATCCACTGGTGGTTTTCTTCCATGGGCACGGCGGGAATGAGGAGCAGATCTTAAAATTGGCTCCCAAATTGAGCCGCAGAAATTTTGTTTGCATCGGCCTACGGGCTCCTCTTGCCGTCGACTCGCAGCGCGGCAACCGGGTCGGTTATTCCTGGGGGCCAGACTGCCCATGTGATGCCCGCATAGAAGATTACGCATTGGGAGCTATCGAGCAAACGCGCCGGAACTACCACATCCATTCCGAACGCATCTTCCTGGCAGGAATCTGCGAAGGGGCAACGCTGGGATATCGTCTCGGTCTGACCTTTCCCGAGAAGTTCGGCGGCCTGATTTCGCTGAACGGCTCGCTTCCCAAGAGCGGCGGACCGCTGTTTCGTTTGCCCCAAATCCGGTCTCTCAATGTGTTCATCGGCCATGGCATCGCCAATGCCGTGGTTCCGCATACCATCGCCCGGCAGGATTTCAAATTGCTGTATTCTGCGGGGGTACCGATACAAATGCACACTTATGCCACCACACATCGTCTCCATCCAGACATGCTCCGGGATATGAATCGCTGGATCATGGCCATGTGCAATGACATGGATTCCGTCATAGAATGAATTTGCTCAAGTCTTCCTTCTCCAGGATATCCGCTAACCGGTTGCGAACGTATGGGGCATCAATTTTCACTCGTTTGTTCGCCAAATCCGCGCCATCGAAACTGATGTCTTCCAGCACCCTTTCCAGGATCGTATGCAAGCGCCGCGCGCCGATATTTTGCGTCGTTCGATTGACTTCAAAAGCCACATCGGCCAATGCTTCAATGCCATCCGAGCTGTATTCCAAGGTCACGCCTTCCGTGGCCAACAATTCGGCATATTGCTTGGTGAGCGCATGCTTGGGTTCGGTCAAGATGCGCAAGAAATCTTCACGGTTGAGGTCGGTGAGCTCTACCCTTAGAGGAAAGCGTCCTTGCAATTCCGGCATCAGGTCGGAAGGCTTGGAAAGATGAAATGCACCAGCGGCAATAAACAGGATGTGATCGGTGCGCACCGGCCCGTAGCGGGTGTTGACGGTGGTTCCTTCCACAACGGGCAACAAATCGCGCTGCACGCCCTGGCGCGAAACATCCGGACCATGTGTGGACTGCGGCCCACAGATTTTATCCAGTTCATCCACGAAAATCATCCCCTGGTTTTCCACCAGATCAACCGCTTTTTCGGTTACTACTTGCCGGTCAATCAGCGCCTCGGCCTCCTGCTCCAACAGAATCCGCCGCGCTTCGCGGACAGGGATCTGCCGTTGCTGGGCCTGTTTGGGGATGATCCGTTCAAACATGTTTTGAAAATCCACATCCATCTGTTCCATGCCCAGATTGGAAAAGATCTGTACCGGAACCGCGCGTTGTTCCACCGTTAATTCCACCATTTTTTCTTCCAATTCACCGCTTTCCAGCCGGGCTTTCATTTTGTCGCGTGTTCGCTGGCGGCGCTCATTTTCCTCGGCATTTTCCGGGTCCCAGGTGTTCGACTGCGGCAACAACAAATCGAGCAGGCGCTCGCCCACCCGTTCTTTGGCCTGTGTTTCGACGCGCTTGCGCTGTTCCTGGCGCACCATCCCGACTGCAATCTCGGTCAGATCTCTGATCATGCTTTCTACATCGCGGCCGTGGTAGCCGACTTCGGTGTACTTGGTGGCTTCGATTTTGAGGAATGGAGCTCCGACGAGCTGAGCGAGCCGGCGAGCAATTTCCGTTTTACCGACGCCCGTAGGCCCGATCATGATGATGTTTTTGGGCGTAACGTCTTTTCGGAGTTCGGGGGGTAGTTGTTGCCGCCGCCAGCGATTGCGAATCGCGATGGCCACGGCGCGCTTGGCCGCGTTCTGACCGACGATATACTTATCCAATTCCTTAACAATCTGGCGCGGGGTCAATTCATCCACAGGTCTGCTCCTCGGGACCAAGTTCTTCCACTTCGATGTTCCGGTTCGTATAGATACACAAATCGCCTGCAATCTCCAGTGCCGTGCGCACGATTTGCGCGGCGGTCAGATCAGCATGGGATTGCAAAGCACGGGCCGCAGCCACGGCATAAGGGCCGCCGGAACCGATGCCAGCAATACCATCGGTGGGCTGAATCACATCCCCGGTCCCGCTCACGAGCAGCAAATGGTCTTTGTCCAATGCCACCATCATTGCTTCCAAGCGCCGTAGATTGCGATCCATCCGCCAATCTTTGGCCAATTCGGTCGCCGCTCTGGGAACACTTCCCTGATAATCTTTCAATTTCGCTTCGAATCGCTCCAAGAGCGCAAACGCGTCAGCCGAAGCCCCGGCAAACCCAACCAATACCCGCCCCTGGCTGAGCCTTCGAATTTTATGGGCATCGCTCTTCATCACAACTGTGCCCAGGGTCACTTGCCCATCTCCGCCGATTGCTCCGCGGCCTTTGTGTCTCACCGCCAAAATAGTTGTCGAACGAAAATTGGACATCGGTTTTCTCGCTTGTTCTTACGTAGCAATGATTTAAGTCAGGAAATGGTTCAGGATTCATGTCAGATTATAGGGAGTTGGGGTCCCTTGCCACTGGACAAGGGCTGCTACACTTCTCGTCCCCTTTCCAGAATAGCCAACTTAGTGAATAATATGGAGAGATACCATTCGAATAAAAGACAGAACGAAACTAAGCTGTATGCGAATCGATTGCAAAGTTATTTAGGAGCAAAATATCATGTCGCAAATTACTCGGTCAGCACTGATACCGGCTCTGGTCGCCGGCTGGTTAATGGCTGCCGATTCCGCTAGAGCGCTTACGCCTCAAGTCAAAGATGACGCGGAATTATTCAAAAAGGAAGCTGTTACCAAGGCAAACGAAATCATTCAGGATATTCAACTTCGCTACAAAAAAGACTTGTTGATTGAGACTTTCAAAACCGTGCCCGCCGGCAAGGAAGAGCTGGTCAAAGGGAGAGATAAAGCGGCCAAAGCTCGTTTTTACAGTGATTGGGCCAGGCAACAAGCGAAAGCTGCCAATGTTCAAGGAATCTACGTGCTCATTTCTAAATCACCCGGTCACGTGGAAGTAGCCATTGGAAATCAAACTCAGCGAGACCATAGCTTTTCCGATGGGGACGGCAGAGAATTGAGAGATCTGATTGCAAGAAAGTTCGATGACAAACAGTTCGACCAGGGACTCCTGGATGGAGCAGAGTTTGTTCGGCAGACTTTGAAAACCAATTTGAAGAAAGGTGAAGGAGCCGCAGCCGTACATCACGGAAATGGAGCCGCCCCGCAAGAAAAGGGATTTAATTGGGCAGGTTTGATTTGTCCGGCTTTAGTTATTCTAGGCGTCATTTGGTTGGTTTTCGGTCTCATTCGCACTTTTGCAGGTAGGGGAGCGGGGGTTGGATATGGCGGGGGTTATGGTCCCGGTTACGGCGGGGGCGGTGGTTTCATGAGCGGTTTACTTGGAGGACTGTTTGGAGCCGTGGCTGGCAATTGGATGTACAATTCATTTTTTGGCGGACATAGCCACGGGGGGGATTGGGGAGCCTCCACGGCATACGGCAATGAAACTGGAACGAGCGGTGGTCCGGATACCGACTATACAACGAGCGGCTCCGACTTCGGCGACTCCGGCAGTGGTGGGGACTTTGGGGGTGGTGGCGATTTCGGCGGCGGCGACTTCGGTGGTGGCGATTTCGGTAGTGGCGACTTCGGGGGAGGCGACTTCGGCGGTGGCGGCGGGGATTTTTAGACCATATCATTGAGAAGTTGGCCAACACGACCTTTGACAGCTCAGAGGATGCTACCAGACCGTCCGTTCCGCCGGGTTAAGGAGGCCCAACCATGGTACTGCCAATACCCCGGAATTTGGTGGTGATCCCGGTACTTGTTCTTCTGCTTGCCGATAAGGCGTGGGCAACTTCGCCCGCGGTCAGCGATGCGGCCGGTTTTTTCTCACCAGAAGCCAAACTTCAAGCCACTGAAGAAATCGAAGAAGTACAGCGGCAATTCAACCAAACGGTGCTCATCGAGACCGTCAACGCGCCTTCTACCCTCAAGAAGTGGTCCCTGCAGTTCAAAAGTCCCGAATCACGCACCCGGTTCTACCGGGACTGGGCGATCAAGGAGGCTCGTAAAATAGGCCCCAATAGCATCGTCGTGCTGATTTGCAAGGAACCGGGCCCGATTCAGATCGCCGTCGCCGCTGGCCGCGATGCTGAAAAGAGAGCCTTTCCTGCCGGTGACTGCGAGGTCCTAAAAGATAAAATCAAGCAGAAATTCGACCAGAATCAATTTGACGAGGGACTCACGGAAGGAATTCTGTTCATTCGCCAGTTGCTGACGGCCAACAAGGGCGACCAGCCTCTGGCAGGCCCGTCGAACCGTTGGTCCGGCGTGTTTTCCAGCTGTTTGGTATTAGTCGGCCTCTGGTTGTGCTTGGAAATGGCGTTTCGGTTGCAGGTGCGCAAAACCGCCGATGCAGAATCTACTTTGCAAGTGACTTATTGGGAAAGTGCAGGCAGCTATCCCAGCAGTCTGTTCGCTGCCATGAATCGCAATTGGATTCAGGATTTATGGCAGGCCCTGCCCCGTCGAGGAACAAGCATTTCGGCGGCCACGAACACGTCGGATCAATTGGAAAATGCCCACTTTGCCCCCTAACCGAAAAACCCACTTCGAAGAATGGGTTGCCGGAGGGGGCAGAACCGCCGTCATTGAGTCGCATAATGACAACGGTAAAGTGGGCTTGGTCCGGTCGTTCCTCTTCTATACTGCCGGCAAGGAACCAGTCAAATGGAGAATTTGGCTGAATGATTCGGGAAATGATCAGGACGGAGGCGGCGTAGGGCCTTCAGCTGCTCCGGCTAGAACTGAGAATCTTTTCCGAACGGGTTGGCAGGCGCCAGGGCTTTATTCTGCTAGTCCCAGTTCTTGGGTGACCCGGCCGAGGGCCCGGGTTAATTGCATCCGCAAAGCATCGGGGTTGCCGCTCATTTCGGGAGCAATCTCATGCCATGGCCGCTCGAGAGCTCGTTGATCGGCCAATTTGCGCTCTTCTTCGATCAATCGAATGCGAGACTGCTGAAGCAATTCCTGATGGGAATTGATCGTACTGGATCCAAGACCTGGAGATGCGAGTTAACCGGTATCAATCACGCCTTTTTGGTTTCGCCGGATGTTTCGGAGATCGGCGCGGTGTTTTTCGGCTTGCTTGATCAACTTATTCCGGGCCATGGTTTCGAGCAGCTTGAGGAGCTGGCCGGGTTGACCCAAATCGTATTGTTCGGCCGCGGCCCGCAGAAAAAAACCGGCAAATACTGATTGACAAATGTCCATAGAATCAAGGAGCCAGCGCATGCCGAGGTCGGTCAATCGCGCCCGGACCGCTAGTCGGATGGCGGGTTCGCAGTGTTTTTTTACCAATTGGTTGGTGGCATTGGCATCTCCCGTGCGAACGCGGCGTATTGATTCTCCAAACGACAGCCCGTCGGCCATGGATAGACTCCTTCGGGCAAAGGCAATGATTTCTCCGTTGTTCAAGGCGCGCTCTGCAAAAGGCAAGTCAAAATCCCCGCGAAGACCGAAAAAAGAGTCTTGCAGCTTTAAATCCTACGGTTGCGCTAAAAAGTGCTCAATTAAAAACAGAATCTTTCCTAAATTTATTTTCACCCACATCGCCACTATCTCGCTACTGTTCGACGCGCTGTGTGTTTAATGCTTTGCCAGTTTTCCCTGGCGAATTTTTTCGCCAAACGTTAGAAAGGAAAATAGTAGCAACGACGCCCAGGTCGATGGTTAAACCAGCCATTTGCCCGGGTTCGGTCGTTGCGAAGGGAGACGAGGCGGCGACGATGTGCCCGGTCGCGCGGATCCACCTCGATTGGTTATGAAAAATCGTACGGAATCGGAACGGCGTCAGGAGATGCGCTGTTTGTGTCCGCTGGACATATCTTGCCGGTCCACCCCCATAAAGAAAGCGAATCAGTTCACTGCCCGGTGCCGCGATCTTTCATCATCCGGAATTGGCATGATAGTGCCGCGCCAACTGGAACCCGGATCCCTTTTGGAAATCCGCATGTTGAATCCCAAGCACAATTATTCCTGTACGAGACTGGTATTGGCAGCGCACTCACGACCGGAGTCGGACGGCAACTGGGTGGTGGGAGGATTATTTTACAGCGAGCTAAGCATCGAGGAACTCGAAGGTTTGCAACTATAAGCGCTCGGTTCCAAGAGTTCATCGGCGGATTAGTCAGTTTCCGTGTTGTCTTGCATCGCCTCCTGGTACTGTCCTCGCAGAATCGTCTCTTTGGCGGCTAGGTCTTTCTTCTTCTGCAGTGCTTCCACATCCTTGGGTTCGCGTTGATGGACCAGGTCCCACAAAATGGCGGCCTGGGTGAAATGGCCGCGTTTTTCGTATAGACGAGCCAGCGCTCGATTGAGTGCGGGAGTGTGCGTGTCTTTGTGCCAGCTTTGTTCCAAAAGCCAAACCGCAAGGTTGAGCAATCCCAGCGCATCGGCCGCCTGGGCCATCACCAGACTCGTCTGTTGATCTTGGGGATTTTGCGAGAGAAGAACCTCACCGTGGACCAATACTTGCAAGTTTTTGCCAGCCCGTTTGACCGCCTTGAGCCTGGCCTTGCGGATCCAGCGTTTCAACAGGCCCACGGGGCCTGCAGCGGCTTTTTTCGGAAAGCTGGCCTTCTGAAAACGCCGAAGCGTTTGCCGGTAGACAAGATTGGCGGGGTCGAGTTTGCAGCAATTCAACAACAGGTGGATGGCATAATCTAAATCGCCTTTTTCCATGATTTGAATAGCGCGCTCGAATTGGCCCACCGCGATCCGCCGTTGCTCGGGAGTAAGTTCGGGAAGGTTGGACGCTTCCCTTGCGGTGGTTACTGCCTCCTCCATTCTTGGAATGGGCAGCGGTGTATCGAGAGGCGGGGTTGCAGATCTTTTCTCGGCAGGAACAACCGGCGAGTCCTTCGGGCTAGTGGGAGGAACCGCCTCCAACAGCGCCAGGTCCCTGAGGAGATCGGCAGGAGACTGGTAGCGGTCTTCCGGTTTCTTGGCCATCATGCGCCGCATGACCAGGATAAGCCGTAACGGCACTTTGGGGTTGAATTGGCGAACATCGGGGGGCTCGGCCTCCGTGTGTTTGAAAAGGCGTTCCGCCAATCCCCCTTCGGAAAACGGCGCCTGGCCGGCAAGCGTGTGATAAAACGTGCAACCCAGGGAATAGATATCGCTGCGGATGTCCGCCAGGCCGCTATCGCGCGCCTGCTCCGGAGCCATATAGTCAATGGTGCCCACGGTTCTACCGTCCCGGGTTACCCGAAATTCTTCGGTATCCATGGCGCGTGCCACGCCCAGGTCCGTTAATTTGATAATCTTGCGACCATCCACTTCCGTAACCAGAAAGTTCGACGGTTTTATATCGCGGTGGACGATTTGATTTTGATGCAATATTTCCAAGGCACGAGCGGCCTGGATCAAAAACGAAACGGCTTCATCGGGATCGAGAACTCCGTGGCGGCCGGTATAATCCATGAGATCAATGCCATCCACGAATTCCAGGGCCAGGAACCACGTTCCGTTTGCTTCGCCGAATTCATGGATGCCGACCACATTTTCCTGGTGCAGTTTGGCCCCATGGCGGGCTTCCCTGCGAAAACGCTCCAGTGCTACCGGGCTGGCCGCCAAGGCGGGAGACAGGATTTTCAGGGCCACCAACTGGCCGGTCTCCGTATCGACTGCCTTGTAGACAACACCCATTCCCCCGGCAGCGATATGGGACATCACCCGGTATTTGCCCAGGCGATGATAACGGCGAGTATTTTTCTCCTGCGCGCCGGAAGACATGACTCACCATTTTCGGAAACAAAAGCTCATCGTATTTTCGGTGCCCGATTCTTTAGCCAATTATAGCCAAAAGGCCGTTCGGGGTGGTTGGGAACTCATGAATGTCTCATCGTTATATATTCATGCTGTGTGCGCGCTGACGCCCTAGGCACTGGCTGCCGGCCAGTCGTGCGTGATGTGCTTGCGAGGCGCAGAGCGAGGAGATCGCCGCCGGGCGCCGTTAACTCGGCGCGCAGCACGCCAGCCCGCGGCGCCAGGAAGGGCCCTTGCTGGCGCCGCGGGCTGGTATAGCAGGATTTCGTACGGTCATTTCGTTTTTTGCGGGCACTAATCGATGACGGCCGAGAAATCCGTCGGCACAGTGACGGACTTCGTCGGATCCCCGCGAACCGGCTCATTGCCGCCGGGGGTAATCTCCAGGTTGTCAAAGCCCATGACGTTGCCATTGGGGGGGGTGCCATCCCCGCCGACGAAGAACCGCAGGGCCGTCGGCAGTGGCTGCGTGGGGTTCGCCCCGCCGAGCAAATACCAGCTGTCCGGATTGACCGTCGCCGAGTCGCCGGTGTCCAGATCGGTGATCGACACGGAGAGAATCAGGTTTTGATTCAGATCGAATGTGGTGCTTTGGTTGTACCAATGGTCCACTGCGAGATTGTTCCACTCCGGACCGGCAAGCTGAAATTGCTGTTGTTGGCCCGCCGCATTGTAAATCTGATAATTGGCCATCCAAGAATTGCCGACCATGTCGGCCCAGGTGTTGACGGCGACGAACGAGCGGTTAACCGCCGAATCCTGGAGGGAAAAACTGCTGAGATTGTTCACTGGCGGTCCGGTGCCGTCCCACCGAGCACAAATGTCGTAAGAAACGGTCCACACGGTAGACTGGCTCCAATCGAAATCCAACTGGGCGCGCGAGTAGTTGGAAGCCAGGCGCTCGCTGCCGATAAACTGCGTTTCGCCATTGGGGTTATCGGGTAACAGCAAGGCGTTAGTGTCATAGGTAAAGACGAAGAAATCGTTTCCTCCCACCGGTGGGGGGGGAATGTACCAGCCTTGCTGGCCGGTCAAAACAACGCCGTCGGAGGAACCCTGGTATTCGTTCGGTTCGAATCCAGTGCCAAACTGGGCCGCAGCAGGGCCGGCAAATACCAAGCACAATCCTGCGGCAAAGAGAGTAGCGCAGACATTAAGGGGTTTCATGATGCATCTCCTTTCGTGGAAAAGTGACCCAGCATTAAAAGTCCGGATTTGGGCCAGTATCCTCCCTAGAAGCGCAGAAGTCAACAAAAAAAAGCAAAAAGAACAAAATGTCACGTTGGAGTCACAAGGCTGTCCAGATTAGTACCCGTCCTGAAAGCAAGTAGGTCGGGTGGAGTTCGTGGCCCGCGAGAGGTCGCAAAAAATGAGAAAGAATTTTGCCGTGAAGATGACAGAAAACTTGAGGAAAGTGTAAGCGAGGTGCACAGGCGCCTAAAGGGAGATTCGGCGCCTATCTGTGGTGCGCCGTGGAAAGGTGTCGTTCTTCAGTGGGTGTAAGTCCCACCTGGCAACTTTCGCTCCAGCCAGTAGCAATCGGAGCGGCGGTGACGGCGACGTTGCTGCCGAAGCCTTCGATGGAAAGGGTCGTATTAGCGACTCCGCGAGTATTCAGGCCGTAACGTGAGTGAACGCCGAGCAGGCCTCGAAAAGCCGAATGTGGGAGCCGACCCCGCCACAGGACGGGAAGGCCGCTGCTGTGGACGTTAGGGGAGCGAATCGATCCCGTACCGCAGTCCCACCGGGGTAGTGGCGACGGCAAGTTTACAAGGAGAACGACGCAACACGGGAGGTCTGCCACGGTGGGGAGCGTGTTCCCCAACCGGATGCCCGCGAGGGACAGGCCGGGACGTGGCAGAAGTCGGAGGGGTCCATAGTACCGTGGAAAACCGGGTAACGCCGGTGGAGGGAAGGGACCTCAGTTTCAGGATAACGCTTCGAGCGTTGAGAACTGGAGATTGGTGTGAGCCTGGAACCTCCTGTAAACAAGGTTCGGAAACTGCAAGAAGCGTTACAGGCCAAAGCGAAGGGATCGCCCGGCTATCGCTTCTACCTGCTGTACGACAAGGTGTATCGCTGCGACGTGCTGGCGGAAGCCTACCAACGCTGCTTGGCCAATCAAGGAGCGCCGGGGGTGGACGGACAGACACTCGACGATATCGAGAAGTACGGGGTGGAAGGGTGGTTGGACGAACTGGCGGAACAACTGCGGCAACGAACGTATCGACCGCAGGCCGTGTGGCGGGTATGGATCCCGAAAGCAGATGGGTCGCAGCGACCTCTCGGCATCCCCACGGTCAAAGATCGAGTCGTGCAGACGGCGGCATTGTTGGTCTTGGAGCCGATCTTTGAGGCTGACATGCAGCCAGAGCAGTTTGCCTACCGTCCCGAACGAGGGGCCTGGGAAGCGATCCAGCAGACCATGGCTTTAATTCGCACGGGGCATAAGGAGATCGTCGACGCGGATCTGAGTGGTTACTTCGACAGCATCCCGCATCGCGAACTGATGACATCGGTAGCCCGGCGCATCAGCGACCGGCACGTGCTGCAGCTGATCAAGATGTGGCTGGAAGCACCGGTGGAAGAAGTGGACGAGCGGGGTCGCCGACAGCAAAGTTACCGCAACAAGAACGAAGGACGTGGGACTCCACAAGGGGCACCGCTGTCCCCGTTGTTGGCGAATATCTACATGCGTCGTTTCGTGCTGGGATGGAAAGTGCTGGGTTATGCCCGCACTTTGGCGGCTGAGATCGTCAATTACGCGGACGACTTCGTGATCTGCTGTCGCAGCCGAGCTGACCAAGCGATGGCTGCCATGCGGAATCTGATGGGGCGTCTGGGGTTAACGGTCAACGACCGGAAGACACGCATTTGTCACGTGTCCGGCGAGGCGTTTCGTTTTCTCGGTTACACCATCGGTCCGTGCTACTCACAATGGACGGGAGAGCGGTATCTGGCACCCCAGCCCTCGCGGCAGGCGGTGCAGAAGCTCTGCCGAACCATCAGCGAGAAGACGAGCCGACGGCGTACGTACCTGGAACCGAAATTCTTGGTTCAGGGACTCCATCTGCACCTAACGGGATGGCTGAATTACTTCCAGTTGGGGCAGGTGAGCAAAGCCTATCGAGCGGTGGATCATCACGTTCGGTATCGGCTCCGCCGGTGGTTATGTGCGAAGCACCAGATTCCGTGGGCATTGGCGATGACACGCTTCCCCAACTCAGTCCTGTATGGGACTTTGGGATTGCTCACGCTGGCACAACTTCGCCGTAGACTCCGCGAGGCGAAAGCCTGATACCCATCCTGATCCGAGAGCCGGATGCGGGAAATTCGCAAGTCCGGTTCGATGCAGCGGGCGGTGGAAACGGGGCATGGCAGGATACTCTGGCACCGGCGTTCCCGAAAGGGTCGGTAACATGCATGGCCTGCCTAACCCACCGCGCCACCGCTCGACTCTACCCATAAATTGTCGCAGATGGAGTTTGCATGTAAGCGAGGTGTCATCAAAAAATCCATTTCATTATGAGCAATTCGTTTCACGGAGGGGTGACAGCAACATCGAACGAAATACAAAAAAAGCCCTATTTTTGCTGGGTCAAGTGGGGTTGAGTGACTGCTTGTGCATTCAAACTGACTGCAACGCGATGACGATTGACGAGTGATGAACCACAGGTGTATAACGGCGATGGGCTGCGCCTTAGGTCTGGTGCAAGTGGTCCGGCGATTCAGGAACAATCATGGATAATCCTGAGGATTTACAACTTCCTTCCCTCGGAACTTTCGCAAAAGCGGCGGAATTGAACAGTTTCACCCGCGCTGCCAGGACACTGGGAATGACCCAGGCCGCGGTGAGTCAACGCATTCAGGCGCTCGAAAAATCCCTCGGAGTGTCCTTGTTTCGCCGGAAGGGTGGTCGCATCTTTTTGACCGATGCGGGCAAACGGCTGCACGAGTATGCGCAGCGCATTTTTGCCCTGCATCGCGACGCCCGTCAGGAAATTGCCGGCCAAAAGTTCCCAATTGCGGGTGAACTTCTCCTGGGCGCCAGCACGATCCCCGGCGAACATTTTTTGCCGGCTATATTGTCGATTTTTCACCAGCGCTATCCTGATATCGAGGTGCGGGCCAATATTAGCGACAGCATGGGGGTGATCGACCAGGTCGAGCGGGGCCAGGTCAATTTGGGATTGGTGGGAAGAAAGACGGACAGCCCGCACCTGGAATTCCGCCATTTTGCCAACGACCGGATGCTCCTGGTAGTGCCGCCCATGCACGTCTGGAGCAAACGCAAGCAAGTCTCCCTGAAACAGCTATGCAAACAACCGCTCATCCTCCGCGAAGCCGGTTCGGGACTGCGGCATTGCTTTGAGAAAGAATTGGGACGGCTCGACAAATCGCTGCGTGACTTGCGCATTGCCCTGGAACTCGGCAGCAATGAGGCCATCAAGGAAGCGGTCATGCGCGGCATCGGCGTGGCCGTTCTGTCCAGTTACGCGGTGCAAAAGGAAGTCAAAACAGGGCAGTTGCACGGCCTGAAAGTGATCGATCTCCATTGCGACCGGGAGATGTTCCTGGTGCAGGATCAGCGCCGGGTTGTGCCGGCGCCCGCGCTGATTTTTCGGACTTTTCTCGAATCCAATCCGATTCCGGAACCGGCCCCATAAGTTCAGCTTATTGCCCGTCCTCCAGGTATCACCATAAACGCCGTACCTATTTTGTTTCTTTTCCTTTAACTTCCTTATTAGTTTCTCGCGGAACACACATAACGGCTTTGAGGAGAACGTTATGGCTCAAACCTTGGATTCGAGGCGGTATGCCGGTGGAGCGGCGCCGCAAATACAGGCAGTCACCGGCCTTTTGACCTGGTCGGCACTCGTGGTGGCTCTGGTCGGCCTGGCCGGCAGCCTCTGGTTGAGCATCGGGATGCATCTCGCGGTAGGTAGCCTCGCCGTAGACATCGGGATGAATCTGAAAGCATGCCCGCTTTGTTTTTACCAGCGAACTTTTGTGATGAGCATTTTGGCCGTGTTGGTAACGGGTCTTATTATTGCGCCGAAGGACGGCGGGCGCATCAGTCTTTTGGCACTACCCTTGGCGACCGCGGGCTTGGGCGTGGCGTTGTTTCATGTATCCCTGGAACTGCGCGAGAAACTGGACTGCCCCCGGGGAATCTTCGACTGGGGAACCGCTCCCAAGCAGGGCCTGGCGCTGTTCGCTGTGCTTTTTTGTCTGTTGGCTGTTGCAGTATTGCGGAACTGGCAACAGGGTGTTTGGTCGTGGCCGGCGCCGTTAGGGGCCGTGGTTCTTGGCGCAGTCCTTGCTGGCGCATCGTGCATTGCTAACCCGCCGTTGCCGCCGACTCCAAAAGAACCTTACACAAAGGCCCCGGATATTTGCCGCCCGCCATTCCCTGAATCCCGGCAATAGTGTCCTTTTAGTTCACGCTTCCAGCCTGAGCCCGAACTGAGAAGATCGGAGCGGACATTGAGTTTTCGCGATTCCGAAACGGTCATCCGCCTGGGCTTTTTCGTTGGCGTTTTGCTTTTAATGGCCCTGGGAGAGATGATCGGCCCGCGCCGAAAGCTCGTGGTGCGCAAACCACTCCGCTGGGCCAGCAACCTGGGGCTGGTTTGCCTCAACACCGTCGCTGTGCGCGTTTTTTTCCCCATGGGTGCAGTCGGCATGGCGCTCGTTGCTAAGGAGCTTTCCTGGGGACTTTTTAGTAACACGAATCTGCCAAGTTGGGCGGCCGTTGCAATTGCCGTAGTCGCGATGGATTTGGCGATCTACCTGCAGCATGTTTTATTTCACGCCGTTCCGCTCTTGTGGCGGCTGCACATGGTCCATCACGCCGACCTGGACTTTGACGTTACTACCGGGTTGCGCTTCCATACGATTGAAATCCTTCTTTCCATGGGCATCAAGATCGGTGTGGTGCTTCTGCTCGGGGCTCCGGCACTGGCGGTGCTCATCTTCGAGGTGTTGCTCAATGTAACTTCGATGTTCAGCCACGGGAATCTCCGCCTCCCGGTTTGGCTCGATCGGGTGCTGCGGCTGATTGTGGTGACCCCGGACATGCACCGGGTACATCATTCGGTGGTCGTCCGCGAGACGAATAGCAACTTCGGCTTCAATCTGCCGTGGTGGGACTGGCTATTCGGCACGTACAGTTCCCAGCCCCGTCTGGGCCATGAGGCAATGACCATCGGCCTTGCACAATTTCGGGATGATCGCGTCCAGCGGCTCCCTTGGATGCTTGCGCTGCCATTCATCGGCGCGATCGGCAACTACCCCGTCAATCGGAACACAGACAACGGCAAAAAATCGCAATCCGAAAGGAAAGAAAAACAAGCCGCTGGCGTAGGCTGACTTCAAGGCGTTGTCTCCAGAGGCGACATAATCTCCAATTGGTGATCGGCCTTGTAAGTCGCCGGAAGGGGGACATTGTTCAGGTCCGCGCGTTTCGGATGAATGGCTTGGATCCGCGCTGCTTCCTGGCTGAAAAACCAATCGAGATGAGTTAGCTGCGTGCCGTCCGGAATTGCCCGCAACTCCGTGAGGATCCGGTTTCCCGTTTTCAGTTTGCCTTCATCGGCGAACCGTGGTATTTCTCCAAAAACTACCGGCGCACTCGAGCCGCTTACTTCCGCGCAGCTCGAGAATCGGGAAGTGTTGCCATCGGGATCGGTTGCCGTTGCGGTAATGAACTTGCCTGGGTCCACGGTGAGTGCCAGGGTTAGAGTAAAAGCAGCATCCCCATTCCCATCGGTTGTAACGGTGCTTGCGGCGATGAATTGTTCGCCTTCGCCGTATCCCGTGGGATTGCAAACCGAATTTACAAAAAACTCGAGATTGAAGGTGGTCGAGGCCTGACTGGCCAGGGTCCCCGCAATGGTGGTGAGCCCGCCGGTTGATACGGCCGAGGTGATTGTCGGGAATGGCTGGTAGAAGTTGCCGCCATGGAGGAGTTCGATACCCCAGGCGTTGTCGTGCTGGAAGATGAAATTGCGGAGAATGGCGTTGCCGTAACCCGTATCGACCAGGACGCCGTCATGACCGTTGTAGGCGATTATGTTGCCCGCGCCGGGCTGGGTGCCTCCGACCGTATTATCGAAGGAATAAAACTCGAAGGTAACACCGGTATAGCCGTTTCCCAAGGGAATGGTCCCGCTCGGGTCGGTGCCGATACGATTGCCGAGGAGGACGTTATTTTGCGACGAGCTAGAGACCGTAACGCCGTAACGGCCGTTGCCGGAGATAACGTTGCCAGTTAGGTTGCTGCCGCCGCCGATCGTGTTGTCGAACGCGGCGTAGATGAACACGCCGTCGAGATTGCCGAGGGCGCTTGTTCCGGTGGCATCCGTTCCAATAAAGTTCGCCTGAACGAGATTGCTCCGGCTGCTTTCGGCGATAAAGACGCCGTCCAGAGTGTTGCCCGAAATGATGTTGCCCGTGTCCTGGGTAGGACCGCCGATCGTATGGTAACTGGCCCCGTCTTGCAGGATAATGCCGTTCATCGCATTGCCGATCGCGGCGGTGGCGGTATAATCCGTGCCGATCCGATTGTAGACTACCCGGTCGCCCGTACCGCCAAGAATATCGATCCCGTTGCCCCCGTTGCCGGAGATGAGATTGACGGCACCGAAGACTTCTCCGCCGATGGTGTTGCCGGAGACTCCTTGCAAACGCACGCCGTCGCCGCGGCTGCCGATGGCGGCAGTACCGCCGGCGTTGGTGCCGATGTAATTGCCTTCCAGAACAGTGGCAGTGGCGGAATCGGAGATTAGAACACCCGCGTTCTGGTTTCCGGAAATGAGATTACGCGCGTTCGGCAGAGTCCCGCCGATTGTATTGCTGCGGCCGCTCGACACAATCGCTACACCATTGTCGCCGTTGCCCAGGGCATCAGCTCCGGTGATATCGGTGCCGATGGTATTGCCAAGCACCAGTACGGCAGAGCCGGTGATGTGAATGCCATCGGCGCGATTGCCGGAGATGAGATTTCGAGCTCCGGCTTGTGTTCCACCAATTATGACTCCGGCATCCAAGCGGAAGCTATCGCCATCGACCACCACACCGCTCACTCCATTAGGCAGGGTGTGAGTGCCGGCAGCGTCGGTTCCGATAATGTTTCCCTGAATCACGAAATCGCGGCCACCGGAATAATTGATAGAAATGCCGGCGCCGGCGTTGCCGGAGATCAGGTTACCCGCGCCAGCCGCCGTGCCGCCGACGGTGGTGTGGTACACGCCCGCAATGCGGATACCTGCGCCTTCGTTGCCCAGAACATGAGTGCCACTTCTGTCCGTGCCGATGAAATTTCCTTCCAACAGCGTCCCGTCAGTGTTCACGGAAACACCATCGCCGGCATTGCTGGCAATGACGTTACCGGCGCCGGCGGCAGTTCCGCCGATTACGTTTCCCGGGTTCAGGTTTGAGATAAAGGACCAGAGACTTACGCCGGTGCCGCCGTTGCCCAGCGGATAGCTACCGGTGACATCCGTGCCGATTAGATTGCCCGCCAGCAGATTGTGTCCGGATCCGGAAAAGTTGTCTCCAGAAAACAGGACACCCTCGCCGCGATTTCCGGAAATAAGGTTGCCGGCGCTGGCAACCGTGCCGCCGATCGTATCATTTGCGCCGGCATCGATTACGCCAGCACCGCCGTTGCCGAGGGGCCGGGTGCCGGTGATGTCCGTCCCGATGTAGTTGCCCTGGACATGGCTTTCGCGCGAGGTGGAGAGGACAATGCCGTTGTTTTGGTTGCCGGAAATGAGGTTGCGGGCGCCGGCGACGGCGCCGCCGATGGTCACATCCATTCCAACCGTAGCGGATACGCCCTCAACCTGGCGACCGAGGGCGCTGGTCCCATTCACATCCGTGCCAATGAAATTCCCTTGCACAACCGAATGGTCGCCATAGAGAATGTAAATCCCCGCCAGGCGGTTGCCCGAGATGACGTTGCCGTCGCCGGGCTGCGTGCCGCCGATCGTGTTTCCAGCGGAGTTGTCATTCACGCCCCACCGATTGTTGCCCAGCAGCGCGGTCCCGGCGGCATCGATGCCAATGAGATTTCCGAAGACGGCATCGCCCCCCCGGTCGCGCAATTGGATCCCGTCCAGGCTAAAGCGGCCGATCACCAGGCCGCGCACCGTGCTGTCGCCGGCGGAAATCACAAGACCGCTTGCCTGGCTGCCTGCCGATGCGCCGTCCAGTACAATCAACGGAAGACCGGCGAAGCCCGGTTGTGTGGTGCCGTCGATGACGACGCTGTCCGTGATTTCCGGCAACGGGGAAGTCGGCGCGATCGTTTGCATCCCACCGCGTGCGATGTTAAAAACGATCGTATCCAGTCCGGGATTGCCGTTGGCGTCGAGGATTGCTTGCCGCAGCGAGCCGGTACCGGAATCATTCGTATTGGTAACCGTGAAGACCGAGAGCAGCAATCGGCCTTCCAGAATTTCAACCAGGGGACGAAACCGTTGCGAGTTTCTTTGCTTGCGCCCGCCACTTGAGGAGCGAACGGGCGGTGAGAACGGGCGATGCATCATCATAAGACTCATGGTGCACTCCCTGTTAGAATGGAAACCGGAATTGTGTCGGTATCAGGTAATAGATTAACGGATCATCCCGCAAATTTCCACCACTACGAATCCATCGGACGCAACATCAGGCCTGGGATCAGGCCCCGACGGTGATTCCGCCGACGATGCCGGGGGCAAACCCTTCGAACAGGGCCGGCGGTTTTATGCCGGTCGCGTTGCCGGGCACAACGCGGTAATGGGGAGCGCCCCTGGATGCTCCCGTAAGGATTTCCGCTTTGCCCTCCATGTCGAAGTCTGCGGACGCCAAGGTAACGCCGATATTGAGATCCAGGTCGTAAGCGAAAAATTGATCCAGCGGGCTGGCGCCGGCGGAGCCGAAAATGTGGCGGGCGATGTCGTAGCCGCTGTAGACGCGCACGTCCGGGTTGCCGGTGGTTGCACCCACGATGACGTCGGCAAATCCATCCCCAGTCGTGTTGCCGACGGCAACGGTGGCGCCGAGATTTAGATTCAAGGCAAAGGCAAACCACTCGGCTAATAAACTGGAGTCGGCGGCGTCGAAGGCATTGCGGGCGATGTCCATGCCGCTGTAGACGCGCACGTGCGGGTTGCCCGTGGTTGCGCCGGTGACGATGTCGGCAAAGCCATCCCGGTTGATGTCGCCGACCGCAACGTTAACGCCAATGTTGGACTGCAGCGCGTAGGGAAAGAACTGGGCCAGCAGGCTGGCGCCCTCGAGGTTGAAGGTGTGGTCGGCGATGTCCCTGCCGCGGTAGATGCGGACATCCGGATTGCCGGAAGCGGCCCCGGTGACGATGTCGGCAAATCCGTCGCCGCTAATATCGCCGGCTGCCACGTTGACGCCGACAGGGTAACGCGTGCCATATGGCAGGAATCGCGCCAGCAAGCTGGCGTCCGGATTGGCTGGGTCAAATGTGCCGGTAGCAAGAGCCCTGCCGTCGTAGACCCGGACTTCCGGTATGCCGGCAGTATTGCCGATAATGAGGTCGTAGTAACCGTCCCCGTTGACGTCCGCGACGGCAACGGAGATGCCGCCGGTGTATGCTGGCCACGGAGAAAAATCGGTCACCAGAGAGTTATTGCGGCGGTAGAGCGCTACATGCCCGGGAGCCCCGCCGACGGCGAAGAATGGCACCCGATTTACGATCGGGTTATCTCCGCGATACAGGCCGGCCATGCGAAACGAGCGATATTCCCAGGAACCAATCTGAAGCACAGAGGTCGGAGTTCCATCCGGGAGCATCTCAATCGACTGGCCGAAAACCTCCGGGGGCTGTCCCAGGAATCCTGACGTGAAGATAAAATTACCGTTTGGCAGCGCCTGCGCGCTGCCAACAGCGTACGAATAATTTCCCAAGTCGGCGTTGAGCACAAGGGTTGCACGCAGGTTTTGCTCATCGAGACGGAGAACCTGGCCGCGGCTATTGCAATCGGACGTGTCCGCGCACCGGGTGTTGCCGTTGTCAAATAGTATCATGTTCGAATTGTCGATATAGTGGGCATCGTGTTGGTGCGTGAACCACGGGTAGGGATCCTGGGAGTCAATGGTGAAATCGCCACCCTGACCCAACCGCCAGACGACGTGACCGTCGCCGGCCCCGTTAGCATAATCGATCTTGATCACCCAGTCCTGGTGGCGCACTGAAACCACCAGATCCCCATCTGCAGGCGACCAGTTGACTGCATTCGAATGCATCCAGTCGACGGGGTCCGCACTCGTATCTTCGCCGATCGGCCCGCGGTGGACATCCAGATAGTTGAACGCATCCCATGTCCACGTCACCTGAAAGTCCCTGTCGAGGACGATTACCATATCGCCGTCATACTGACGGAGGGTGCCGTTAATGTCGACAGTTCTCTCGGTTTGAGCCAAAACCACCGTTTTCCCATCCGGCAAGCGCTGCGCATCATGGTGCAGGTCGGCAATTGGTTGCTGCCCCCGTGCGGCAAGCTGAGCATTGATTGCATCCAGATTTGTCTCCCGTAGCGGATTGCCGGCAAGGTCGACCTCGCGCAGTACGTTTCCGCCCAGAGGGTCGTCAAATAAGAGAATGGAGCCGCCCGGCACAACGCTCGTGGCAAAAGTGGACGCCAGTCCCGAAGCGACCGGGTAGTAGTACCAGTTGACGTTACCCATCAGATCTGTTGCCAGGACGTTTACCGACGGCGTGGCTCTGCCGAGGGCCATATGGAAAACCATGCCCTGGCTCAAGTTGCTGCCGAGATCGGGCATTTGCTTTGCGGTGAAGGTGGGAAAAGTCAACTCTGCCGGCAAGGCCCCTGTGGTAAAGAACAAGGGCGCCGAGCGCCCATGGCTCGTGATATTCACCATCTCATAGGTTGTACGCGGAAGCATGCCCGCCACGAGGAAGTTGGTGCTCCGGCCCGGCTCGCAGGATTTCGTATCGGTGCTCATCCACGGTAGATCGCTAGTAGCCTGCGGGCGAAAGTCGATGCGCACCGACCCAGCGGAACATGGCGGCACACTATAGAGGGCAACGAGCGGGTTTGCCATCGGGGTGACGACGGGGTTAGACCCGATCACCCGAGAATACACGGTATCGGACACATCAGCGGAGACGGTTTGCTCAGCTTCAAACCCGTCTTTCACCGTCACCTGGACATCGTAGATCCCCTCCTGTATCGGCGCCCAGGCGAAGGAAGCGGTCGTGCTGAAGTCGCGCATCAGCTGCAGGGGATTGCCCGCCAGCCCGACACGGAACTGGTAGACCGGGTCGTCTCCACAATTCGTGGCCGTGGCAGTCCAAACGATGCGCTGCCCCACCAACTGTGGAGCCGGCTGGTCTGGCACCAGTGAGACGCTGCAACCAGGACCAGGGGACGTGGCGGAATGGACGTCGTTGCTCTTCGCCTCGCCCGCTGCTGCTGCAGCGGCGCTGGCGGTTGCCGGCGTGCTAATAGAACCCGACGGATCTTGGCGGGATTGTACTGAGGCAGGATTGCGTCCAAGACTAAGAGCGCGGGTCAATAGGGCGTCCGATAGAGCCGCTCCTCCGGGTGCTGATTGGCTGCTCCCGAAAAAAGCGACTGTCGCAAAATCCTCTCTAACCGGAATGGATGCGCCATCCCGTACTTCCGGAGTTTTGTTCGCTGCCGGCATGGAGTCCTGCCGATGGGCATGCGAATTGGTGAACCTGGACCCCTCCGCCATAATGGCCGCGACTGTTTCCCATGAAGTAAAACCAGCCGGCTCTCCGGAAGTTTGCTTCGGCGCCAGGCTTGGGACTACCGCGGGATGTTCGCCGAAGGAGGGAGGGATAAACGAACTTTCCGCGCTCGCGCCCGTTGATGATGTAGGCCTCATGCTCCGCGAGAGGTCAGCGAGCCGTCCAGGGAACTTTCGCTGCCCACCTGTGGCCCCTGCGCCGCTTGTCGGGGTGGAACCGGGAATCGTGCCCAGAGCGAGGGGCGATCCTCCGAGGGATATTCCCAGCATTGCCCCGAGCAGGGCATCGCCCAAGGGAAGACGCGCTTCCAGAAGCTCCAGATGGGGACGGCAAAGATTTGAGCGATCCGATGGATTCCTGCGGTTCTTAGATTGTTGCTTCATAGTCGGCTGTCCTCCTAATTTTGCTTACAATCATGCGCGCAGCATCAATCTGCCTATCGTTGCACAGGCGCGGCGCTATCGCTCCCGTCCGGAATTGACAACCAAGACGGGTTCATCGCGGCCTTGCGAGAAGCGCCAGTTACAAAAGGCTTCAATGCCTTTCAGAGTGGGGATTCGAACCGGATACGTTGTCTACAGCCATTCCCATGAAGGGAAAAGAAATGCTTCTAATTCGCGATCCACCCCGACAGCCGGGGCGGGGGCCCTTCCATGGTGTCCGGCTTTTGAATGGACAGAATAACCTGGAGAAAGTTTTCCGAGGCTATTTACTGTCCTTTTGAACCCGGGGGTTTATAAAGAAAAAGCTAAGCAAACGGCAAGTATTTTTTTGTTTAACCGTCAATTCAGCATTTTCCGAATCTTGTCGATCTCGCTGTCCAGTCCCTCGTCCTTGAGGTTGAGTTTCGCAACCGAATCAATTCCGAGGCCGATCTTGATACCGTGTTTGAGGAACGGATTGTCCCAAACCGAACGGTCCTGTAGGCGTTCCTCCGTGCCGAGGCTTTTGAGAACCGCAATGCCGGCGGCATCCACTGCGATACGGTCACGGCTGGCGACAATCAGTTTTGGTTCGGCTGTGTCGCCACTCGAGGGACCGCCGAACACGAAGCACTGGCTGCCGTCCAGAATATTCAGTGCGGGTTTAAGACCCAGATTCAGTTCGGCCAGCCGGTTCACAAACGGCGCAATGTCCTTGGCTTCCTGGTCGGGATCTTTCTTGATTCCCCGCCGGCGGCCGCTGGTCCGCTTCTGGTCGAAGAGGCTTCCCTCGCCTTGCCAGGTCTTGTGAAATTCCAGACGCGAACGGTGATGGCTCATGCCGACAAACGCCTTCATCGACATTGTGAACCACGCCTGAAAATGGGTCTTAATGACCGGCACATTGATGACGTGGTCCACCGCGAATAGGAGTTCCGCCTGTTCGAAGCCATTGGGCCAATGCGCGGCCTTGTCGTGCTTGATGCGCCGCCACAAGGGAGTGTCCTTCGGTCTGCCGAGGCGTTCCAATTCGCCGGCGGCATCTTCGAGCCCCACGGCGACGACCGGGGCCTTCACATCGCGGATCGCCTGGTCCACGGCGTCGAGATGGCCTACTTTTTTCATCACATCGATCGTCTTCGGAGTCGTTTCGACAAACTGGGCGGAAAATGACCGGTCGGCGACAATGATGCGTTTTGGTCCGCGCTCGGCCACCAACTTGATGGCCGCGTACAGCACTTCGGGGTTTGTGGTGGTCGGGCTCTTGAGAGCACCGGTTACGTTGGGCTTGATAAGGACGGTTTGCCCTTCTTTGATGAAGTCCATGCCTCCCGCGAGTTTGACGGCCCGGCGCACGGCCTCTTCCATGTTGGAGCCGCGGGCAATGCCGACATCCGCCCTGGCGTCGTTCCCCTTTTCCGCCACGGCGCCTAGTGCGATCGGCGGGGCGAGGCCAAGTCCCGCAGCGTATGCCGTTGCTTGTTTGAGGAATTCGCGGCGATGCCGATTACATCGATGATGTTGCATATGGTCCCCCAAAGAATAACCGATGAGCATTTCCGCAGACTACCATGCCCAAGAATGTTTCGCAATGGTTTTCCCAAAACTTCTGATTTTTTCCTGCAAGCTTCTACTTCTGGTCCCTGAGCCAGGTTTCGAGTTTTTCGTGCTCCTGTATTGCTTGCTCGTTCAAGGCCTTGGCCTGATCGTCGGCGATGAGGTCCGCGCGGTGCATGAAACGCGCGGTTTTGGATCGGATGCGCTTGACCTCTTTTTGCAACGAAGCCGGAATGCCATTGCTGGCGACATCGTTTTTTTCATACACCTTCCGAAGCACCTTCCAGAGACGATCATTTTCCGCGACCACGGCGGCTGTCTGGGACATGTCGCGGGCAAAACCCTTATGGCAATCGGTGCAAACGTTGGTCAACATAAAATCGGCGGGCGGTTTGCCGATGTCGTGGTTGCCGTGGCAGTCGATGCAGACGGGGTATTTGCGGTTGATGCCCTTCGCGAGGTCCCAAAAATGCTTGCCCTTGCCGAACTCTTCGGCTTCATTGCCGTGGCATTTGGAACAGGCAGCGATGTGAGCGCTCAGCTTGGTGCCGATAAAATGATGCTCCGCTTCATGAGCCGTGCTGTCGTCTTTGATGTTGCCCCCGTGGCAATCGTTGCAGGACATGCGCGCCCGATCATGGACGCTTCGGGCGAAGTCCCTGAGCGGCAAAGTCAACTCCCGGCCCGCATTCAGATGGCAGCGTACGCAGTTGGTTTTCGCAAACGGCAATGGATCCTCGGCCTTCCACCAATCCGGGAGCTTGAGGGGTTTGTCGTCCCGCTCCACGCCTAGCCCGCCAAATTTTGTCTCCTGCCAGGCAAGCTGACAGAGGGACTCCGGCCGGTTCATTCGGCAAGTAGGCAAGTTTGATGGGCTAAATGCCACCATGCCAACCAGCGATAACATGGATGTACTTGCCAATAGCCCGCGGATCATGATGTTGTTATATTCCCCGGAAAGATTAGCGCGACGATTCTAACGCGTCTGGATCGTGCCAGATTAGCGAGTTTTGAGACTCGCGGCCACTTTTTACACTCTTGCGAAGTTGCAAGGTTCTTCATTTAATGAGTTCATGAAAGAAAGTGCCCTGAGTTTACCGGTCGTGCCAGCTTCACCGCACCTTTCCGGGGATAGTGAAGGCAGTGATGGCTTGTCCTGGAACGGACTGAAGCCGGCCGCTCCGCAAATGGCACACTTATCGCCCGAGCCCGATACCGCGCAGGGAGAATATGCCGAGGCTGCGGAAGCGCCGCTGCAGTTTCCGGCGTTTGAGAGGTCCGCGGCCTTTCGGCCGGTCGAATTGCTTGCTCCGGCGGGCGGGCCGGATTCCGCCTACGCTGCCTTTCACTACGGTGCGGATGCCATTTACCTCGGGTTAAAGAAATTCTCGGCACGTGCGGAGGCCGAGAATTTCACTTTGGATGACGTAGCCGAAGTAACGGCCTATGCGCACAGCCTGACGCCCCGCAGGCGCGTATTCGTGACCGTGAATACCCTGATCCGGCAGGATGAATTGCAAGAACTCGTTGAAAACCTGCGACAATTGGCTGCCATAGGCGTCGATGCGCTCATCATTCAGGACCTGGGAGTCTTCTACATCGCCCGCAAGCATTTTCCCGAATTGGAACTCCACGCCAGCACGCAATTGGCCGTCCATAATCGAGCGGGAGCGGCAACACTTCGCCGGCTTGGTTTCAAGCGGGTGGTTCTGGCACGCGAACTGACGCTGGAAGAGGTCCGGGACATTACGGTGACTTCCGGAGTCGAGACGGAAGTTTTCATTCACGGGGCCCTGTGCTACTCCTACAGCGGCCTGTGTCTATTCTCTTCGCAGACGTTAGGCCGAAGCGGCAACCGGGGCAAATGTGCTTACTCGTGCCGGGATTCGTTCGAGGTCGACGGCGCCCCGGACCGGCTGCGCGATGGTACGCCGGTCAAACGGCACCCGGGGCGGGGCTTCCCCTTTTCGATGAAGGATTTAGCGCTGCCCGATTTCTTGCCGGTACTTCGAGCCTCCGGCGTGTCCTGTTTCAAAATCGAGGGGCGAAAAAAGAGTCCACTGTACGTGGCCACCACGACCGATTATTACCGCAAATTGCTGGATGGCCGGCTTGATTCCCACGCGCTCATCCTTCAGGAAGCGGATTTGCAGACCGTCTTTAGCCGGCCCTGGACCCGCCTCTTTGTTCAATCGCACAAGGATAAGGAAGTCGCGGATCGCGACACCGTAGGACATCGCGGCACCCCAATCGGACGTGTTGAGTCCATTCGCAACGCCGGAAGTTCCTCGCCGCGTCTTCGCTTTTGTACGCAACGCCGACTGGAACGGCACGATGGGTTGCAAATTGATTTGCCGATCTTGGGAAAACCATTCGGCTTCGCGGTGGATCGAATGTGGGTAGCCCCTCAAACTTATTTTCCTGCCGGACAAGGTGGCATGGGGGGTGAACCGGGCGGGGGAGGAAAAAGCTCTGCCGTATTTGAAGCTCCGGCCGGTTCGCTGGTGGAGGTGGAATTGCCTCGCCACCACCCGCCGTTGCCCGCGGGAGCGCTTGTTTATTGTTCATCCTCGCAAGCCGTCAAACGCCAATATCGTCATGCGCGTCCCAAACCCGGCCTTTTCCGGGTCCGAACATCAGTGGACATTGATGCTGAAATAACCCCGATGGGACTCGACGTAGTCGCCCGGGTCAGTTCTCTCTGGCTAGGTGGTTTGCCCATCGCGGTTCGGCGAAGTCTGCCGGGACCCTTTGAGCCGGCCGAGGATGGAAAGGCACTGGCCGCGGCTGCCCGGTCCGCATTCGCAAAGCTGGGTGACTCGCATCTGTCGCTACAGTCGTTTCATTTTCGCAATAAACCGAATGCTTTTGTCCCGATTTCGCGGCTAAACCGTTTGCGGCGGAAAGTTATTGCCGAATTGGAGGAGGCGATCGGGGACGCCCTTTCTTCGCGGAGAGCCAGTGTCTGGGCCGATATCCGTAGCCCCTCAAACTTGCTTACCTGCCAGGCGAGCTGGCAGGGGGAGACAAGTCGGCACGGGAGTTGTTGTGCCTTCCGCTGGTCGATTAAGGTGGACCGTGTCGGTTATCTCGACGCCTTTCAGCCGGACGACTGGGCGGGCCTGGACGAAGTCATCGTCGATATTGCGCGGGATCATCCGATTCTCCTGATGGATCATTTGCAACGCCTGGCTGGTCTTTTGGGCCGGGAACGAATCCGGCTGGCTTTGCCCGCCTTGACGCGGAAATGGGAGGAAGCCGGCCTTCTCTTCAAAGTGCATCAGTTGCGGGCAGCCGGTTGGGCCAAATGGGAGGCCGCCAACCTTTCGGCTTGGAGCCTCCTGGGCGTTGATCCCTCGCGTTCGCAGACTCAAGAATTGGACCTGGCCACGGACTGGTCGATCTACACCCTCAATCGGGCCGCCGCCCGGCAATTCCAGCAAATGGGAGCGACGCGTTTTGTTCTGTCGCCGGAGGATGGTCTCGATAATGTGCGCTCGATCCTGACGGAATTCGGTTCCAAGGCGGTTCTGATCGCGTATCAGGACACCCCTTTGTTTATGGCGGAATCCTGCGCATACGCCAACTTGATCGGGGGCTGCCCCGGCAAAACCAATTGCCGGTTTGAAAGTATGGAAATGATTTCGCAACACGGCGAGAAAGTGACCGCCCTGGATTACCATTGCCGGACCATCGTACTCAACAAGGGACCGTTTTGCTTATCGACCCGCCTCAAGGATCTCGCCAAGGCTGGAGCTGTTTCCCTGCGGGCGGATTTCATTTATCGAAAGTATGAACCCGATCAGGTATGCGCATTATGGCGAAAAATACGCGCCGGACAGCCGGTTCCCAGCGGGCAAGCTGCAAATTTCGACCGGGGACTCCTTTAGCGCCCGAATCTCTAATCCATTCTTAATTTCATGATTTCTTAATCGGTTCTTTGCTAGCTTTTGTAGAAACGAACTATTCTTTGATAAAATGGGTTTAATTAACAGATCCCAAGCAGATCCGACGTCAGAGGTCGGACAACAGAGGTCGGCCCTTGGACCTCTCGCGAAGGCCGCAGTTAGCAGAGCAGGGGGTCTTAACCGTGCGCATGCTGTTGGTTGAAGACAACAAACCGCTGGTCCGAGCTCTCAAACAGGGACTGGAAGAAGAAGGCTTCGCGGTTGATGTTGCCTATGATGGCGAAGAGGGCGGATTCAAGGCCCAGGCAACCAATTATGACGTCGTCGTTCTCGATCTCATGCTGCCCAAAGAGGACGGTCTGACGCTTTTGAAGCGCTTGCGGCAGGCTGGTTTGAAAACGCATATTCTCATCCTCACCGCGCGAGATCGCATGGAGGATAAAGTTCGCGGCCTGGACCTCGGCGCGGATGACTACCTGACCAAGCCATTTCAACTGGAAGAACTATTGGCCAGGATTCGTGCCCTCATTCGCCGGGGCCACCAGGTCAAGACCCCGGTTATCAAAATTCATGATCTGGAACTCGATACCGCCACGCGTACCGTGCAGCGTGCCGGTCAGGCGATTGCTCTGACGCCTCGCGAATATGCCCTGTTGGAATTCCTTGCGTTTCACCGCGGCCAGATCGTTACCCGGTCGATGATCTGGGAGCACCTGTACGATGAACAGGACGAGACGACTTCGAATGTCGTGGATGTTTACATTCGCTACTTGCGCAACAAGATCGATAAGGGATTTAATCCTCCTCTCATTCTTACCCGTTGGGGAGAGGGCTACATGTTGCGGGGAGACGAGCAATAGGGGTTAGGGACTAGGGGTCAGAGGCTGGGGCATTATGAAGTCGATCCGGTTATCGCTGATACTTTATTTTCTACCTCTGATAGGCCTGGCACTGGGCGCGATGCTGGTGCTGCTGTACCAAACTACGGACCGGACGCTCGAGGATCGGCTTGCTTCACGCCGGTCGTTGCACCAGGCAAATTATGAGAGCAAATGCAAAACGCTGAAAGAAGAATTCGATAATCAAATCCTGAGCCGGGCGCAAACGCTGGCCAATTACGCCAAATCGCAATGGACCCGAAGCAATCCCCGCTATTTATATTCGTTTGGACTGTTAACCGCGGTTGCCAACCCCCATGGCCATTTGCTCGTTCCTCTTTGGGTGGGAGAAGCCACCGAGGGCCAGTTCAGTTTTACCTTGCAGCGAATTTCCTTTACCAAGATTCAATTTGCGGAAGATTTCCTGCCGCTCGGGGAGGGACACGGCGATTATTTTCAGATCTATAGCGATCGCGGCACCACCCTGCAGCACTCCAAATCGATGGGAGAAAAATCGTTCACGCTACATTCGCTCGACTGGGAAAAAATGGAGCTCTTTAAACCCACGTTCGATGATACGGAGCTGGCAGGCATCGCTCTGCGGCGAGTCACGTTCAAAACTCCTGTCGCCCGGTTTCTGGTCCCTACAAGGGGAGCGCGCCCCGGCCCAACTCCCCGTCCTCCCCGAGAGCCTTCGCGAGAGCCCCCGCCCCAAAGAGAACTTTCAGCGCCCAGAGATGTGGAGCGGCCGGCAACCGCCATCTTTATTCAGTATGCATCGGAGACCGCGGAGAGGGATAAAAAACTCACAGATTATCACGACGAGTTAGTCGAGGAATTAGCCAACGCACAGGAGGAAGCCGCCACCACCCTCGCCACGGTGCGGACCAAGCTGATCTGGATCGGCGCTCTCACCTTTGCGGCCATGTTGGCCGGGTGTTTTTTCCTGGTCGGCCTGGGTCTAGCGCCTTTGCGGCGCATGTCCGATGCTGTCAGCCGAATTTCCGAAAAAAACATGAGCTTGCAACTAAAACCGGCGCAATTGCCTCTGGAATTGCGCACGATTGCCGACCGGATTTCCCAAACTTTGGAACTGTTGCGCGGGGCATTCGCCCGGGAGAAGCAAGCGGCGGCCGATATTTCTCACGAGCTCCGCACTCCCCTGGCGGCTCTGCTGACCACGATCGAAGTCGGGCTCCGCAGGCCCCGATCCGCCCAGGAGTATGGAGACCTTTTGAAAGACTGTCACGCTATCGGCCAGCAAATGTCCCTCCTGGTCGAACGCTTGTTGGCGCTGGCGCGCATCGACGCCGGAGTGGCCACGGTGCGGGAACAGGAGATCGATGTCGCCGCGCTTGCCGACCAATGTGTATCTCTGGTCCGGCCCCTCGCCGAAGCCCGCGCTGTCGAACTGCAATTGCATTGTCAATCTCCTTCGCGCCTGGCGACCGATCCCGACAAACTGCGGGAAGTCCTGACAAACCTGCTGCATAACGCCGTGGAGTATAACAAACCCAACGGCAAGATCGACGTTACGGTGGAACGGCAAAACGGCATCTTGAGGCTCGATGTCCGGGACACCGGCATCGGCATACCAGCCGCGTCCTTGCCCCGCGTTTTTGAACGATTCTATCGGGCGGATGAGTCCCGCCACGCCGACGGTCTGCATGCCGGCGTGGGTCTTTCGATTGTCAAGGGTTACGTGGAACTGATGGGGGGGACGGTTAACGTGGACAGCAAAGAGGGACAAGGAAGCACGTTCAGTGTTCGTTTGCCGGTGCGGTAGCCCCTCAAATTTTCTCTCCGGCCGCATGAACCGGCCGGGGGAGGAATCAGCACGTCACTCAAGGAGCTAAGCCGACTGGCCGACTGGTTGCCGGGTCGTCTATTTCTGCGATCACGGGTTTGATCACCACGCAACGAATATCGTTCAAAACCTTTTGCAAACGGTGAAACATGGCCTCATCCTGGTAGGTGCCGAGGATGGCGCCGCCGGAACCGGCAAACTTGGCGCTGGCGCCGGTCGACCGGGCAATGTCCACCATCTGGACTTGGGCCGCTGGCAGCTGATAAATCGACTTCCGAGTATCGAAGTTTTCGTTCATAAGCATTCCTAACTGCACGTAGTCCCGCGTCCGAAGAGCCTCGCGAGCCTGGCGGGCCAAGTCGGCGAATTGCTTCATCGCGTCCACCACTTTGGTTTCGCCCCGGTCAAAACGGGCGCGGATGTTATTATGGAACACCTCGGTGGGCTCGCTGACCTCGTCTTTGTAGGCCACGTACAACGGCGGCAGTAGTTCGGGATCCATCGGCTCGTAAATGCCGTATTGATAGCCACATTGCTCGCGCATTTTTTCCCGGGAAAAGTCCATGTAAACCAAGCCTTCATAGACCTGAATTACGCGATCCTGCAGGCCGGCGGTAATGCCGAGTTCTTCGGTCTCGACCGCCCGGGCCAGCGAGGGCTGCACTTCCCTGGGAATCGAGACCTCGTAAAACTCCATCAATGCCCGCAAGGTCGCCACAATGATGGCGCTCGAGCCGGCCAGGCCGACCTGCCGGGGAATCGTGCTGTGATACCGGAGGGAAAAGTTCCGGTCGTGCAGGTACAGCCCTTCGCGGCGGCAGTATTCGACAAACTTTTTTACGGTCGCCTTGACCAGACGAATGCCGCCATAATAACCGTGCAATTGGACATCCCGGGCCAGGTCGCCAATGGAAGGAAATCGGCTTTTGTCCTCGTCGGTCAAAACAATTTCTACCTCTTCCCACTCGTAGAGGACGACTTCCGCGTACAGATTGCGTACGGAGATGGAGATCGTTTTGCCGAAATAACCATCCGATGGATTGCCCACCAGTCCCGCCCGGGCGTAGGCGCGTTTGCGAATCATCAACATGTTACTTGTCCAGCAGGTGCCGCAAATACTCCCGCAAGCCGGGGCCAAAGCGCGGATCGGCAAGAGCAAAGGCGCAAAATGCCTGGAAATACGTGTCGAAGTTGCCGATGTCGAAACGCTGTTCACTGGGGGCGAGGCGCATACCCAGAACCTTGCCTCCCCGGCGGATCAGCAGGCGGATCGCATCGGTCAGTTGAATTTCCCCGCCCTTGCCGGGCTTGGTTTCCGCCAGCATGGCAAAAATGCCCGGGCCGAACACATATCGGGCGGCGACCGCCAGGTTGCTCGGCGCCTCGGCGACGCTCGGTTTCTCAATCAAGTCAGCCAATTCGAATATGACACGGTCCGGTTGACGGAGCTTGGCGATCCCGTAAAGAACCACATCCTCCCGGGACACTTCCTCGAAGGCGATCACCGCGTCGGCGCGCGCTTTTTCGAACTCGACTTTCATACGGCCGACGATGTTCGACTGGGCGTTGAGGCCGATGATAGTATCCCCCAGCATGACGACAAAGGGCTGGTCGCCGACAACCGGCTGGGCGCAAAGAATGGCGTGGCCCAGGCCCAATTGCCGCCTTTGCCGCGTGTAAAAATATTCCATGCCCATGCGCTCGAAATCGAGTTCCTCGAGCAACTCCTCCTTGCCCGTCTCACGCAGGTTGGCGATCATTTCGACATTGATGTCGAAATGGTTTTCAATCGAAGTCTTGCCGGGCCCGGTGATGAAAAGCAATCGCTTGATCCCGGACAGTGCCGCTTCTTCCACGACATACTGCACCACCGGTTTACGGCCGACGGGGAGCATTTCCTTTGGCTGGCTTTTGGTGGAAGGCAACAGCCTTGTCCCCAGGCCTGCCACCGGGACAACCGCGAGATCGATAACGGTACTCATACGTTCTTGGCGAGTCCTAGATTATTCAAGATTTCCATGCAACTGGCATGGCGATTCAGACAATACAAATGAATTCCCGGCACGCCGTGATCGAGAAGCCTCCGGCAAATGCCCGTGCAGACTTCGACGCCGAGTTTCCGGACTGCTTCGTCGTCACCGGCGAATGCTTCCAGTTTGTGGTTTAATTCATCCGATAGTCTGGCGCCGCACAAGCGCGTGAAGCGTTTGATTTGTTCGGTGCTCAGAAACGGCAATACGCCGGGAACAATCGGCACCTTGATGCCGCGCTTATTCTTGAGGTAGTCTTCGAAGGCGAGGAAATCATCAGCATTGTAAAACAATTGGGTGATGAGAAACTCCGCTCCCGCTTCGACCTTGGCGGCCGACCGGTCCCAATCCAACATTTTGTCGGCACACTCGACATGCCCTTCCGGATAACAGGCGGCCCCGACCGCAAAGGAATTCCGATTTTTGACGAACCGGACTAAATCGACGCCAAATGAGAAGCCTCCCTCCACCGGTTTGAACTCGGTTTGCCCCTTGGGTGGATCGCCGCGGAGCGCCAGAATGTTCTCGATGCCCAGGGAGTGGGCCTCGTCGAGCACGGAGGCCAGCATGGCGCGCGTACTGCCGACACAGGTGAGGTGGGCCATCGACTCGATGCCGAACTCGGTCCGGATGCGGTTGACCATGCGCAAGGTGCGATCGCGGGTGCCGCCGCCGGCGCCGTAGGTGACGGAGATAAACGACGGTCCGAGGGTTTTCAAAACGGGAACAGTTTCATCAAAAAGGCTGTGTTCGGCCTCATCCGTCTTCGGTGGAAAAAACTCAAACGAAATGGTGGGCTCCGGCCGTACATAAAGAGCGGGGATACGCAAACTTTCTCTCCTCCAGGGGAACTTTTTTTGACCGAAAAAACTAGTGGATAAATCAATCAGACGGCGGGCAGGGGCCGTTCCATTATGGTAGTGGACGATGCTATTTTCTTACAAGCCCTGCATTGCACCGGCCATCGTGTCGTTTTCCATTCACAAGCTGTCACTCACGCGCTTTCCGCCCGGCAAAACACGGAATTTTTTGTGTTTCATTCTGCTCTGCTGTGCCACCCCCTTGACCCGGCGTGTTTTTGATGGACACTTTTGTTCTGGAAAATAGTCGTTTGTGGTTTTCTGTTGCACAGCGACCCACCTGCCCGCTGCACGCCGATGGCTTTCATGCACCAGGGGGCGGTCCTCAATGAGACATGCGGAGTCCACAAGAGTCCCTATTTTTCCGGCGTTTTGTTGACACTTCCATGTGGCCCTGAATGCTTGTTTTGCAGGCCGCGGCACAGACGGCCGGCCAGTCTTCCAAGCCTGAAAAAGTACGGAAACGAATGTCACTCCACAAACCTTTGCGAATTCCATTCTTAGGACAGTTCGTTTCCGGTATGCTGGGACACCCCCCCCCAATCCCGAAGGCGAAACAGTCAACGCCCGGCATCGATCTCATGTCAACTTGCAGACAAAAAAATTCCTGTTACCCGCCGCCTGAAAAGCACCGAAATCGGCCGCTGCCGGTACACAACCGACCGCTGGCCTACGTAGTCTTGAAACGAAGTTTCGGCGAGTCCGTTCTCAAACGCATGCAGTTTGGGAACGAAATTAAAGGTATCGCATTTCTTCGGCATGCCGCCGCGCGACCGCAAGTCAGCGCGGCGCTGCCGCAGCAACTGCCTTGCAGGTACTCAGCGGAAGAATACGCCGTTGCGCTCCTGGCCGAACACAGCGAAGACACTGTGCGAAGTTTCGAGGGAGTCCGACTCGAAGGCGAAACCTTCCTGGCTGGCGCTCCAGTCGATGAACGCCTCGGTTTCGACGAAGTGCCCTTCGAAGTCGTTCTCCGCATCGTGCAAATTCACGCGGCGGATCACGTTTTCCCAGCGAGCGTGGAACGAAACCTCGGCGTCGACTTCGTTCTCATCCCGAAGCGAATGCAAGAGGTTCCCGTAGTCGGAAATTTCGAGATCGTCCACCGTCAGCGAGGCGCGACCCTCATGCTGGCGGACGCGCACGGTATCCTCATCGACGCGCGTGATCCAGAACAGACCGCTGGAGGTGATGCCGGGGTTGTAGTCGTGAACCTGGTGATCGAGGTCAACCTGACCGTCGTAGAGATCCAGTCAGACGAACGCGAAGGTGCCGTGGCGGCGGTGCCCGCTCACGGCAACGTACTCCCCTTGCATGAAGCCGACATCGGCCTGGAAGAGCAGCGGTCATTGTTCGCCGGTCTGGGTGTTCGTGCCAGTGCCGGTCCCGAGGATGCGGCAGTTGCTGACTGCACCGCGAAAGTCGGTGATCTCCGAAGGCTCGACGCCGGATCGAACGGACGGGAAGTGATGGATGAAGAACGATTCATCCCCAATGACGACGGTGATGCCGCCGGGAATGGGCCGGGGGTCGTTGCGGTCGCCGGCTAGCGCCGGTACCGGCCAGAGGACACCGGCGCCGATGGCGCCCGCGGCGCCTGCTGCGGTGCGCAGGAAGTTACGCCGCGACAGGGCGCGTTCCTTCCAGCTCTGCATGCTTCTCATCATGTTCTCCTTCACCAAAGAGGTCTGCGGTACAATGTAAGGGCCATCGCTCCCGGGTCGCAGACGGAATGCCGGGGGGAGGCCGGGCCGGTGCGGGTACTGCTTCGCGGCGGACTCGCACCTTCCGCTCTTCTGTCAGTCCGTGGGGCGCATTTTCGCTGTCTTAACGCACCCCACGCTCTACGCGCTAATCCGCGCCACGAAGGCGTTAAAGCCGCCGCCGTAATTCGGCTGCAACGGGTTGACGGTGGGGAAGTCCGGGGAAGAGGTGCGCCCCGTGACGAGGGCGTCGCCCGTGGTGGGGTTCACGGCGATACCATAGCCGCCGTCGTTGTTGCTGCCGCCCAGGTAGGTGGAGTAGACCAGGGCACTGCCGTCCGCACTCAGCCGCGCGATAAAGGCGTTAGAAGAACCCTGATTAGCCGGCTGCAACGGGTTGGCGGTGGGGAAGTCCGAGGACAAGGTGAACCCCGTGACGAGGGCGTCGCCCGTGGTGGGATCCACGGCGATGCGCACGCCGTAATCGTCGCCGCTGCCACCGAGGTAGGTGGAGTAGACCAGGGCGCTGCCGTCCGCATTCAGCCGCGCCACGAAGGCGTCATGGCTGCCGCCGCCATAATTCGGCTGCAACGGGTTGGCGGTGGGGAAGTCCGTTGAATCGGTGACGCCCGTGACGAGGACATCGCCCGTGCTCGGGTCCACGGTGATGGCGTTCCCTAGGCCACCATAAAGGATCGCGGAATAAACCAGCGCAGAGCCATCAGGAGCAAGCGCGGTTACGAACGCACCCCTACCCGGTGGTCCGAAGTGGACCGTCTCTGGGAAGTCCCCGGAATTAGTGCCGCCCACGACGAGGGCGTCGCCCGTCGTCGGGTCTACGGCAATGCCATAGCCGCTGTCGATGTCGCTGCCGCCGAGGTAGGTGGAGTAGACCAGGGCGCTGCCGTCCGCACTCAGCCGCGCCACGAAGGCGTTTTGGGTGCCGGCGAGATGCGGCTGGAGGGGGTTGGCGGTGGGGAAGTTCAGGGAATAGGTCAACCCCGTGACGAGGGCGTCGCCCGTGGTCGGGTCCACGGCGATGCCGGTGCCTAAGTCACCTCCGCTGCCGCCGAGGTAAGTGGAGTAGATCAGGGCGCCGCCGTCCGCACTCAGCCGCGCCACAAAGGCGTTCTCCGCGCCGCCGCCGTAATTCGGCTGCAACGGGTTGGCAGTGGGGAAGTCCGTGGAATTGGTGATCCCAGTGACGAGGGCGTCGCCCATGGTCGGGTCCACGGCGATGCCCGCGCCGAAATCGTTGCCGCTGCCGCCGAGGTAGGTCGAGTAGACCAGGGCGGTGCCGTCCGCACTCAGCCGCGCCACGAAGGCGTCAACGCTGCCGCCATAATTCGGCTGCAACGGGTTGGCAATGGGGAAGTTCGTGGAAGAGGTATCCCCAGTGATGAGGATGTCGCCGGTGGTCGGGTCCACGGCGATGCCAATGCCTTCGTCGAAGCCGCTGCCGCCGAGGTAGGTGGAGTAGCTGAGGACCGGGTAGATCACCAACGGCCGGCTGGTATCGTAAGCGCCGAGTGCAAATCCAACGTCCTGACTGTTGAGTGGTGGCTTCGTGAGTGGTGCGTTTTTGTTCGTCAGCGCGAAAGCGCTTGGAATCTCTTGGCGGGAGCCGTTCACCTCCTGATAGACCAGGGGCTTATGTTGCACGAAGTCCTGTCCCCCGGCGCGCAGGACCAGATCGCCCTGGGCATTCAGGCTGAGCTGGTCCGCACCGGTGAAGCCCAGGTGGATGACCCGCGGATCTGCTCCCGAGGCCACCACGAAGTCGTATTCGAGCTGGCCCTCGCGACCATAGTAATCCAGATTAATGCCCGGATACACGTTTTGGTATTCGACCTTGGCAAAGGTCGGGATATGGGTGTGCCATTGTACCGGATCGTTGCCGAGGAAGTAGTTGACCTGGTCGGGTAAGGGGTCGAGCCCCACGGCGGCCGGCGCCGGGTTGCCGCCGACGACTTGCATGCGCACGACGGTGCTCGGCGTTGTCCCCTCGGTTGGCAGGACAGGTTTGCAACCCGGCCCATCTAGCCCGGACGGGTTGGAAACCCGTCCTACCGGGTCGGCCGCCTTTTGGCTCAACACCATGACCGCTTCGGTGCCGGTTAAGTAGAGGTCATAACCCGAGCCGTGAGCCAGGAAGTGCACCGAGCTATCCGCCTGGCCAACGTTGGCCTCGAACGAGAGCGGCATCTGGCCATAGTTCTGGCGAATCACCGAGCTGTTGGCCCCAACGCTCGACGTATGGATGGCCCCCCGGCTCACCGCCGAGATCGCAGAGAACGCAGAGCGGGCAGAAGAATGCGTCGCAGTAGCCCGGGCCATCTCTGGCGAGTGGGATTGCGTCAACGCCCCGAGGATCGCTGACCAGCTGGCGTCTGACGTCTGGTTTCCGAAAAACGCTCCGCCGGCACTCTGGCCCAGGTAAGCAGCAGCGTCACTTGCCCACAAGTCCGGGTACATGAGGCGCGCCGGCGAATTCCCAACGCCGGAGAGGATGGCCCAGTCCGGAGGCGGCAAACGGGTTGCATTCGAGGCCGTTTCACTGTTTCCGTAGCTCGCGGCTGCATGGCTGCGTAAGGTCTCGATCGCATCGTCAGCAGATGTGGTGTGGACAACTGGCGGGTTCTGCCTCCTTGGCTTGGCCAAGAATGTGAGGAGCAATCCTTGATCGTGGGAATTGTCCGCGGAGCTGTCCAGCGCGCTGAACTTGTCCAGCAGATGTGGCGCGATCAGGGATGATCCGAGCAGGGCGCCCAGGAGCGCGTCCCCCAGCGGCAGCCGGTCTTCAAGGAACTCCAAACGCGGGCGATACGACGGACGGCAAGCCCGACAGTTCGCCCGGTGACGGAATGGCATCGTGTGCTTCATGGAAACCTCGCAATGACAAACAGGTGAAGGTACTCTCCAAGGACAAAAAATTCGCCCGTGACCGAGAAGGGGTCTGCGGTGCAATTCGGGGTTATCACTCCCTGCTCGCGGACCGAGCGCCGGGGCAATGCCGGGCTCCTGCGGGTGCTGCTTGGCGGCGGACACGCAACGGCCGATGTCCGATTCCGAGATTCCAATTGTCGGCTTGACCGGTAGTTCAATGCCTCCCTTCCCATCGCCGCAGGGGTCGATGGCCTGAACATTGAGATCTCCTGGTACCGCAAACTCGCGCACCAAACCGAATGAGCTTTGTTTCCAACCCCTAAACAATCACGCTCACGAAGGCATTTTGGCCACCTCTCAGCACCGGCTGCAACGCGTTCGCCGTCGGGAAATCGGGGGAACGGGTCGATCCCATGATGTAGGCGAAACCGGGCGAAATCGGGTTGACGGCGATTCCCTCGCCAGAGTCGTCGAAGCGGCCGCCGAGGTAGGTGGAATAGACAAGCACATTTCCTGCCGGGTTCAACTTCGACACGAAGGCATCCCGCACGCCTCCGCCGAACATCTGCTGCAGGGGATTCATGGTTGGGAAGTCACGCGAGGCTGTGTAACCTGTCAGGTAAATAAAACCAGTGGAGTCCACATCGATATCCTTGGCCACGTCTATATTCGAGCCGCCGAGGAAGGTGGAGTAGGCAAGTGCACTTCCATCAGGCGGTAACTTCGACAAGAAGGCGTTCCCGGAGCCGCGCAAAGTCGGCTGCAGGGCATTCACCGTCGGGAAGTTGGGGGCGCTGGTCCCGCCGGTCACGTAGACAAAGCCGGGTGCGATGGCATCGACCTGAATGCCGTAGGCTATGGAACCGACATTGCCGCTGCCATCGAGGTAGGTGGAGTAGACCAGATCGCCGGTTGGCGCGAACTTCGCGACGAAGGCGTCTATCACGCCCCCACGAGTAGGCTGCAACGCGTTGAGGGTCGGGAAGTCGGTCGACTGGGTGCTGCCTGCCACATAAGCGAACCCGGTCGCATCGACTTTGATGCTGATCACCGGCTCGTTCGTCCCCAAACATTCATCGTCACGGCCGCCGAGGTAAGTCGAGTAGACGAAAGCACTCCCGTCGGCATTCAGCACGGTGACGAACGCGTCCGAGTGGCCGCCGCCGAAAAGCGGCTGTACGGCATTCAGCGTGGGAAAATCGGGGGCCCCGGTTGTCCCAGCGACGTAAATGAAATTGGGCGCGATCGCGTTCACCGCGATACTAACCCCTTCCTGAAAATCAGAACTGTCGTGGCCGCCGAGGTAAGTGGAAAAGACGAGGGCATCGCCGTTTGGATTCAACTTAGCGACGAAGGCATCAAAAGTGTTGCCTATAATTTGCGGCTGCAAGGCATTGACGGTCGGGAAATCGGTGGAACGGGTGTCACCCGTCACGTAGGCAAACTGCGCAAAGTCCACGGCGATCCCATGGCCGCGATCAAAGCCCGGGCCACCGAAGACGTCGGTGCTACCGCCGAGGTACGTGGAATAGACAAGCTCGCTTCCATCCGGGTTCAATTTCGCGACGAACGCGTTGACAAAACCGGCCAAAGTCGGCTGCAAGGGATTGGTCGTCGGGAAGTCGGGGGAGGCCGTCCAACCGGTAATGTAGCCGAAGCCGGTAGGATCCACCGCGATGCTGTTGCCAGATTCCGTTAGGCTGCCCCCGAGGAACGTGGAGTAGACGAACGGGTCGATCACCAGCGGTTTGGCCGGATCGTACGCCCCGACCTGGAAATGGACGTGCTGCGGATCGTCGAGCACGTAGCGGCCGGCGACTGGCAGCCGGACGCCGGCCACCTCCTGGTATACGACCGGCGCGCGGTGCAGGACCTCCTCGCCACCCACGGAAATGGCCAAGTCGCCTCGGACATCCACGGCCATGTGGTCTGCACCTGTGAAGCCGAGGGAGATGGCGTCGGGGTCGGCGCCCGGCTTGACCAGGAAGTCATACTCGATCTGACCCTGGTTGCCGTAGTAGGCGAGGTCGATGCCGGGGTAGATATCCTGGTATTCGATCCGGGCAAAGGTGGGCACGTCGACGTGCCAGTGGCTCGGGTCGTTGCCGAGGAAGTAGTTGACCTTGCCGGGCAGCTGGTCCCGGCCCGCCACCTGTGCCGCCGGGTTGGCGCCCACAACCTGCATGCGCAGCACCGCCGCCGCGGCGGCGGGAGTTGGAATCTGCCTAGAAGCGGCGGTGGCGGGCGCGGTTGTCTTCTGCAAGCTGAGCACGGCCTCGGTGGAAGTCAGAAAAAGTGTATACCCGCTGCCGCGCGCAAAAAAATGGACGTGGGGATCAGTTTGCCCTTCGTTGGCTTCGAAGGCTAAGCGGAGCCGGCCGTAACTATCCCGCACCTGCGCCCGCTGCGCGGCCGAAGGACCGTCCAGCGCGCGTCCGGCGGGAGCATTCGCGTCCGGGGAAAGGGATGCAGCCGCGACCAAAGGTCGTGTTGGTCGCACCGCTTCGGTTGCGGGCTGCGTTGCCGGGAAGGCGTCGGCCGCAGCCTGCTGCGTTCGGATCGGCGCCAAGCCGGGCCCGCCTCCAAGCGAACTGGGCACCGCTTCGCCAAAGGAAAGGGCAGGCGGCAACGGGCTGGTATGGAAAAGGAATGCTTCGGAGGGAGATGCCTGCAGGTTTGCCCAGGCTGGCGCTGCGGGCGGTGTCGCTTGACTTTCGATTGCCGGGCTCGTTCGCGATGGCCCAGGGTTTCCGAAACTTTCCATGCGATCGAGGAACGACAAGAGCGCTGGACGCCCTGGGTGGGTCGTTTCTGCTACCAGGCGCGAGTGCGCGGTTGCGGGCCGATGCGCGGCCGGCACGGTCTCCAGGTCCACACCCTGTTCCGCCGCGCGGCCCAGGCCTACAAGCGGCACCCAAGGCCCCCACCACGACCAGGCCAACAAGGTGCCGAGCGTATCCCCCGGCGGCAGGCGGTCTTCAAGGCCTTCCAGCCGCGGGCGGTAGAACGGAGAACGCCTCAGCTTTCTTTCCTTGGTACAGGGCTGAGACCGGTATGACATTGGAATGCTCCTTTCTTTCAGCGCATAAACGAAACACCGGATCAACAGACTGAAGTTGTTCTTGTCGTGGCGTTCGCCTTTAGGAATTCCCGCCAATTTCCGGTGACTCCAGCGACAGACTCACCTTCCCCTGCGCGGCAAACAGGACTTCCTGGGGTTGTCGCTCGGCGAAAGCGGCTAGCGAGACCGACCGCGTGCGCGTCGGGAGCGTATGCTCCCCCTGGACGGGCGGCAGGTGCTCAAGCGCCACGGGACTGGCTCGAACTTTCTCGAATATGGGGACGTTGCTGGAAAGTCCCGGTGCTTCATGACGGCCCAAAGACTCCAGCACTTGCATGAGAGCCGGATCAATGACGGCAGGAACCTTCATCCGGCCACGCGGGGCGCCGCCGCCATTGGGGGTCAGCAGGAACGCATGATACTGACCACGAGGGTTTGTCCCCTGGCCCACGATCTGTCCGGTATCATTGATGGCGTACCCTGTTTGCAGCGTCCAGTCGGAGTCAGGGGGAATCAAAGTGTTCAGGTCTTGCATCCCGTTGGCGCTTTCCCAGATGAAGGCGTGGTTTGAAAAGTCAGGCGAGGTGGCATACCCGACCACCTGGCCGGCGGCATTGATCCCCGAGGCGCTGGCGTTCACGTAGGGGCCGGGGAGAGTGCCCAGGTCTTGCATCCCGCCGTTGCTGTCCCAAAGAAAAGCATGATAATAGAAGGCCGCTGTCGTCGAGGTCCCGACCACCTGGGCAGAGTTGTTGATGCCGCTAGCCCCGCTAAAGGAGCCCCCGAGCGTGCCCAGATCGTGCATGCCGTTGATGCTGTCCCAAAGAAAAGCATGATTGGAGGCCGCTGTCGCCGCGACCCCGACCACCTGGCCAGAGTTGTTGATGCCGCCAGCGTCGCTGGTGGAGCCCCCGAGCCTGCCCAGATCTTGCATCCCGTTGATACTATCCCAGAGAAACGCGTGCTCAGGTTGATCATTTAGCCGGTACGAGTCGCCGACCACCTGGCCGAAGTCGTTGATACCGACGCCGAAGCTGTTCCTGCCTCCGAGAGTGCCGAGGTCCTGCATGCCGCTGCTGCTATCCCAGAGGAAGGCGTGGCCGGAGGTTCCGACTACCTGGCCGGAGGCGTTGATGCCGGAGCCCTGGCTCTGAGAGCCGCCGAGCGTGCCCAGATCCTGCATGGCGCCGCTGCTATCCCAGAAAAAGGCACGAATGCTAGCGGGGCAACAGGACGACCCTACGACTTGGCCGGAGGCGCTAATGCCCAAGGCCCAGCTGTCCGCGGCCCCTGGTAGGGTGCCCAGGTCGGTGATCGAATAGCTTAATAGGGAGCGTTCCTCAAGCTGCTCCAAGAGTAGCAGCCGCGGCTGGCGCCTGGAGCGCCTTGGTTTGTATCGCAAGTGCATGATTTTCTCCTGTTCGATCTGCGGATGTTTGAAGCGGCCATCCCCCCCGGCCCGCAGACGATTGCTGGGGAGATGCCGGGCAGGTGCGTGTGCTGCTTCGCGGCGAACACACAATGGCTGCTTGGGCCGGTTTTTTCATTGCGCTCTCCCTTACATTTCCTCCCAAGCCATCGTTGTGATTGTCGGCGCCAGGAGATCGAGGTCGTTCAGCAGCGGCTGCCACTGAGCGGCGCTTGATGCGGAGCGGCAGACGAGCGGGACCGCCGCGCCGGCGCCTTCCTCCCGTGGCGCGGCTGCGAAAAACGCATCCACCAGAAGAGGTGACGCCCAAGGCTCTGGCCGTGCCCCGTTGCTAGGGGCAATCGGCTGCCAGAGGGCCGAAATGGTCCGCGGGCCGGCCAATAGAGAAACGGCAGTCAACGAATCAGTCGGGAGGCCCTTGCCTGCTCGCCGGCTCGGTGCGCCCCCGCCCCCGGGCCAATTGGTGTCGTTGAGCAGGATCGAGACATCGTTGCTCCCAACGTTCGCCACAGCCAAGTCGGGGAAGCCGTCACCATTGAAGTCCCCGACCGCGACATACGATGGATTCGAGCCGGCAACATAGCGAATGTGCGTGGTCTGGAAGGTGCCGTCGCCGTTCCCCAACAGCATTCGCACCCCGCCCGAGAAGGCCACGGCCAGATCGAGAGTCCCGTTGTGCCGGAAATCTCCCACTGCCACGGAACTGGGGAAGTTCCCGACGGCGTAGTTGACGGCCGCCTGGAAGCTGCCGTCGCCGTTGCCCAACAGCACGCTCACGCCGCTGTTGCCGTTGACCACGGCGAGGTCAAGGATGCCGTTCTGCCTGAAATCCCCTACCGCCACGGAATAGGCGCCCCCGACGTCGTAGTTGACGGCTGGCTGGAAGGAGCCGTCGCCGTTACCCAACAGCACGCTCAGGGTGTGGGAATCGAGGTTCGCGGCCACAAGGTCGAGGATCCCGTTGTGCCGGAAATCCCCTACTGCCACGGAAGCTTGCCCGTTCCCAGTGACGTTGACGGGGGCCTGGAACGAGCCGTCGCCGTTGCCCAACAGCACGTTCACGCCGTTGTTGCCTGACACGACTAGATCGAGGATCCCGATGTGCCGGAAATCCCCTACCCCCACGAAGGCAGGGAAACTCCCAGCGGGGTAGTTGACAGCCGCCTGCAAGGTGCCGTCGCCGTTTCCCAACAGCACGCTCACACTGTCGCTGTAATGGTTGGCCACGACCAGGTCGAGGATCCCGATGTGCCTGAAGTCCCCCACCGCCACGGAGTAGGGCTGGTTACCGGCGGCGTAGTGCACGCCGGGTTGGAACGTGCCATCCCGGTTGCCCAACAGCACGCTCACGGGGCCATTGTCGCCCGCCACGGCCAGGTCCGGGACGCCGTCGCCGTTGAAATCTCCAACGGCCACGGAACGCGGATTATTCCCGATGGCGTACCGGGGGGTCGTCTGGAAGGTGCCGTCGCCGTTGCCCAGGAGGACAACGGGACCGGCCACCACGTCGAGGATGCCGTCCCCCCGGAAATCCCCCACCGCCAGGGAAGTGCCGTCCTGTGCGAAGTACCCGCCTGCGAAGTAGTTGACGGCCGGCTGAAAGGTGCCGTCGCCGTTGCCCAACAGCACGCTCACGCCGCTCCCGTTCGTCACGACGTCGAGGATCCCGTTGTCCCTTACATCCCCCACAGCAATACTGGAATGGGCCGCGGAGGCGTAGTTGACGGCCGGCTGGAAGGTGCCGTC